>JABAOE010001775.1_pt4 | contig 32801 bp, 38 predicted proteins | sample 7062141 | NCBI WGS metagenome assembly JABAOE01 (sample SAMN14538627, study PRJNA623070) | marine sediment metagenome | biome: marine biome [ENVO:00000428]; feature: marine pelagic biome [ENVO:01000023]; material: deep marine sediment [ENVO:00002113] | place: India: Gulf of Khambhat ...
CTCGATCTTGTTGGGAAAGTCGCACCATCCGATTCCACCATTTTGCTTACCGGTGAAAGCGGCACGGGCAAGGAGCTTCTTGCCAGCGCCATCCATCGTCTCAGTCCGCGGACAGACAAACCCATCATCAAACTTAACTGTGGTGCCATCCCGGAGGGTCTGTTAGAAAGCGAGCTCTTTGGGCATGAAAAGGGAGCCTTCACGGGAGCCATTGGCAGAAAAGCAGGAAAATTCGAAGTGGCCAACGGTGGAACCCTCTTTCTCGATGAGATCGCGGATATGAGCCCCGCCACTCAAGTCAAATTCCTCCGCGTTCTCCAGGAAAAAGAGTTTATGCCAGTGGGCGGTAACCAAGTCAAAAACGTGGACGTTAGGATTATCGCCGCCACGAATAAAGATTTGCATGTTGAAGTACAGCAGGGAAGGTTTCGTGAGGATCTATTCTATCGCTTGAATGTCATCACAATCGCGATACCCCCTCTCAGAGAGCGAAAATCAGATGTCCTGGTCTTAGCCGATCACTTTCTGGAAGAAGCAGCCAAACGTTCCGGCCAGCAAAAAAAGTCGCTTTCTCGTCACGCCCTGGATCGCCTGTTATCCTATTCCTGGCCGGGCAACATCCGGGAGTTGGAAAACGCAATTGAAAGGGCTTCCTTGCTTTCCGATGGTTTGGTAATCCAGGCGGAGGACCTCCCCATCAGCGCCAACTCATCTTCCTCCGATGCAGACCAATCACAAAATGGATGGCAGGCAAAGCGGGCCTCGTTAAATGAAATGCTTGCGGCGTTTGAAAAGGAACTGATTGTAAGAGCGCTCAAGAAGTGCGGCGGCATCCAAGTGGAAGCCGCGAAGGTCCTTGGGCTCAGCCACAAGAACCTATGGCACAAGGTAAAAAAGCACAACATTGAACCAAACAAAGTGAACAATAATGACTAGTTCCGTCCAAATAATTGAAAACACCTTCCGATAATCCAGGATTAGTAGACTCCCCCTGCCGGCTACCCGTCTCCCCCAATCCCTGTGCCTCCAGTATAATCCGCTGTTTTCATTGATATTTGACACCGCTTGGCCGCAACAGCCCTGTTTTATTGGATTCTTTGGCACGGCGGTTGCATCTTAACTGAACAAATTACAGACCCAGGAGACTTAACAATGGACATTAAAATTGCCTCCACAAATGCCCATTCGGCATCGTTTCGCTCTATGTTGCGAACGAATAAGGCCTTCACCCTTGTGGAAATCATTGTGATTCTCGCGGTGGTTTCGATCCTCGTCGCTATCGTTACCCCCACCGTCCTTAAATACATTGCGGAGGCGCAGCAGAGCCGCGCCGAAGAGGATGTGAGATCCATCAGTCTGGTTATCAACGATCTGATTAAAGACACCGGACAGTATCCGGGAAGTAAATTGCCCACCGGCAAAACCTTTCTATGCGGGCCCGGGACACCGGCGGCAACAGGAGGTGCCTGGGGCGACGTAACCCTATGTGGAGATCTCATATTGCATTTGGTGGATAACGATCCCAACGAGGACGGCACCGTGGGCAGCANNAGCACCGGTGATTATCGCACCACGGGTAGGCGCAAGTTCAAGGGGCCTTACGTACAGGCCATCAACGAGGACCCCTGGGGCAACGCTTACCAGATTAACGCCACCACACTGGTGGGAGGAAATACCAGCCCCACTTGGATTATCTCAGCCGGTCCAAACGGGACGTTTGATACCGCACCTACGGCGACAGCCATCGCCGGCGACGATATGGGTGTTCGCTTGAAGTAACAAATCACGACTAAGCAGGTTTGAAAGGAAAAGGAGAAAGGTATGATTAGGGACAAATTAGGACGCGAGGGTTTTACCCTGGTGGAATTGGTTTTCGTGATAGCGATTATCGTAGTGCTTGCTGGTATTTTGATCCCACTGGCGCTCAACAAGCTCGGTGAAGCGGATCAGGCACGTGCAGACGCGGATCTACAGGGCATGGCGTCAGCTCTAACAACCTTCTACACTGACAACAGGCATTTCCCCGCCTGCCACGCCACGGATTGCGATCCTTTGAATGGAACTACCAATGGGCTAAAAATCCTAGTTTTCAAATCCGACGGAACCGACGTTACCACGACTGATATTCCCCCAACGGACACAGCATCCGCTTGCTCCGTGGCCTGGAATGCGGCAACCAATCTTGTGTCCGCAAACGCCGATCAGAACAACGCCTTCAACCACCTGATCATCAACAACCCTAACGGCGACTCTATTACCGGTGGTTCCGGTGTAGACTATCGGAAATGGAAGGGGCCCTATGTCGGCAAGATGGGCAAGGATCCGTATGGCAATTATTACGTTGCTCATATCGGGGCCATTGAAAAGGGTGGCAGCAAGATCAACTCGGCCGGGACTGGTTACGGCTGGGTTCTTTCCGCCGGCATCGACGGAGTTTTCCAGACCTGTCCTGAGTCCACCTCGCTGGCTGGCGACGACACGGGCTTCATCTTCGTCAGTCAATAAACGCTCCCTCTTGAACCTGACCTTAAAACAAAAGGCGCCCATTGGGCGCCTTTTGTTTTTATGACAACTGTTCTCCCTTTAGTTTTCCACCAAACAAATGCTCAACATATCGACCTTAAAAAGATTGATTGCGCTAGGACGCGCCAAATTAAATTCAAAATTCCAAAACTAAAATCTCAAACAAACCAAAACACTCAAATCCAAAACGAATTTGTTGTTTATCGACTACATCAACGCCTCCGTCTTGAATCCTAACGTGACGCATACGCCGCCCCGCTCCCGGTTGCTGACTTGAATCCGGCCATGGTGCATATCGATGATGTTTTTGACTACCGAAAGCCCAAGCCCAGTCCCACCGATGCCCCGCTTGGTCGTCACGAAGGGCTCGAAGATATGGCGCAACACATCCCGGCGGATATTATCTCCTGAGTTTTCTACCTTTGCCACCAGCACCTCTCTATCCTTCTGATGGTTCTCGATATGGGTGCTCACCCACAGGGTACCGCCATTGGGCATGGCCTCGACGGCGTTCATGAACAGGTTAATAAAAACCTGCTCAATTCGATTCCGATCCAGACTGGTACGGGGAATTTCACCTTTCAACTCTCTCACCACCTCTATTTGGTTTCGATCCAAGTGGTTCTTAACCAGCATCAGCGAATCTTCAATGATGGAGTTCAGGTTCTCAGGCAGCATCTTTAACTGCTTTAAAGTGGAGAAATCCATCAAGCCCCGCACGATGGAATCCGCCCGGGTCACCGCCTCGTGCATATTTTTCAGCACCAGGGCCAGGTTCTTGTCCTCCGTCCCTAGTTTCTTGTTGAGGTAATCCACTCCCTGGAGGAGTATGGCCAATGGGTTTTTGACTTCGTGGGCCACCCCCGCCGCCAGGCTGGTAATGGATCTCAGCCGCGCCGCCTCGGCTTCCTCGTTTTGCACCTTTTCCGCGCGCAGGACATGGGTAAAGTATCCATAGAAGATGGAGACCACAAACAAGAAAGTAAACCGGACGTAGACGCCGGGATCATGGAATCCCGTGGTTCGATACAGCAGCAAGCCGTATAGGATTGAAATCAATACCGCTATGCCAATGGAGCCCCGAATATCCTGCCAGATGGTGCAGAGGACGATGATCAAAAAATAAGAAAGGTAGAACATGGTCCCTGCCTGGCCGCTGACCATCAGGGAAGAGGTCAGGACAAAAGTGTCGAAGATGACCAGGGGAATATAGAAAAAGATGGAATCAAAGTAGCGCTCCGGCACGAAATAAAGCGAACAATTGGAGAGGATATAGAACACCAGGAAGACATGGTAATACCCTGTCGGCAGCCACTCACCAGGGGCATTGGCGAGCAAATAGCTACAGATAATCACCACCGGCCATCGGAGTCTGATGACCGTAGTTTTTTTGGGCGCTTCGAGAATTCCCGTCACGTTCCGCGTCTCCTGCTAATCTAGGGCACTATTTTTTCGATGGTCTCAATCAACTTTTCCGAGCTTACGGGCTTTGCGAGAAATGGATTGCCACCAATCATACCGCCATGGGAGTCGGTCTCTTCCGCCGACACGATGGCGGTCAAAAATACGATGGGTACATTTTTCAGCGCCGCATCCTCCTTGATCAGGCGAGCCACATCCGTACCCTGCATGTCAGGCATGACGATATCCAGGAAGATCAAGTCCGGCCTAAAGGATTTTGCCACCTGAAGACCGCGCGCCCCCTCGTTCTCCTCCCGTACCTCGTAGTTTCCGGTATCCTCGAGGTTGAGCCTCACGAGATTGGTGAATCCCACCTCATCATCGATGATCAGTATCTTTTTCTTCTCCATGGCCTCTCCTTGACCAGTCTTTTTGCAGTTAAAAAAATCGTTTTTTACGGGACAAAACTGGAAACGCCCACCACCTGGGTTCCACCGGCCGTAAGAAAAGTGACCGTGAAAGAAACTCCATTCATTCGGCGGTTGAAATTGCCAAGCTCGAAAGTGGCTGGTGTCCCCTGATTCAAAACGAAATCTGGAAGGTCGCTTTCCGTGGCAGCAAGCAAGACCCTTTGCGGCCCCAATCTCACAGGACTCCCGGCGATGGACGTGGGAACGATACTGACCCGTCTCCGGCTCCGGAAGTTGTTTCCCCGATCCACGGTACGACCGTTGATACGAATTTGATCGTAGTTGGTCCCACCACTTGGTCCAAAGTCCACGATCATCGTGTCGATGACCGCCGGATTGGACGAGATGTTCGTGACGACGAAGGTAATATCCCTGCCGTCGTCGCTAATGGCTACGGACCCCGAGGAGAGAATTAGGAGTCCTGCCGGCGGATCCACCTCGACGCTGCGCGGGCCAAAGGGAACCGAACTGAAGCTGAAGCTACCGTTACTGTCCGTGATGGCGGTGACGGAGCTTAGAACACCGTTGGATGCAAAGTTCAGGTTAACGGCAACGTTGGAAACTCCGTTTCCCAGGCCGTCCTTTACTGCCCCCCTCAATGTGGCCGTGGTTTCCACGGGTAATATTTCCAAGGCGATATCGTCCGTTGTCCCGGCTTGTCCATCCGGTCCATGCGAGGCCAGCACTCCTTCCAACTGGCTTGGCCCTAATGTCAAAAGGTAATCGTTGCCCATGCCATCCTTCTTAAACTCCTCCGCCTCCTCGCCGGAAAAACTGCCCGTAATGTAAGGCCCCTTCCAGCCGGCTCCAGCCTGTTTGCTATTGTCGTAGGAGAAGCGTGGCAGTGAACCCTGGCGGTAAAGCTCGTCGAGGCTGGCAGGTAGACGCCCCATGTCACCGAGAAATCCAAAATTGCCCCGTCCGGAGCTCCCGCCGTTTGCAGGGTTTCCAATCATCGCCGCCTTGAGATTCAGCATCTCCTCTCGGGTAGCGTCCTCCGCCGCCGTCTCAAATACGCGCAGGGCTACGGGCACAGCCACCGCCGCAAGAATCGACATCACGACCAGGACGACAATGACTTCAACGAGAGTGAACCCTCCGGTTCGGTGAACGGAAAGGGTTTTTGTCTTTGGCATTTGACAATCACAAATCACTTGTGTCACTTTCAATTCACCGTGATCTTGAAATCACAAGTAGGAGATGCCGGTCTCCGAATCATCTTTGTGATAGTCACCGTCGGGTTGATCACGTCAGTTCTCGCGGTCCTGCGCTATGAATTCACCGAGGGTATCGATCCGGTACTGATCTTTCTCCTCATTACCTATCCCCTGCTGATTGGAACCGTTGTTTACTTTTACCTCCAGTATCGAAACGTTCAGTTCAACCTTCACGGCGAACATTACGCCAGGTGGTATCTCCAGAGTTTCTCCAAAGTCTGCCTTACAGAACCCGACCTCAAAGTGATCCGTGACGAGTTAACCAGCAGCATTTTACGTCTGATCAAACCAGCCTTAGTCAACGTCTATGAAAAGAATTCAGAAACCGAGCGGCTCGAGATCGTGCAACAGGCCGGAATTAAGGACCTCCCCAACGCAGCAAAACAAGGCTACCCGCAGGGTGAAGGGATCCCCGGTTGGGTCATGCAAAACCAGAATACCGTCATCCTTTCGGACATCACGCAAGAGCAGATTCTCAAGGTTGATCCTTGGGCCAAGGCCATGGAGCTAAAGTCCTATGCAGCCGTTCCCATTATCGTCAAGGGAAAGGCAACCGGCATCATTGCTATGTATTCTTTAGAAGCGAATTACTTCCAGGACTTTAATTTACTAATCGCTCAAATCGTGGCCCAGCTATACGGGCTCCGACTGGCAAGCGACCTCACTCCTCCTTAATGAGACGTTTGATGGCGGCACCCAGCTCTCTGTGGGTGAAAGGTTTCGCGATATATCCGTCGCAACCGCCCTTCAAACACTTTTCTTTATCTCCTGGAAGGGCTCGTGCAGTCGCTGCGAGCACTGGTATTGCTTTTGTCTTAGGATTCTTTCGGATCAGCGCCGTGGCTTCGAGACCATCCATTTTAGGCAAAGAGATATCCATGATAATCAGGTCCGGCATATGGGCAGCAGCCATTTCCACGGCCTTCTTACCATTGTCGGCCACGATGGTGTCGTAGCCCAGAAACTCCAATTCCGTCTGGATGATGTCAAGGGTGGCAGGATTATCTTCTACCAAAAGCATTTTTTTCTTCATAGAGAGACGGCTCCTATTTTAGTTTAACATAGCCCCCTCAACCTGGCGAATGCTTTTTACTATCTATTTTTTAAAACAATGTTTTAAGATTCGCCACCTCTTTTCTTCGTCATTTCTTCCACCAAATCCTTCCAATGTTCCATGACGATCTGCCGCCTCACCTTGAGGGTGGGAGTAAGCTCTCCCTCTCCAAGGGTTAGGTCGTGGGGAAGAATGCGAAAGTCTCGGATGGCCTCAAAGGACGCCAGCCCCTTGTTCAATTGACGCACTTTTTCCCGTACCAAGCTGATGACCTTTGGATGCGTTGCCGCCTGCTCCATGCCCTTTAGCTCCAGCCCTTCCTCTTTTGCCCACGTTGAAACCTCGCTGCCATTCAAAGTGATCAATGCACACAGGTGGCTACTGCGATCCCCCAAAACCACCACTTGACTAAAGAATGGATCGGTCTTCAGCCGATTCTCAATCATTTGCGGGGCAATATTTTTTCCTCCGGAGGTAATAATGAGGTCCTTCTTGCGGTCGGTAATTCGGAGAAACCCATCTTCATCAATTTCACCTACGTCCATGGTGTGAAACCACCCATCCGGGTCCAGAACGGCATCGGTTCCTTCAGGATCCTTGTAGTATCCCTTGAAGATGTTCGGACCTCGANNCCCCATCCGAGGCAATTCGGCATTCCACTCCATCCAAGGGGAGACCCACCGTCCCAAACTTGAAATGTTGGCCACGGTTGACATGCGATACCGTTGAAGTTTCGGTAAGCCCATACCCTTCCAACACCAAAATACCTACCGTGTGAAAGAACTGAGCGATTTCCGGTGACAGAGGGGCACCACCGGAAATTGCCAGCCGCAGCCGACCACCGAACCCTTGATGGATCTTGGAAAAAACGAGCTTGTGGGCTGCGGCGTAAGCAACTCTGAGCCACCAGGGTAAAGCTCTTTTTTCCATCCGCAGCCGACTGCACTTCTTTCCCACGGAGAGCGCAAATTGAAATATGCTCCTCCGCAACAGACTACTGTTCGCCGCTCGCGCTTTGATCCGGCTGTAAACGTTCTCGTAAACTCGCGGCACCGAGAACAACATGGTTGGACGAATTACCAGGAAATCCCTAGCAAGGGTTTCCATGGATCGCGCAAATCCACAGGTGTATCCTTTCGCCACTACCATGAAGTGCTCCAGGCGCCCGAAGGAGTGCGCAAAGGGTAAAAACTGCAGCGATACTTCGTCTTCGATGGAAGGAATCGCCGCTGCAGCGGCCTCCACCATAAAGAGATAGTGTCCATGGGTCGTAAGAACTCCTTTAGGTTCGCCGGTAGTGCCGGAGGTATAAACGATGGTTAGATCGTCTTCCGGGCGCAACTCCGCTGCCCGTTCCTCCAAAGCGCCAGGGTTCGCCGCCGCGTACTCCCTGCCAAGCTCGCGAACCTTGTCCAAGGATAACAGTTCCAGGTTTTTCTCTCTGGGAAGTGAAGTCGTTGTGCTGCCGTCCATCAAGACCACCCGGGGCAGCGACGGCCAGCTAAGATCCGCCGCGTTGAGCTTCCCCCATCGTTCCGTGGAATCTACAAATAGAAGCGACGTGTCTGAGTGTACAACCAGTTGATGAACTTCTGCGGGAGTGTTCGATGCATAGATCGGCACCGTCAAGGCTCCGATGCAAATATTAGCCCAATCAATCAGACTCCATTCCACTCGATTGGCGGAATACAGAGCCACCCGGTCCCCCTTTCTAATGCCCAGCGAAACCAGGCCCAGGCCAATTTCACGCACCAAACGATAGGCTTCATTCCACGAGTACGTTCGCCAACCGTCCTCGTGAGGGAAACGGTACAGCACGCGGTCACCGTGACGCTTTACCTGTGATAAGAATAATTCAGCGAGGCTTTGGGATGACACCGGAATAGTATATCATAGACACTCAACCAGTTGGGAGTTGAATTACCCGTCAATGACTCAATCCAAAGCACAAGTGGCAGGTCTCACCGGGGGGATCGCAACGGGCAAAAGCGTTGTCACCGCTCTGTTTCAGGAACTTGGTGCCAAGGTGGTGGACGCCGATGAAATTGCCCGGGAGATAGTCAAACCCGGGGAGAGTGCTTGGCAAGAAATCGTTCAGGCTTTCGGTCGGGATGTACTGAATCAAGACCAAACCCTCAATCGAGAGAAGCTTAGAAAACTCGTCTTCAACGATCCAGCGGTGAGAACCAAACTCAACTCCATCATGCACCCTAGGATCCGGGATCGGGCCCAGAACAAGATCGCCGAGCTAACTGCTACCGGCGGAGAGCTGGTTCTATATGTCGCTCCCCTGTTTTTCGAGAACCATGTCCACCACTGGCTCCGTCCGGTGATCCTAGTCTCATGTGACTTGGCAACCCAGAAAAGGAGATTGAAGGCTAGGGACGGCTTAACGGAAGAGGAGGTGGAAAATCATCTTAGGGCCCAAATGAGCCTGGAGGACAAAAAAAAGCTCGCCGACTTTGTCATAGACAATTCCGGCGAGCTCCAGGAACTCAGACCTCAGGTAACGAAACTATGGGAGATATTGACCGCTACTTCACCCGCTCGAGATAACGCCCCTCCGAAGGATCCACCCGAACACGGTCCCCGATCTGAATAAAAGGCGGTACCTGCAAAGTAATCCCCGTTTCCATTTTTGCGGGTTTGTATGAAGCGCTTGCGGTTGCGCCTTTCATCACGGGTTCGGTGTCCACCACTTCCAGGTCCACCGTTGCGGGCGGATTGATCCCAACAGCATTTCCTTCGAAAAACTCAATTTCCACGACGGAACTAGGGAGAAGATAGTTCAGCACCTCCCCAATATCCTCCACCGGTAAGGAAATTTGCTCGAAATTCTCCGTGTCCATGAAAGTATGCAGGTCCCCTTCGCCGTATAGGTACTGCATGGGCCGCGTGTCCAGAGTTGCGCGCTCGATTTTATCCTCTGACCGAAAACGGTTTTCCGTACCCACCCCGGTACGAACGCTTTTCATTTTGGTCTGCACAAACCCGCGCTTGTTACCGGGAGTCATATGTTTGATGGCGGTGACCCTGTAAATGTCCCCGTTGTAGATAATCAACATACCGTTTCTCAGTTGTGTCGCATTGATATACATAACTTCAATTTTTAAAAACTTATGGTTCAATAGTCAATGGTAAGACACGAAGCCTTGTCTTTTCGCTACGGTTCAACGTCCCCTTTCAGACGGTCGGCTATGCGTAAAGCCCCCGCCATAGCATGGCTTTGGTAACACGGCTCACACCGATCATCTGTGCCGCCAACCGTGTTCCCACCTTTTCCTTCTTCTTCCACTGCAACACCTCGCCAAAACTCCGAGTCATGATTTCCTTCAATTTTTGATTGACTTGAGCTTCGGTCCAAAAGAAATTCTGCAGATCCTGAACCCATTCAAAATAGGACACGATGACTCCTCCGGCATTGGCCAAAACATCCGGCACGATAAAGACGCCGTTTTCCTCGAGAATCCTGTCTGCCCCCAGGGTGGTAGGGCCATTGGCTCCCTCGGCCAGAATCCTGCACTGGATCCGCGGGGCATTTTCCTCAGTGATCTGCAATTCGTCCGCCGCCGGGATGAGAATATCACACTTCGTCTCCAGCAGCTCTTTCCCGGAGATCTTTTCAGCGATGGGAAAGCCTTCCAGTTTTCCCATCGTCTCCTTTCGTTGAATGACCTCGTCCAGGGGCAATCCACGCCGGTTCATGATGGCACCGGATCGGTCACTCACGGCAATGATCTTGACCCCCAACTGGGCTAGGTCTTTGGCCGCAACCAATCCTACGTTACCAAATCCCTGAATCACGGCGGTACTCCGGCTCAAGTTCAACTTCAGATGCTTCGCCGCCTCTAGGATGGTGTAAACCACGCCTCGACCCGTGGCCTCTCTGCGACCCAGGGTGCCGCCGATGGCCACCGGTTTACCGGTTACAATCTCCGGTACCGAATGCCCCTTGTGCTGGCTGTAGGTGTCCATGATCCAGGCCATGACCTGTTCGTCGGTCCCCATATCCGGCGCGGGGATGTCCACCTCGGGTCCGATGAAATTCAATATCTCTGCTGTGAACCGCCGGGTCATCCCCTGGAGCTCGTTCCTTGAGAGTTCCCGAGGATCACAGGAGATGCCGCCCTTTGCGCCTCCCAGAGGCAGTCCCGCAAGCGCGCACTTCCAGGTCATCCACATGGACAGGGCAAACACCTCTCCGAGATTAACGCTTGGATGGTACCGCAATCCTCCCTTGAAGGGTCCGAGCACGTCGTTGTGCTGCACCCGGTAGCCGGTAAAGACACGCACCTCACCGGTATCCAACCGGGTAGGCACACTGACAACCAGCGCCCGATCCGGACGTCTCAATCGACCGGCAACGTTACGGTCGAGATCCAATCGCTCCGCTGCAACGTTAAACTGCTCAATGGCCAGCTGGCTTGCCGGACTCTCCCATTCAACCGATTCCATAATATTTCCTCCCGCGCGCTCCCATCCTTATTTTAGATTTTAGATTGAGGGTTTTGGATTAAGAAATGCTAATTGAATCAGAAATCAAATCTACAAAATCTGCAATCTAAGATCACTAATCTAAAATAATTTATCCGGGCGGCCATCTCATGGAACGGCCACCCAGCAAGTGAAAGTGAATATGGAACACACTCTGTCCCGCCCCGGACCCGCAGTTGGCCACCAGCCGAAAACCGCTTTCGGAGATCCCCTGGTCCCTGGCCAGTTTCATGCTTACGGCAACGACATGACCCATGAGTGCATCGTCTCCCGGCTCGAGATCCAAGAGAGTCGCAATATGCTTGCGGGGGATGAGCAAAAGATGAACCGGCGCCTGCGGATTGATATCCTTTAACGCAACAACCGAGTCGTCCTGAAAAAGGATCTCGCCCTTCAACTCTCCGTTGATGATTCCGCAAAATATGCAATCCATCATGTTAGCATTCTCCCGCGTGTTAAGGATTCCAGTCCACCGGACAATAAGCGCGGACTTTACCGTCACTGATCTCAATCGGGATATTCATTAAAAACTCTCCGTAACAAGGGCCCCAGACACATTCACCGCTGGTGGGTTCGTAGATGGCACCATGATTGGCACAGATGAGATAACGCTTGTCGTTGGAAAAGAAATGGTTGTCCACCCAGTCCATGCTCAAGGGAAAGTGCCGGCAACGATTCGCGTAAGCAAAGAGCTTTCCCTGGTAGCAGGCCAGCAGGCATTCAACGGATTTTCCCCCGCAGGTCAGATTGAATTTTTTTGTCGTGCCATGGGCGAGCTCGTCCGCGGTGCCGATGACTTGGCCTTCTCGAATTTCCTTCATGCCATCCTCTCAATCCACCAAATCGTCCAGCACCGAAACGTCCATCTGGGGACAACTCACCATGACATCTCCCTGAGATATAGTCACCGGCAGCCGAATCAATGAAAGGCCTTTGCACGGTCCTTCGATACATTTGCCGGTGTCCGGCTCATAGATGGCACCGTGGGTAAGGCAAATGAGATGTCTGCGGTCCTCCGTGAAAAACTGATACCGGATAAAATCCAGAGGAGTAGTCATGTGCCGACAACGATTGATATAGGCGTGGAAGCTCCCCTGGTGATTGATAAGGAACCCGTCTACCCTGGCCTTTTGACATATGAGCCAGAACTTTTTTACCGATCCCGGTGACAGTTCCTCGGTTCGGGCAATGCTCCTGCCGACCCATCGCTCCCGCTCTTCCATTTGTGCCTGTTGACGGACAAACCAATATCGCCGCAGCACAAGCCCCAAAAGGTAAAGGCCGAGGAACAACAGAGATAGGTATATCGTGAGTTCCATCTTATATTTCGGAAAGATCTTTTCGCGCCAAGACGCTAAGCGCGCAAAGATAAGGCATTCCTTATTCTTCCGAACTTGGCGTCCTATGCGCCTTTGCGCGAGGAAGCACTTTTGTGAATTTCTTCTAATCTTCTCTTTGAGTACTTTTTCGGATTCGCTTCACATCTTCCGGCTTTTGGCGCTCCGAGATTCCCATGACAGACAGCAGCTCGTTGGCCATTTCCGCAGTGACCTGGTCCTGAACACTCCCCTTTCCCTCCGGGTCAGCTTTGAGAAAGACCATGATCTTGCTCGGCAAGACACCCGTTTCCTCGAGACCGCTTAGAAACTCTCCGTAACCGACTCGGCCCCTGAGCTCCGCCACCCGTGCCAGAAGCTTTTTGCAGTCCTTGCAAACGGTTGCCCAGAATCCCGCCGATTCACAGCAATAGACACATCGGGCCATGTTTCCCTTTCAGCACTAAAATTCGCTCTGGACTATCGGAGTTGATGGACGAGTATCTCCCGTATTCCTTCAACGAGGCTCTCGTTGGACGCCACGAGACCACGAAAAGTCGGATTCGCTTTGTTAAAATTCGGGTGTCGACCACTACCATCAACAACGACGCCACCCGCCTCCTCCACGAGCAGGACTCCAGCGCAAATATCCCACTCCGATACGGAGTGCAGAGTGATCGTCCCGTCTCCTTTACCCCCGGCCACCAGTCCAAGTCGAAAAGCGATGCTGCCAATGGGTTCCATCTCGTATCGATCAATAAAGGGTTGAAAACGACGCGGCCGCTCGGCGCGGCTGACCAGCAACCGCGCTCCATCCGGATCCCTCCGACTGGACACTCTAATGATGGAGTCATTGAGCTTGGCGCCGACACCCCGGACCGCCGCGAAACATTTTTCCTCCGCCGGGTTGAACACCACACCCACAGCCGGAACTCCATCGATCACCAAAGCAATGGAAACCGCGAATTGCGGCACGCCTTGAATGAACTCCCGTGTCCCGTCGATCGGATCGATGACCCAGACGCGAGACCGGCTGAGCCTACGCGGGTCATCCTGGCTTTCCTCGGATAGCCACCCATCGTTGGGAAAACTTGCCATGATAATCTCATGGATCCTTTCGTTGGCCTCGAGGTCCGCGGTGGTGACAGGCTGCCCGATTCCCTTTTCCCGGATCTGATAGTCTTTTCCGAAAAGGGCCATGATGATGTCACCCGCCTCTCTGGCGGCTTTTTCAGCAATTTTCAGCTCATGGGAAAAATGGTTCTCGCGGCTCACTTTTCTTCAACCCTCATATAGACATTAAACAACAGAAATCGCACAATTAACAAGGCGTCGCGGAATCCCATGCATCAGCTCGGTCTGTTAGGTCTGCTACTTATCATCGTCGGGGAGGCACTGAGTGCGTTCCATGTGCTTCCCTGGTCCCACTACGTCTTTCCACTGTTCTGGTACGGCTACATCCTAATTGTCGACTCTCTGAACCAGCGATGGTGGGGACAGTCGTTTATCCTCAATCGACGGTGGGAGTTCCTGCTCATGTTTCCCGTGTCCGCCTTCTACTGGTACCTTTTTGAGTGGTACAACCTGGTGATCGAGAACTGGTTTTACATCAACACCCCGCAAAATGAATGGCTGGCATCCATCACCAAGTTCCTTTCTTTCGCCACGGTCATTCCTGCGCTTTACGTGAGCATCGAATTTGTCGGCAGCATTTTTCCAAAGGGTGAAAGCACTCCACGTGATCTCGTGATATCGAGACACTGGCAGATTGGAATTGTCATTCTGGGTATCCTTCTTTCCGTGCTTCCCATTATCGCCCCAAGGTATTTCTTCTGGTCTGTCTGGGTGGGCCCCTTCCTCCTCATCGACATCATCAACCACCGCCTCCGCCGTGACTCCATCCTTCAGGATTGCGCTCAAGGAATGTATCGAAGAACCTTGGTCATCGTTACGGCTGGATTCTTATGCGGCTTTTTCTGGGAGTTTTGGAACTATTGGGCCTATACTAAATGGATCTATACCGTCCCCATTTGGGATATGCCCCATATCTTTGAAATGCCGGTGCTGGGATTTTTGGGGTTTGGACCCTTTGCGCTAGAAACCTTTGCCTTTTGGACACTGATCTGGAAAAGAAGCAATTCCTCCGATTAACAAATAACGCGATATTCCCCGGCCGCTATTCTTGATCCGGGGGACTGGTTTTTAGCTCCGCCCCTTGCTGGACCATTTCCTCGAGGGCGCGTTCGGAGTCTCCGGCTTTGAGATCGACTCCCCGGATGGCGTCCTTGATGACGATGACACGAAATCCGAGCTTCAGTGCGTCCAATACTGTGGATCGTACACAGTAATCCGTGGCCAGTCCTCCCACATAAATTCGGTCGACACCATTTTGTTTTAAGAGATCCAACAATGGATGCCCGTCAGAATCTTTGCCCTCAAATCCCGAAAACCCTTGCTCGTCGGACCGTGTACCCGATGAGATCACCACGATCTCTTGAGACAATGTCAGGTCAGGATGAAACTCGGCTCCTCGACTCCCCTGAATGCAATGGGGCGGCCACACACCCCCACCGGTGTTGAAATGAATCGTCTTCTGAGGATGCCAGTCCCGGGTGGCAAATATGGGCAAATGGGCTGCCATAAAGAGCTCGATATACTGATTCAGCACCGGCACCACCTGGTCTCCATCCGGAACGGCCAGGTTGCCCCCCGCACAGAAGTCTCTTTGAACGTCGACCAATAAAAGGGCGTCATGTTCCTGCATGCTAAAAATTATAGCGCAACCTGTGACGGTTGCAATTGGCCACCCTCTGTGTCAAAACCCACCCATCATGTCGTTTAAAGCCGTTTTTTTTGACGCCGCAGGTACGCTCTTTACCTCCGTAAGGCCTATCGGACAGAGCTACGCTGATTTCGCAAGAAACTACGGCATGGACGTTTCTGAAAAGGAACTGGCCCATCGTTTTCAGGTCTGTCATGCTTCCTCCCCGCCCCTGGCCTTCGCAGGAATACAGGGAGATGAGCTTAAGGCAATGGAACGTGACTGGTGGAAAAGGCTGGTACGAAACGTCTTTTCACCCTTTGGTCCTTTTGAACGATTCGAAGAATATTTTTCCGATCTCTTTGAGTATTTTAGCCGTCCTGAAGCCTGGCGTCTGTTCGACGATACCAGAGAAACCCTGATGGCCTTGCGCCGGCGCGGTTTCATTGTCTCTGTGATCTCAAACTTTGATTCCCGTCTCTTCGGCATCCTCGAGGGCCTGGGAATAGCCCCGCAGCTCGACTCTGTATTGATTTCGAGTCAGGTAGGATTCGCAAAACCCGATGCGGGTATTTTTCGAGCGGCCCTTACTCATCATAATGTCCAGCCAGCAGAGGTCCTGTTCGTGGGCGACACGCCGGATGCGGACGTCATGGGGGCCAAGGGTGCCGGCATCCGAGGCATTCTCCTGGATCCCCAAGCCCGTCAGCAGGGGGACTTCCTTCGCATTCAGAATCTAAAAGAAGTGCTGACACTGATTGACTCAAATTCATGAAGCCTCCACGGGCTTACACTCGTGGTATCCTTCATTTCTTCGGCGGAATCCGCCGAAGCCCCCTCCTTCGCTCTACGAGCTACGGAGGATNNGCCCATGGTTTTCTGCGAAGGCGGATAAAACTGTCGGTTTAATGTTTGCCTCCAGATTCATGGTTTCAAAAAACATATCGCATTGTGAATCTTTCCTCGCTCTGCTAAGGTGAGCGCAATTTCACCGAGTCGGTTGCCGTATGAAACGTGATTTCAACGTCGTCGGACAGAGCGTTGCCCGTGTGGATGCGATAGATAAGGTCACTGGGAATGCTAAGTTTGTTGGGGACATCGTCGTGCCAGGGATGCTCTACGGAAAGATTTTGCGTAGCCCCTACCCCCACGCACGAATCAAAAATATTGACGCCTCTAAAGCTGAGGCCCTTCCCGGGGTTGCCGGAGTGCTCACCGCAAAGGATGTGGCTGATGTGGACCCCTATTACAACGGACGTGCCCTGATTGCCATCGAGAAGGCTCACTACGCGGGCGAGCCCGTTGCGGCGGTCGCCGCCGTGGACGAACAGACTGCCTCCGAGGCTCTGTCGTTGATCCAAGGGGATTATGAGGAGTTGCCTTCGTCCGTGGGTCTGGATGAAGCCCTGCGCAAAGGGGCCCCGTTGGTCCACGAAAATCAGCAAGACAACGTTTGCGGGCATGAACATGTAGAACAAGGAGACGTGGACCAAGGCTTCGCCGAGTCGGATGAGGTCTTCGAAGACCATTTTACCTTTCCCATGGTCTATCACTATTCCATGGAGCCCCACTCGGTCATCGCCGACTACAACGATGAGGGCATCACCCTCTGGTCTTCCGCCCAACACCCCTTTCAGGTCCAGGAGGACCTCTCCCGCATTTTCAAGCTTCCTGTAACCAAGGTTCGCCTTGTCATTCCNNCTTTGGTAGTAAATCTTACACAAAGTTCGAACCCCTTGCCGTTGCATTGGCCCGAAAAATCAGGCGGCCGGTGAAAATTTGCCTATCCGTTTCCGAGGCCATGAACACCGTGCGAAGACACGGGGCAAAGGTAAGGTTAAAAACCGGGGTCAAACGGGACGGCACCTTGGTGGCGCGTGAGGCAGAAATTTACCTCGATACCGGCGCCTATGCGGACAATGGTCCCCAGGTTGCCGTGCGCGCCGCCACAAGAGTCCTCGGGCCCTATCGGATTCCCCACATTCGTAGCGACGCCTATGCCGTTTATACCAACTGCGGTGGTGCAGGATCCTTTCGTTCCATCGGCGCTCCCCAAACGATCTTTTGTTGCGAGTCCCAGATGGACACCATTGCTGCCCGGCTGAGCATGGACCCCGCAGAGTTGAGGCTCAAGAATCTGCTGCGCAAAGGTGAGGTCCTGCGGCCAAAGATCAAGGGCATGGATGCAAACCTCGCGTCGGCCTTCAAGCGGTTGCTGAGCGCAAGTCACTGGAAACGACGGAGCAGGAAGAAAAACGCGCCCGTGGGCATTGCCTGTGGGGCCACAAATGCAGGAGGGCAGCCTATCTCCGTCTCGCTGGTTCGACTTGAGGGGGACGGTTCCGTGCTGATCATGGCGGGCAGCACCGAGATGGGTCAAGGGGTAAGGACCGTGCTTTGTCAAATTGTCGCAGAGGAGCTGGGAGTCCCCATGGAAAAGGTTCAGATCAAGGGGGCAGACACCACCATCACGCCCTACGATCGTTCCACGGGCTCTAGCCGCTCCACGACCCTAATGGGCCTGGCCGTCCAGGCAGCCGTGGGGGAAGTGAAAAAACAACTGATTGCCATTGGTGCCCAGGTATTCCGTGTTCAACCCCGGCAGGTGAGAATCGTGGATGGAGCAATGGTGTGCGGTGAATCGAGGCTGACCTACGCAGAAGCTCTCAAGCATCGATTTGGTGCGAAAAACGCCGGGGAGCTGGTGGGTCGAGGTTACATAGGTCCCGAGGTGGCGCCTGTTCTGCCGGTACTCTGGGAAGTTGGAATGGGGGCCGCAGAACTCGACGTGGATCGGGACACGGGACAGGTTTCCATTCAGAGCTATATCTCTGTGGCGGACGTCGGTCGTGCCATAAACCCCACCCAGTGCGTCGGGCAGGAAGAAGGCGCAGCCATGATGGGTATCGGCCATACCCTCTTCGAGCAGATGGTGTATGACAGCGGTCAGCTCATAAACCCAAACATGGTAGACTACCGGGTCCCCACCTTTGCCGATCTACCCAGGCAGTTTCATTCCGAGCTCATTGAGAACGGCGATGGCCCTGGCCCTTATGGAAGCCGCGGAATGGGAGAAGGGGGCATTTTTTCCGTCGCCCCTGCTGTTACGAACGCCCTGGCGCGGGCCACCGGGGTACGTATCCATGACCTGCCACTCACACCCGAACGTGTGTGGCGTGCCCTGAAAGCAAAATAGACTCTGCTCATCCCCCGCCGACATCCCCAAAGTCGATCTTCACTTACAAACCTCGCCCCCCTCGGTTGCGGACACGGATCACCCATTTCTATCTTTTCCGTTAATCAGTCCTCAGCACTTTTAACTCGTCACTGGTTCGTGGAGGGCGCAGGGGGCCTGAATGGCGCATTGCGCCTGAGAGCATTGGAAACTAAAACAGTGGACCGCAGGAGAAATGATAACAAAGAGGTGGGTCGAAATCGTAGAAATTTCTATTGTTCCACTGTCTACCGATCCATTGCTCAAGGGCGCGAAGCGTCCTTCGGTTGACAGCTTACCATGTTGACGGTTATCCTCAGTGACTTGATCAGATTATGAAGATTCAAAGCCTATTTGGAAAAGGAAAGCCTGTCTTTTCTTTCGAGTTTTTTCCGCCCAAGGATGATGCGGGAGCCGATGCCCTGTTCCAGACCATCGAGACGTTGAAACAACTGAGTCCATCGTTTGTTTCCGTCACCTACGGCGCGGGTGGAAGCACCAGACGGAAAACCATTGATATCACCGAGCGTATCAAGCGGGATATCGGTATTGAGGCTATGGCCCACCTGACCTGCGTCGGTCATGGCCGTAACGAAATCCTCGATCTTCTCGAGGAACTCGAACAGGCGGGTATCGAAAATATCATGGCCCTCAGGGGAGACCCTCCCAGGGGAGAGACCAATTTTGTTCCCCACCCCGATGGATTTCGTTTTGCCAGCGAGCTAATTCAGTTCATTCACTCAAGGAAAGACTTTTGCTTGGGGGTCGCGGGTTATCCAGAAGTTCATCCGGAAGCCATTAGTAAAGAAGATGACCTGGCCAACCTAAAACGCAAGGTGGATGCTGGCGGGCAGTTCGTCGTCACTCAGCTCTTTTTCGACAGCAAGCACTACTTTGACCTGGCTCAACGGGCCAAGACAGCGGGGATCCATGTACCCATCGTGCCCGGCATCATGCCCATCACCAACGTGGCCCAGATCAAACGGTTCACCCAAATGTGCGGGGCGAAAATTCCCCTGGACCTTCTAAAGAAGCTAGAAGCCGTGGAGGGAGATAACGAGGCCGTCACCCAGGTTGGAATTCAGCATGCCACGAACCAGTGCGAAACATTACTGCGGGGCGGGGCTCCCGGAATTCATTTCTACACACTCAACAAGTCCCTGGCTACCCGAACGATCTATTTAAACCTCAGAGACCGGCTGGGGAAATTTAAACAGGAAAGCAAATAAAGATTTTCTCTCCAAGACTTGAAAACGGCAAAGGGCATAGCGCAAGGCGCATAGCGTCCGGATTTCGTCTACCCCTTAATTCAATCCTCAATGGTCTACCTTCGACTCTAATCCCTCGCCGTTCAACACTCGCTATTGGCAATAGATTCTAGGCGCTTTTGTGCCGTTCTCCTAGATCCTGACTGTTGGACTAACTTTTAATCACAGACTTCCATTTATCAAAAATCTTTTGACGCAGTTCCGGAGTGGACTCCGCCACAGGGGGGAAGTCTTTCATCCACTCGAAGGGACGGCAGGCATCGATGATGGCCCTGGAGTTAAACCCCTTCTTTCCCGGTTGGATCCGTGGGTCCAACGGACCGCTCCAACAACGTCTAATGATGTCGATGGACTCTTCCGGCTCGGACCGGGTGGCCAATGCCCAAAGAACATCAAAGGTGCTGGTGGGATCGATGTCGTCATCCACAACGATGACATATCTCCCCAGATAGGCGCCCGCATGAACCTGCGAGGCCACTAAGGCTGCCTGGCGAGCATGACCCGGATAACGTTGCTTGATGGAAATGATGTTCAACAGTCTTCCACCACCCGCCTCGTGACACCAAACCCCCTTCACATCCGGAACCCCTGCCCTCTCGACTTGATCCCAGATCAATGCAGCTTTCACGAAACATTTGGCCAGTGAGTAATCGGAGGGAGGTCTCCCCGGCCGCGCACAACATAGAATCGGGTTGTTTCGATGATAAATATTCTCGATTCGGATCACAGGTTCGGGTCGGGTTGAACTCGCGTAGTAACCCGTCCATTCACCGAAAGGCCCCTCGGTTTTTACATCCCCTGGATGCATAAACCCTTCGATAACAATTTCAGCATCGGCGGGTATGGGCAGGCCCGTTGCCTTACCTTGAATAACCTTTACGGGCTCGCCCTTTAGGCCTCCCGCGTAATCGTACTCGGAAATCCCGTAGTCGACCTCATTGCCAGAAACCATGAACAACACTGGATCTTGCCCCACAGAGACAGCCACGGGGCAAGGTTTTCCCTGATCAAACCATTTCTGCCGCTGGATGCGTCCATGCTTGCCCGGTGAGATGTACAGGCTCATATTTTTTTCGTCCTGGACCATCCCTCGATACGTTCCGAAATTCACCCACCCCTCATCCGGGTCTTTGGTAATGACCAGGCATCCGGTGCCAATGTAACGGCCACCGTCCAGCTCGTGCATGAACGGGACCGGAAACTTGAGAAGGTTGATATCGTTACCGGAAAGGACATTCTCCAGGATGGGCCCATTCGTCACCACTTCCTGTGGTATTGGCTGATGCTTGGAAAGCTTCTCACGAAACGCACGGACCAGATCCAATCCCGAAAGATCCAGAGGCAACCCAAGGTTCAGAGCCATTCTTTTAAAAGAAGCGTTTTGGGCAAAGAGTACGCGGAACCCGGCCGGATAGCCTTTGACTTTATCGAATAATACTGCGGGAACCTCACCGGGGCTCTCCTTGGCCACCAGCTCCGCGAGGGTACCCATCTCTAAATTCCAATCGGCGCCTTCAATGGTCTTGAGTTGTCCGATGCTATCCACGATGTCGAGCCAGTCCCGTAAGTCTTTGTACTTCGGGGTTTTTCCAGCTTTGATTTCTTTTTCCGCAAACTTTTTCGCCTCTAACGCAGCCATTGTAGATCTCCTATTCTAATCGTAATTTGGTGGCTCGAGTGATCGTTATTCGTATACTCGTAGATTCGTGACTCGCCTACCTTGAATTATACGTAGGTCAGACTCCGCGACATTATAGCAGGAATTATCCAGGAGTCGAATATACCAATTATCGCATATACGACTAACGAATCTCAGGCGCCCATCATCGATTCGTCCATCCCCTCGGTATCCTCGGCAGGCAAACCGTTGCAACTCTGTGGATCCAACTGGAGATAGACTTTTTCACCCGTGGACATGTTTAAGAAAGGATGCGTGTGGACACGCAGGAGCTGATCCTGTACCGCCACCTGACAGTGGTAGGCATCCCCCATGAAAACCGAATCCTTGACCATCCCTTCCATCAAGTTATCCATGCCCTGAGGCTTCTGTTTGTGTACCTGGATGTGCTCCGGCCGGATTGAGATCACAGCCGACTGGCCCTTTTGCAAGCGGCCGGACGGGATGAAGGAGATTATACCTTTGTTGGTCTCCATGCGTCCCAACTGGCTATCCCCACTCAACTCCACGACTTTTCCCCCAATGAGATTGGTCAAACCCAAAAATGTTGCGGTGAACTTACGTTCCGGCCTCGAATATAGGCGGTGTGGCGCTCCCACTTCGATAAGCTTGCCGCCGTGCATCACGGCAATCTGGTCCGAGATGGCCAAAGCTTCTGCTTGATCGTGGGTCACGTAAATCGTTGTAATATTGACTCTCCTTTGAAGGTCCTTGATCTCAGTGCGCATCTGTTCTCTGAGCTTTGCGTCCAGGTTACTTAGGGGCTCGTCCAGAAGCATCACCTTAGGCTCGTTTACGAGCGCCCGGGCAAACGCGACGCGTTGCTGCTGGCCACCGGACAGTTTCGGAGCAGGCCGGTCCTCGAGGCCGTGTAACCCGACGATTTTAAGCACCTCTTCAACCCTCTTTTTTATCTCCGCTTTGGCACGGTGCTGGATGGTCAACGGATAGGCAACGTTTTGGAACACCGTCATGTGCGGCCAGATGGCGTAGGACTGAAAGACCATGCCGATGGGGCGATGGTTGGGCGGCACATAGGTTCGATCCGTTGAATTGAAGACCATTTTTTCATCGATGCTAATATTACCAATGTCTGGTCGCTCCAGCCCGGCCACACACCTCAAGGTTGTGGTCTTGCCACAACCACTGGGTCCGAGCAGTGTATAGAGTGACCCCTCGGGTATATCCAGAGATACCCCCTTTAACACATGGACCCGCTCACGGTCTTCACCAAAGAACTTTTCCAAACCATCGATCTGTACCATGCATCTCGAATCGGCCATGGAGACTCCTTCGCTCACTTTTTCGCTCGATCTCGGGCGTAATCCCCGGAAGGCGCATATCTTTTCACAGGCCAAAAAACATTTCAAGTCCTAGTTTCAAGTTTGACAAATACCGAATAGATTAAGTAATTATTCGCATGAACTTTTTCCTCAACCGGCGCACTACCCCAAACCGGTTGACTGGGACCCAAAGGATTGAGGGCCCGGTGCGGAGAAAGCGAAGCCGGAATCTTTAGGGAGATGGCATGAGCGCAGAATTGGTAATCAAAAACGGCTGGGTGGTCACTCCGACGGAGACTTTCAAGGGCGGAGTGGCCATTGAAAAAGAAAAATTCGTTTCCGTGGGCCCCGATGACACTCTGCCCCAAGGAAAGGAAGAAATCGATGCCAAGGGCAACCACATCCTTCCCGGCATCATCGACGCTCATGTGCACTTCCGGGAACCGGGTCTGACCTATAAGGAGGACTTCGGCACAGGTTCCACCGCGGCCGTGTGTGGTGGTGTGGTGATGGTGGTGGACATGCCCAATACCCAACCTCCTGTCACCGGCCCCGAACAGATAGAGGAAAAGCAGCGCCTGGCTGAAGAAAAATCCCTGGTGGATTTTAGCATTCTGGGAGTTGTGGTTCAGACCAATGCCGACCAAATCCATCCCATGGCAAAGGTTGGAGCCCTGGGTTACAAGATCTTCTTCGGCGAGACCATCGGCAACCTTCCCTTTCCCGATGACGGTGTGTGCACAGAGGTTTTTCAAAGAATCACCGAGACCAAGCTTCCTCTTTGCATTCACGCGGAAAATCGGCAGATCATGTACTACAACCTGAACAAACTAAAAGCGGAGGGAAAAAACGATCCCGTTTACTGGGAGGATTCCCGGCCAAGCATTTGCGAAGCGGAGTCCGTTGCCCACGCACTGTTTTTCGCCGAAACCTACGGCACAAAACTCCATGTTCTTCATATGAGTTCCAAGGAAGCGGCCCGGATTGTGAAAGACGCCAAGGCTAGGGGCCTAAGAGTCACTTCCGAGACAGGTCCCCACTACCTCCTGCGAGAGTCCACGGAAATGGCGAAGGTGGGCTCCTTGCTGAAAATGAACCCGCCGGTACGTCAAAAGGACCATGCCGATGTGCTGTGGGACGGGTTATTAAACGGTTACGTGGATATGATCGCCACGGATCATTCCCCCCATACCCTCGAAGAAAAGGGATCGGACCTCTATGGAAAGATGCTGAAACCTACTATTTGGGATTGCATATCCGGATTTTGCGGCGTCGAAACGGGTCCCAGCTTGATTTTGACGGAGGTCAACAAGGGCCGAATGAGTTTAAATCATTACGTTAAATTAACCTCTGAAAACCCTTCAAAAATTTGGCAAATCTATCCAAAAAAAGGCGCTCTCAAACCAGGCTCGGACGGCGATGTCACCATTGTGGACATGGACAAGGAAGGGGTCATCGATATTAATAAACTCCATAGCAAGAACAAGCCGTCTCCATGGCATGGCTGGAAAGTAAAGGGCATCCCGGTTTGCACCGTGGTGCGCGGTCATGTGCAGATGCGCGACGGTGAGGTAGTTGGGAAGCCCATCGGGCATATGGTAAAACCCAATCCGCAATGATTTCTATTAGAGCGTCTAGGTCTAACCTTCGAAGTTTAGCTGATTGTCTTATTCGGAACTGGGGTACAAAAAATTTGCGCAAAGGCGCAAAGGAAGCCAAGTTTAGCGTTCACTGTATTCTTTTTCTTTGCCAACTTTGCGTCTTGGCGCGATGAATCATCTTGCTCGGTAAAAGACCCCCATCATGAGAAGACCGGAAACACTGGAAATTCTTCAACCCGGTTCGCTGGCGGAGGCTGGTAAGGTCATCCGGGAGCGAGGGCCCGGAGGACATTTTCTTGCCGGGGGCACCGACCTCATCATTGCCATCAAGGAAAAAGGCTTAATCCCCAATTATCTCGTGGACCTTAAAAGGATCCCCTCTATGGCAAACATCTCGGAAAATGACGACGGGAGCATCGCCATTGGAGCTCTAGCAACCCTCCGGCAGGTGGAGACCTCCCCATTGATCAGGGGATGTCTACCCTTTCTCGCCAACAGTGCGGCCGAGGTGGGATCGATCCAGATCAGAAACCGCGCCACCATCGGAGGGAACCTGGCCAATGCGACTCCATCGGCAGACCTCGCACCTGCCCTGCTTGCCCTTGAAGCCAAGGCAAGGGTGGCGGGAAAATTGGGAGTCAAAACCATTGAGCTGGAGAGATTCTTTTCCGGACCGGGCCAAACCGTCATGGAGCCCGGAGACATCTTAACAGATGTCCTAATACCTGCCCCCGAGCACGGGCTGGTGGGAGATTACATAAAATTTTCCCCTCGGGAAATGATGGACCTGGCAACCGTCGGCGTTGCAGTTACGCTTGCGCTCATCGGGAAGGACAATAGAATTGAACAAGCTCGAATAGCCCTGGGAGCAGTGGCGCCAACGCCCATCAGAGCCAGAAAAGCGGAGAATCTACTGACGGGCAAAGTCATGACCGAAGAGCTGGCGGAAGAGGCCGGTGGGCAGGCCGCAAAGGAATGTAAACCGATCACCGACGTACGCTCATCCGCGGAATACCGACGGGACATGGTGGCGGTGAACACGAAAAGGGCGCTGCTCAACCTGGCTGTAGGGCAAAAGGGTCAACTCCGTTGGATTCAGCGGCGGGATCGAAGGTATTAGGCAACGGTGAATAAATCAGTCACTTTCGTATTAAATGGCAAGAGGACGTCTCGAGAAGTGCCGTCCCATCGGCTCCTTTTGGATTTGCTCCGTGACGATTTGGGGCTTACGGGAACCAAAGAAGGCTGTGGCACGGGTGACTGCGGTGCCTGTACCGTCATCCTCAACGGTAACCCTGTCAACTCTTGTCTGGTGCTTTCGGGAGAACTCGATGGCGCCGAGCTCTTGACCGTCGAGGGACTCAAGTTGGGTCCAGTGCTGCACCCGGTACAAAGGGCCTTCATCCAAGCCGGCGGTGTTCAATGCGGATACTGCACCTCCGGTATGCTTATGATGGTGAAATCATTATTGGACGAAAACCCCGATCCTAGCGACGAAGAGATCCGGTTTGCCCTCTCGGGAAACCTCTGCCGCTGTACCGGCTATGCAAAGATTATCCAGGCCGTCAAAGATGCGGCCCGGGAGTTACGAGCAAAGCGGTAACCTGCTGGAATCGAGAATAGAAGGTAGAAAATAAAACATGGCAATGATGGATCCACAGTCCTCCATCCTCACTCACGTGGGACAGCCCCTGGGGCGCGTTGATGCGGAAGAAAAGGTCACGGGGGCGGCGGTGTACGGCTACGATCTGGTCCTCCCAAACATGCTCTATGGAAAAGTCCTGTTCAGCTCCCGACCCCACGCCAGGATCACAAAAATCGACACGCGTGAAGCCAAGCGGCTACCCGGCGTAGTCGCGGTGATTACCGGAGAGGATGCGCCCTGGACCCACGGTGAGTCCATAAAGGACCAACCCTTTCTCGCCCAGGGAAAGGTTCGCCATGTGGGCGAGCCCGTAGCCGCCGTGGCGGCCGTGGACGAGGATACCGCCCAGCGGGCGGTGAGTCTGATCAAGATCGACTACGAGGATCTGCCCGCCTATTTCTCACCTGAAGATGCCTGTCAACCAGGCGCCGTCGCCATCCATGAGGACTTGGACTCCTACCGCAAGCAGGGGTTTGTGATCGGCGCCCCCCTGCCAAACGTCTTGGAGCATTTCAAACTCAGGACGGGCGACGTAGAAGACGGGTTTCGTCGGTCGGATATTGTTCTCGAAGAACGCTACACGGTGCCGGTGATTCAGCATGCGGCCATGGAACCTCACTCCGCCCACGCCCAATTGGATCCAGCCACCGGCCGACTTACCGTTTGGGTAGCCAACGACGCACCTTTTCGCGCCCTCACCGAACTCTCAGAAGCCCTCGAGCTCCCCAAGGAGAAGATTCGCTTGATCAATCCGTTGCAGGGGGGAGGCTTTGGATCCAAGGGGGGGCTCAAAGTCGAGCCCATCGCCATTGCCCTTGCCTATCACACAAACGGACGGCCCGTGCGCGTGAAGTTCGACCGGGAGGAGACCTTTGTCTCAACCCTCACCCGTCACGAGGCCGTGGTGAATATCAAGAGCGGTGTCATGAAGAATGGCCAACTGGTCGCGCGGCAGATGACGATTTACTGGGGAGCCGGCGCCTACGGAGAAAAAAGCGCGACGGTATGCATTCGCGGAAGCCTCCCAGCTCCGGGTCCTTACCGTATTGCCAATGTGAAAGTCGACGGTTACGCCGTTTACACGAACAAACCCGTGGCCGGGGCCTTCAGAGGATACGGGATCCCGCAAGGAGCCTGGGCCTGCGAGCAACATATGGATGAGCTTGCCGGGTGTCTGGGCATGGATCGCCTGGAGTTTCGCTTGAAAAATGTCTTCACGGACGGTGATGTCTCCTATTGGGGGGAACGACTCCATAGCGTAGGGCTTAAAGAAACGCTTCTCAAAGCCGCGGATGCCGTTGATTGGAATAAGCCACGTTCCAGAAACACCGGGGTTGGTCTTGCATGCATCTCCAAGCCAACAAAATCTCCGACCACATCTGCGGCGGCCGTTCTGATGGACGGAAAAGGCGAGGTAACCATCAGGGCAGGGACTGTGGAAATCGGCCAGGGCAGCAACACGATTCTCTCCCAGATGGCCGCCGAGGAACTCAAGGTGCCCATGGAAAGGATCCGCATGGCTCCCCTGGACACGGATGTGATTCCTTTCGATGCCTCCACCACATCCAGCCGAAGCACCTACCACATGGGAAACGCGGTGCGGCAGGCCGCCATCCACCTCCGTGAACAGATTGCGGAGATGGCCGCTCCGATGCTTGAGGTGCAAAAGGAAGAACTCCACTTCGAGCAGGGCAACGTGTCGATAAAGGATCAGCCCCGGATGAGCCTTCCCCTGGGGGACGTCGTTCGACGAAAGTTGGGAGCCGAAGGAGTCGTCAAGGGGGACGGTTCCTATACCTACACCATAGGCAAAGACCTCGATCTGGAATCAGGGCACAGCGATCACGCCTCGGCATTTTATATGTACGCTACCCAGGCAGCCGAAGTAGCGGTGGATGAGGAGACCGGCAAGATACGTCTGCTTCGAATGGCGGGGGCGCACGACGTCGGCAAAGCCATCAATCCCCTGAATTGTGCGGCACAGATCGAGGGGGGGCTCGCCATGGGAATCAGCTCTGCGCTGCATGAGGAACTCGTTATCGGCCCTAACGGTGAAGCCCGGAACTCTTCCTTCCTGGACTACCATCTGGTCACGGCCCTGGACCTGCCGGAGCTTGTCCCCATCATCGTGGAGCACGCGGAACCGGAGGGACCCTATGGCGCGAAGGGGTTAGGCGAACCCGGGCTCGCTCCTACCCCTGCCGCCATCGGGAATGCCGTGTCCAATGCCCTGGGAATCAGGATCCACGATCTCCCGCTGACTCCCGAAAGGGTCTATCGAGCCATCAAGCAACGCAAATGATTTCTGATCTTGAAAAGGATATACTAAATCATTCCTCAGCGACGGGCTCGAGGTTTGAGCCGTCGGCAGGACCAGCGGTTATTAGACAAGTTTATGTGCTTAAGGGGTTAAATAAGTATCCAGACGTTGCATCGACACACCCGACCATTTTCCAGACAAGCCCCTCGGTGGCATCATAGCTAATTACTTTTGAGCTCGTAGGTCATGGCTTTGGAGGGAAGACAATGAAAATACCCTGTGCTATGTATCGGGGCGGAACCAGTAAACCCGTCTTCTTCATGGAAAATGACTTGCCAGAAGATCCGAAACTACGGGACAAAGTCGTCCTTTCCGCCTTTGGCAGCCCCGATGTCCGCCAAATCGACGGCCTGGGCGGCGCCGATCCTCTGACCAGCAAGGTCGCCTACATCGGCCCCCCTACCGAACCCGATACGGATGTCAATTACACCTTTGGTTACGTAGGGATTTCGGCACCGGTCATTGATTATACCGGCAACTGCGGCAACAGCTCCGCTGCGGTGGGTCCCTTCTCCCTTCTACGAGGACTGGTAAAGCCAACGGAACCCATTACCAAGGTGCGAATCTACAACACCAACACAAAGAAAGTCATCGTGGCCGAATTCTCGGTCCGGGACAGTGAATTTGTGAGCGAGGGGGACTTCAGGATTGATGGAGTACCGGGGTCCGGTTCCAAAATTCTGCTCGACTTCCTCGACTCCGGTGGCTCGGTAACGGGAAAGCTCCTCCCCACCGGCAAGGTAATCGAGGAGATCAAGTTTCCCAACCTGGGTACCCTCACGGTTTCTATGGTGGACGCAGCCAACCCTTTTGTGTTCGTGAGGGGGGAAGACCTGAAGCTCCGGGGAAACGAAACCATGGAAGAGGTGGCCGGCAACGTCAAGCTGCTGGAGCAGTGCGAGGAAATTCGCTCGGTGGTTGCAGAGATCATGGGGATCGCAAAAAGAGAAGAGGCCACCCGAACCAGTCCAGGGGTGCCAAAGATCGCTCTTGTTTCGCCGCCCGCCGATTACCAGACTCCGGGCGGTCCCATTAAGAAATCTGAAATAGACATCATTGCCAGAATGACCGCACTCCAAAAGCTCCACAAAGCCTACGCGGTGACCGGAGCGGTCTGCCTGGGGGCCGCCGCAAAGATTGAAGGAACCCTGGTCAACGAAATCTTTAAAAAGATTCAACCGGACAATCCGGCGGGAGTTAGAATCGGTCACCCTTCGGGCACCATTCAAGTGGAAATCGAGATGGAGGGGTCGGACGGAGGTCTCAAATTGTCCAAGGCGGCCCTGGCACGAACCGCGCGATTGCTCATGGATGGGTTTGTCCATCTACCTAAAGGGTCTGTTGCCAAGTGAGAATGCAGCCCCAGGGGAATTCTTGCAAACACGAACACCCGTCACCATTGTGACCGGCTTTCTCGGCGCCGGTAAAACCACTTTGGTGAACCGCATTCTGACAGCGGAGCATCACCAGCGAGTCGCGGTCATCGTCAACGAATTTGGCGAGGAGGGTATCGATCACCGACTGCTGATGGCCGCGGAAGAGGAGATCGTGCAAATGAATAACGGTTGCCTCTGCTGTACGGTGCGGGGCGATCTCCTCCGACTCCTCTTTCAGCTTGCGGATCGAAAATCCACATTTGACGCTCTCCTTCTGGAAACGTCCGGACTTGCGGACCCAACCTCAGTCGTTCAGACCCTGCTGCTGGATGACCGGATTCGTTCCGAATTTGCTTTGAATGCGATCATAACCCTGGTGGACGCAAAGCATGCGGAGCACCATCTGGGAACCAATAGCGAGGTCCGGGAACAGATCGCCCTGGCGGATACAATCCTGTTAAATAAGCTCGACCTGGTCACCGCGGACGAAATGGATCATTTGGAGGCCAAACTGACCGAGATGAACCCAAGCGCTACGATTCTGCGCACCCGCAACGCCGAGACTGACGTTTCCACCCTTCTGCACTCGCGGCCATTTGGATTGGAAAGCAAGTTTAAGGAATCACCCGACATCTGGAGGGAACAACACCACCATCACACCACGTCCTACTCGACCTTATCTTTGGTGGAGAATGGAGAATTTCATCCGGAGAAGCTGAGTCAATGGATTCGGACCACCCTAGCGGAATGCGGCGACTCCATACTGCGTATGAAAGGGATCTTCAATCTTCAGGGAGATCCTCACCAATTTGTCTTTCACGGCGTGCAGCAAATTTACGACGGGCGGCCGGGTCGCGAGTGGAACGGAACCGACGAGCGTTGCAATCGGCTGGTCTTGATCGGTAAGGAACTTGACGGTGACAATCTCAGGGTGGGATTCAGGAACTGCCTTGCCACAGACGGGGACTCGGACCCCGGCCGGGGAACGTTTACGCCCTCCGAGGAAATCTCAACTTTTACTTTAGATCAGATCAAGATCTGGCTGAGACAGGCGTTGGAATTCCCTCCCGAGGCGCCAATCATCGTGAAAGAGGTCCCCTGTGTCAAATCAGGTTGCCCACCCGTTGAAACCGCTATCATTGTCCTACTGGAAAAAGAACCACCGCGGTTTTACAAGATTCAAAAAACCATCAACGAGGTGACTTTCGATCATATCTTCAATCTGATCGAGAACCCCCTCCCCTGCTGTTGAGCCTCGCCTTCAATCGGAATCAGTTCTGATTGGTCGTATAGGAGTATTTCTGGACGGTTCCATTCGGGTTGAAGATCAGGTAGAGGTCCCGGTTCACCCATCCCTCACGCACTAAGCGGCGGAAACTGTACCTCCAGGTTTCAAAGCCGCTGTCGCTTCCCTTCCAGCCGGGCTCCCCAAAAGTACTACGGACCTGTTCCTTGGTCGTCACGTTCGGCTGAATCTCCTTGACCTTTGCTTCGTTAAGCTGTTTTCCGGAAAAAGCACATCCCGCCAGAAGGACCAGTATACCAAAGAGCAATAACCACCTTTTCATAAAACCTCCCCTGATGCTTTTTATATGCGAAACCGCACCCATGATCACTTTATGGTCAGAACCGTCTCCGTGAATCGATAGTTTACCGATGAGTGCTGCTAAATTTCCTTTCGTCCTTCCAGGGCTTTGCTTAGGGTCACGGCATCCGTATACTCGAGCTCTCCTCCCATGGGAAGCCCTCTGGCAATACGACTCACCGTTATCCCCAAGGGTTTGATGACCTTTGCCAGATAAAGCGCCGTAGCTTCTCCCGCCACGGTCGGATTGGTCGCCAGAATGGCTTCTCGAATTCCCGCGTTTTTGATTCGAGTGAGCAAGTTTTCGATCTTCAGGGATTCAGGCCCCATGCCGTCCAGTGGCGAGATGGCTCCGTGGAGTACATGATAGACCCCTTTGAACTCCCCGGACCTTTCCACCGCCATCACATCCACCGGTTCTTCCACGACGCAGACCACCCCTTTATCTCGGTTTACGTCCTGGCAGACCTTGCATTCCGTGCTATCGCTGCCCCCTGGCACGATCTCGCAAAGGCTGAAACAGGATACACAAAGGGAGATCTCGTTTTTCAACTTGCCGATACTGTCAGCCAGGGCCATGACCTCACCTTTTGCGGATTTCAACATGTGAAAAGCCAGCCGGCCCGCCGTCTTTTCTCCGATACCAGGTAGCTTGCTCAGCTCTTGAATGAGTCGCTCGAGGGGAATCGGAAGACCGTTCATACCATCATCCCGGGGATCTTGAAGCCACCGGTCAACTTGCTCATCTCTTCGGAAACCATTTCCCGAGCCCGGCGCACTCCCTCATTGACGGCAGCCAGGATGAGATCCTGGAGCATGTCGATTTCTTCAGGATTGACCACGGTGGCGTCGATCTTGATGGATGAGAGCGACAGTTGCCCGTTCACCGTAACCTTCACCATCCCGCCCCCGGACGTAGCCTCCACCGTTTTCTGTGCCATCTCCTCCTGAACCCGCGCGAGCTTTGCCTGCATCTCCTGCGCTTGTTTCAAGAGGTTTCCCATATTACCCATTCCGCCAAATCCACTAGCCATAGTTTCCCCCAATCTGTGGCGTGCTGATCACGTCGAGCAACACCACCTGTCCATCAAGGCCTTTGTTTAACTTCCTTTATGGATCCCCCGAAAATTCGTAACGCTTCCGACACGACATTATTCTCTTCTTCCGACTTGGGCTTGGCGGCTTCGGAGGACGATGCCTTTTGTCGAGATTTCGATGCCGAAGCGGCGATGACAACCTGCACGTCACTGGAATAGAATCTCTTGGCAAGGTCCTTCAAAACGGACAGGTTTTCCTGGTCTTGCAGGTAGCTTAAATGGTGGCGATCCTCCACCCCAAGCCTGAGAGTCCCGGGTGGCAACTCGAGTGGATTCACCTGCTGGAGATGAGAGGCTAAAAACTTCCTCTCCTTCATCACAAACTCGACGAATTGATCCCAATCCCCTCCTTTGCCCTGTGACACGGCCTTCTCCTGTGAAGCCCCTTGATCCTCTTGGACTCTCTGGGGCTGGACCGGAGGTTGAAGCTTTTCTTTCTCCTGGATTGGCGCGACCGGGTCCGTTCCAGATGAGATCCGCTTCTCAAGTTCCTCCAAG
>JABAOE010000557.1_pt4 | contig 32763 bp, 31 predicted proteins | sample 7062141 | NCBI WGS metagenome assembly JABAOE01 (sample SAMN14538627, study PRJNA623070) | marine sediment metagenome | biome: marine biome [ENVO:00000428]; feature: marine pelagic biome [ENVO:01000023]; material: deep marine sediment [ENVO:00002113] | place: India: Gulf of Khambhat ...
TAGATGTCATCGGGTCCGGCGAGGTAGGAGCTGTCGGCGGAGCGGAGGAATCCGAAACCGTCCTGAAGGATTTCCAGCACGCCCTGTCCATAGATGCTCTCCCCGTTCTTGGCATGCGCTTTCAGGATGGAGAAGATAACGTCCTGCTTGCGCGCCCGGGCCACACCCTCCAGGCCCATCTCGTCGGCAATTTCGAGCAGTTCCGCAATGGGCTTCTGTTTCAGTTCGCTCAGATTCATTGGCAGTGCTGTGGTTGGGGGGCTGTGGCCCCGGTTACGCCTCGGGTCGACAGGACCGGAGGTCAGGATTGGTATTCGGTTTCGGCGTTGGCCCAGGCTGCTGCAGGAACAGGCTTCACTCTGGCGTCACACCACGTGGTTCCTTGTTGTTATGTTCTGGAATGTGGGTGGGGATTCGCTCAAAGCGGGCGGGAGTCCCGCCGTAGATGTCACAAAACTAGCATGTCCGGTAGCTTGCGTCCAGTGCTTTCGGGACTGCTTGAAGGCGCCCGCTGTCACCATCCCAGCGGGCCGGGATTCAGATGTTTTCGTTGACGAATGTTTCGAGGTGTCCCTTCGTCATGACACCCACCTTGGTCGCATGCACGTTGCCGTCCTTGAAGATCATCAGGGTCGGGATGCCACGGATGTTGTAGCGCGTCGGCGTGTGGCGATTGGTATCGATATCGATCTTGGCCACCGTCAGGCGCCCCTCGTACTCATCGGCCACCTCGTCAATGATGGGCGCGATCATCTTGCAGGGTCCGCACCATTCGGCCCAGAAATCAACCAGTACGGGCTGATCCGATTGCAACACTTTTTGTTCGAAGTCACTGTCGGTGACATGTATGATTTTGTCGTTCAAGTCAATTCTCCCACTCGCGCATCATGCCAAACTGGTACCGTGGTCAGCGCGCGGTTAATATGTCCGCTCGGGTCCCGGGACTGGTCCCGGGTCGCCCCGCGACGCCGGCCCGGCTGGCGTGGGCCACCCGATCCTACGGGTCGCTGTCCGAATTTCAAGGCACTTACCCCGAATTTCAAGGCCGAGAAAAATTGTAATACCTCTCGTAAATGGGAATGCGCCACGCAATGTTCAAGGATGCCGAAAACAATAAAATTCTGACCGACACTGGGTTCGATAGCCTCGGTTTGTTGCCCGAGGTTGCCGAAGGGGTGCGGCAGGCCGGCTTTACGCATTGTACGCCAATCCAGGCGCTGGCCCTGCCCCCCGCCTTGAAGGATCAGGACGTGGCCGGTCAGGCCCAGACCGGCACCGGCAAAACCGCTGCCTTCCTGTTGGTGATCTTCCAGCGGCTGCTGCGAAGCCGGGAATCCGCCGGCCAACGGCGTCACCCGCGGGCCCTGATCCTGGCGCCCACCCGGGAATTGGCGCTGCAGATTCACAAGGATGCGAAGTTGCTGGGTGCGGGCACCGACCTCAAGCTGGGTCTGGCCTACGGGGGCGTGGATTACGACAAGCAACGGGCCATCCTGACCGAGGGCGTGGATGTGCTGATCGGTACGCCCGGCCGGCTGATCGACTACTTCAAGCAGCGGGTGTACAACCTGCAGCATATCGAGGTGGTGGTTCTGGACGAGGCCGACCGCATGTTCGACCTGGGTTTTATCAAGGACATACGCTACCTGTTGCGGCGTCTGCCGCCGGCAGACCAGCGCCAGGGCCTGATGTTTTCGGCCACGCTCTCCTACCGCGTGATGGAGCTGGCCTACGAGCACATGAACAACCCGGTGACCCTCAAGGTCGAAACCGAGAAGGTGACCGCCGACAACGTGCAGCAGAGCGTGTACTACCCGGCCAATCACGAAAAGCTGCCGCTGCTGATCTCCCTGCTTCGTGGAATGCAGGACGCCCGGGTCATGGTATTCACCAATACCCGCGCCATGGCCGACCGCATCGGACGGACCCTGAATGCCAACGGCCTCCAAGCGGCCGTCATCTCCGGCCGGGTGCATCAGACGAAGCGCCAGAGCCTGTTGCGCCGGTTTCACGATGGTGAGATCTCGATCCTCGTGGCCACCGATGTCGCCGCGCGGGGCTTGCACATCCCGGATGTCACGCACGTGCTGAATTTCGATCTGCCCCAGGATGCGCCCGACTACGTGCATCGCATCGGGCGCACCGCCCGCCTGGGCGCACGCGGGGAGGCAATCAGCTTCGCGTGCGAGGGTTATGCATTCCATTTACCGGACATCGAGGCATACATCGGCTATTCCATACCGATGGAACCCTATGACCCGGAGCAATTGCCGCGCATCAGGAAACCGCCGCCGCCTCCCCCCAGGGAGGACAAGCGCCACGGTGCTCGGCGGCGCGGCCCGCGCGAGGGTCAGGACAATCGCAGGCGCCCCCAGCGGCGGCGAGGTCGCGGCAGCAAAAAGGGCTAACTGTGTTACATTGGCGCCGGCCCGCCACGTGACACGGCGCTGCGGCCGGGAACTGCGGTGCGGTTTGCGCGCGCGAGCCGGCGGGCGGCGGAGTCTGCCGCAGAACGGGGTCCGGGGATCCGGATGATTCGATTCGAACACGTCAGCAAACGCTACCCCGGCGGCCAGCAGGCGCTGGCCGACGTCAATTTTCACATCACACCCGGCAGTCTTGTCTTTCTCACCGGCCATTCCGGCGCCGGCAAGAGCACCCTGCTGAGGCTGATCATGATGCTGGAACGGGCCAGCCGGGGCCAGGTGATCGTCAACGGGCGCAACCTGAACCGGCTGCCCGACCGCCAGGCGCCGCAGGTGCGCCAGCAGATCGGCATGATCTTCCAGGACCACAAGCTGCTGACGGACAAGACCGTGCATGACAACGTGGCGTTGCCGCTGATGATTGCCGGTATGCGCTATGGCGAGATTCGCAAGCGGGTGCGAGCGGCGCTCGACAAGGTGGGCCTCCTGAGCCGCGAGAAGTCCTGGCCGCTGGCGCTTTCGGGCGGCGAGCAGCAACGCGTGGGCATTGCACGCGCCATCGTCGCCATGCCGCCGCTGTTGCTGGCTGACGAGCCCACCGGAAACCTCGACCCGGAACTCTCCTGGGAACTGTTCGGCCTGTTTCGCGAGGTTTGCGATCAGGGCGTGACGGTGCTGATCGCCAGCCATGACCTCGAATTGGTGCGCAGAATGGCCTGCCGCACGCTGGTACTGTCCAAGGGGCGCCTGGTCGATGACGTCTTCACGCGGCCGGCGGTGGCGGGCTGATGGGCCTGGTCGCGGCGCGCCGCCGCCTGCGTAGCTGGGCCCGGCGCCACAGTTTCAGTTTTTTCTCCAGCCTCGGCAGCCTGTGGATGCACCGGGTAGGGACCCTGATGACGGTGCTGGTGCTTGGCATTGCGATCCTGCTGCCCCTGGGGCTGTTCGTGACGCTGAGTAATCTGGACCGCTTCGAGCTGGAGCAGGAGGACTGGGGGGCAGTCACCGTGTTCCTGGCGCATGGCGCAGGCGAGCCGGAACGCCAGCAATTGCTGGAGGCGCTGCAGGCCCGGGAGGACGTGGCAAGCGTCCGAACGGTCTCGCCGGGGCAGGGCATGGCGGAGTTCAGGGACCATTCGGGCTTCGGCGACTCGCTGGAACTGCTGGGAGAAAACCCGCTGCCTTGGGTGTTCATGGTCAGCCCCGCCACCGGCGTCCTGTCGGCGGATGCGGCCGGGGTCCAGGCGCGGGTCGATGCCCTGACCCGGTGGCTGCAAGAGCAGCCCATGGTGGCTTCCGCCCAGTATGATCTCAAATGGCTGCAACGTCTGGGGCGGCTGCTCGAGTTGGGGCGGGCGATCGTCTGGGTGCTGGCCCTGCTGTTCGGCGTGGCGGTCATCGTGGTCGTCGCCAATACCATCCGGCTGGACGTCGCCGCGCGCGCCGAGGAAATCGAGATACTCGCGCTGGTCGGTGCCAGCAACAGCTTCATCCGGCAGCCGTTCCTGTATTCCGGCTTCTGGTACGGCCTACTGGGCGGTCTGCTGGCCCTGGCCCTGATGCAGGCCTGCCTGCTCTACCTCGGAGGCCCGCTGGGCCGCTTGCTGGATACCTACGGACAGGGCCTGCACCTGCAGGGCCTCACCGCCACCCAGGCTGCCGTGCTGGCGGGGGCTGCCGCATGGCTCGGCCTGCTCGGCGCACTGGCCTCGGTACAGCGCTACCTGAAACTGTTGTCGGTCGGCGGCAGTCTGGGCCGCCGCTGAGCGCGGCGACACCCCGATCAATCGCACAGCGGCCGGAACCACGCGCCCGATTGCCGGTCAAAAGGGGTAGTCTGGAAAACGTCCAGCAGGTGAGCCGGCGCATTCGAGGCCTGATACATTCCGAACGGTCGTCAAGGCCGCTGCGGATGAATTATTGGCTTCGAAGTTGGTATAATGGCCTGCTGACATACGTGGAGGCACAATGAGCAAAGCGTTGGTACCAAGCCATTTGCTGGTCCCGGCCGGCACCGGAAGCCTGGATGCCTACATCCAGGAAGTGAACAAGATTCCGATGCTGAGCCTTGAGGAGGAACAGGACCTGGCCAACCGCTATCGGGAGGATGACGATCTCGAGGCGGCACGTCGCCTGGTGCTCGCCCACCTGCGTTTCGTGGTGCACGTCGCCAAGGGATATGCCGGCTATGGATTGCAGCTGGGCGACCTGATCCAGGAGGGCAACATTGGCCTGATGAAGGCCGTGAAGCGTTTCGACCCGGATCGCGGTGTGCGACTGGTATCGTTCGCGGTCCACTGGATTCGCGCCGAGATGCACGAGTTCATCCTGCGCAACTGGCGCATCGTCAAGGTCGCGACCACCAAGGCCCAGCGCAAGCTGTTCTTCAACCTGCGCAAATCCAAGAAGCGCCTCGGCTGGCTGAACATGGACGAGGTCAACAAGGTGGCGGCCGATCTGGGCGTCAAACCCGAGGTGGTGCTGGAGATGGAATCCCGCCTGTCTGGGCAGGATATCGGTTTCGAGTTGAGCGCTGACGCTGATGACGACGATCGCCGGCGTGTCGCGCCGGCAGCCTTTCTCGAAAGCCCGGCCGATTCCCCAGACCTGGTCGCGGAGGCCGACGATCTCGAGTCGCACAACAACGAGCTTCTGTACCAGGGTCTGAGCGAACTCGATGAGCGTAGCCAGGACATCATCCGCAGCCGTTGGCTGGAAGACGACAAGGCCACGCTGCAGGAACTGGCCGATCGTTACGGGGTGTCGGCAGAACGCGTACGGCAGCTCGAAGCGAATGCCATGAACAAGATGCGGGCCAGCATCAGCGCCTGATCCGCAAAGCCTTCAAGCAGAACTCCGAAGCCTCCCTCGTGGAGGCTTCCTGCTATCGGGGGTGGCCGGCCGCTCGTCGTTGACGCCCGCTCACGTCCCCTCGTCCGCTTCTGCGAGCCACGCGCTCGGCGGAGGACAGGTGCAGACCAGGTTGCGGTCGCCGTAGACGTTATCCACCCGGCTCACGAAGGGCCAAAATTTACCCTCCCACAGGCCCGCCGCCGGGTAGGCGGCGGTCTCGGCCGAGTACGGATGCTGCCACCGTGCGATCAGGTCGCGGGCGTTGTGGGGCGCATTTCGCAGCGGATTGTCTTCCGCGTCGAGGTGGCCGTTCTCGATGGCCCCGATCTCCGCGCGGATGGCGAGCATCGCCTCGCAAAACCGGTCCAGCTCGACCAGCGATTCGCTCTCCGTGGGCTCGATCATCAGCGTGCCGGCCACCGGGAACGACATGGTCGGCGCGTGGAAGCCGTAGTCCATCAGCCGCTTGGCGACGTCCTCCTCGGTGATGCCGCAGGACTGCTTGAAGGGGCGCAGATCGATAATGCACTCATGCGCCACCCGGCCGTTGCGGCCGGTATAGAGTACGGAATAGGCCCCGGCCAGCCGCGCGGCGATGTAATTGGCGTTCAGGATGGCCACCTGGGTAGCGCGCTGCATGCCCTCGCGACCCATCAGCGTGATGTAGGCCCAGGAAATGGGCAGAATGCCGGCGCTGCCCCACGGGGCCGCGGACACTGCGCCATTGGCGGCATGCGGCACCGGCATCTCCATCATGGAATGGCCCGGCAGGTACGGCGCCAGGTGCGCTCCCACACAGACCGGGCCCACTCCGGGACCGCCTCCGCCATGCGGGATGCAAAAGGTCTTGTGCAGGTTGAGATGCGAGACATCCGCGCCGAATTCACCCGGTGCCGCGCAGCCCACCAGGGCGTTCAGGTTGGCGCCGTCCAGATAGACCTGCCCGCCATGGCGATGCACGATCTCGCAGATCTCGCGGATCCGCTCCTCGAAAACGCCGTGCGTGGACGGGTAGGTGATCATCAGGGCCGCAAGGGCTTGGTCGTGCTCGGTGGCCTTGCGCTCCAGGTCGGCCACGTCCACGTTGCCGTTGTCGTCGCAGGCGACCACCACGACCTTCATGCCGGCCATCACGGCGCTGGCCGGGTTGGTGCCGTGAGCCGAGGACGGGATCAGGCAGACGTCGCGCCCGGCCTCGCCGCGCGCGGCATGGTATCCACGGATCGCCAGCAAGCCCGCGTATTCTCCTTGCGAGCCGGCATTGGGCTGCAGGGAAACGGCGTCGTAGCCGGTGCACGCGAGCAGCATGTGCTCCAGCTCGCTGATGAGCTGCAGGTATCCGCCCACCTGTTCGGCCGGTGCGAACGGGTGCATGTCCGCGAACTCCGGCCAGGTGATGGGCACCATCTCGGTGGTGGCATTCAGCTTCATGGTGCACGAGCCGAGCGGGATCATGGCATGCGTCAGTGACAGATCACGGTTCTCCAGACGCTTGAGGTAACGGAGCATCTCGGTCTCGGAGTGATAGCGGGTGAACGTCTCGTGCTGCAGGAAAGCGGACTGCCGGATCAGTGCCGGGGGCAGCGCGGAGAAGTCGGGGCCCAGCGCGCGGTCGAGCGCGTCCAGGTCGGGCAGCGGGCCCTCCGGTGAAAACGCCTGCCACAGGGCCTGGATGTGTTCGCGGGTGGTTTTCTCGTTGCAGCTGGCGCCCAGGGTCTGCTCGTCCACACGCAGAAGATTGATGCCGGCGTCAGCTGCGCGCTGCTGGATTTCAGCCGCCCGCGGGGCACCGACTTTGAACTGCACGGTATCGAACCACTCCGGCTGCACTGGCTCATGGCCCATCCGGGACAGGCCCTCGACCAGCAGACCGGTCAGGCGGTGAACCCGCTCGGCAATGCGCCGCAGCCCCTCGCAGCCGTGGTAAACGGCGTACAGGCCGGATATCACGGCCAGCAGCGCCTGTGCGGTGCAGATGTTGCTGGTGGCCTTGTCGCGGCGTATGTGTTGCTCACGCGTCTGCAGGGCCATGCGCAGGGCGGGCTGCCCGTGACGGTCACGGGACACTCCGATGACGCGCCCGGGCATGCTGCGCTTGTGCTCATCGCGGGTCGCGTAGAACGCCGCGTGTGGCCCCCCGAAACCCATGGGCACCCCGAAGCGTTGCGCCGAGCCGACCACGATGTCGGCCCCCATTTCGCCCGGGGGCATCAGCTTGACCAGGCTGAGCAGATCCGCCGCCACCGCCACCAGGGCCCCGGCTGCGTGGGCCTGCTCGATGATCGGGCGTGGATCCGCCACACAGCCGTCGGCAGCGGGGTATTGCAGCAGCGCGCCGAACGCTTCGCCCTCCGCGAGCAGCGCCGCCGGCGCCCCGATGGCAAGTTCGATGCCCAGCGGTTCCGCGCGGGTCGCCAGCACATCCAGGGTTTGCGGCAGGCAGCCCGAGTCGACCACGAAGCGCATACTGCGTGAGCGCCGATTGATGCGCCTGATCTGGGTCATCGCCTCGGCCGCGGCGGTCGATTCGTCCAGCAGGGAAGCATTGGCCAACTCCATCCCGGTGAGGTCACACACCATGTGCTGGAAATTCAGCAGCGCCTCCAGGCGGCCCTGGGAGATCTCCGCCTGGTAGGGCGTGTAGGCGGTGTACCAGCCCGGGTTTTCCAGCACGTTGCGCTGGATCACCGCGGGGGTGAGCGTCTCGTGGTATCCGAGGCCGATCATGTTGTGCTTGAGCTGGTTGCGGCGTGCCAGCGTCCTGAGTTCCTGCAGGGCGGCACGCTCGGTGCGGGCGGGCCCGAGGGCCAGCGGGCCCGTGTCAAGGATGGAAGCGGGCAGGGTGCTTTCGACCAGCGCCTCGAGGCTGGCGCAGCCAAGCAGGTCCAACATCCGGGCGATTTCGGCGTCGTCCGGACCGATGTGCCGGCGCACGAATTCGTCGTGGTTTTCGAGGCTGGCGAGTGGGCTCGCCTCTGCCGTTGCCTTGTGCTTGGTGTGCATCGGGGGACCAGGTTCCATCGGTGCCGCGCTTCGGGCCGCGTGCGTGGCGGTATTCTAGCTGCAAACCCGGTGAGCTGACCAAACCGTTCAGCCCACCACGAGGGTGAAATAGTGGTCGATCAGCAGAAATGCAAACAGCATGAACAGGTAGGTCACCGAGTAATTGAAGGTCTGCATCGGCAGCTGCCGGTCGGCACTCATCAGCATGCGGGCGGCGTACCACAGGAACCCGAGGTTCAACACCGTGACGCCGGCCAGGTAGGGCAGGCCGCTCATGCCGGTCAGGTAGGGCAGAACCGTCACGATGACCAGCAGGATCGTATACAACAGGATGTGCAGGCGGGTGAACGACAGGCCATGGGTGACCGGCAGCATGGGGATGTCGGCGGCCGCGTAATCGGCGCGCCGATGGATCGCCAGGGCCCAGAAATGGGGCGGTGTCCAGGCAAAAATGATCAGGAACAGCAGCAGCGAATGCGGATCGACCTGGCCGGTGACCGCGGTCCATCCCAGCACCGGCGGCGCGGCACCGGCAGCCCCGCCGATGACGATATTCTGCGGCGTGGCGCGCTTGAGCCAGACGGTGTAGACGATGGCGTAGCCAATCAGTGACAGGAACGTCAGCAGCGCCGTCAGCACATTCACCCAGAAGCCCAACACGGCCATGGACAGCAACCCCAGCACGACGGCAAAACCCAGCACGTTCTCGACCGCCAATTGTCCGGACGGCAACGGCCGGTCCCGCGTGCGCGCCATGCGTGCGTCGCTTTGTCGCTCCAGCAGGTGATTGATGGCCGCGGCCGAGGAAGAGGCCAGGGCGATGCCCAGGGTTCCAGCCAGCATCGCGTGCAGCGGTGGCCAGCCGGCCACGCTCAGAAACATGCCGACCACCGCGGTAAACACGATGAGCACGACGACGCGAGGCTTGCACAGCTCCAGGTAGCGGCGCCAGGCGGGGGGGTCGGTCACCGGTTCTTTCCGGTCGTGGTCCTGGATAACAGCGTTACCATGACGGCCACCAGCAGGGCGGCGACCCCGTTGTGGGCCACCGCGTTGGCCAACGGCAGCCCGAGCCACACGTTTTGCAGGCCCAGCATGAACTGGATGATCACCAGCGCGATCAGAAGCATTGCGGTGTTCTTCAGCGGGCTTGCCTGTGCCGCGCGGAACGCCACCAGCAGCAACGTGAGCAGGGTCACCACCGCACCGATGCGGTGGGTCAGGTGGATCGCGATGCGCGCCGGCTGATCAAGAATTCCGCCTTCGTAGTCCACCCCGATTTCGCGTAACAGTACGAAGCCCTCGCGAAAATCGGTGTCTGGCCACCAGCGATTCATGCAGGTGGGCAGGTCCGGGCAGGCCATGGCGGCGTAATTGGCGGACGTCCAGCCGCCCAGGGCGATTTGCAGCGTCAGCACTGTCAGCCCCAGCAGCACCCAGCGTCTCATGCGGCGTACCTGCGGACCCGGCCGGTAGGTCGGGCCGGCTCGAACACGCAGCCGCATCCACAGCAACAGCGCGAAGGTGGCCAGGCCGCCCAGCAGATGCGCCATGACGATCACCGGCAGGAGCTTGAGGGTCACCGTCCACATGCCCAGCAGGGCCTGAAAAATGATCAAGCCGAGAATCGCGGTGGCCAGACCGCGCGCGGGCCGGCAAAGCGGGTTGCGCCACGCTTGCCAGCAGAGCGCGACCACCAGCAGCACCAGCGTCCCGGCCAGGTAACGATGGACCATTTCCTTCCAGGCCTTGGCGCCTTCCACCGGCCGCTCGGGGAAGGCCTCGTTGGCCGCTTCGATCTCGACCGGTACCGCGGGCCAGGTCAGTTGTCCGTAGCAACCCGGCCAGTCGGGGCAGCCCAGCCCGGCATGCGATAACCGCACCCAGGCTCCGAGAACGATGACGCCTAACGCCACGACGATGGCGATCAGTGTCAGCCTTTGGAATTGCTTGCTCATCGAGGTTCGTGCTCTTGGGGTCAGTGCAGCAGGCGCTGCAAATCCTTTTTGATGTGGCCGGGGTCAAAGCCCGGGGCGTAGGACAGTATTATATTTCCGCCGGGATCGATGATGAAAGCGCCTCCGCGGGTGGGGGCTCCGGCCGCGATGGCCACCCCCGGCGGCGTAACCCGGTCCAGGGCAGTCGCCATGTCACCGGAGGCGGTCGTCGCCAACGTGAAGCGTCCGAAACCGCGGGCCAGCTCAGTCCGCTCGCCAGCCGGCAGGCCGGCGGCATCGAGCAGCACGATTTCGACCTCCTGCTGGCGCCGGCCCAGTGCGCGGTGCAACCGCCCCAGCGCCGCCAGGTCTTGCCAGCAGGCGGTCGCACACTCCGACGGCAAGGGGTAGAGCACGGCCCAGCGGCCCGATGGATCCGGCTGCGGCGGCTGACGCACGAGGTCAATGGGCACCGGCGGCTGCACCAGATGCCCCTCGTTACGCAGTTGGTCGGGTCGGAAGCCCCATCGCTCGCTATGCAGGGTGACCGCCACGACCAAGGGCCCGGCGAACAGCAGCACGATGGCTGCCAGCACGAGCCTGGGGTCTTGCAGGTTCACGGGTTCACGAGGCGGGCGCGCCGCACACCCAGCAGCAGCCACAGCGCGAGCGCCAGCAGGGCGAGTGCCCGCCACTGCAGGGCATAGGCGCGGTGCCGATCCGCGGACACCCGCACCGGCTGCCAGTCGCGCCCCTCGAAGCCGCCGGGACTGTCCGCGTCCAGCATCAGGACCTGAGCATGGAGTTCCTCGGCCAACGCCACGGCAATGGCGTCGAGGTCAGGATAGGTCATCAATTGGGGCCAACGGTCGGCGGCAAGCACGTCGTCCGCACCCAGCTTGCGGGCCGGATCCGGAATTCGGTCGAGGTGACCCTCGATTTCGATCGTTCCGGCGGGCGTCGCGATCGCCGGCAGCGAGCGGCGGTCCGCCGCCATCGGCAACCACCCCCGGTTGACGAGAATCGTGGCTCCGGCCGAGGTGCTAAAGGGCGAGAGCACGTGGACGCCGCTGCGGCCGTTCAGGACCTGGTTGTCGGCCAATATATGGCGGCGAGCGTCGAAAACCCCGTCCAGCCTGACCCGACTGAAGCGGGGCGCGGCCGGTCCCGGCGGCAGCCCGGGCAGTGAGGGGGCCTGTTCGAACTGGAGGGTCAGCGCGGTCTTCTCCTCCGCGCGGCGCGCCTGCCATTGCCCCAGGGTGACGAAGGCCGCGGCCAGGACGGCAAACAAGACGGTCGCTCCCGGAGCCGGCCTAAACATGGAGCAAACGCTGCGCGCCCGGTCGCGAGGAGACGCTGACGAGCCGGCCCCCGTGTATACTTGCAGCCTGCCGACGGAGCCGCGACATGCTGCCGAGAGCCGTTATCATCCTGTTCCTGCTGGCCATTGCCTACACGCTCGGTTCAGCCTTCTATTACCTGATCCGGGACAAGGGGCGGGGTTCGCGCGCGGTCCGCCAGCTGTCGTGGCGAATCGGGCTGTCCATGCTGTTGTTCCTCATGCTATACGGCGCCTTCTTGCTGGGCTGGCTGAAGCCCGGCAGTGCGGGTCCGATCGGTCATGCGCGGCCCGCCGCCGCCGCCCCGGCGCCCGACCCCTGAGGCCCCGCCGCGGGTTACCCGGGACCCGGCGATGACCGCTCGAGGGTGCTGGCCACGTCACGCGCGCCGCGCTTACAGCACGTACACGAAGATAAACAGCCCCAGCCATACCACGTCCACGAAGTGCCAGTACCAGGCAGCCGCTTCGAACGCGAAATGGCTGTCTGGCGTGAAATGGCCGCGCATGCTGCGCAACATGATGACCAACAGGATGATGGCGCCCAGGCTGACATGCAGGCCATGGAACCCGGTGAGCATGAAGAAGGTGGAGCCGTAGATGCCCGAGCCCAGCGTCAGGCCCAACACCTGGTAGGCTTCCAGGTATTCCTCGACCTGCAGGACCACGAACACCAGGCCCAGCAGCACGGTGGCCGCCAACCACAGGATCAATGGTGTGCGGCGGGCGGCCTTCAGGGCATGGTGTGCGAGCGTGATGGTGACGCCCGAGGTGAGCAGTATCAGCGTGTTGACGAACGGGATACCAAACGCGGGAATGGTCTGGAAGTCGCCGCCCACCTCGCCCGGCCCGTTGGTGGGCCAGTGCGGCACGTAACCCGGCCAGAGATACTCGTTGGTCGCGGCTCCGGAACCCTCGCCGCCGAGCCACGGAACGACCAGCGCCCGCGCATAGAACAGCGCACCGAAGAAGCAGGCGAAAAACATGATCTCCGAGAAGATGAACCAGGCCATTCCGAGCCGGAAGGAGGAATCCACCTGCTCGTTGTAAACACCGCGCTCGCTCTCGCGGATCACTTGGCCAAACCAGCCAAACACCATGAACACCAGGATGGCGACGCCGAGCAGGAACGACCAGCGCGCGGCGCTGGCTCCGTTCAGCCAGTAAGCGGCGCTGGCCAGCATGATGATCATGCCGAGCGAGCCGACGATCGGCCAGCGGGTCGCATGAGGAACGTAGTAGGCGTTGTCAGCGTGTTGCGCCATGGTCGGACCTCGATCTCACCCCGAGGGGTCCGCCGACCGGGCGGCCAGGCCCGGATCGTCGTCGTTGCGGAAAAACGTGTAGGACAGGGTCAGCTCCCGGATGTCCTCCGGCAGACCGGCTGCGATGTAGAAGCGCACCGGCATCTCCCGGCGCTCGCCACCGGCGAGCTCCTGGCGCGCGAAGCAGAAACACTCGGTCTTCACGAAGTACGGCGCCGCCTCGGGTGGTGTGACGTTGTACACGGCCCGCCCGGCAATCGCCTCGTCGCTGAGGTTCTCGACCAGGTAAGCGGATTCGCCGGCGGCGCCCAGCACGACTTCCATGTGGCGCTGCAGCGGCTTGAAACGCCACGGCAGGGCAGAGTTCGCCGTGGCGTCGAAGCGCACCTCGACCCGGCGCGGTGCGTGTGGCACGGCAGGCGCCGTCGCCTTGCTCGCGGCCGCGCCGACGCCGGCCTGCCCAATGCCGGTGATTTCGCAGAACTTCTCGTACAGGGGCGGCATGGCGAACACGCCGAACGCGAACATGGCCGCTGCCACCAGTAACAGGCGGGCCACCAGTGCGCCGTGCCGGGCACCCGTACTCATCGGCCCAGCACCCCGGAGAGGATGAAGGCGGTGAAGATCGCGGCCGCGAGGATGCCGAGCTTGACGGCGGTCCGACGGGCCGCCCGGCGCCGCTCGCGAAACGCTTCCTGCGGAAGGCCGGGGGTCATTCAGTGCGAGACCTCGTCGGCGTGGACCACCATGCTCTCATCGATGTCCGGCGGTTCCGCGAACGTGTGGTACGGGGCCGGCGACGGCACGGTCCACTCGAGTCCCCTGGCGCTCTCCCAGACCCGCGCGCGGGCCGGCTTTCGGCTGAACCAGACGCAGTGCACGATGACCCCCACGAAGATCAGCTGGGTGGCACCAAACAGGAAGCCGCCGATCGAGGACCACTGGTTGAAATCGGCGAACTGCGGTGAGTAGTCCGGGATGCGGCGGGGCATGCCGGCCAGCCCCAGGAAGTGCTGCGGGAAGAACAGCACGTTGACGAAAATCGCCGACAGCCAGAAATGCGTCTTGCCCCATCGCTCCGAGTACATCCGGCCGGTCCACTTCGGCAGCCAGTAATAGGTGCCGGCCATCAGCGCGAATACGGATCCGGGCACCAGCACATAATGGAAGTGGGCCACCACGAAATAGGTATCGTGATATTGCAGATCGGCCGCGGCAATCGACAGCATCAGCCCGGACAGGCCGCCGATCGTGAACAGCACGACGAAACCGAGCGCGAACAGCATCGGCGTCTCGAACGTCATCGCGCCCTTCCACATGGTGCTGACCCAGTTGAACACCTTGACCCCGGTCGGCACCGCAATCAGCATGGTCGCATACATGAAGAACAGTTCGCCCTCGAGCGGCATGCCGACGGTGAACATGTGGTGCGCCCATACGATGAACGACAGGAATGCGATGCTGGCGGTGGCGTAGACCATGGCGGCATAGCCGAACAGCGGCTTGCGGGAGAAGGTCGGCAGGATCTCCGATATCACCCCGAACGCCGGCAGGATCATGATGTAGACCTCGGGGTGGCCGAAGAACCAGAAGATGTGCTGGAACATCACCGGGTCGCCGCCGCCGGCCGCGTTGAAGAAACTGGTGCCGAAGAAATGATCGGTCAGCAGCATGGTCACCGCGCCGGCCAGCACCGGCATGACCGCCATCAGCAGGTAGGCCGTGATCAGCCAGGTCCAGACGAACAGCGGCATGCGCAGCAGGGTCATGCCCGGGGCGCGCATGTTCATGATGGTCGCGATGACGTTGATCGATCCCATGATGGATGAAATGCCCATCATGTGGACCGCGAATACGACGAAGGCAAAACTGGGTCCGGTCTGCAGGCTCAGCGGGGGATACAGGGTCCAGCCGGCCGCCGGTCCGCCGGAATCCATGAACAGCGTCGACAGCAGCATGGCGAAAGCGAACGGCAGGATCCAGAAGCTCCAGTTGTTCATGCGCGGCAGCGCCATGTCGGGGGCGCCGATCATCATCGGGATCATCCAGTTGGCAAAGCCCACCCAGGCCGGCATGACGGCACCGAACACCATGATCAGGGCATGCATGGTGGTCATCTGGTTGAAGAAGTCGGGCTCGACCAGTTGCAGGCCGGGCATGAACAGTTCCGCCCGGATCACGAGCGCCATCGTGCCGCCCACCAGGAACATCAGCAGCGAGAACACCAGGTACAGGGTGCCGATGTCCTTGTGGTTGGTCGTGAACAGCCAACGGTCCAGGAAACCGTGGGGCTTGTGGTCCGCCTGTGCGTCTGGCATTCGCAGGGCGTCTGATTCGTGGGCGGCTATGCTACTCATGTCGGGCGCTTAGTGTTGGGTGGTCTCTGCGATGGTGCGGGGCTGCACCACATCGCCGGTGTCGTTGCCGAAGGCATTGCGGGTGTAGGTCAGGGCTGCCGCGATGTCCGTGGCTGACAGCAGATCGCCAAAGGCCTGCATGGCCGTGCCCTCGCGGCCCTCAAGCACCACGCGGATGTTTTCCTGCAGGGGCCCGGTGCTGACCGGGCTGCCGGCGAGCGCGGGAAATGCGGGCGCCAGGCCGCCGCCGTCTTCCTGATGGCAGGTCGCGCAATGGGTGGCATAGACCGCACGGCCACGCTCCAGCAATCGGTCCGTTGTCCACTCCGATGCCACGGTCTGCGCCTCGGCCTGCGAACGGGTCTTCTGTGCCGCCAGCCAGGCCTGGAATTCCGGTTCCGGCAGGGCCTCGACCACGATCGGCATGAAGCCATGGTCCTTGCCACACAGCTCGGCGCACTGGCCGCGGTAGGTGCCCGGTTGTTCGATCAGGGTCCAGGCTTCGTTGACGAAACCGGGAATGGCATCCCGTTTCCACCCGAAATCGGGCACCCACCACGCGTGGATGACGTCATCGGCAGTGATCAGGAAGCGCACCTTCTTGCCCACCGGCAACACCAGCGGGTGGTCCACGTCGAGCAGGTAGTTGTCCACCGTGGCCGGATCAATGCCCGAGCGCAGTTGCCGGGCGGCATTCGAGTCTGCGCTCAGCGCGCTGATGAACGCGACTTCCTCGTCCAGGTATTCGTACTTCCATTTCCACTGAAAACCGGTCACCTTGATGGTCAGGTCCGCGCCCGAGGCGTCTTCCATCTTTACCAGTGCGGTGGTCGCGGGGATCGCCATGCTGATCAGAATCAGCACCGGGATGATGGTCCAGACGATCTCGGCGCTGGTGTTGTGGCTGAACTCGGCGGGCCTGTGCCCCCGCGATTTGCGGTGCAGGACGATGGACGTGAACATCGCGCCGAACACCAACACCCCGATGACAACGCAGATCTTCAGGATCACCATGTGCAGTTCGTAATGGATGGCGCTCTGGGCGGTGACGCCGACCGGCATGTTGATCTCGTTGCCGGTCAGTGCGGGCGCCGCCAGCAGGAGCCAGAACGCGGCCGCGACGGCGGCCAGCACGGCCAGGGTTATGATGACGGTATTCGCTCTGTTCATGGACTCGGGTGGTCAGTGGGGCCGGTCGCTCATCGGGTGTTGATCTAGGGGCTCAGGAACCTGAATGCAAGCAGCTCGACGAGCGGTTGTCGGCCCGGGGTAAATCCGGTGCCCAAGAGCGGATCGCGGGCCGCGCGTGGCCGGGAACTGCCGGCGCCGCGGGCGCGTCGAGCGAACCGCCGCGCATTGTATCTACTCTGCAGCGAACCGGGCAAGGACCGGGCTCGCCGAATCGGCGAACTTGGACTTGACCAGCCACGGGCATACACTTACACGAAGCCCGCTCGGTGACGACGGACCGGAGCGATTGAATTGCGCAAGCCGCAGCCCCCAGAATTCCTCATCTCCAGCCTGCCGGAACCCGGTGGTCACCGGGCGGCTATCAGTGAGGCCTACCTGGCGGATGAGACCGCCATGGTCGGGCGCTTGCTGGCCGAGGCGGAGCTGGACCCCGGGACCCGCCGAAGCGTGGCCGAGTCGGCCCGTGAGCTGGTGCTGGGTGTCAGGTCCCGCAGCAGGGAGCGGGGCGCCCTGGATGCGTTCATGCGCGAGTATGACCTCTCGACGGAGGAGGGCGTGGTGCTGATGTGCCTGGCCGAGGCGCTGCTGCGTATTCCGGATGCGGATACCGCGGAGAAGCTGATCGCCGACAAGCTGTCCCGCGCGGATTGGGAGGCGCACCTCGGCAGGAGCCCCTCCATCTTCGTCAATGCCTCGACCTGGGGCCTGATGCTGACCGGCAAGCTGGTGCAGTTGAGCGAGAACACCCAGCAGAGCATTGCGGCCACGCTTGGGCGGATGGCCAATCGCAGCGGCGAGCCCGTGGTGCGCGCAGCCATCATGCAGGCAATGCGCATCATGGGATTCCAGTACGTGATGGGCCGTGATATCGATGAGGCGCTGGACCGCTCGGAGAAGAAGGGCAATCGGGCCTACCGATACTCGTTCGACATGCTGGGCGAGGCCGCCATGACCGCTGCCGACGCGCAGCGGTATTTCGAGGCTTACGCCAACGGCATCCGCGCCATCGGGCGCCGCCGGCGTGGCGACGACATCTTCTCGGCGCCCAGCATTTCGGTCAAGCTCTCGGCGCTGCATCCGCGCTACGAATATTCCCAGCGTGACCGCGTGCTGGCGGAGCTTGGCCCGCAACTATTGGAGCTGGCCCTGTTGGCGCGGGAGCATGGAGTCGCGCTCACCGTCGATGCCGAAGAGGCCGACCGCCTGATGCTGCAGGTGGATCTGTTCGAAACGGTGCTGCGGGACCCGGGCCTGAAGGGATGGGACGGCTTCGGGCTCGCCATTCAAGCCTATCTCAAGATGGCCGGCAGCCTCATCGATTACCTCGCCGACCTGGCCGCAGCGACCGGCCACAGGGTGCCGGTGCGGCTGGTCAAGGGCGCCTATTGGGACGCCGAGATCAAGCACGCGCAGATGGAGGGCTACAGCGGATATCCCGTGTTCACGCGCAAGGCCAGTACCGATGTGTCGTTCATCGCCTGCGCGCGCCGCGTGTTGGCCCGCCGGCAGGCCTTCTACCCACAGTTCGCCACCCACAACGCCCACACCGTCGCCCTCATCGCCGCCCTGGCCGGAGACCGCCTGGATTACGAATTCCAGCGCTTGCACGGCATGGGGCAGGACCTGTACGGCGAGGTGATGGAACGCCCGGGTTTCAATCATGCCTGCCGGGTGTACGCTCCGGTGGGCAGCCATGAGGATCTGCTGCCGTACCTGGTGCGCAGGCTGCTGGAAAACGGATCGAACACCTCGTTCGTGAACCGGATCGTGAACGAGCGCCTGCCCCCCGAGCAGGTTGCCGAGGACCCGGTGGAGCGGCTCCGATCGGTTGACCCGGTGCCGCACCCGGCGATCCCTCTGCCCCCGGAGCTGTACGGCGAGCAGCGCCGCAATTCGCCGGGCGTGAACCTGGCGAGCGAACTCGAGCTGCAGGCGCTGCGGGCGCGCATGCAGGCCTTCGGCGCCCAGCGGTGGCGTGCCGCGCCCCTGCTCGCAGAAGACGTGTCCGGCACCGGGGCATGGTCCCCGGTGCGTGAACCCGCCAGCCTGCGCCGGGCCGTGGGGGAAGTGCGCGATGCGCAGGCCGCAGAGGTGCAGCAGGCCATCGCGGCAGCCGCCGCCGCGCAGCCCGAATGGGACCGGATGCCGGTGGTGCAACGGGCCGCGTTACTGGACAAGGCGGCCGCGCTGTTCGAGGAGCGCCTGCCCGAATTCATGGTGCTGTGCGCGCGCGAAGCCGGCAAGACCGTGCACGATGCCATCGCGGAGGTCCGCGAAGCCATCGATTTCCTGCGCTACTACGCGGCCGAGGCTCGGCGGATGTTCGCGGCGCCTCGGGTGTTGCCCGGGCCGACGGGGGAGCGCAATGAGCTGTCCTTGCATGGCCGCGGCGTGTTCGCCTGCATCAGTCCCTGGAATTTTCCACTCGCCATCTTCACGGGGCAGGTGAGCGCCGCGCTGGTGGCAGGCAACTCGGTGCTGGCCAAACCGGCCGAGCAGACCCCGCTGATCGCCCATCTCGCGGTGCAGCTCCTGCACGAAGCGGGCGTGCCGCGAGCGGTGTTGCAGTTCCTGCCGGGCGCCGGCAGCGTCGGCGCCTGGCTGACGCAGGACCCACGCATCGCCGGCGTCGCCTTCACCGGCTCCACCGAGACCGCCCGGCTCATCAATCGCGCGCTGGCCGCCCGTGACGCCCCGCTGGCCACCCTGGTGGCCGAAACCGGTGGTCAGAATGCCATGCTGGTGGATTCCTCGGCCCTGCCCGAGCAGGTGGTGGCGGACGTGATCGGCAGCGCGTTTCTGAGCGCGGGGCAGCGCTGCTCTGCGCTGCGCGTGCTGTTTCTGCAGCACGATATTGCCGACAAGATGATCGCGCTGCTGGCGGGGGCCATGCAGGAGATCCGGGTCGGTGACCCGACGCAGCTGTCCACCGATGTCGGGCCGGTGATCGATGCACAAGCCCTGCAGGTTCTGCAGGCGCACGCCCGGCGCATGGAGCGCGAGGGACGCCTGATCGCCCGCACGCCGCTCGCGGACCCGGGCGACGGACACTTTTTTGCACCCTGCGCGTTCGAGATCGATTCGCTGGAACGCCTGCAGCGGGAGGTGTTCGGGCCCGTGCTGCACGTGCTGCGCTTCAGGTCACGAGCGCTCGACCCCGTGATCGAGGCAGTCAACGCCACGGGCTATGGACTGACGCTGGGCATACACAGCCGCATCGACCGGATGCAGCGCTACGTCGCGGCACGCGCCCGGGTCGGCAACTGCTACGTGAATCGCACCATGACCGGCGCCGTGGTGGGCGTACAGCCCTTCGGTGGTGAGGGACTGTCCGGTACCGGGCCCAAGGCCGGGGGGCCCCACTACCTGCTGCGTTTCGCCACCGAGCGCACCCTCACCATCAACACCGCGGCGGTTGGGGGCAACGCCAGCCTGCTGGCCATGGAAGACTGAGGGGGGGCGATGTATCTGCAGTACTTCGGCCTGGCCGAGCACCCATTCTCCATCACCCCGGATCCGGCGTTCGTCTACCTCAGCCAGCGGCACCGCGACGCATTGGCGCACCTGCTGTACGGAGTCGGGCAGGGCGGCAGCGGCGGGTTCGTGCAGCTGACCGGGGAGGTCGGCACCGGCAAGACCACCTTGTGCCGCTGCCTGCTGGAGCAGGTCCCGGCAGGCACGCACATCGCCCTGATCCTGAACCCCCTCCTGACGCCGGCCGAGCTGCTGCATGCCGTGTGCGATGAACTGGGTCTCGACACGCAGGGCCTCGCCCACAGCAACAAGGCGATGGTCGATCGCCTCAACGCCTTCCTGTTGCGCACGCACCAGTCCGGGGAGCGGGTGGTGCTGGTCATCGACGAGGCGCAGAACCTGAGCCCCGAGGCGCTGGAGCAGATCCGCCTGCTCACCAACCTCGAGACCAGCAAGGAAAAACTGCTGCAGATCGTGTTGCTCGGCCAGCCGGAGCTGCGCGACCTGCTGACGCGCCGCAATCTGCGTCAGCTGGCCCAGCGCATTACCGCCCGCTACCACCTCACGCCCCTGGGACCGGTGGATACCGCGCATTACGTGCGCCACCGCATGCAGGTTGCCGGCGCCGACCGCGATCCATTCCAGCGCAGCGCCCTGCGTGCCCTGTATCAGCGCTCGCAGGGCGTGCCGCGCCTGATCAACATCATCGCCGACCGGGCGCTGCTGGCCGCCTACGCGAGCGAGCGCCTCGAGATCAATGCCCGCCTGGTCCACGCTGCGGCGGACGAGGTACANNTGCGCGACGCCGCTACGGGCCGGGTTGGGCGGCCGCCGCCGCCGGCCTGCTGCTGGCGGCGGCGAGCTACTGGTTCCTGGCGCCCGCGCCGCCGCCGGAGAGCGCGCAGCCCGTCGCGGAGGTTGCCGAGCCCGCTGCGGTGGCGGCGCCGCCGCCCGCCGACGCCGCACCGTCTGCCCCGGCGCGCTTGCAGCCCGACTGGCTGGCGCGGGAGCATGACGCGGCCTGGCGCGGCCTGGGCACCCTGTGGGAAGACCCGGGCGGTGGCGGCCTCATCGGCGCGGCCTGCAGCGGCGTCGCCGGCACCGGCTACGGTTGCCTGCGTGATCGCGGCAGCTGGGCGCGCATCCGGCAGCTGGGGCTGCCGGTGGTGTTGCTGCTGCGGGGAGCCGAGGAACGCCTGCTGTTGTTGCGCGGGCTGAACGACGAACGTGTGCTGGTGGGCTCCCCGGGCAATGAGCTGGCCGTGCCGCGCAGCCAACTGGAGCCCTTGTGGCTGGGCACCTATTTCGTGGCCTGGCCGCAGGCACCGACCTGGCCGCGGCAGATCGGGCGTGATGATTCCGGGCCCGCGGTCGACACCGTGCTGGGCCTGGCGGCCGGCGTCGATCCCCCGTATACCGGGCCCGGCGAGTTCGGGGTGGGCTTCGAAGACTGGCTGAAGGCGTTCCAGTCGAGCCATGGCCTGCAGGCCGATGGCATCGTGGGCCCGAACACGCTGCTTTACCTGATGCGCCCCTCGATCAGCAGCCCGACGCTGCTCACGCACTGGGAGGCCCGGGGCTGATCATGTCTTTCCTGCTCGATGCACTGCGTAAATCCGAGGGCCGGCGGCGCCCGCATGAGGTGCCGACGATCCATGCCGGTGTGGGTGGAGAGCCCCCGTCCACAAGGCGGTCCCGGTGGTCCTGGGCCGTGGTCATCCTGCCGCCGCTGATGGTCATGACGTGGTTCGGCTGGCGCCAATTCGGGGTGCTCGTGTCGTCGCCGGAGGCTCCGCAGGCCACGATGGCCGAGCCTGCCCCGGCGCCGGCTGGGCCCGTGACGATCGAGCAGGAGGCCGCCTCGCCGCGGGTGGACGACCCCCGGGACGGTCCGCGAACGCCGGTCGAGCAGCTGGCGGGCCCCGGACTCGAGCGGTCCCCGGTCAGCGCGCCGGCCGCGCGGCTGGAGCCGGGCGCGCAAAGCGCCCCGTCTTCCGCAGGCCCCGCCCCGGAGCGCGTGGCCGAGGTCGCGCCGCCAGCGCCCGCCGAACAACCGGCTGCCGAGGCGCGCGAGCGGCAGCCCAGCCCGATTTCCTACTGGGAGCTGCCGTCGTCGGTGCGCCAGGATTTGCCGGAGTTCAAGATCAGCGTGCTGGTCTACGCCGACCACCCCGAAGACCGTTTCATCCTGCTGAATGGCCGCCGGCAGACCGAAGGCGATGAATTCCAACCGGGCCTGGTGCTGCAGGAGATCAGGCGCGACGGGGCGGTGTTCAGCTATCGGCTGTACCGATTTTTGGTCCGTCGCTGAAGGGCGGCGCATGAATTCCGGGATCGTCACCAACTGGTCGAAAGCGCCGCCGCCCCTGCCGTGGGCGACGATGGTGATCACCCTGGCGTGCGTGATGGTGGCCCTGGTCTACTCGAGCGTGCCGCCCCTCGGGCAGCGGGCCATGATCGAGGTGGCCGGCGCGTTGCCAAGCGAAACCGCCCGCATTCTCGACCAGCCGCCGGGGACCTGGTTGCAGTCGGGCATCGTGTCGATCTTCAGTGCGCTGTTCGTGCATTCCAGCTGGTGGCACCTGCTGGGCAACCTGGCGTACCTGTGGGTGTTCGGGCTGGCGGTCGAGCGTCGGGTCGGGCCGCTGATGTTCGCCGTGCTGTTCCTGGCCGGTGGTTCGTTGGCGCACGTGGGTGTGGCCTTGCAGGTCCCGGACTTGAGCACACCGATCATCGGTGCCAGCGGGGCCGTATCGGCCGTGGTGGGTGCTTACCTGGTGTTCTTTCCCTCCCGCCGGATCGGGCTGTTCATTCCCCTCGGACTGTACCTGCAATTCGCGCGCGTGCCGGCATTGCTGGTGATCGGCTCGTGGTTCACCCTGCAGTTGCTTTACACCGTATTTGGCCCCATAACAGGGGTGGTGTCATGGTGGACCCACGTGGCGGGGTTTTCTCTCGGCATCATGTTCGCCTTGCTGGCGCGGGCGTTGGCACAATTAAGGGTTTGATGGCGGTTTCGCGAATGGCGCACAAGACAGTCTATCGGGTGGCGTTCCTGCGGCATGGGAAAGTCTATGAGCTGTACTGCGAGGGGGTCTGCTCCAGTGGTATCTGGGGTTTCGTGGAGCTGACCGGCTTGCTGTTCGATGCCGAGGACAGCGTGGTCGTCGACCCGACCGAGGAGAAGCTGCGCGAAGAATTCGCGGACGTGGAGGTGCTGCACCTGCCGTTGCACGCCGTGTTGAAAGTGGAGCAGGTCAAAAAACGCGGTCAGGCCATCATCCGCGACCGCGAGAGCGGCGAGAAGGTCACGCCGTTCCCGCTGTCACCACCGAGCCGCTCGGGCAGCTGACCGACGGTCAACCCGTTTCTCCTTGCAGCCATTCGATGGCCCCGTTCAGGGCCGGGTCAGCCATGCCCGCCTCGTCCGGCTGGGCATCCACCTCGAGATCCGGATGGATGCCGGTGTCCTGAATGGAACGCCCCAGGGGCGTGAAATAGTGTGCCGTGGTGAGCTTCAGGCCACCCCCGTTGCGCAATGCCAGGATCGATTGCACCGAACCCTTGCCGAAGGTGCGTTCGCCAACGATCCGGGCGCGCTGATGGTCCTGCAGCGCGCCCGCCAGGACTTCCGAGGCGGATGCGGTCTGGCGGTCGACCAGGACCGCCATCGGCACGCCTTGCGCCCATTCGCCGGGCGTCGCCTCGAAGGTCATCTCAGCGGCCGGGAATCGCCCCCGGCTGTGCATGATCCGGCCCTCCGTCAGGAAGCCATCCGCGATGTCGATGGCGGGCTTGAGGTTGCCACCCGGGTTGGCGCGCAGGTCGAGCACGATGCCGCGCAGCGGCTGGCCGCCTCCTTGCTGGACGTCCTCGATGGCGGCCTGCAGATCCGCGGCGCTGTGCTCGTTGAAATGGCTGATCCTGAAATATCCGAAATGCTCCGCGACGCGCTCGCTGGCCACGCTGTTGACGGTGATGTACTCGCGCGTGACGACGACCGTTGTGGGTGCATCCGGCCGGCGCAGATACTCCACCTCGACCTCGGAGCCGGGCGGGCCACGGAGTTCGTTGACGGCCTCCCGCAGGTTTCGTCCCTTCACCGGCCGGCCATTGACGGCCGTGATCAGGTCACCGGCCTGCAGGCCCGCCCGTTGCGCGGGACCGTCGACGACGACGCTGTCGACGTGAATGCGCTGCTCGCGAATCTCGATGGTCACCCCGATGCCGGCATAGCGTCCTCGCGACGAATCATCGAGGTCGCGAAACTCGGCGGGGCTCAGGTACTGCGAGTAGGGATCGAGGCCCGTGACCAGGCCTTCGATGGCCGCGTGGATCAGCGCCCGGTCGCCGATTTCCTCGACGTAGTGGCCGCGAACCTGGTTGAAGACATCGGTGAACGTCCTGAGGTCGTCGAGGGTCAACTGGTAAGGTTCCGGCGCCGGGGTCTCGGCGCTCGCGTCGAGCGGTCCCGTTGCCAGCACCAGCGCCAGCATCAGCGCTGCGCCCATCGTCAGGCGCGATCGTGTCGTCGTCATCGGCATGCTGTCCTTCATCGGCGTGCTACCCAGGCGGCCGGATCGACCGCCCGTCCATTGTTCCTGAGTTCGAAATACAGGCCCTGGCTGGCACCTGGCACGCTGCCGATGGTGCCGATCACGGTGCCGGGCGGGACCCAGTCGCCAACCTCGAACAGCAGGCTTTCATTGTTACCGTAGAGGCTCATGAATCCGTCGCCATGGTCGATGATCATGAGCAGACCGTAGCCGCGCAACCAGTCCGCGAAGGCAACCCGCCCATAGGCCACCGCGCTGACCTCGCTGCCTGGTTCGCCCTCGATCAGCCATCCCTGCCAGTCCAGGCCACCGCCCCGCGACTGCCCGAAGGCATGCAACACCCGCCCCGTGACCGGCATCGGCAGATTGCCGCGCAGCGAACGCGGATGCAAGTGTTCTCCCAGGTCGGCCGGGATGTCGGCCAGCGCATTCTCGAGTCGCTCGAGCAGTGTTTCCAGGTCTTTGCGGTTGCGGGTGAGTTCTTCGAGGCGCGCGTTATCGCTGTCGATGCGCGCTGCGATGGTATCGAGAATCTGTTGGCGATCCTGGCGCTTCTCGCGCAGTGACTCCAGTTCGCGGGCTTCCCGCGACTGCGCTTGCCTCAGGCTTGCCAGGGCCGCGTCGATTTGCGTGCGCAACGCGTCCAGCGTCGCCAGCGCCTGGCGCAGCTCGCCAATCCGTTCACCCTGGGCGGCCGAGAAGTATTCGTAATAGGCCAGCATGCGGCTCAGGTCGGCGGGACTGTCCTGGTTGAGCAGCAATTTGAGCCGCGATTGCCGTCCCAGCCGGTAGGCGGCCACCATCTGGTCGGCCAATAACTCGTGGCGCTGCTCCAGGCTTTGCAGATACTCGCCACGCTGCGCCTGAAGCTCGGCCAGCTCCGCCTCCGCCGTGCTCACCTCGGACTGGATGCGGCGCAAATCCAGCACCGATTCCTGTACGGCAAGATCCATCGATTCCAGGCTTCGCTGTTCCCTGGCCAACGATTCGCGCGCCTGCGCCAGGGCCTCGCGGAGCCGCCCGATCTCGAGGTCCACCGAGGCGAGCCGGTGTTCGATTTCGTCCCGGCTCAGGGGTTCCTGGGCGACGGCGGCCTGGCCGAAGGCCAGCAGTGCGGCAAGCAGGGCCGGCAGCGACGGCAGCGGGCTGCGACAGCGGTCCACGGCCCTCGGTCAGGCGACGCCGCGCTGCGTGCCGATCAGGCGGAGCAGCGGCTTGCCCGTCATCTCGGCCGGCCGGGGCAAGCCCAGCAGGTACAGCATGGTCGGCGCGACATCGCGCAGGGTGCCACTGGAGGCCATCTCGGCAGCCCGTCCGCGATAAACCAGCGGTACCGGGTTGGTGGTGTGCGCGGTGTGGGCCTGGCCGGTACCGGGGTCGGACATCTCTTCCACGTTGCCGTGATCCGACGTGATCAGGAGCTCACCCCCGACCGCGTCCAGTGCCTGGCAGACCCGGGCCAGGCAGTCGTCGACCGCCTCCACCGCCCGGATGGCCGCAGGCAGGATGCCGGTATGCCCGACCATGTCCGGATTGGCCACGTTGCAGACGATCACGTCATGCGCGCCGGAGCGGATCGCGCGCTCCAGGGCCTCGGCCAGCTCGGGTGCGCTCATCTGCGGTTGCAGATCGTAGGTGGCCACTTGGGGCGAGGGTATGAGCTGGCGCTGTTCCCCGGCAAACGGTTGCTCCTCGCCACCGTTGAAGAAAAAGGTCACATGGGCGTACTTTTCCGTCTCGGCGATGCGCAACTGGCGCAGTCCCGCGGCCGCCAGGGATTCGCCCAGCAGGCCGTGCAGTTTTGCTGCGGGATAGGCGACCTCGGCGCCCAGTTCCGCCATGTACTCCGTCATGCAGACAAAGGCCGCCAGGCGCGGCGGTTGCCGCGCGAAACCCGGGAATGCCGGCTCCAGGAAGGCGCGGGTCAACTGGCGGGCGCGATCGGCCCGGAAATTGACGAACAGCACGGCATCGCCATCATGCACACCATCGAACTCGCCGATCACCGTCGGCTGCACGAATTCGTCATTCTGCTCCCGGCGATAGGCCGCCTCCAGCGCCGAGCCGGCGCTCTCGGCCTGGAATTCCGCGCGGCCCCCGACGATGGCGTTCCATGCCTGCTCGGTCCGTGCCCAGCGCTGGTCGCGATCCATCGCATAGTAGCGCCCGGTGACCGTTGCGAAATGGGCCGCTGGCAAACGGTCCAGTGCGGATTGCATGCGGTCAATGGAAGCGCGCGCACTGCGCGGTGGCGTGTCGCGGCCGTCCAGAAAGGCATGCACCCAGATACGCTCCGCGCCCCGCGCCGCCGCCAACCGCACGGCCGCGATGAAATGCTCCTCGTGGCTGTGCACGCCGCCCGGCGAGAGCAGGCCCATCACGTGCACCGCGCCGCCGCTCTCCCGGGCACCGTCGAACGCGCTGCACAGCACGGGGTTGGTATCGAACTCACCGTCGCTGATCGCCCGCGAGATGCGGGTCAGTTCCTGATAGACGATGCGCCCGGCACCGATGTTCATATGGCCGACTTCCGAATTGCCCATCTGCTCGGCGGGCAGCCCGACCGCCTCCCCCGAGGTGTCCAGCAGGCAGTGCGGCTGCTCACGCCACAGCCGGTCCCAGCACGGCGTGTGCGCGCAGCTGATGGCATTGTCCGGGGCCGCTTCGCGATGACCCCATCCATCGAGGATCATCAGGACCAGCGGCAGGTTGTCTCGAGGCTTGCCCACGTTCTGTCCCGTTCCATGGTTGTTGTCGAACCCGATGCGTGCGGGGCTTGCAAACCATCCGGCCGGCCCCCATTCCCACCGCAGGGGCGGTTTGCAATGCGGCGGATTATCCCACAAATGGACCGGCCGCCGCAGGCCCCGGCTTGCAGAGGCGCGCCGATGCGGGATAATGCGCCGACGATCCGCCAAGGTGGGGTAGAGGATGCAACAACTGGTCGAATTCGCTGGCAATCACCCGTTGCTCTCAGGAGGGTTCGTGGCGGCATTCCTGATGCTCGTCTGGACCGAGATTTCACGCCGGACGCAGGGTTTCAGGGAGCTGTCCGCGGGCGAGGCCATTGCGCTCATGAATGACAGCGACACGCTGATCGTCGATGTCTCCCCGGCGGCGGATTTCAGCAACGGCCACATCGTGGGCGCGCGCAACGTGGCCCTGTCGCGCTTCGCAAACCCGGATCCCGAGATGCGCAAATGGCAAGGGCGTTCGGTGCTGGTGGTGTGCAAGAACGGCCAGACCGCGCGTCAGGCGGCCGCGGCGCTGGTCAAGCTGGGCGCAGCCAGCGTGGCGATCCTCAAGGGCGGCATGACGCAGTGGAAGGCCGATCATTACCCGGTAACCCGCAACTAGAACCCGGCCGGAGCCGGTGGCCTTGCCGCGGTGCTGGTGGGATAATAACCAATTTGGGCAATCGCCCGCGGTGCTCGCGCCCGGGCAGTCAGACGGACTGAATCATCATGGCAGACGAAAAACATACAGACGAGGCCGCCGCCGAGCAGGCGCAACAGCCGACCGCGCAATTTCAGGTGCAGAAAATCTACGTGAGGGACGCTTCCCTGGAGCTGCCCAATGCACCGCAGATTTTCCGGGAGACCGGGGACGCCGAGATCAACATGAACCTGTCGCAGCGGGTCAGTGAAATGCAGGGCTCCGCCGACGGCGTGCACGAGGTCGTGCTGACGGTCACCGTGACCGCCAAGTCCGGCGACAAGACGGCCTACCTGGCCGAGGTTCATCAGGCAGGCCTGTTCGCCATCGTCGGCATGGATGAGCGGCAAAAGCAGTTCACGCTGAACACGTTGTGCCCGCATATTCTCTACCCTTACGCGTGCCGCGTGATCTCGGGCCTGGTCACCGATGGTGGCCTGCCGCCCCTGGTTCTTCAGCCCTTGAGCTTCGAGCAGATTTACGCCCAACGCCTGCAGCAGGCGAGCGCAGCGTCAGCGGAAGGCGTGGAAGCCCAGGGTAACGCCTGACAGCACCGGCCGGACGGTTCCTGCGGACCCTGCAGATGGGCGCGAGCGAAGCAATCGTCGCCGTGCTGGGCGCAGGGTCCTGGGGCACCGCGCTGGCCATCCAGTTGAGCCGTCATGGGCACCGCACCGTGCTGTGGTGTCGCGACCCCGAGCAGCGTGATGACATGCGCCGCCAGCGGCGCAATCGGCGTTTCTTTCCCGATATTCAGCTGCCCGAGGAATTGCGGGTTGCGGAGTCACTGGAATCCGCCGTGGTGGGGGCAGATTTCGTGGTCATCGTCGTCCCCAGCGCGGCCTTCAATGGTGTGACCCAGCGGGTGGCGACCTATCTGCGCCCCGGGCAGGGCCTGGCGTGGGCGTGCAAGGGCTTCGAGCCCGGCACCGGGCGCTTCCTGCATCAGGCGGCGGCGGACTGCGTGCCGCCCGAGACGCCCATGGCGGTGGTGACCGGCCCCTCGTTCGCCAGGGAGGTCGTCATGAACCTGCCCACGGCAATCACCGTTGCCGGCAACGATCCGACCTTCACCAAGCGGCTGGCGGTGGCGCTGCACGCCGGCAATTTCCGCGCCTACACCAGCGACGACATGGCCGGCGCCGAGTTGGGTGGCGCAGTGAAAAACGTGCTCGCGATCGGCACCGGCATCGCGGATGGGCTGGGGCTCGGCGACAACGCCAGGGCGGCGCTGGTCACCCGTGGGCTGGCGGAGATGATGCGCCTGGGCGGGGCACTCGGCGCGCGTCCCGAGACTCTGATGGGCTTGCCTGGGCTGGGCGATCTCGTATTGACCTGTACCGGGGACGAGTCCCGCAACCGGAGGCTCGGGCTGGCGATTGGTCGCGGCGAGGACATGGGGGCGGCCCTGGCGGAGATCGGGCAGGTCGTGGAAGGCGTGATGACGGCTGCGGAGGTCGTGCGCCTGGCGGGCCAGTACCAGGTGAGCATGCCCATCTCCGAGCAGGTCAACGGCATCCTGCATCTGGGGTGGGACCCCGGGGAGTCGGTACGCCGCCTGTTAGCCCGCGAACAGAAGGCCGAACACGACGCCGACTGAGCGCCGCGCGGCCGTTCAGCCCGCGAAGTCCAGCTGCCGCCAGGCCTCGTAGAGGGCGACCGCCACCGCGTTGGAGAGGTTCAGGCTGCGGCTGCCGGGCAACATGGGTAAGCGCAGGCAGCGCCGTGGCCCCAGTTGCTCGAGCAGCGCCGCCGGCAGCCCGCGTGACTCCGGTCCGAACACCAGGGCGTCGCCGTCCCGGAAGCGGGCGTCGCAGTAGTGCTGGCTACCCCGGGTGGTGAACGCCCAGATGCGTGATACGGCGGTGCGCGCGGTAAAACGATGCCAGTCGGCATGGACCTGGACACGGGCCAGGTCGTGGTAGTCCAGCCCGGCACGTCGAAGCCGGGAGTCGCGCAGACGAAAGCCGAGCGGTTCGATCAGGTGCAATGCCGCGCCGGTGTTCGCGCACAGCCTGATGACGTTGCCGGTGTTGGGCGGAATCTCGGGCTGAAACAAGACGACATGCAGCACGGCGGCGCGTCCGGTGGGGAGCAAACCCGCGCGGCGCCGGGCGCCGCCGGGACGGCCAGTATAGCCGCAGCGCAGCGCCCGGGCCGCTAGGCATCAATCGTCGCCGGCCCCGTCGCCCTCGGTGACGCGCTTGCGGATGACGTAGACCTCTGCCTCGTGTGCGTGGATTTCCGCTTCGTCGCCTTCGCTCCTGTGGATGCGAATGACACGGTGGGTGCCGGGCGCATCGTGCCCGTCAGCGAGCTCGCTGTCGTCCAGGCGATGGACCCAGTGCTGCTCGCATTCCTCCGCCTCGCTGCACTCGACGGCCAGCTCCTCGTGGATGGCATGGTGCAAGACTTCGCCATCCTCGGACACCCACGCCCATTCCTCGCACTGCTCCGGCGACTCGCAGTGCACCTCGATCCGCTGGTGAACGGTGCGGTGGCCGGTCTCGCCCGCCGGGTCGATGCCCAGTTGCAGCAATTCGCCGTCCACGTAGATATCGACACCCTCGTCCGTGCGCAGCAGCTCGATGGTTTTGCCGCCGTCCGTCACGATGGTCCGTGACTCGCCCACGGCAAGTTCGCTGACGTCGGTTTCCGCCAATTCGAACGCGTCGGTCTTCAATGCCACCACCAGTGTCTCCCGCGCGGGTACTTCGGCCTGCGCCGGGCCGGGCGTGGCCAGGGTAAGCAGCAGCACCGGCATCACCCAATAAAAGGTCGTCTTCATCATCTCGACTCCCGATTTCCAAGATTTGCGACGAAACGAAGCCCGTCGCCACGTATTTTTACACTCTCCAACTGGGACGCGGTGGCGCGCAAAATCGTCGCAGAAATAGTAACACACTGAAATAAAACAATAAAAAATTCATAATCCGGTGTTCGGCAGGCGTGACTGATAAATTTGACAGGTCTGCCGGGGGCGAGTATCTTTGATCCCCGCCCACACAATATCTTGTGTCTCCAGAAAAAAAAGAGCACAATAAGTTGTGTTCATAATTAAATAAAACCAACCAATTAGACGAGAATATTAATGAGTAGCGTGCAAGTCGAGGCTCTCGGGACTGATTCGCAAGCCATTCCCTTCCAGCAGGCATCGCTGGACATCTGGGACAAGAAGTACCGCCTCAAGTCCAAAATCGGCGAGATCATCGACCAGTCGATCGACGAAACCTACCAGCGCGTGGCGCGCTCCCTGTCGCGGGTGGAGCGGGGCCGGGAAAATCGCGAGCAATGGTATGAGACCTTCCTGTGGGCCTTGCGGCGCGGCGCCGTGCCGGCGGGGCGGATCGTCAGCAATGCGGGTGCGGAGGCGCACAAGCCAGCGACTTCCACCATCAATTGCACGGTATCCGGAACCATCAAGGATTCAATGAACGGCATCCTGGAAAAAGTCCATGAGGCGGGGCTGACCCTCAAGGCCGGCTGCGGGATCGGCTACGAGTTCTCGACCCTGCGGCCGAAGGGTGCGTATGTCTCGGGTGCCGGCGCGTATACCTCGGGCCCGCTGAGCTTCATGGACATCTACGACAAGATGTGCTTCACGGTCTCCTCGGCCGGCGGTCGCCGCGGCGCGCAGATGGCCACTTTCGAAGTTGGCCATCCGGACGTCATGGAGTTCATTCGCGCCAAGCGTGAGGATGGAAGGCTTCGGCAGTTCAATTGCTCGCTGTTGATCACCGACACCTTCATGGAGGCGGTGAAAAATGATGAGCCATGGTCGCTTGCGTTCCCCATGAGCCCCCAGGAGGCCAACGAGCTGGATCTCGACAATCCGGAACAGGTGCTGTGGCGCGAGTGGCCGGATTCCGATGATTACCTGAAGCGCGAAGACGGGTTGGTGGCCTGCCGAATCTACAAGAACGTGCCGGCCCGGCGCCTGTGGGACATGATCATGTCATCGACCTACGATTTTGCCGAGCCGGGTTTCATCCTGATCGACCGCATCAACGAGATGAACAACAACTGGTTCTGCGAGAACATCCGTGCCACCAACCCGTGCGGGGAGCAGCCGCTGCCGCCGTACGGCGCGTGCCTGCTGGGTTCGGTCAATCTCACGCGGTTTGTCGAGCAGCCGTTCACTGACGAGGCGCGCTTCGACTGGGACGAATACCGCAAGGTCGTGAAAGTGTTCACGCGCATGCTGGACAACGTGGTGGAGGTCAACGGGCTGCCACTCGGCAAGCAACGCGACGAGATCAGCCGCAAGCGCCGGCATGGCATGGGCTTCCTGGGCCTGGGGTCGACCCTGACCCTGCTGGGTATGAAATATGGCTCGCCGGAATCGGTTGAGTTCACCGAGCGGGTGGCGCGCGAGATGGCCATTGCCGGCTGGGAGGAGGCGCTGGACCTGAGCCGCGAGAAGGGGCCCGCGCCGATCATGGAGGAAGAATTCACGGTCAGCGCTGAAATGTTGCGCAAGCGGCCCGAGATGACGGCCGATGGCTACCGGGTGGGCGACCGCGTGCCCGGCCGGATACTGCATGCGAAATACAGCCGCTACATGCAGCGGGTGGCCGAGTTCGCGCCGGAGTTGGCGGAGCAACTCGCCGCCGAGGGCGCGCGGTTCACGCATCACAGCTCCATCGCCCCGACCGGCACCATATCGCTGTCGTTGGCGAACAACGCCTCCAACGGCATCGAGCCGAGCTTTGCGCATCACTATCACCGCAACGTCATCCGGGAAGGGCGCAAGACCAAGGAGAAGATCGAGGTCTTCAGTTACGAACTGCTCGCGTACCGCCACCTGGTCAACCCGCAGGCCATGCCGCCCGACCATGACGAGCCCGGCGACCTGCCAGGGTATTTCACCAGCTCCGAGGAGATTACCCCACAGGAGCACGTCGACATCCAGGCGGCGGCGCAGAAG
>JABAOE010019023.1_pt1 | contig 32717 bp, 37 predicted proteins | sample 7062141 | NCBI WGS metagenome assembly JABAOE01 (sample SAMN14538627, study PRJNA623070) | marine sediment metagenome | biome: marine biome [ENVO:00000428]; feature: marine pelagic biome [ENVO:01000023]; material: deep marine sediment [ENVO:00002113] | place: India: Gulf of Khambhat ...
TGAGACCGTCCGGGGACAGCGGCGTCACCCCGCTCTCGATCTGGTTGAGGAGCCCGGCGACGCGCACCTGGAAGAACTCGTCGAGGTTCTGGCTGACGATGGCGAGGAACTTGATCCGCTCCAGCAGTGGCATCTCGGCGTCGGCGGCGAGCGCGAGCACTCGTTCCTGGAAGTCCAGGAGCGACAGCTCACGGTTCAAGAAGCGCTCGGAGCGTTGGATCATTGCGGCCGGTTCGCGATTTCTCATCGTACTCATCGGTCGCCGGCACCGGCACCCCGAGCGTTTCGCCGGGGCCGGCGCCTCCGGCCGGCGAGGCCGCTTCCCCGCCGGGGGCTCAGCGGCGCTCGCGCTCCAACGCCTTCACCTTCTCGAGACGCCGGACGTGGCGCTCTGCGCCTGAGAAGGTCGCCGAAACGAAGGCATCGGCGATCTCGAGGGCGAGGGCGGACCCGGTCACCCGGGCCGCAAGTGCGATGACGTTGGCGTCGTCGTGCTCGACCGCCTGGTGGGCGGTGTAGGTGTCGTGCGCCTGGGCGCACCTGATCCCGTCGAGCTTGTTGGCGGCGATGGCGGCGCCGGCACCGGAGCCGCACACCACGATGCCGCGCTCGGCACGGCCCGACACCACCGCCCTCGCCACGGCGGCGGCGTAGTCGGGATAGTCGACGGGATCCGGCCCGTCGGTGCCGAAGTCGATGACGGAGTGGCCGTCACCCAGCAGCGCCTCCCGGACCAGCTCTTTGAGCTCGAACCCGGCATGATCGGCGCCGATGGCGATGCGCACGTACACGCTCCCGTGTCGTCGAGGAGGCAAGGCTAGTGAAGGGCCGGCCGGCGGCCGGGAGTCGGCGGACTCCGACCCCGGCGACGATACCCTGGCCGCATGTTCCTCCGGCGCCTCGTTGTGCTCCTCGTCCTCGCCGCCGCCTGCGGCAGCGGCCCCGAGGCTCCTTCCGCCGGGGCGCCGCGGGTCGTATGCGCCGTGAACTTCTGTGTCTCCCACCCTGGAGACTGGGAGGTCGTCGAGGTCGGAGAAGATTTCGCCGTGTTTCGCCATCCTGCGGCTCCCGACTCGGTCGTTGCCAGCGTCGGCCAGGTGAACATGGAGGGCCTCATCACCGCGACCGGCGGGACGTGGCCCCGAACTACGGACGACGTCGTGCGCGCCTTGTGGGAGCTCCTCGACGACGGGAACGCCGAACTGGGCTCGCTGCGCCTCCTCAGCGACGGGTCGGTGCGATCGTTCGGGACCTTCGGCGGGGGTCGGATGTGGCACCGGCTCGCCCCCGTCGGGGGTGAACGGGCGGTCGGGGTCGAGGTGCGCGCCCCGAACAGCTCGTGGGAGTCTCACGCCGACGTCTTCCTCGACGGCCTCGAGCCGCTTCGGGCGCCATGAGGCCCGGCATCGGGCCCCCTGCCGTACAATCGCGCGGCCGTGAGCAGCATTCGCGTCCGGGGCGGCACCCGGGTCGACGGCGAGGTCGCCGTGCGTGGCGCCAAGAACGCCGTGCTCAAGCACATGGTGGCGAGCCTCCTCGCTCCCGGCCGGCACGTACTGACGAACGTGCCCCGGCTCCTCGACGTCGCGATCATGGGCGAGCTGCTTCACCACGTCGGCGCCTCCTGCAGCTACGACGACGCCACCCTCACCGTGGAGGTGCCGGAGCAGCCGCGGCCCGAGGCACCGCTCGAGCTCGTTCGCAGGATGAGGGCGTCGATCCTCGTGATGGGGGCGTTGCTCGCCCGCTGTGGTGAGGCCAGGGTCGCGCTTCCCGGCGGGGACGACTTCGGGTCACGGCCCATCGACATGCACCTGGACGGGCTCGAGGCGATGGGCGCGCAGTTCGATTTGCGCCACGGCGTCCTCGAGGCGAGGGCTCCCCACGGGCTACGTGGCACCGAGATCTTCCTCGAGTTCCCCAGTGTCGGCGCCACGGAGAACCTGCTGCTCGCCGCAGCTCTCGCCGAGGGCCGCACCGTCATCGGCAACGCCGCCCGGGAGCCGGAACTGGCAGACCTCGCCGCGCTGCTCAACGACATGGGGGCGAAGATCAACGGGGCGGGGACCTCGACGATCGAGGTGATCGGCGTTCCCGAGCTGGCACCCGCCGATCACCGCGTGATCCCGGATCGGCTCGAGGCGGGGACGTATCTCGTGGCCGCGGCGGTCACCGGTGGGACCGTGCGCACGACCCGCTGCGTCCCCGACCATNNACCATCTCCGCATGGAGCTGCGCAAGCTCGAGGCTGCGGGCTGTGTCGTCATCACCGGGGAGGACTGGATCGAGCTCACCGGGCCCGACAGGCCCGGTCCCGTCGATTTCGCCACGCTGCCGTATCCGGGCTTCCACACCGACATGCATCCGCAGATGGTGGCGACCCTGTCGGTGGCCACGGGGACCTCGATCATGACCGAGAACGTCTACGCCGCCAGGTTCCGCTACGTGGGAGAGCTCAACCGCATGGGGGCCGACATCCACACCGACGGCCAGCACGTCGTGATCCGCGGTGTCCCCGAGCTCAGCGGCTGCGAAGTGGACGGGTGCGACATCCGGGCGGCGGCGGCGCTCGTCCTCGCCGGGTTGCGCGCCGAGGGGGAAACGATCGTCACGAACGCCGACCACGTCGACCGCGGGTACGAGCGGTTCGTCGAGAACCTCGCGGGGCTCGGCGCCGACGTGGACCGGGACTGAGCCGCGGCCGCCGTGGGCGACGCCGGGCTCGGGCCGCGGCTCGACGAACCGGTTCGAACCGCGCTGGGCGCGGTGGCGGAACGTCTCGCCGAATACCGGATCGACTACGCCCTCGGAGGGTCGCTGCTGCTCCGGCTGAGCGGCTACGACCTCCCGGTCGGTGACATCGACCTCGTCACCGCCTCGCCGGCGGCGCCGGTCGTCGCCGCCATGGCGGGCTGGCAGCCGACCATCCGGGAGCCGCGCTCGGCTCCGTGGGATTCCGAGTGGTTCGCGACGGCGCGGTGGAGCGACGGTGCCGCAGCCGTTGGGATCGACATCATCGGCGGGCCGGTCATCGTCGTCGGAGCGCACCGGGCCCGGCTTCCAACAGACCCGGTGCGCACGGTCGGCGTCGACGGTCACCGGATCCCCCTCGGCGACGTCGGGGCCTGGTATCACGTCTATCGAGTCATCGATCCGCCCAAGGCGGACCTCGTGGCCCGGTTGGTCTCCGGTGTCGAGCTGGCCGCGATCGCACGACGGATGGGTCTCCCGGCGAGTTGAGCCCACGGGCCGGGCGCCCTACACTCTCGGCCGGAACACCCGACGCCGTCCAGGGGTTGAACCCTGAGACCGGGCCACCGGGCCGGGGGCCACATGACCGAAGACCAGGTACAGACGTCGATGATCGAGGTCGCCTCGCCGACCGACGACGACGCGCCCGCCTTCGAAGACCCGAACGAGAGCCCGATCGACCACGAGCTGCTCTCGGAGACCCTCGAGTACATCCGTCCCGCCCTCCAGGCCGACGGCGGCGATCTCGTGTTGCTCGGTACGAGTGGCGCCCGGGTCACCCTCCAGCTCGTCGGCGCCTGCGGCGGGTGTCCCATGTCGACGATGACGCTCACCGCAGGGATCGAGCGCATCCTGCGCGATCGGGTGCCCGGCGTCGAAGAGGTCGTCGCGCTCTGAATCGCCGGCCCGCCGGGCCGGTTCCTTTGCCCCTCTCCCGGCGTCGCGGCGCGACGAAGGGCGGCAGCGACGTGCGGGGTAGCCTGCAGTCGTCGTCGCTGAGGAGGCTGTCCAGTGGAACTCGTCGAGTACACGGCCGAGGGCGCTGTCGCCCTCATCACCCTGAATCGTCCGCCGGTGAATGCGCTGAATGCCGATCTGATCGGAGACATCGACGAGGCGCTCGGCCTCGCGTCGGACCCCTCGATCCGCGCCGTCGTCATCACCGGCAACCGCCACTTCGCCGCGGGCGCCGACATCACCCGGTTCGTCGACTCGTTCTCCTCCGACGTGGACGAGCCGATGGCGTCGGGTCTGCTCGCCACGGTGCGCACCCTCGAGCAGTTGAAGAAGCCGACGATCGCCGCCGTCACCGGGTATGCCCTCGGCGGTGGCCTCGAGCTGGCGATGGGGGCCGACTTCCGCTACCTCGCCGACGAGGCCAAGGTCGGTCAGCCGGAGATCCTCCTCGGCATCATCCCCGGAGCAGGCGGGACCCAACGCCTGCCACGCCTCATCGGGTACCAGAAGGCGAAGGAGCTCAACCTGTCGGGACGTCACGTGCCGGCGGACGAAGCGTTGTCGCTCGGCATCGCAGACAAGGTCGTTCCCGGCGACGAGCTGGTGAGCACCGCCATGGCGGATGCGGCCGAATGGGCGAAGGGCCCCACCCTCGGCTATGCCGCCGTCAAGCAGGCGATGGGAGAAGGCTGGGGCAGACCGATCGACGAGGCGCTGGAGGCCGAGCGGCAGGCGTTCAACGAGGTGTTCGCCACCGAGGATGCCCGCACCGGCATCACCGCCTTCATCGCCAAGGAGACACCCGAGTTCGGCGGGAGGTGACCGCCAACCTCAGCCGGGGCCGGGTACCTGGAACCGCGAGGCGAGGCGGCGGAGGTTCCTCCGCCACACCGCGGCGAGGATCCGGGCGCCGACTCTGGCGCCGAGCGCTCCGCCGAAATATGCCGGGAAGGTGAGCCGCTCCGACCACCTGAACCGGGTGGTCGCCTCGTCGATCTCGCTCAGCACGAACTCCCCGGTCCCGGTGACGAGACCCTCGTGGCGGATCGCCATCCGGTGCGGTGGTTCCCACGCCACGAACTCCATGACGTCGGTGGTCTGGAACGGCCCGATGCGGGTGAGCACCTCCATCCGCGTACCGGCCCCGGCGCGCCGGTCGGTGAGAAACCTGATGCGCTCGGCGTCGGCCATCCATTCGGTGTGGGTCTCGAGGCGGGCGATGTCGTCCCACACCGCCCGGATCGGTGCCGCGATGACCTGTTCCACCACGATGCTCGCCGTCACACCCGCCAGCATACGGGTGGCGGAGCCGGGTCCGGCTTGCCCCGTACCCTCCCGACGATCCCGCCACCGCCGTCCTAGCCTCCGAGCGTGGACTCCAAGCGTGTCACCAAGTGGTTGCGCCGCACCGCCATCGCGCTGGGCGCACTCGTGGTGGCCGCGTGGCTCGTCGCCATCTGGGTGTTCTCGTCGATCCTCGGCGACGATCTGCTCACGCCCCGCGCCGACGACCCGGTCTACGACCTCGAGGTGGCGACGGTGGGAGGCGGGAGCGTCGTCATATCCCGCACCGCCGACACCGAGCGCGACGGAGTGTGGGGCCTGGCGTCTGAGACGGCCTACGGGCAGGTCTCGTCGATCATCGAGGTGCGAGATGACGTCGTCGAGCGTGGTTTCCGCTCGCTCGAGGGCGAGTTTCGGCCCGGCGACCGGGTACGCCTCGACGAGTACGCCTACATCGGCAACCCCCGCACCGCCCACGGGATCATCTTCGAAGACGTCCGCATCGCCGGCGACCTCGGTGTGTACCCGGCGTGGAAGATCGACGGTGACCGCCACACGTGGGTTCTCTTCGTCCACGGAAGAGGCATCGACCGCTTCGAGCAGTCGCTTCGCATCCTCCCCGCGCTCCGCGATGCCGGCTTCCCGGTGCTCGTCGTCACGTACCGCAACGACGTCGGGGCTCCTCCGGCGCCGGACGGCCGCTATGCCTGGGGACGCACCGAATGGATGGATCTCGAATCGGCGGCCCGATTCGCCCAGCTCCAGGGAGCCGAGGAGCTCGTGCTGTTCGGCGTCTCGATGGGTGGCGAGATCACGTCGATGTTCCTCCACGAGTCCGACCTCGCTACCACGGTCGTCGGGCTCGTTCTCGACTCACCCGTGCTCGACCTCGAGGCGACCGTCGACGCCGAGGCGGACGAGCGGGGCGTGCCGGGCATCTTCGTCGGCGGCGCCAAGACGCTCGCCACGCTCCGCTTCGACATCGACTGGCGGGAGCTCGACCAGGTGGAGCGAGCCGCGGAGTTCGCGGTCCCCATCCTCCTCATGCACGGCTCCGACGACGGCACGGTTCCGGTGGCGTCCAGCGACGCCTTCGCCGCGGCACGCCCCGACATCGTCGACTACGAACGGTTCCAGGGCGCCGAGCACGTCCGGCTGTGGAACGAGGATCCGGTGCGCTACGAGACCGCGGTGGTCGGCTTTCTCGACGAGGTCGCGGAGCCGTTGTCGTGATCGACCCGGACCTGAAGCGGGCGATCGGTCAGATGACCCACGGCGTCCACGTCGTCGCCTGCCGATCCGGGGACCTCGTGCGCGCGTACACGTCGACGTGGACGACACAGCTGTCCTTCGAGGATCCCGTCGTCGGCATCTCGGTGTCTCCGAAGCACGACACGTATCCCCTCATCGAGCAGGAAGGATGGTTCGCGGTGTCCATCCTCGCCGGGGACCAGATCGAGCCGGCCCAGTACTTCTCATACCCGGGGAGGCGCTTCAAGCACATCGGTGACTACCTCGACGACGTCGACGGGGTCCCGGTCGTGAGGGGCTGTGTCGCATGGCTTCGGTGCGAGGTCTTCGACCGGGTCGAGATCCGCGACCACACGCTCTTCCTCGGTGAGGTGACAATGGTGGGCGAAGGCCGACTCCGCGAGCCGGGCCTCACCTACTCCTCCCGCAAGGGCTGGCGCATCGCCGACACCCGGGCTCGTCCCCGCGGCGTCTCGGTTCGGGACCGCCTCCTCGACCACCTCGATGCCGCCGACGGCGGGGACGCCTCACCCGACGGCGAATGACGCTTGCGGTCGCCCCGGTCAGAGCTCGGGGACGATGACGGTGCGGACCGGCGCGGCGGAGACGGCGAGGTCGTCGAGGGCGGCGTTCACCGCGGCGGCGTCGAGCGGGATGCGGCTGGTGACAATATCGTCGAAGCGCAGCGTGCCGTCGGCGGCGAAGGCGAGGAGCTCGTCGATCTCGGTCGCCAGGTGATCGGACGATCCGACGACGGTGCGCTCGCCGACGATGAGGTCGCGGTAGGGCGCGACGGGGAGATCCTCGGCGGTGAGGCCGACGGCGACGATGCGTCCCATCGGCGCCGCAGCGTCGAGGCCGGCGCGCAGGAGCGGGACCGATCCGACGAGGTCGAGCGTCACGTCGACCGGTCCGCCGGCTGCATCGCGGATCCTGGTGGCGAGGTCCGCCCCACCCTCGACAGCGACCGCGCCGAACCGCGCCGCGGTGCGGAGCTTCTCGGCGTCGATGTCGACCGCGATCACCCGTCCCGCCCCGAGCACGGCGGCGAGCTGGACGGCGGCCATTCCCAGCCCGCCGATNNCGCCGATGCCGAGGACCGCAACCGTCTCCCCGGGGGCGAGCCGGGCCGTGCGGAGGGCGTGGAGTGAGGTCGCCGTCGAGCACATCATGACGGCGGCATGCTCGATCGGGACGGCATCGGGGACGAGGTGGGTGTTGCGCGCCGGGACCGTGATCGCCGACGCGTAGCCACCGTCTCGATCCTTGCCGAGCATCCTCGCCTCACCGCAGAACTGCTCGGTGCCGCCGTCGCAGTAGCGGCAGGCGCCGCAGGTGACGAGGTAGTGCAGCCCGACGCGCTGGCCCCGAGCGCGGTCGACCACCGATGCACCGACCTCGGTGATGGTGCCGGCGATCTCGTGGCCGAGCGTCAGCGGGAGCGGTCCCGCCGCCGGGAACCCCGACCGGTAGTGGAGATCGGATCGGCAGATCCCGGCGGCGCCAATCGAGACGAGCACCTCGTCGGGTCCCGGGGCGACCACCGGCAGTTCGCGCTCCTCGAGGGGTGCGCCGGGTGTGATCAGCCTCACCGCTCGCATCGCCACCTTCGCTTCGTCGCTCATGGGCCGGCCCCGGCCGGCGCGGGGGCGGCGCGGGCGTGCCGGTTCCCCGACCGCCTCTGCGACAATACCGGGCCATGGTGTATCTCGACCATGCCGCCACGACCGTCCTGCGCCCGGAGGCGCGCGACGCCATGGCGCCCTACCTCGCCGAGGAGTACGGGAACCCCTCGGGGATCCACGAGATGTCGCGGCGCGCCAAGCAGGCCGTCGAGACCGCACGGGAGCGAGCGGCCGACCTCATCGGCGCCGCCCACCCTCTCGAGATCGTCTTCACCGGAGGAGGTACCGAGGCCGACAACCTCGCCGTTGCCGGCGCCGCGCTCGCCGGGGGCGGCCGGGGCGGCGTCGTGACGACGCCCGTCGAGCACGAAGCCGTGCTGGAGACCGCCCGTTTCCTCTCACGACTGGGATGTCCGGTGCGCATCGTCGGCGTCGATCGGTGGGGGAGGATCGACCCGGACGAGATCGCCGCCGCCGTGACTCCGTCGACCGCCGTCGTCTCCGTCATGGCGGCGAACAACGAGACCGGCACGCTACTCGGGGTTGGCGCCTCCGCCCGGGCCGCCCGCACCGCCAAGCCCGATGTGGCCGTCCACACCGACGCGGTGCAAGCGTTCATCTCCGAAGACGTAACCGTGACGAGTACCGGCGCCGACCTCATCGCGCTCGCGTCCCACAAGCTCGGTGGACCGAAAGGAGTCGGGATGCTGTACGTGCGCCGCGGCGTCGAGCTCGAGCCGGTCGTCCACGGGGGCGGCCAGGAGCTCGGCAGGCGCTCCGGCACCCACAACGTCGCCGGCATCGTCGGCATGGTCGCCGCCATGGAGCGCTGCGTGGCGGACCGGGACGGGTTCCGCAGCCGCGTCGGAGCGGCCCGGGACCGGTTCGAAGCGGCGTTGCGCCAGCGCCGCCCCGACGTCGTCGTGAACGCCCCTCCAGATGGCCGCCTCGTCCAGCATTCCCACCTGCGCTTTCCCGGCGTGTCCGCCGAGACCCTCCTCGTGCGTCTCGACCAGAGCGGAGTCGCCGCCTCCGCCGGCTCGGCGTGCCAGTCGGGTGCGGTGACGACCTCCCATGTGCTCGAGGCCATGGGATTCGGCGCCGCCGAAGCAGCCGAATGCGCACGGTTCTCCTTCGGGTGGGTCACCGTCCCCGAGGACGGAGACCACGCCGCCAAGCAGGTGCTGGCGGTGCTCGAGGAGCTGGCGTGAAGGCACTCGTCGCGATGTCCGGCGGTGTCGACTCGTCGGTCGCCGCCGCGCTCATGCTCGAGGCCGGCCACGAGGTCGTCGGGGTGACGCTGAAGCAGTGGGAGGGCACCGGTGGCGAGATGCCCGTCGCCGGGTGCTGCACCGTCGCGGACGCCGAGGACGCCCGCATGGTGGCCGGACGGCTTGGCGTCGCCTACTACGTTCTCGATTACGTCGACGAGTTCCGCGCCGCCGTCGTCGACCGCTTCGCCTCCGAGTATGCCGCCGGCCGGACCCCGAACCCGTGCATCGAGTGCAACCGCCGGGTGCGGTTCCGGGCGCTGCTGGCGAGAACCGCCGAGCTCGGCTGCGATGCGCTCGTGACCGGGCACCATGTCCGAGTCCGTCGCGACGGGGCCGGCTATCACCTCCTGCGGGCGCGGGACCGGGACAAGGACCAGTCCTACGTGCTCCACATGCTCGGCCAGCGTGAGCTGGCGTCGGCGCGGTTCCCGGTCGGAGAGATGACGAAGGCCGAGGTCCGGGAGCGGGCGGCTGCGCTCGGGCTGCGGACCGCGGCGAAGCCCGACAGCCAGGACCTGTGCTTCGTCGGCTCCGGCGGCTACCGGGACTTCCTCAGGACCGAGTACCCGACGGCCGCCGAGCCCGGCCCGATCGTCGACACGACCGGCGCCGTCGTCGGCGATCACCCCGGCACGATCGGCTTCACCATCGGGCAGCGGCGGGGCCTCGGTGTGGCACTGGGTGACCGTCGGTACGTCGTCGACATTCGGCCGGAGACGCGCACGGTCGTCATCGGCTCCGAGGTCGATCTTCGCGTCCGGGGGTGTGAGGTCGAGGGGGTCACGTTCGTGGCCGACCGGCCCCCGGCATCTGCCGAGGTCGCCGTGCAGCTGCGGTACCGCTCCCGCCCAGTTCCGGCGACGATCACGCCGCGGGGCGGGGACCGCTGGAACGTCCGCTTCGCCACGCCACAGGCGGCGGTGGCCCCGGGGCAGGCCGCCGTCTTCTACGACGGGGACGAGGTGCTCGGCGGCGGGACGATCGACCGGTCGGCCGGGCGGGCCTGATGCGGCGACCACTCGAGGACGTGCTCCGATGACCGCCGGCGTCGACGCCGCCAGCCGCGCCGCCGAGCTCCGGGAACAGCTTCAGTACCACGCCCACCGCTACCACGTCCTCGACGCCCCGGAGATCTCCGACGCCGAGTACGACGACCTCCTCCGTGAGCTCGCTGCGCTCGAGGCGGCCCATCCCGAGGTCGTCACACCGGACTCGCCCACGCAGCGGGTGGGGGGACCGGTCTCTGCTGCGTTCGCGCCGGTCACCCATCGTGAGCGGATGTTCTCGCTCGACAACGTCGTGGACGAGGCCGAGTTGCGGGCGTGGGAGGAGCGCCTCGTGAGGGTCCTCGACCGCACCCCGGCGGGGTATGCGTGCGAGCTGAAGATCGACGGGCTCGCCGTGTCGCTCACCTATACCGACGGGGTGCTCACCCAGGCGGCGACGCGCGGCGACGGCGTCACCGGCGAGGACGTGACGGCCAACGTGCGCACCATCGAATCGGTGCCGCTGCGGCTAGGCAGTGATGCGCCGGCGCTCATGGAAGTCCGCGGTGAGATCTACATGCCGCTTTCGGTCTTCGATGCGCTCAACGCCCAGCAGGCCGAGGCCGGGGAGCGCCCCTACGTCAACCCCCGGAACACGGCGGCCGGCTCGGTGCGTCAGAAGGACCCCGCCGTCACCGCGTCGCGTCGACTCTCGATGTGGGTGTACCAGATCGGGTATCTCGAGGGGGCGCCGTCGTTCGGGACCCACACCGAGCAGATGGCGTACCTCGCGGCCCTCGGGTTGCCGGACAACCCGGCGAACCGGCGTATCGACGATCTCGACGGCGTGTGCGTCTACGTCGCCGAGGCGCTCACCGGCCGCCACGATCACGACTATGAGATCGACGGGGTGGTCATCAAGGTCGACGACCTCGGCGACCAGCGGACGGCGGGGTTCACGGCGAAAAGCCCGCGGTGGGCCGTTGCGTTCAAGCTGCCCCCCGAGGAGAAAACGACGCTGCTGACCGACATCGCCGTCAACGTGGGACGCACCGGGGCGGTGACCCCGTACGCGGTCCTCGAGCCGGTGTTCGTCGGCGGCGTCACCGTCACGAACGCAACCCTCCACAACGAGCGCGAGATCCATCGCAAGGACGTGCGCATCGGCGACACGGTCGTCGTGCGGCGTGCCGGTGACGTCATCCCCGAGGTGGTGGGCCCGGTGCCGGCGCGACGGCCGGGTGGGGCGAAGGTGTGGCACATGCCGAAACGCTGCCCCTTCTGCGGCAACCCCATCGTCCTACCCGAGGGCGAGGCGAAGCACCGATGCACGGGGGGCTATGCGTGCCCGAGCCGGCTTCGCGAGTACCTCTTCCACTTCGCCGGCAGGGGCGCCATGGACATCGAGGGCCTCGGCTACAAGACGGTCGACCTGCTGCTGCGCGAAGGCGTCATCGCCGATCCTGCGGACATCTTCACGATCGACGGCGACGTCCTGCTCGGGTTCGAGGGGTTCGGGGAGCTCTCGGTGACGAACCTCCTCGACGCGATCGCGGCGGCGAAGGACCGCCCGCTTGCCCGGCTGCTCACCGCCCTCGGGATCCGGATGGTGGGAGGGACGGTCGCCCGCACCCTCGCCCGGCACTTCGGCTCGCTCGATGCGATCCTCGATGCGACCGAGGAAGAGCTCGCCGCCGTCGACGGCATCGGCCCCGAGATCGCCCGCTCCGTTTCTGAGTGGGCCGCCGATCCCGACAACGTGTCCCTGGTCGCCAAGCTGAAGGCGGCCGGGGTCCGCACCGCGGACCCGGAACCCGAAGACACCGTCGATTCGGACCTGCTCGCCGGCGTCACCCTCGTCATCACCGGCACGCTGTCGTCGGCGAGCCGGGACGAGGCGCGCGCCGCGGTGCTCGCCCGAGGTGGGAAGGTCACCGGATCGGTCTCCTCGAAGACCTCGGCGCTCGTCGCCGGGGAGGCGCCGGGCTCGAAGCTCGCCAAAGCCGAGGAGTTGGGCATCCCGATCGTCGACGAGGACGGCTTCGCCCGGCTCCTCGCCGAGGGCCCCTCGGTGCTCGAGGAGCGCTAGCCGTACGGTTGCCGGGGTCGTTGGAGAGCTCGATCAGCAGCTCGATGCCGGTGCTGTTTGCCGTTTCGGGCGAGCGTGACTGCCGGTTCTGTGCGGGCGATCGGGAGTCGGATTGCCGCTGTTCTCGGCGGTCGGAGACCGCGTGCGTGGATCTTGGGTGTGTGTGTGCGATCCCTGACGGCACGACACTGTCCTGGTCGCGCTCGTATCAGCTGATAGGGAGCAGAAGCGCCCAGGGGTGCGACGCGCCACCACCCGTCCGAGATCGGCACTGATCCGGGCGCCTCTGGATGACGATCAGGCAACGAGGTCGACGAAGGTCTCCAATGCGAGCAAGTCGGCAAAGATGTGCGAGATGGCGGGCCAACGCACACTGCCGGTGTGTCGGGCAACCAGCCCGTAGAGCAGCCCGAGGAACACCGCAGCGACCGCGAATGGGATAGGTCCACCTTCCGCCGGATCAATGATCTGTGGTGCCAGATGCCACAGACCGAACGCAACCGACGGGAAGATCAGACCCCACCACCACTGGTGCGGGAACGACGTGATGAAGACGCCCCGCCACAGGAGTTCTTCGGCTGTGCCGTTGACCACGGCGAACGTGACAGCGACAGCGATGGCAGCGACGCTGAGCTCGGCCAGTGGCACCCACCCCATCACAAGACTTCCCACCGGAGGGCCCAGCAGCAGCAAGCCACAGATCGGACCTGGCCGCCTTGGTGTTCTCCACAGCAACTCCCGGACCCGACGGCCGCCGAGAAGCCAAAGCGGGAACCCGAAGCCCCAAATGGACCAGTAGACCAAGAAGCCCAGCAACCAACCGGCATCGTCACCAAACACTCGAGCCAGGACCACGAAGACGATCGGCATTGTCACGATCACCGAGATCGAGCCAACGATCGCTCGTCTGCGAATCCGTTCCGAGACCGTGCTGGTAGCCGCCATGAGCCGACGCTACCGACAAGCAAGACGGCACGCCGGTCACCAATCACTGCGCACGAACGCTCATTCGGTCGAGTGCACGCTGTCGGCACTTACGAGTCCGGTCGGTCGGCGTGGCCGGAGCCATCCCGACGTTGTTGTATTCGGTGAACCAGGGCCGTCTCGTCTCCTTCTGGGGAGCTCCGCACCTCGTGCGCCCGCCACGAGGCCGGGTTCGCCAGGCTGCTCGCCGAGGGTCCCTCGGTGCTTCGGAGCGCCAGCTCCGCCGTCCCCGTGGCCCGCACTCAGGGGGCGATGTCCGATCGCTGCCGGCCGCCACAGTTGATCGGGGAACTCGTCTCCCGCACCGCCGGTGCTCCGGCAAGGCCCTATTCCTGACAGGGTTGGTGGGAGGAGGCCGCGAGAACACGGCGCGACCGGCGGGCGGGCTCGAGCCATGCAGCGCTCGATGACGCCACATCCGGCCGGTCACTGCACCCGGAACGACCACCGCAGCTCGCCGGGATCGGGGAGACCGACCGTGCGATCCCATGTGATGAACACCGAGTGGATGCCGGGCCGCCACGTCTCGAATGTCAGCCCCGGCCCCGGCCGCCACACGTAGATCCCGGTCGACTCGGTGAAGCGCACCTCGGCGAGTGGGATGCGGGCCCCGTCGACGAACAGCTCGATCCCGTAGCCGACGGCCATGTCGATCTCGAGCTGGGTCTGGCGCAGGACGGTGGCGCCATCGACCGGTGAGATGCGGTCGACCGCGTTCGGCAGGTCGGTGAGACGACCGCTCGGAGCAAGCACGACTGCACCGACGACGACGGCGGCCAGGCCCACCCCGAGGAGGGCGAACGTCATCCGGTACCGGTTGGGGCTCACCCTGTCGGATGTTACGGCGCCACCGGGCGGCCCGATCGGGTGCGACTAGCGTTGGGCGGCGATGGAGCTCAACCCGGTGCTCGCCGAGCTCGGCGCCTACCCGATCGCCGCCGTCCAGGAGCGGGCCAGGGCCTTGCGCGACGCCGGCAAGCCGCTCATCGACTTCTCCATCGGGGATCCACGGGAGCCGACCCCGCCGTTCATTGCAGTCGCGCTGCGCGCTGCGGTGCCTGAGGTCTCCCAATATCCGACCACCGCCGGGCTCATCGAGCTGCGCCGCGCCATCGCCGCCTACCTCAGCCGCCGGTTCTCCGTCGAGGTCGACCCCGAGACGCAGATCATCCCCACGTCGGGGGCGAAGGAGGCCGTCTTCTCGACTCCGCTCGCCTTCGTCGACAGGAGCGGGCCACCCCCGGCGGTGGTGTTCGGGACACCCGGCTACCCGATCTACGAGCGCGGAGCGCGTTTCGCCGGGGCGGACGCGGTCGGCGTAGCACTCGGTGGGGATTTCGTTCTCCGGGCCGGAGACATCACCGACGCAACGTGGGAGCGGGCGAGGCTGGTGTGGACGTGCACGCCGCACAACCCGACCGGAGCCGTCACCTCGCGCGAGGACCTCACCGGGCTCGTCGCCCGCTGCCGCGAGCACGGGGCCCTGTTGCTCAGCGACGAGTGCTATGCCGACATCTACGAGCCGGCGGTGTTCCCGGACGGGCCCCCGTCCGCGCTCCAGGTCGCCGGCCCCGGCGCCGAGGGCGTGCTCGCGTTCTTCTCGTGCTCGAAGCGCTCCGGCATGACGGGGTACCGCTCGGGCGCGATCGTCGGCGACGCGGCTGCGGTCGCCGCGCTCAAGGACCTGCGGACGGCCACCGGCACCGCCTCCCCCGAGTTCGTCCAGGCGGCCGCGATGGCGGCCTGGAGCGACGACGACCACGCGGCTCGCCGCCGCGAGATCTTCGCCGAGAAACGCGCCGTCCTCCGCAAGGCCTTCGCCGATCTCGGGTACCGCACGGTGGCCTCAGACGCGGGGCTGTACCTCTGGGTGGAGGTCCCCGACGACCTCGCCATCACCGAGCGGCTGCTCGACGACGGCGTCGTCGTCTCGCCGGGTCGCTACTTCGGGGAGGGTGGTGCGGGTCATCTCAGGCTCGCGCTCGTGCCTACGGTCGACGAGTGCGAGGCCGCCGTCGAGGTGCTGCGCAGGTGTCTGGGGTGAGCGACCGCGACCTCATCGAAGCGGCGTACGCCGATCCGGCGCTCCACGCCGGGGCTGCGGACGCGGTCGCCCGCACCATCGCGGCGCTCGATCGCGGCGAGGTGCGCGTCGCCGAGCGTCGCGACGGGGAATGGCAGGTCAACGACTGGGTGAAGGAGGCGATCCTCCTCCACTTCAGGCTCGCCGATCTCGTCACCTTCGAGGTCGGGATGTTCGAGTACCACGACAAGATCCCGCCCAAGCGGGGGCTCGCCGCAGCCGGGTCGTGCCGCCCGGGACGGTCCGATACGGCGCCTTCTGCGAGCCCGGCGTCGTCGTGATGCCCGGGTACGTCAACATCGGCGCCTACGTCGGGTCGGGCACGATGGTCGACACGTGGGCGACCGTCGGGTCGTGCGCCCAGATCGGACGGGACGTCCACCTCTCCGGCGGGGTCGGCATCGGCGGTGTTCTCGAGCCCCCGTCGGCACGGCCGGTCATCGTCGAGGACGGCGCATTCATCGGCAGCCGGAGCATCCTCGTCGAAGGCGTCCTCGTCGAGCAGGGAGCCGTGCTGGGGGCGAACACCACGATCACATCGTCGACGCCCATCATCGACGTCACCGGCGACGAACCGGTGGAGCACCGAGGACGGATTCCGGCGAACTCCATCGTCGTGCCCGGCACCCGCCCCAAGGACTTCCCGGCCGGCACCTATGACCTGCAATGCGCCCTCATCATCGGCCGCCGCTCCGAGTCGACCGACCGCAAGACGTCGCTCAACGAGGCGCTCCGGGTCTTCGAGGTCTCGGTATGAGCGAGCTCGCCGGCACCCTCGCCTCCCTCGTCGACGTTCCTTCGGTGACGGGCAACGAGGGCCGCCTGTGCACGCTCATCGCCGAGCGGCTGCTGCCCATCTTCACGATGCAGGGCGTCCAGCGCATCGGCAACAGCCTCGTCGTGGGTCAGCAGACCGGACGCCCGCTCGTGTCCCTGTACGGACATCTCGACACGGTGCCCGAGCAACAGAACGCCGGCAGCAGAGTCGAGGACGGGAGGATGCACGGGCTCGGCACGTCCGACATGAAGGCCGGGCTCGCGGTGATGATCCACCTCCTCGAGGACGACGCGGTGCGCTCCGGCGACTACGACGTCGTCGGCGTGTTCTACGACAAGGAGGAGGGGCCGGCCGACGAGAACGGGCTCGAGGACGTGCTCGACCGGGCGCCGTGGCTCGCCGACAGCGTGCTGGCGGTCGTGCTCGAGCCGACCGACCTCGATCTCGAACTCGGGTGCAACGGCGTCATCAACGCCGAGGTGACGTTCCGCGGGCATGCGGCTCACAGTGCCCGGCCTTGGCTGGGGGAGAACGCCGTGACGAAGGCGGGCGCCTGGCTGGCGGCGATGCACGAGCGCGAGCCGGAGGTCGTCCGCGTCGCCGGGCTCGAGTACCGGGAGGTCTTCTCGGTGACGACGGCGTCAGGCGGCATCGCCAACAACGTGATCCCGGCTGCGTTCACGGTGAACGTCAACCACCGGTTCCCGCCGATCCACGACCTCGAGACGGCCGAGGCCAGGCTTCGCGAGGTCGCCGCTCCCGCCGACGAGATCCTCATCAAAGACCGGGCGCCCGCCGGCGGGGTCCCGGAGTCGAACCCCCACCTCGACCGTCTCGAGCAGTCCCTCGGCACCCGGCGGGCGGCAAAACAGGCATGGACCGATGTCGCCCGCCTCACCGAGCGGGGCATTCCCGCCGTCAACTACGGACCCGGCGAGGTAGCCCAGGCACACCAGGCAACCGAGTCGGTGGCGCTCGCCAACCTCGACGCCGCCCACGAGGCGTTGCGCCGGTTCTTCACCTGAACGACGGGTCCGCGGCACGCATCGGTGCCGGGTGCCTCGGGTAGCATCCCGCGCCATGCCCATCGACATCGACATCGCCAAGGTGGCGCGCTTGGCCCGGATCGCGCTCGGTGAGGAGGAGCTCGAGCGTTATGGCGCCCAGCTGACGGCGATCCTCGAGGCTGCGGAGCAAGTCCAGGCTCTCCCCACCGAAGGGGTCGAACCGACGTCGCATCCGCTGCCGTCGACGAACGCGTTCCGACCCGACGCGGTGACCCCGCCGCTGTCGCGCGACGAGATCCTCGCCGCCGCTCCCGAGACCGAGGACGGCTACTTCAAGGTCCCCCGCATCCTCGAGGCGCCGTGACCGACCTCGCCGACCTCACTGCGGCGGAGGCGGCCCGCGCCCTGCGGGCCGGGGAACTCACCTCGGTCGAGCTTCTCGAAGCGGTTCTCCGCCGGGCGGTCTTCGCCGAACCCCACCTCCACACCTACCTCACGATCGACCGCGATGGTGCGATGCGCGCCGCCGAGGCGGCCGATGCCGCCTTCGCCGCCCGTGAGGTGCGGGGCCCGCTCCAGGGGATCCCGGTGGCGCTCAAGGACAACATGTGCACCCGGGGGACCCCGACGACCTGCTCATCGAAGATCCTCGACGGCTATGAGCCGCCGTACGACGCCACCGTCGCCGCCAGGCTCCGCGACGCCGGCGCCGTCATCGTCGGCAAGACGAACCTCGACGAGTTCGCCATGGGCTCGTCGACGGAGAACTCCGCCTACGGCCCGACCCGCAACCCTTGGGACCCGGCCACGGTCCCGGGTGGGTCGTCGGGAGGCTCGGCGGCCGCGGTTGCCGCCGGCACCGCGCTCGTCGCGCTCGGTTCCGACACCGGAGGATCGATCCGCCAACCGGCGTCGCTGTGCGGCATCGTCGGGATGAAGCCCACATACGGCCTCGTCAGCCGCTACGGGCTCATCGCCTTCGCCTCGTCCCTCGACCAGATCGGGCCGATGGCGCGCACGGTTGCCGACGCGGTGGCCCTCCTCGAGGTCGTCGCCGGGTTCGATCCCCTCGATGCCACGAGCTACCGGGGCGAGGTCCCGTCGTTCGGGCGCTCGCTCGACGCCGGGGTGGCCGGGCTGCGCATCGGAGTCGTGAGCGAGCTCAGCGGCGAGGGCATCGAGCCGCAAGTCCTCGACGCGGTGAGATCGATGCTCGACCAACTCGCCGGAGCCGGCGCCGACATCCGTGAGGTGTCGCTCCCGTCGACGACGTACGGGCTGCCGGCCTATTACCTCATCGCTCCCGCCGAGTGCTCCGCCAACCTCGCCCGCTTCGACGGGGTCCGCTACGGCCTCAGGGTCGACGGCGAGACGACGGAGGAGATGATGGCCCGGACGCGGGCGGAGGGCTTCGGGCCCGAGGTGGTGAGGCGGGTGCTGCTGGGCACGTACGCCCTCTCCGCCGGCTACTACGACGCGTTCTACGGACGGGCCCTCAAGGTGCGCACGCTCATCCGGCGGGACTTCGAGCGGGCATACGAGGACTTCGACGTGCTCGTCTCCCCGACGAGCCCCACCACCGCCTTCGCGGTCGGGGAGCGGGCGGCGGATCCGCTCGCGATGTACTACTCCGACGTGTGCACGATCCCCAGCAACCTCACCGGGGACCCCGGCATCTCGGTGCCGATCGCCCTCGACGACGCCGGGCTCCCGATCGGGTTCCAGGTCATGGCGCCGGCGCTCGAGGAGGAGCGGCTCTTCCGCGTCGCCGCCGAGGTCGAGCGGCTCGCCGCCTTCTCCGCTCGGCCCGCCCTCGCCGCCTCTGAGGTGGTGGCGCCATGAGCGGGTGGGAGGCCGTCATCGGCATCGAGACCCATGTCGAGCTGCAGACGGCGTCGAAGATGTTCTGCGGCTGCCCCGTCGTCTTCGGCGCGGAGCCGAATACCACGACGTGCCCCGTTTGTCTCGGGCTCCCCGGGTCCCTGCCGGTGCCCAACGAGGAGGCGATCGAGGGCATCCTGCGCATCGGCGCCGCGCTCAACTGCGAGATCGCCGAGCACTCCGTCTTCCACCGCAAGAACTACTTCTACCCGGACCTGCCGAAGAACTACCAGATCTCCCAGTACGACGTGCCGATCTGTCACGACGGCAGCCTCGAGGTCGACGTCGACGGCGAAGCCTCGGTCATCGGCATCACCAGGGTGCACATGGAGGAGGACACCGGCAAGAGCATTCACGTCGGGGAGGGGGGCAGGATCCACGGTGCCGACCACTCTCTCGTCGACTTCAACCGCTCCGGTGTGCCGCTCGTCGAGATCGTCTCCGAGCCGGACCTCCGCTCGCCGGAACAAGCTCGTGAGTACGGGGCCGAGCTGCAGCGGATCGTCCGCACCCTGGGGGTCTCAGATGCGCGGCTCGAGGAGGGGTCGATGCGTTTCGACGCCAACATCTCGGTGCGCGCCGCGGGCGACGCTGCGTTCGGCACGCGGACCGAGGTGAAGAACGTGAACTCGCTGCGCTCCCTCCAGCGCGCCATCGCCCACGAGATCGAGCGTCAGATCGGCGTGCTCGAATCGGGCGGGACCGTCGTCCAGGAGACGCGACACTGGAACGAGGACCTCGGGGAGACGGCTGGGATGCGCTCGAAGGAGGAGTCGGAGGACTACCGCTACTTCCTCGAGCCGGACCTCGTCCCGATGCGGGTCGACGCCGACTGGCAGGCCCGGGTGCGGGCGGCGCTCCCGGAGCTGCCCGCGGCAAGAAGAGCCCGGTATGCGGGGCTCGGCGTCGACCGGCGCACCGCTGCCGTGCTCGCCGCCGCGCCGGACATCGCCGACGTCTTCGATGCTGCCGTCGCTGCCGGTGCCGACGTGCGCCTGAGCGCGAACTGGGTCACCGGGGAATTGGTTGCCTACCTGCGCGCCGGGGATCGCTCGCTCGACGAGGTCAACGTCGAGCCGGGCCACCTCGCCGAGCTGTCGGCGATGGTCACCGACGGGCGGCTGTCGGCGACGGCGGCCAAGGAGGTCCTCGGCGGGGTGCTCGACGGAGACGGATCCCCCGCAGAGGTCGCCGCCTCCCGCGACCTCCTCCAGATCACCGACACCGGCGCCATCGAATCCGCCGTCGACTCGGTGATCGGCGAGCACCAAGACGCGTTCGCGAAGCTCCGGGAGGGCGACGAGAAGGTCCTCGGCTTTCTCGTCGGGCAAGTCATGCGCGCCACCGGCGGCAAGGCGGACCCCCGCCAGGTCTCGGAGCTGCTGCGGGGGAAGGCCGGGGGGTGAGTCGTGGCGCGGGTGATGGCGCACGGCGCCCGCGACATCGTCGATGCCGACCCGGCGCGGGTGTGGGCCCTCGTCGCCGATCCCAGCCGGGCCGGGGAGTGGGCGCCGCTGCACGTCGTTGGTCACATGGGCACAGAGCTGCCGGCGGTCGGTCATGCCTTCTTTGCCACGTGGCGCCGGATGGCGAGCGAACGGCGGGCGGTACGTTTCGAGTTCGTCGAGTGGGTGGCGGGCCGTAGCTACCGGTGCGCAATGAGCCCGGGGTCGGGCGTCGCCGAGCGTGAGGTCGAGGTGCGGGTCCAATCCGTCGTCGAGTCGGGAGGTGCGCGGACACGGGTCGAGATCCGCCATCGCGCCGAGACGCCGCGATGGGCCGCGACCGTCTACCGCCTCGTCGCTGCGCGCCGGATCCGGCGGGCGCTCGACGGCATCGCGATGCGCGTCGGGCAGCGGTGAACGCCCTCGTCTTCGACTGCGACGGCGTCCTCGTCGACACCGAGCCGCTCTCCGAGGCGGCGTGGACCGAGGTGCTGGCGGCCTACGGCTATGTGCCGGACCGCGAGGACTTCGATTCCTGCCTCGGCAAGGTGAGCCGGGATTCGTACACCCACTACGCGACGAAGGTCGACCTCCCCGGACCCGACGTCGTCATCCCGGCGGTCGACGCGGTGCGCTGGCGGGGCTACGACGACGGCGTCACCGTCTTCTCCGACGCGCTCGAGGCGGTGCGCATCGCGGCCGCCGCCGGGGTGCCGATGGCCGTCGCCTCATCGAGCTCGTCCCGCAACCTGGAGCGGAAGCTCGATGTCTCCGGGCTCGCCCGGTATTTCGACGTCGTCGTCGCCGGCGACAGCGTCGAGCGGGGAAAGCCGGCTCCGGACCTGTATCTCGCCGCTGCCGCTGAGCTCGGCGTGGACCCGGTCACGTGCCTCGCGATCGAGGATGCCGTCGTCGGCGCCGAAGCCGCGGCAGCCGCGGGGATGCGCGTCGTGCTCGTCGATAGGGGGCGTACCGGGCCCGATGCCCGGTTCACGGTCGTGTCCCGTCTCGACGGCGAGCTTCTCCTCTCGTGGCTCGGCTGAGCGGCGATCGCCACCCTCAGGGCGACGGCGGTTGGTCGGCGCTGTCGCCCGGCGCGCCGGGCTCGGCCCATCCGTGGATGTGACGCTCCGCCGCCACCCAGACGGTCCGGGAGATCGGATGGAAGGCGATCGGGAGGGCGATGTTGACGGCGACGAGGACGATCAGGATGAGGGTCCAGGGCACATCCGGCCACGTGACGGCGATGGCAGCGGCGAGGAGCGCGACGAAGACGACCTCGGTGACCACGAGGTTGATGGCGATGGCGCCCGTCCAGTAACCCTCGGCGCGTTCGAACCGCAGGCCACAACGAGGACATTGCTCCGCCATCGCGACCCAACGGCGGAAGATGCCGGCCCGGCCACAGCGGGGGCAGCGCCTCGTCAGCGCCCGCCCCAGCCCCGTCGCCAGCCGGGGCACGGGCCACTCGTCGGTCACGAGCACGCCTCTTCGGGGTCCTCGAGCCCCAGCGCGGCGATCGCCTCGGCCGCAGGCAGCTCGACGACGGTGGCGACGTGGGAGCGGATGACATCGAGGTCGGGCGTGTTGTAGCCCTCCGGGGTGCGGGGTCCGGTGTAGATCGGAGGCACGAAGCGCACCGACACGATGGTGTCGGGGTCGAGCTTGGGGAGGAGCTCGATGAGATCCGGGAGCCGCTCCAGGGGGATGTCGGTGGTGACGTTGTTCTTGATGGCGTTGGCGATGTCGGGGAACGACCGGATGACCCGGATGGGATCGGCCTGGGAGGCGACGGCCTGGAGGACGCAGCGCTGGCGGCCCATCCGGCTGTAGTCGTCGGACGTCCGCCTCGCCCTGGCGTAGGCGAGGGCGAGGTGGCCGTCCATGTGGTACTCGCCCGGCGGGATGTCGATGAGCTCCACGCTGCCGTCCTCGTGGGGGTAGACGGGGTCGTAGACGCGAGCCGGCACCGTGATCTCGACACCGCCGAGGGCGTCGACCAGTTCGACGAATCCCTGGAGGTTGACGAGGGCGTAGTGGTGGATGTCGAGGCCGGTGAGCTCACCGATCGCGAGCTTGAGGGCGGCGGCGCCCGGGGGCGCATCCCCGGGGAAGCGGCCGGGGTTGTCGGTTCCGTACTTCCACAGCGCGTTGATGATGTCGGGGAAGCAATCACACTCCCAGATGTCGAGGTTCTCCGGCAGGGGGATGCGCGCCATGTTGCGGGGGACCGAGAAGAGGGCGGCGTCACCGCTGTCGGGGTCGAAGCTGGCGAGGATGACGGTGTCGGTGCGGACACCGCGCCGGCCGGGCCCGGCGTCGCCTCCGAGGAGGAGGATGTTGAGGCGCTCGGTGCCGTCCCAGAGCCGCACCGGGATCGTCGTCGTGGTCGTCGTCGTGGTCGTCGCCGCCGTGGTCGCCGTCGTCCCGGCTGCGACGGGGGCTCGGGTCGTCGTCACCGTCGTGGTCGTCGTCGTGGTCGTGGTGGTGGGGGCGGGCTGGAACACGGTGGTGATGAGGTCGTACTCCACGACGTCGTAGTACCCGGCGATGGCGTGGGGCACGACGAGGATCGCCGCCGTTCCCAGCCCGACGAGACCCCCGACCCCGAGCAGCGAGCTCTTCCCCGCGGCGACGCCTCCGGCCGTGAGGTAGGCGTCGGCGGCGGCGTAGACACGGAAGGCCAGCGCCACGCCGTTGGCGACGAGGAGCCACCGCAGCGCCGTCGGCTGGACGGACCAGGTCGCGACGGTGAGCGGGCGGGCGAGCACCAGCCACAGCGCGGGAACGGTGGCGGCGGCTGCGATGCCGATGAGGACGAAGCCACGCCGCCGTCGCCCGGACATGAGCTGACCGAGCCCGGGCACGATCGCCGAGGCGAGAGCGGCCAGCGCCGGGCGGGCGGTGCGGCGCGGCCCGACGGAGGTCTGACGGTCGAAGCGGGCCATCGCCGAGAGGATACGGCCGCGTGGCGGCTGCGCCCGGCACCCCGGCGCCGGGGGCCTTCCCCGGGTGCCGAGTATCCTGGCCGGCAATGAGCATGGCCGTGCGAATCGTGGCGTGGTTCCAGAGCTCGGTCGAGGAACTGCCGCCCGAGGTCGTCGACGAGCTGCCGGAGGACGTCCTCCAGCAGCTGCGCGACGGCGTCATCGACAAGATCCCGGAGGACGTCGTCCAGCGCCTTCCCGAGTCGGTCCGGGACCGGGTTCCCGACGGGCTCGTCGATTTCGCGTCGACGAACACCGGATTCGCCGTGGCCCTCGCCATCATCGGCGTGCTTGCCGTGGTCGGGTTCGGCTGGGGGATCGCGAAGAGTGCGTTCAAGGCCGCCGCCTTCTTCGCGGTCGCGGCTGCGGTGGCCTGGTTCCTCTTCTTCCAGCAATAGCGTGGAGTTCCTCTGGGACGTCGTCCGGGACGCGGTGGCGACACTCGGTGATTTCGGCCCCGAGCTTCGCGAGGTGCTCTGGCTCACGATCATCGTGTCCGGTCTCGCAACGGTCATCGGCGTCGCCACCGGCGTCCCGGTCGGTCTCGGTCTCGGGCTCGGGAGGTTCCGTGGAAGAAAGGTCGCGCTGACCATCGTCAACGCCGGGATGGGCATCCCTCCGGTGCTCGCCGGGCTCGTCCTCCTCGTCGTGCTGTGGGACGACGGCCCGCTCGGCGGACTCGACGCCCTGTTCACCCCGGGTGCGATGGTTGCCGCCCAGGCCCTGCTCGCGTTCCCCATTGCCGCCGGAGTCACCGCCGCCGCCGTCGCGAACCTCGGCTTCGATGCACGCGAGCACATCGCCGCGCTCGGCCTCTCCCGCACTTGGACGGCGGCCGTCGCCGCCCGCGAAGTGTGGCCCGGCATCATCGGCGCCACCGCGGCGGCCTTCGGTCGGGTCGTGTCCGAGGTGGGAGCCGTGCTCATCGTCGGCGGCAACATCCGCGGCGAGACCCGGGTGCTGACGACCGCCATCGTCGAGGAGGCTCGCCAGGCCCGTTTCGGCGCCGCGGTCGGCCTCGGGGTGCTTCTCCTCGTTCTCGCGCTCATCGTCTCCGCGGTGCTCACCGCCACTCAGCTGAGGAGAGCCGATGGCTGAGGCGTTCGTCTTCACCGGGCCGTTCCGTCTCCCGCGAGGGGACGTACTCGATGTCGCCGAGCTGTCGGTCGGTCGCGGGGAGTGTCTCGTGATCTTCGGTCCCAACGGAGCAGGCAAGACCACGCTGCTGCGGAACCTCGCGGGGACGCTCGCCGCCCACCCCGTCGATCCCGGCATCGCCTATCTCCCACAGCGGGCGCACGCGTTCAAGGGATCGGCCCGGCGCAATCTGCTGCTGGGCCTGGCCCGGAACCGCTACGACGACGCAGAGCGTCTCGCCGCAGACCTCGGCGTCGCCGGGCTCCTCGAGCGGTCGGCGGCCTCGCTCAGCGGCGGGGAGCGGCAGCGGGTGGCACTGGCGAGGACGCTGGCCGGCACCGAGCCCCTCGTGCTTCTCGACGAGCCGCTCGCCGCCATCGACCTGCGAGACCGTGACACGGTGGCGGCCGCGATCGTGCGGGCGCTCGAGGGCCGCAGCGGCGTCGTCGTCACCCACGACGAGGCGACTGCGGCGGCCGTGGGAGATCGCATCGCCGTCATCGTCGACGGTTCCATTCGCCAGGTGGGCCCCGTGGCCGACGTGTTCTCGCTCCCCGCCGACGAGGAAGTCGCGGCCGTCGTCGGGCTTCGCAACGTTCTCGAAGGCGATGTGGTCGCCGCCGGTGACGGCCTCGTCGCCGTCGCCTGCGGCTCCGTCGAGGTGTGGGCGCTGGGCGAACTCGAGCCGGGCGATCCGGCGCGAGTGCTCTTCGGTGGCGAGACGGTGACGGTCTCGCCCGCGGCTCCGGCCGCGTCGTCGGCGCGTAACCGGTGGTCGGGCCGGGTGGTGACCGTCCGCCGCGTCGGTCGGCTCGTCGAGGTCATCGTCGATGTCGGGGTACCTGTGGCCGCCGTCATCACGCCGGGCTCCTTCGAGGCTCTCGAGCTGGGCGAGGGTTCCGAGGTCGCGGTGTCCTTCAAGGCGACGGCGGCCCGAGCGGTCGCCGTCGGCATCCACCACTGAGATGCGCCGCCGCGGATGGCCCCTTGTCGTGCTCGCCCTCGTCGCCGCGGGCTGCGGAGGGGACCGCATCGTCGTCGCTGCCGGAACGACCGTCGTCGACGGCGGTCTGCTCGACGCCATCGTGGCGCGCTATGAGACCGCCACCGGCAACGCGGTCGCAGTCACCGGAGCGGCGACGCGCGAGGTGCTCGCCCTCGGCGAGCGGGGCGGCGCCGACCTGCTCGTGACCCATGCTCCGGCGCAGGAGACCGGATTCCTGGCCCGGCACCCGGAGGCGGTGAGCTCGCGGATCTTCGCCAGCCGCTTCCTCCTCGTCGGCCCGGCCGAACGGGCGGCCGGGCTCGGCGGCCTCGAGCCGGCCGCGACGTTCGCGGCGATCGCGGAGCGGGGGTGGACGTTCGTCACGCGAGCGGACGGCTCGGGAACCCACGACAAGGAACTCGAGATCTGGGCGCTGGCCGGCATCGAGCCGTCCGGTTCCTGGCTGCTGTCGACGGGTCAGGGAATGGGCTTCTCCCTCCAGGTCGCCGACCAGCGCGGCGGGTTCATTCTCGTCGAGGAGGGGACGTACCTCGCCGCCGAGTCGACGGTGTCGCTCGTGCCGGTGGCGTGGGTCGACGACGATGCAGTGACGGCGAATCCGTACACGGCCATCGCGATGTCGGGAGACGGGGCCGCGGCCGATCTCCTCGAATGGATGACGGGGCCGGATGGGGTTGCCGCGATCAACGAGGCGAACATCACCGCCTACGGACGCCTCGTCTACGTGCCCTGACGACGCCCCTCGCCGTCGCCGACCTGCGATGATGAGCGGATGGGTGACAGGGTCGTCATCGCCGAGAAGATCGCACAAGCCGGCGTCGATGTGCTGGCCACGAGGTTCGAGGTCGACGTTGCACTCGATGCTGCTCCCGACGAGCTGCGCGACCGCCTCGCCGACGCCGCCGCCCTCATCGTGCGCTCGGCGACCCGGGTCGACGCCGAGCTCATTGCGTCCGCAGCCAGGCTCCGCGTCATCGGCAGAGCCGGCATCGGCGTCGACAACATCGACGTTGCCGCGGCCACGAGCGCCGGCGTTCTCGTCGTCAACGCACCTACGGCGAACACGATCTCGGCCGCGGAGCACACGATGGCCCTGCTCCTCGCCCAGGCGAGACGGGTACCTGCCGCCGACGCGTCGCTGCGCTCCGGAGCGTGGCAGCGCTCCGCCTTCCAAGGCGTCGAACTCCACGGCAAGACGCTCGGCATCCTGGGACTGGGCAAGATCGGCACGCTCGTCGCCCAGCGCGCCGCCGCTTTCGGGATGCGGGTGATCGCGTTCGATCCCTACGTCTCCGAGGACGTGGCGCGCCGTACCGGTGTCGAGATGGGTGACTTCGGCTGGGTGCTGGCCGAGTCCGACTTCGTCACGCTCCATCTGCCCAAGACCCGGGAGACGGAGAACCTCATCGATGCCGATGCGCTCGGGGCGATGAAGCCCGGGGTGCGGATCGTCAACGTGGCCCGCGGCGGGATCGTCGACGAGGACGCGCTCGCCGCCGCAGTTCGCAGCGGCCACGTTGCCGGGGCCGCCGTCGACGTGTTCGCTCGGGAGCCGGCCACCGACAGCCCTCTCTTCTCATTGCCCGAGGTCGTCGTCACGCCACATCTCGGGGCGTCGACCCGCGAGGCGCAGGACAAGGCCGGGATCGCAGTGGCCGAATCCGTGGCGGCGGCGCTCGACGGCGAGCTCGTCCCGGCGGCGGTGAACCTCGACCTCGAGGTGCAGATCGAGGATGCCGCCAGGCCGTTCCTCCAGGTCGCCGAACGCCTCGGCGCCGTGTTCGCCGCGTTCGCCATGGGGCTCCCCGACGAGCTCACCGTTGCCGTGTCCGGCCGCCTCGCCGCCTACCCGGTGCGCCCGTTCGCGCTCGGCGCGCTCAAGGGGGCCCTCAGCGGCGTGTCGGAGCACAACGTCTCGTACGTCAACGTCGCCCGCATCGCCGCCGACCGGGGCCTCACCGTCGTCGAGGCGGCGGCGGCGGAGTCCGAGGACTACCAGGCGCTGCTGCGGCTCAGTGGACTCATCGATGGCCGGCCGTGCTCGGTCACCGGGACGCGCATGGAGCGCAAAGGGGAGGTGCTCGTCGAGATCGACGGGTACAACATCGAGTTCCCGATCTCGGCGCACATGCTCCTCGTCCGCAACGACGACGTGCCCGGTGTCATCGGCAGTGTCGGGACGCTGCTCGGCTCGGCCGGCATCAACATCGCCGACATGGCCGTCGGTCGCCACCCCGAGGGGGGCGCGCTGATGGGGATTGCGCTCGACAGCTCGCTACCCCAGCCCGTCGCCGAGTCCTTGCTCGAACTCCCCGCCGTGTCCGCGGTGCGGTTCATCGACCTCGGCTGAGCGCACTCAGACGACGATGGTGAGGATCCACCCGGCGGCGAGGCCGTAGACCCCGGCGACGACGTCGTCGGCGGTGACCCCGAGCCCCCCGGGGAGACCCTCGGCCGGGCGGACCCCGGGCAGGATCTTGAAGATGTCGGCGAGGCGGGCGACGCCCACCGCGAGCAGCCACGGCCAGCCGCTGAGTCCCACCATCGCCGTCAGGGTGCCGGCGATCTCATCGATCGTCACCCAGCCCGGGTCGGCGTGGTCTGCCGCATACGGCGCTGCGGCCCACCATGAGAGGCCGATTGCCCCGGCAGCGACCGCAGCGTCGACGGGCCACGGCGCCGTCCACAGGGCGAGGCCGATCACGACCCCGACCGCGGCGCCGAAGGTCCCGGCACCGGAGTCCGAGCCCCACAGCCGGCGCGGCAACAGCCCGACGCCGAACCCGGATGCGATGACGCGCCGCACCGACGCAGGCTACCGGTGTCGTTCCGCCCGAGGCCCGCCGTGCCGCCGTCTCCGACCCTTTTCCAACACCGGGGGCCCCGTGGCAAGATAGGCCGCATGGAACCGACGAAGTACATCTGGATGGACGGCGAGATGGTGCCGTGGGACGACGCCACCGTTCACGTCCTCGCCCACGCCCTCCATTACGGCACCGGAGTGTTCGAGGGCATCCGCGCCTACGAAACGGCGGATGGGACGGCCGTGTTCCGGCTGACCCCGCACATGGAGCGGCTGCACCGATCTGCAAAGGCGTACCAGATGGACCTCGTATGGTCGGTGGAGGACCTCAACAAGGCAGCGCTCGAGCTGCTGCGGATCAACGAGCTCACCGCCGGGTACCTCCGACCCATCGTCTACCTGGAGCTCGGCGCCATCGGACTCAACCCGACCTCGGCCCGGGTCAGGACGGCCATCGCCAGCTGGGAGTGGGGTGCCTACCTCGGCGAGGACGGATTGCGCAACGGGATCCGGGTGCGGGTGTCGTCGTGGCGGCGGTTCTCGATGGACCAGTTCCCCAACGCCAAGGCGACCGGCACGTACATCAACTCCATCCTCGCCAAGATGGAGGCGGTGAGCGACGGGTACGACGAAGCGATCATGCTCAACGCCGACGGGCAGATCTCCGAGGGGAGTGGCGAGAACCTGTTCCTCGTCAACGACGGCGTCGTCTACACGCCTCCCATCTCCGCGGGGTGTCTCGACGGGATCACGAGGGATGCCGTCATGATGCTGCTCGCCGAGGACGGCTACGACGTCGTCGAAAAGACACTGAACCGCTCCGACGTCTACTACTGCGACGAGGTGTTCTTCACGGGCACCGCGGCGGAGGTCACCCCGGTGCGCGAGATCGACGATCGGCCGGTCGGTGACGGGATCCCGGGGCCGGTGACGAGGCGGGCCCAGGAGCTCTTCCACGACGCCGTCTCCGGCAAGCTGGCGTCGCATCCCGAGTGGCTGGAGTACGTCTGAGCCGTGGGCCAGCAACCGAACATCGAGCTCGAGATCGCCGATCTGCCGCGACCGACTCCCGCCCCCGCGCCGGCGCGACGGTGGCGCCCGGAGCGACCCGGTGAGCTCACCTCGCCCCACGACGTCCCCTGGGGCGGAGCCTACGGGACGGTGGGGCCGGACAGCGGGTATGCGCTCGCGCTCGTTGCGCGGCGGGACCTGGAGTTGAGCCCGGGGGAGTCGCGCCGCAATGTCGACGTCGCCGTTGCCGCCGTTGCCGGGGCACGGGCGAGCCGCTTCGGGAGAGCCCCGACGCGCGACGACATCGACGTGGCGCTCCTGGTGCTCGGTCTCGACGGGCACGGGATTCCCGAAGACACGGTGGAGCGCCTCGGCGCAACACGACGGAGCTCGCTCGCCGGACTGGCCCATCACCCCCACAAGGCGCGAGAGGTCGTGAGTCGCATTCCCGTCGACGTGCTCGAGGCAACCCCCGCCGAGCTCAGGGTTCGCATCGCCGCCGGTGAAGCGGTGCTCGCCACATGAACGTCGCCGGGCGCAGGACGGGGGAGCGCAAGTCATGAAGATCGTCCGCGTCGCCTCGGACGTCGACGACATCACGTACGGCGCCGTCGAACCGGAGGGGATCCGCCTCTACCGGGGTTCGCCGTTCGTAGCCTGGGAGCCCACCGAGACCGTCGTCGAATGGGGCGAGGCACGGCTGCTGGCCCCGGTGATCCCCACCAAGATCGTCGCGATGGGCCGCAACTACGCGGACCACGCCGCCGAGTTCGGTCACGAGGTACCGGAGACGCCGATGATCTTCCTGAAGCCACCGACGACGGTCGTCGGGCCGCTGCAGCCGATTCGGATCCCTCCCGACGTCGGTGAGGTGCACCACGAGGCCGAGCTCGCCGTCGTCATCGGCAAGGTGGCTCGTGACGTCGCGATCGAAGACGCCGGCGCCCACATCCTCGGGTACACGGCCGCCAACGACGTGACGGCGCGCGCCGTCCAGCGCTCCGAGGGCAAGTTCACGAGGGCGAAGGGGTACGACACGTTCTGCCCGCTGGGGCCGGCCATCGACACCGAGCTCGATCCCCAGGAGGGCCTGTCGGTCATTTGCCGGGTCAACGGGGAGATGCGACAAGCGGGCACGACGGCGGACTTGGTCTTCGGCATCGGCGAGTGCATTTCGTTCATCTCCCGCGTCATGACGCTGCTCCCCGGCGACGTTGTGCTCACCGGAACCCCAGAGGGGGTGGGGCCCATCGAGGATGGGGACACGGTCGAGGTCGAGGTCGAGGGCGTCGGGGTGCTCGTCAACCCCGTCCGCTGGCGATGACCGTCAGGGTTCGGTTTGCGCCGTCGCCGACCGGCAATCTCCACGTCGGCAACGCCCGCGCCGCGCTCTACAACTTCCTCTACGCCCGGGGGCGGGGCGGGGTGTTCATCCTGCGCGGCGACGACACCGACCGGGCCCGCAGCACCGACGAGTATCGGCGGGACATCCTCGACGGGCTCGGCTGGCTCGGCCTCGACTGGGACGAGGGCATCGAGCGCGGCGGCCCCCACGATCCGTACTACCAGAGCCGCCGGTTCGACCGCTACCGGGAAGTGGCCACAGGCCTCGTGGCCGCCGGCAGGGCGTACCACAGCTTTGCCACCGAGGAGCAACTCGACGCGTTCCGCGCCGAGGCGCGCGCCGCCGGCCGGACCCCCGCCTACGACGGTCGGTTCCGGGTCTCCGACGCCGAGGCGCAACGCCGCATCGACGCCGGCGAGCCGGCGCCCATCCGCTTCGCGGTTCCCCGGCCGGGGGCGACGGCGTTCCGCGACCTCGTCCGCGAGGAGGTGACGTTCGATCACGGCCAGGTCGACGACTTCGTCATCCTGCGCTCCGACGGCTCGCCGACGTACCACCTGGCGAGCACCGTCGACGACGTCGACTTCGAGATCAGCCACGTCGTCCGCGGAGAGGACCTTCTCTCGTCGACGCCCAAGCACATCCTCATCGCCGCAGCCATGGGAGCGAGCGCACCCGCGTATGCGCACCTTCCCCTCCTCATGGGCCCCGACGGGCGCAAGCTGTCGAAGCGCCATGGCGACACATCGTTGCGCGCGTACCGCCTCGGCGGGTATCTCCCCGAGGCCGTCGTCAACTACCTGGCCCTGCTCGGCTGGTCACCCGGCGACGACGTGACGATCGCCTCCATGGACGAGATGATCTCGCGCTTCGATCTCGCCGACGTCAACAAGAACCCCGCCGTGTTCGACGTCGACAAGCTCGAGTGGATGAACGGCGTGTACATCCGCTCGCTCGGCGACGATGAGTTCGTTCGCCGGGCGCTGCCCCTCGTGGAGGCGCAGGTGGGCCGTCCGCTCACCGACGAGGAGACGGCGCGGCTCGAGATGATGGCCCCGCACCTCAAAGAGCGGACCAGGCTGCTGACCGAGGTCCCGGCCCAGGTTGCGTTTCTCCTCGGTGACGTCGGCTACGACGAACGGTCCTGGGAGTCGGTCATGACGAAGCCGGAGGCCCGCGCCGCGCTGGCGGCGGCGCATCGCGTCCTGGGGAATCTCGAGGGCTGGGAGGTCGACGCCATCGAGACGGCGCTCCGGTCGATGCTCGAGGCCGAGGGTCTCTCGGCGCGCAAGGGGCTGCAGCCGGTGCGCGTGGCCGTCACCGGCTCGTCCGTGTCGCCGCCGCTGTTCGAATCCTTGGAGGCGTTGGGCCGCGAGGTCTCACTCGACCGCCTCGCCGCCGCCCTCGGCCTGCTGGAGAGCTGACGTGGGCTCGTTCGACCAGCTCGTGACGTTCCTCTACGTCGCCGACCTGGATCGAGCGGCGACCTTCTACTCCGAGGTCCTCGGACTCGACCTCGCCCTCGATCAGGGCCAGTGCCGCATCTACCGGGTCACCCCGACCGCGTTCGTCGGTATCTGTCACGGGCCGGAGCGAGCCGGCGAGTCCGACGGCGTCATGGTGACGCTCGTCACCGACGACGTGGACGAGGCGTTTGCCAGGGCCGCCGCGTCGGGAGCTGCGGTCGACAGGTCCCCCGGGTACAACCGGCGATTCGACATCTACCAGGCGATCGTCCGCGACCCGGACGGGAACCGCATCGAGATCCAGCAGTTCCGCGACCCCGCATGGGAGCGTCCGGATCCGCGGTGAGCCGCATCCGACCGGCCGGATCCCCGGTGTCGGGGTCGGCGCATCCGGCCTAACATGCCCGCCGCACCCGATCGGGGGTGGTGTAATTGGCAACACAGCGGGTTCTGGTCCCGTCGTTGGGGGTTCGAGTCCTCCCCCCCGAGCTCATACGGCCCCGTCGTCTAGTGGCCTAGGACGCTGCCCTCTCAAGGCAGTAACGCCGGTTCGAATCCGGTCGGGGC
>JABAOE010007069.1_pt2 | contig 32694 bp, 33 predicted proteins | sample 7062141 | NCBI WGS metagenome assembly JABAOE01 (sample SAMN14538627, study PRJNA623070) | marine sediment metagenome | biome: marine biome [ENVO:00000428]; feature: marine pelagic biome [ENVO:01000023]; material: deep marine sediment [ENVO:00002113] | place: India: Gulf of Khambhat ...
GGCGGAGAATTTCCTCGGCGAGATGCGCTGCGTGCCTCTTCAGGCGCTGGCTGAGCTGGCCAACCATCTGGCCCGCCGAAAGATCAGCCTGAAGGCCGGCGACTTCGTTTCCACCGGCGCGGCAACGGTGCCGCAGCCGGTGCGCGAAGGAAGCCGTGTGACGGCCGATTTCGGCAAGCTCGGCAGGATTGAGATATGCCTGGGACAGAGGTCATGAGCCTTAAGACACCGAAAATCGTCATCGTCGGCGCCGGCGGAATGGGCGCCCTGTTCGGTGCCATCCTGAAAACCGGCGACCTGCCGGTCACATTGGTCGACAGCAATGCCGAGCACGTTGCCGCCATTTGCGAAAACGGCCTGCAGATCACCGGCTTTGGCGGCGCCCGGGGCGTCGCCATCGCCGCGACAGGCGATGCCGGAACGCTCCACACCGCCGATGTCATCCTGTTCCAGTGCAAGGCGCACAGCTCGCGGCAAGCAGCGCGATCGGTCAGGCATCTGGTGGCCGGCGGCGCCGTCTGCGTCAGCTTCCAGAACGGGCTTGGCAATGAAGAGACGATCGCTGAGGAGGTCGGCGAGGAGAACGTTCTGGGCGGCGTGACGACGATGGCCGGCGAAATGCTGGGGCCCGGCCGGATTCGCGATTTCTCCAGGGTTCCCTCCTATCTCGGCGAGATGGCGGGCGGGCTGAGCGTTCGCGCCAGGCAGATCGCCGCAGCGTTCACCGCGGCGGGGCTGGAAACGCATGCCAGCGCCGATATCCGCCGCGACATCTGGAAGAAGCTGCTCGGCAATATCGCGCTCAGCGCCGTCTCCGGCGCGACCAATCTGACCTCTGCCGCCTGTCTTGGCGTGCCGGAGCTGAAACAGACAAGCCTGCGGGCGCTCCATGAGGCGCTGGCCGTCGCGGCAAGCCTCGGCATCGACCTGGATCACCATGAGGTGCTTAAGGGCCTGGAGACGATCTCGCAGGCCGGCGGCACCGGCGACAATAAATCGTCGCTGTGCGTCGATATCCTCAACCGGCGTCCGACGGAGGTCGATTTCATCTATGGTTCGGTGATCGCCAGGGCGCGGCAGACCGGCATCGCGACGCCAACGCTGGAGACGCTGGCGGCCATCGTCAAGGGGCTTGAAAGCCACTATGTGGGGGCACGGAAATGAGCGGGCTTGCCGGCAAGACGGCCATTGTCAGCGGCGGCTCGAAGGGCATCGGCCTGGCCTGCGCGCGGCGTCTTGCCGGCGACGGCGCCGACCTGTTCCTTGCCGCCTCCAACGCCGACCGGCTTGCCGCGGCGGCGGCCGAGATCGTCGCCGATACCGGCCGCCGGGTGGAATACCATGCCGGCGACCTCAGGACACTGAGGGGCTGCGAGGATGCGGCTGATGCGGCACTGCAGCGGTTCGGCGGCTGCGACATCCTCGTCAATTCGGCCGGCGCCACGAAGGGCGGCATTTTTCCCGAGCAGCCCGACGAGGAGATGCTCGACGGCTTCGCCCTGAAATTTCACGGCGCGGTCCGCCTGTCGCGGCTTTTGTGGCCGCACCTGAAGGCGGCGAAAGGCACCGTCATCAATATTGTCGGCGGTTTCGCGCGAACGCCGGCGGCCGATTTCATGGTCGGCGGCGCCGTCAACGCCGCCCTTGCCAACTTCTCCAAGGCGCTGGCGGAAAAGGGCCTGCAGGACGACGTCAATGTCAACTGGATCCATCCCGGTCTGACCGTGACAGAGCGGCTTGACCAGATCTTCGACAGGCGCGCCGCGCAGCAAGGCAAGCCGCGCCAGCAGATCGAGGCGGAGGCCGTTGCCGCGGAAGGCATTCGCCGGCTTGGCCGGCCGCAGGACGTAGCCGCCCTGGTCGCCTTTCTGTGCTCCGCCGAAGCGCGCCACATCCACGGCGCCGGCATCACCGTCGATGGCGGTGGGTCGAAGGGATACTGGTGATGGATTTTTCCCTTTCCACCGAACAGGCCATGCTGGTGGAGACGGTCCGTCAATTCGTCAACAACGAGCTGCGGCCGCTGGAGGAGGAGGTGGAGCGCAGCGGCTCGCTTGCGGCCGACGCGGCCAAGCGCATCTTCGCCAAATCGCAGGCGCTCGGCCTTTACGCGATGAACGTTCCGCGCCGATTCGGCGGCGGCGGCCTGTCGACGGTCGACTGGATGCTGGTGGAGGAGCAGTTCGGCCACACCTCCGACATCCTGGTACGCCGCGCCTTCGGCAATGTCTATGACATCCTGCTGGCGGGAACCGACGGCCAGCACCAACGCTGGCTGGTGCCCGCCGTTCGCGGCGAGCGGACGTTTTCGCTGGCCTTCAGCGAGCCGGAGGCCGGGTCGGATGCGGCGGCGATCAGGACGAAGGCCGTGCGCGACAATGACGGCTGGGTGCTGAACGGCCACAAGCATTTCATTTCCGACGGCCATTATTCCGATTTCTTCATCGTCACCGCCGTCACCGATGCCGCCGCCGGTCCTCGCGGCATATCCACATTCATCGTCGACAAGGGCCTGGCCGGCTTCACCCTCGGCAAGGATCAGCCGATGATGGGTCTGCGCGGCACCTCTCATGCGGAGCTGTTTTTTGCCGATGTGCGACTGCCGCCCGAAGCCCTGCTGGGCGAAGAGGGCGGCGGCCTGAAACTGGCCCTGTCGGCGCTCGGCCGGGTGCGGCTGGCGCAAATCGGGGCGCGCGCCGTCGGCAAGGCCTGCCGCATCCTCGATCTGACGATCTCGCACGCGCGCCAGCGCAAGCAGTTCGGCCGGGCGATCGGCGATTTCCAGATGGTCCAGCAGATGCTCGCCGACAGTGCCATGGAGATCCGTTCGGCGCGACTGGCGCTGCTGCAAACGGCCTGGCAGATCGATCAGGGGGGCGATGCCCGCGAGCAGATTTCCATGGTCAAGGTGCAGGCCGCGGAGACCCTTGGCCGGGTCGCCGACCGGGCGGTGCAGATTTTCGGCGGCGCGGGCTACATCGCCGAGTACGGTATCGAGCGATTTTATCGCGACGTGCGGCTCTACCGGCTCTATGAGGGCACGTCGCAAATCCAGCAGCTCATTATCGCGCGGGAGATGNNGCCAAAGATCTGCCGATTGAGCGCTACTATCGTGACGCCCGCATCTTCCGGATCTTTGACGGCACGTCGGAAATCCACCGCCTGGTGATCGCCCGCGCCCTGATCGACGGCCGTCGCGGCCTATACGACACGGTGGCGCCATGAGGGCGAGCAAGTTCATGAGCGCCGAAGCAGCCGCTCGCCTCATTGAGGACGGCGATACGGTCGGCCTGATCGGCGGCGGCGGCGGGCTGGTGGAGGCCTCGCTGCTGCATGAGAGCGTCGAGGCGCGATTTGTGAAGACCGGACGGCCGCGAAGCCTGACCTGTATCCATGCGCTCGGCATCGGCGACCGCAAGCATCGCGGCATGAACCGCTTTGCCCATGAGGGCATGGTCAGGCGGGTGATCGGCGGCCATTGGGTGTGGTCGCCGCGGATGCAGCAACTGGCACGCGACAACAAGATCGAGGCCTATGTCCTTCCGGGCGGCGTGATCATGCAGCTGCTGCGCGAGATCGCCGCAAAACGTCCCGGCCTGATGACTCATGTGGGCCTGGGCACATTTGTCGATCCGCGCCAGGACGGCGGCAGAATGAACGAGGCGGCGAGAGACGAGCTGGTCAAGCTGATTGAGATCGACGGCCGCGAATATCTGCGTTACCTGCCAATGCCGGTGAATGTTGCGCTGCTGAAAGGCTCCTTCGCCGACGATGACGGCAATATCAGCCTCGATCAGGAGCCGGCGAATGTCGACATCTATGCCATGGCAGCGGCCGCCCACAATTGCGGCGGCAAGGTGATCTTCCAGGTCAGGGAGCGCGTGCCAAACGGCGAATTGTCGGCGCGATCGGTGCGCATTCCCGCCGCCATCGTCGATGCGGTCGTCGTCGACACGCAGCAGCGGCAAGGCTACGATTTGGTCTACGATCCGGGCATATCGGGAGAAAGGCCGGTCGCCGATCGGCTCTCGCCCATGCCGGCCTTTTCGATCCGCCAGATCGTCGCGCGGCGGGCGCATGACGAACTGCGCGAGGGCGCCGTCGTCAATTACGGTTTCGGCATTCCCGACGAGGTGGCCAGCATCGTCGCCGCCCGCGGCGAGCAGAAGCGCTATTACCAGACGATCGAGCACGGCACCTATGGCGGCACGCTGCTTACCGGCAGTCTGTTCGGCTATGCCCGCAATCCAAGCTGCATGATCGACGGGCCCTCGCAGTTCGACTTTTATTGCGGCGGCGGACTCGATATCGCCTTTCTCGGCTTTGGCGAGATCGACCGGCAGGGAAATGTCAATGTTTCCAGGCTCGACGGGCTGACCGTCGGCCCCGGCGGCTTCATCGATATTGCGCAAAACGCCCGAAAGGTCGTCTTTTGCGGCACGTTCGACGCCAAGGGCGCCAGGCTGAAATCGGGCGATGGCAAGCTCACCGTCGAGCGGCCCGGCGCGGTGCGCAAGCTGCTGGACCGGGTTGAACAGATCACCTTTTCAGGCCGTCAGGCGATCCGCCAGGGCCAGGACGTCCATTACATCACCGAGCGCGCCGTGTTTCGGCTGCAATCCGACGGCATGCATCTGACGGAGATCGCGCCCGGCCTCCATCTGCAGGCGGACATCCTGGATCAGATGGACTTTGCGCCGATCGTCGCAGAGCCCCTCAAGACGATGAATGCCGAACACTTCCAGGATTGCCGGTGATGGATGGGGCCAGGCTCGCCATCATCGGCGCCGGGGTCATCGGCAAGCGGCACATGGCGGCAATTGCCGGCACGCCCGGCGCGGAGCTGGTGGCCATTGCCGATCCGGCGCCGGCGGCAAAGGCGGCGGCCCGGGAAAGCGGCACGCCATGGTTTGACGACGGCGAAGCCATGCTGGAAGCGGTCAGACCCGACGGGGTGATCGTCGCGACCCCGACAGAGCAGCATGCTGCACCGGCGCTTGCCGCGCTGGACGCCGGCGCCCATGTGCTCGTCGAAAAGCCGATCGCGCCCAGCCTGGCGCAGGCCGAAGAGATCATCGCAAGATCCGCCGCGACCGGCCGCCATGTTCTGGTCGGCCATCACCGCCGCCACTACCCGCTCCTGCACAAAGCGCGGCAACTGGTGCGGGAGGGGGCGCTCGGCCGGCTTGTCGCGGTGTGCGGCCAGTGGACCGTGAAGAAGCCGCCGGCCTATTTTGCGCCTGACTGGCGGAAAAGACGGCCGGCCGGGCCGGTGCTCACCAATCTCATCCATGAAATGGACAGCCTGCGCTTCATATGCGGCGAGGTGACCAGCCTGTACGCCCAAATGTCGTGCGACCTGCTGGGCTACGAGAAGGAGGACGTGGCGGCCCTCGTCATGCGGTTTGAGAACGGCGCGCTGGGCTCGTTCGTGCTGTCGGACCAGACACCTTCGCCGTGGGCATGGGAATTCGCCACCGGCGAAAATCCGGCCTTTCCGCGATCGGCTCAGAACGCCTGCCGGTTCATGNNCGGCGCTCGATTTTCCCAACCTGACGCTGTGGAGCGACGCACGCGGCGAGGCTGACTGGAACTATCCCATGACGGCGCAGACGATCGAGGCTGACCTCGGCGATGCCTTTGCCGCCCAGTGCCGTCATTTCTGCGCGGTGATCGCCGGCGAGGCGACGCCATTGGCCACGGCGGCTGACGCGACCCGGTCGCTGCAGGCGACGCTGGCGGTCTTTGCGGCGGCGGAAAGCGGCAAACGGATCGACCTGTGATGGCCGGCAATTCCATCGACAGCCGCATCGACAGCACGACATTGCGGGTGATTATCAGCCGGCCGGCGGCGAGGAATGCGCTCGATGCCGCCGCGCATCGCGAACTGGCGGCGATCTTCGACGACTTTGCGCAACGCCAGGATCTGCGCGTCGCGGTGATCAGCGGGGCCGGAGACAGGGCATTTTGCGCCGGGTCGGACCTGAAGGCGCGCCAGGCGGCCGGCGGCGACGATCTGCCCGACAGCGGCTTTGCCGGGCTTGTCGAACGCTTCGATCTCGCCAAGCCGGTGATTGCCGCAGTCAACGGCGACGCCATCGGCGGCGGTCTGGAAATCGTGCTGGCCTGCGATCTGGCGATTGCCGTTCGCCACGCGAGATTCGGTCTTCCCGAACCGCGCGTCGGGCTTGCCGCGACAGGCGGGCTACACCGGCTGGCGCGCCAGCTGCCCTTAAAGCAGGCCATGGAGATCGCCCTGACCGGCAGACTCGTGAACGCCGCCGAAGCCCTGCGGCTCGGGCTGATCAATCAGGTGGTGGAGGCCGGCGAGCTGTCATCGGCGGTCGACGCCCTGATTGACGAACTGAACCGGTGCGCACCGCTGTCGCTGCAGGCAACCAAACAGATGATCCTCAACGGTCTTGCGGCGGGCTCACTGAAAACGGCATTCCAGGCGCGCTATCGGGCGCTCGACGACATGCTGGCGAGCGCTGACGCGCACGAGGGACCGCGGGCCTTCATGGAAAAGCGCAAGCCGGTTTGGCGGGGACGCTAGGCAAAGGAAGAAACATGTCGGATTTCTACGTTCAGGTCGGCGAACATGTCAGCTTCAGCAAAACGGTCTCCGAAAGCGACGTCTATCTGTTTGCCGGCATCACCGGGGATTTCTCTCCCAATCACGTCAACAAGAGCTATATGGAAAAATCGAAATACGGGAGACAGATGGCGCACGGCGCGCTGATGGTCGGCTTCATGTCCACCGCCTCCACCATGGCCATCGCCAAGACTCGCCAGGCAGAAGAAACGCCGGTGTCGCTCGGCTATGACCGCCTGCGGTTTCTCAAGCCCGTTTTCATGGGCGACACGATCACCGTGCACTACGAATTCACCGCAATCGATCCGCAGGCCAGACGCTCCACCGCCGATGTGCGGATAACCAACCAGGATGGCGAACTGACAACGGTCGGTCAGCACATTCTGAAATGGGTCCCCAACAACTGAAGGCGACCGCGATGAGTTTCGATCTTGAAGGCCAGACCGTCATCGTCACGGGTGCCGCGCGCGGCATCGGACGGGCGGTTTCGCACCGCTTTGCCGAACTGGGCGCCAGGGTCTCCGGCTGGGACCGAGACATTGCGCCGATTGCCGGCGACGCGGCCTTTGCCCACACCGCCACGGTCGACGTCCGGGATGAAGCGGCGGTCAATGCCGCCTTCGCCGCCAGCAAGGCGGCATTGGGCGACGTTTGCGTGCTGGTCGCCAATGCCGGCGTCAACGGCCCGACCAGACCGGCCTGGGAGTACACGCTTAACGACTGGAACCACGTCATTGAAGTCGATCTGACCGGCGTGTTTTTGACCACCCGGCCAGCTGTCGTCCATATGCGGCAAACCGGCTATGGCCGCATCGTCATCATCGCTTCGGTGGCCGGCAAGGAAGGCAATGCGGGCGCCTGCGCCTATGGCGCGGCGAAGGCCGGCGTTATCGGCTATGCCAAGGGCCTGGCGCGCGAATTGCTGCCGGGCAACATCACCGTCAACTGCATCGCGCCGGCGATCACGCAAACGGAGCTGTTTGAGGAGATGGATGCCGACTATATCGCCGAAAAAAAGGCGCGCATTCCGATGAACCGCTTCTGCACGGCGCAGGAGATCGCCGACATGACGGCCTGGGCGGCCAGTCCGCGCTGCTCGTTTACGACGGGGCAGGTTTTCGACGTCACCGGCGGTCGGGCGACCTACTGACATGTCGCCCGTGCCGCTTGCCGCCGACCGGCTGTGCATCCATCAGGTGACGCTGATGCAATGTGACTTCGCCCAGTCGATTGCCTGCCTGGCGCGCCACGGCGTGGGCAAGACGGCGGTGTGGCGGGACAAGCTGGCGGAGACCGGCGTTGCCGAGGCTGTGCGTATCCTCAACGATCACGGCGTCGCCGTCGTCTCGCTGTGCGCCGGCGGCCTCTTGACCGCACCCGGTCCGGCTCAGTGGCAGCAGGCGCTGGACGACAATTGTCGCTGGATCGAGCAGGCGGCAGCCATCGGCGCAACATCGCTGGTGACGATCACCGGCGGTCTTGACGGCGGCGATGGCGACGCCGAAGCGGCGCGGCAGCGGGCGCTCGCCGGCCTGGCCCGGCTGGTGCCGGAGGCCCGAGCGGCCGGCGTCAGGCTGGCGCTGGAGCCGCTGCATCCCATGGTCTTCGGCGCCAGATCGGTGATTTCGACCCTGAAGGAGGCCAACGCCATGCTGGACCTTCTCAACGCCGACGACGTGATGGGGCTAGCGGTCGACAGCTACGCCCTGTGGTGGGACAGCGAGCTTGAAGACCAGATCGATCGCGCCGCCTCGCGCATCATCAATTTCCATGTCTCCGACTGGCTGCGTGAAACCCGGGACATCCGGCTTGACCGCGGCATGCCCGGCGACGGCCTCATCGACAATCGCCGCATCCGCCAGCGGCTGGAAAGTGCCGGCTTTGACGGCCCGGTGGAGGTGGAGATCTTTTCGGAGCTGGACTGGTGGAAGCGCGACCCCGACGAAGTCGTGCAAACGATCGTCACACGCGCCGCCGCCTGTCTGTGATGCATGGACAGGCAGGGGAGCGGCGGCTTGTGATGTCGATGCAAATTTTTTGAGGCATCAAACCGAAATATTGCGGCAAACCACCGAGCGGCTCCTTTGTTTTCAGCCATCGGGCGCCTTGTTTGATTGACATGGCGCGGTGCGGCACCGAAGAATCCGGGAAAAGACGTCGGGCAACATCGCCATTTGGCGATGCCGGCGCATAATCGGGAGGAATCGGTGTGCTCGAAGTCAGGGGCGTGGAGGCCGGCTACGGCAAGCTGAAGGTCCTGCGCGGGGTCGATATGAGCGTCCCGGACGGGTCGGTCGTTGCGCTTTTAGGCGGCAACGGAACCGGCAAGTCGACCCTGCTGAAGGCGATATCCGGCCTGATCCCGGTATGGAGCGGCGAGATCGTGTTCAACGGCGAGCCGATCCACAACAAAAAGCCCCACGACATCGTTCGCGCCGGGCTGGTGCAGGTTACCCAGGGCAAGGATTCCTATCCGGGCATGACGATTGAGGAAAACCTCATGCTCGGCGCCTATTCGCGATCCGACAAGGCCGGCGTGGCGGCCGATCTTGAGAAGGTCTACTCGTTCTTTCCGGCGCTGAAGGAACGCCGCAATTCGGTTTCGGGGCTGCTGTCGGGCGGACAGGTGCAGATGCTGGTGATCGGTCGCGGCCTGATGGCGGCGCCAAAGATGATCATGCTCGACGAGCCGTCGGCAGCGCTGGCGCCGCTCGTCGTGCTCGACATTTTCAAACAGATCAACCGCATCCGCAGCGAGCTGGGCATGACCATCCTGGTGGTTGAGCAAAATGTCCGTATGGCCTTGCTGCTGGCGAGCTACGGCTATGTCATCCACGATGGGCGAATCCACATCAAAGGCGACGCCAAGGACATGATCGACGACGATAATGTCCGGCTTGCCTATCTCGGCGGCACCGTTGCGCAGCTTGAAGATGCGTGAGCGGAGATCTAGCGCCCATGCTTCTTGATTTTCTCGTTGTCGGCGTCTCCATCGGGCTGGTCTACGGCCTGGTGGCGCTGGGCATTTCGCTGATCTATTCCGGGCTTGACATTGTGCATTTCGCGCATGGCGAAATCTTCATGTTCGGGGCGTTCTTCGGGCTTGTGCTGTTCAATGATCTCGGCTTTGCCTATCCGATCACCCTGTTTGTCGCCATGATCCTCACCGGGCTTTTGGGCGTGGTGATCGAACGGCTGTTCTATCGCCGGCTCACCTCGCAGGGCGGCGGCTATACGGTGGCCGGCATGGGCATGATCATCTGCGGCTTCGGCATGGCGATTATCCTGCAGAATATCGCCTTTCTCATCTGGGGCGCGGAAGGTCACGCGATGAATGTGCAGTTCGGCATGCCGATCCTGATCGGCGACATCGCGCTGCCGAAAAGCTATATGTGGATCCTGATCATCTCAGTCCTGCTGATGGTGTTGCTGCATTATTTCCTGAAGCGCACCAAGCTGGGCCTGGCGATCCGCGCCGTCGCCGCCAACAAGGACATCGCCTACCTGATGGGCATCAACGTGCCGCTGATGATCTCGCTGATCTTCGGCGTCGCCTGCGCGCTGGCGGCGGCCGGCGGCGTGCTGATCGGGCCGATCAACTACGTGCAGGTCGAGATGGGCTACCTGATCCTCATCAAGGCCTTTGCCGCGGCCGTCGTCGGCGGTTTCGGCTCGCTGCCCGGCGCCATCCTCGGCGGCATCATGGTCGGCGTATTTGAGACTTTGGGGGCTGCCTATATCTCCGGCAGCCACAAGGACATCTATGCGTTTCTCTTGCTAATATTCGTGCTCATGGTTCGGCCAACCGGCCTGTTCGGCACGCTGGCCAGGGTGAAGGCGTAGATTTTGCGTGCAACGAGTTCCAACAGGGAGGAATCCATGAAAGACAAAACGAAACTGCGGCTGGCCGCGGGCGCTCTGGCGCTGTCGACGGCCGTGACCACCGCCTATGCCGACGGCGAAATCCGGATCGGCGCTACCATGCGGATGATCTCCGAAAACGGCCAGAAATACGGCCAGATGATGCAGGACGAGTTCGACGCCATCAACGCGTCCGGCGGCATAAACGGCCACATGATCAAGCTGAGCCTGCTCAACGACGAGTGCAAGTCCGACAAGGGCGTCGCCAATGCCAACAAGTTCGCCTATCAGGAAAATGTCCACCTGATCATCGGCTCGACCTGCTCGTCGGTGACCCTGCCGATCGTCGATGTGACGGCGCAGGCGGAGGTGCCGCAGATCATCCCGCATTCCACCAACGACCAGATCACCAGAAAGGCCTCGGCGTGGGTGTTCCGGGTGCCGATCTCGGCGCGCTACTACAAGGGCGTCGTGGCGAAATATCTGAACGACAAGGTCGGAACGAGGATCGCCTATGTCTATGCGTCCGATGCCGCCGCGCAATCGGAGACGCAGGGCATCATCGGCCAGATGCGCGACGTCTATGGCGTTGAGCCGATCTACGAGGCGCAGACCCAGGAAAAGGAAATCGATTTCCGCTCCCACCTGTTGAAGATCAAGGCGCTCAATCCCGATGCCATCTATTTCGGTGGCCTGCAGGAGCCGATCGCCCGCTTCCTGGTGCAATCGTATGAGGTCGGCATCCCCGAAACCGTCGTCCGGGCCGCCAGCTCCGCCGCCTCCAACGCGCCGGTGCCGAAACTGGCCGGCGATGCGGCCAAGGGCGTGTTCTTCTCCGCCGCCTATTCCGACAGCGACAAACGGCCGATCGCCCAATTGTTCAATGCGCTGGTCAAGGAGCGTTACGGCATCAACAGTGTCGATCACGACTTCAGCCAGGCCTATGACCTGGTCCGCATCGTCGAAATCGCCCTGAAAAGTGCCAAGCTCTCGACGGCCGATGGCGATCTGAAAGCCGACCGCACGGCGATCCGCGACGCCATTGCCAATGTCAAAGGCTATGAAGGGCTTGCCTCCGGTCCGATCGGCTTCTGCGCCGACCCGACCCCGCAATGCCGCGACGGCAATCGCACGCCGGTCCTCATCCAGTACACCAAGGGCGGTGAGGACTTTGAAGTGGGCATTCTCGATCGCGTGACGATGCCGATCGATTTCGGCCTCGAATAGGGCCAGCAAGGCGTCGGGCATAGCAGCGCCTGCGGTGCCCGACGCATTTCAGCCGATTTGCCGAAACCCGCAGCAGCCGGCGACGAACAAGGCGGATAATCGGAGCGACATGGAGTCATTCATCGAACGATCTCATGCGGCCATTGAGCGGCTGAAGCGGATACATCCGATCCTGCCTTGGCTTGTCGCTTTCGTGCTGCTGCTGCCGCTGCCGCATCTGGCGTGGAACAATTATCAGATCTACCTGATCAATTTCATCGGCATCATGATCATTCTGGCAACCGGCCTTAATATCGTGAAGGGATTTTGTGGCCAGGTGACCGTCGGCCATGTCGCGCTCTATGCAGTCGGCGCCTACACCTCGGCGGTTCTGTCGATCTATTTTTCGGTGCCGTTCTGGCTTGCCCTGCCGGCTGCGATTTTCGCCGCGGCCTTTGCCGGCGTCCTCGTCGGCATCCCCTCTTTCCGCCTGGAAGGCGCCTATCTGGCGCTGGCAACGCTGGGCTTTGCGCAGGCGGTGGAAGTGTATATCCGGGTGACCAACTATCTCGGCTCCGCCTCCGGGCTGGGCGGCATCAAGCCGCCGGTGTTTTTCGGCTATGTGCTGCGCACTTACGAAAGCTATTACTACCTGGTCATGCCGTTCACGCTGCTGGCGGTCTACGCATCCTTTGCAATCCTGCGATCGGCGACGGGGCGCGCCTTCATGGCGGTGCGGGAGGACCCGCTTTCCGCGGCGGCCTCCGGCGTCAACGTCAAACGCTACAAGCTGATCGCCTTTGTGGTGAGCGCCATCTATGCCGGTCTCGCCGGCGCGCTTTACGCCCATATGCTGCCCGGCTACGTGCATCCGAACAACTTTACCATCATAGAGATGGTCACCGTGCTGCTGATGGTGGTGCTCGGCGGCATCGGCAATGTGTGGGGCGGCATCATCGGCGCGATTGTCGTGACGATCGTCGCCGATCTCACCCGCGACTTCTATTTCTACCAGCTGCTGCTCTTCGGCCTGGTCATTGTCGGCACCGTGCTGTTCATGCCCAAGGGCATCGGCGGCATTATCGATCGCTACTTCGTTAGCCGCCGCTTCGTCGCCGCGCGCGAGGCGACGGCACTTCGCAAGCGCCAGGAAATCGGCGCCATCAATGAACAGGAGCTGCCGTCGTGACGGCGCTGCTCAAAGTTCGCGGCCTGACGAAAAGCTTCGGCGGCCTCGTTGCTATCAACGAGGTCGATTTCGATGTCGAGGACGGCGAGATCAGAGGGCTGATCGGCCCGAACGGCTCCGGCAAAAGCACGTTCTTCAACCTGGCGTCCGGCGTCTACCGCGCCGATTCCGGCAGCGTGACATTCAACGGCAGGGACGTCACCAACTGGCAGCCGCATGACATTGCGGCGGCGGGCGTGGCCAGAACCTTTCAGCTGTTGCGAATGTTCACCGAAATGACGGTGTTGGAAAACCTGATGATCGGCCATCACTGCCACGTCAGATACAGCACCTTTGCCGGAATCTTCCGGGTCCATCAGGTGGCCCGGGAGGAAAAGGAAATCCGCGACGAAATGATGGAGATCCTGTCCTTCATCGGTCTGGCGGACTTTGCCGGGGTGCCGGCGTCGGAACTGTCGATCGGCCAAAGGCGCCTTCTGGCGCTGGGTCGGGCCATCGCCATGAAGCCGAAACTGCTGATGCTGGATGAACCGGCCGCCGGCCTGTCACCGGTCAATGTCGACAATCTGATGGGCATCATGGTCCAGCTGAAAAAGAAATACGGGCTTACCGTCATTGTCGTTGAGCACATTCTGAAAGTCGTCATGGACACATGCGACCGGGTCTCGGTGCTCGACCACGGCGTCAAGATCGCCGAAGGCACGCCGCAATTCGTGCGCGACGACCACGCCGTCATCGAGGCCTATCTCGGCAAGGAGATGGAAGATGACGAGGTCCGACGGGCGATGGCCGTCTAGGCCTCCTTGCCGCGGCGGCGCGCGCCGGCGGGACGCAACGGGCTCGCCAACCGCCGCGTTGACCGGGTCGCGCCCGGCTGAGCCTGCGGTGTCTTGCTCGCCAGGGATATTCGGGCCGTTGCCGGCAGCAGGTGCATAACCATGAAGACCGCAATTGCCACCGTGTCGATCAGCGGCGACCTGCAGGAAAAGCTCGTGGCCATCGCGGCGGCCGGTTTCGACGGCGTGGAGATATTCGAGAACGACTTTCTTGCCTTCGACGGCTCGCCGCGCGACGTCGGCAGGATGGTCGCCGATTTCGGCCTGGAGATCGTGCTTTTCCAGCCGTTTCGCGATTTTGAGGGCATGCCGGAGCCGCAACGCGGCCGGACCTTTGACCGGGCGGAGCGCAAATTGGAGCTGATGCAGGAGCTCGGCACCGACCTGATGCTCGTCTGCTCCAATGTCTCGCCGCTCTGTCTTGGCGGCATTGATCGCGCGGCGGCGGATTTCCATGAGCTCGGCGAGCGCGCCAGAAGGCGCGGACTGCGGGTCGGCTCGGCTATGAGGCGCTTGCCTGGGGACGCCACATCAACGACCATCGCGACGCCTGGGAGATCGTGCGCCGGGCCGATCATCCCAATGTCGGCCTGATCCTCGATTCCTTCCACACGCTGGCCCGCAAGATCGATGTCAACTCAATCCGCTCCATTCCCGGCGACCGTATCTTCCTGGTGCAGCTCGCCGACGCACCGCTGATCGACATGGACCCGCTCTACTGGAGCCGGCATTTCCGCACCATGCCCGGGCAAGGCGATCTGCCGGTCGTCGATTTCATGCGGGCGGTGGCCGATACCGGCTATGACGGCGTGTTGTCGCTTGAGATTTTCAACGACCAGTTCCGTGGCGGATCGCCCAAATCGATCTCCGTGGACGGCCACCGCTCACTGCTGCATCTCGTGGATCAGGTTCGCCGCGGCGAACCGCGGCTCCATGTAAATGTTCCCGACATGCCCGATCGCATCAGCGTGTCGGGCGTCGAATTCGTCGAATTCGCCGCCGACGAGGACGAGGCGGAGGAACTCGGCGGGATGTTCCACCGCTTCGGCTTTCGACTGGCCGGCCGCCACATATCCAAGGACGTGACGCTGTGGCGGCAGGGCGGCGTCAACCTGGTCATCAATACCGAGCGCGAGGGATTCGCCCACTCCTCCTATATCGTGCACGGCACGTCGGTCTGCGACATCGGCCTGAAGGTGGAGGATGCCGCGGCAACGGTGGAGCGGGCCCGCGCCCTGGGCGCGGAGCCGTTCGGGCAACCGGTCGGGCCGGGCGAACTGACGATTCCGGCCATCCGCGGCGTTGGCGGCGGCGTCATGCATTTCATCGATGACAAATCCGAACTCGCCCGGGTCTGGGAGATCGAATTCCGGCCGGTCACCGATGCCGAAAAGCCTTGCGACTGTGGTCTGACTGCAATCGATCATGTCGCACAGACGATGAACTACGAGGAGATGCTTACCTGGCTGCTGTTTTACACGTCGATCTTCAAGACCGGCAAAACGCCGCTGGTCGACGTGGTCGATCCGGCCGGCCTGGTGCGCAGCCAGGCGATCGAAAATGACCAGGGCACGCTCCGCATCACGCTCAACGGCGCGGAAAACCGCAAGACGCTCGCCGGCCATTTCTTCGCCGAGAGCTTCGGCTCCGCGGTGCAGCATATCGCATTCTCATGCAGCGACATCTTCGCGACCGTGCAGGCGCTGCGGGCAAACGGCTTCACGCCATTGGCGATCTCCGGCAATTATTACGACGACGTGGAAGCCCGATTCGGGCTCGATGCGGATCTGGCCGGTCGCCTGCGGGCGGAAAACATCCTCTATGACCGCGATGAAAGCGGAGAATATCTGCAGGTCTACGGGCCCAGCTATGGCGACGGCTTCTTCTTTGAGATCGTCGAACGGCGAGGCGGCTATAACGGCTATGGTGCGGCCAATGCGCCGTTCCGGATCGCCGCGCAGAGGCGGCAGCTCCAGCCGGCCGGCATGCGCAGGGTGTGAGCGGGGCAGCGCTGGCAACAGCGCCGAGCGGGCAGCGATCGGCCGGCTTACTGCGATTTCAGGCTGAGGATATAGGCGGCCAGATCCGACGTTTCGGCCGGACTGATAACAAAGTTCGGCATTGTCGGATGCGGCGTCCTGAACCAGACAGACAGGGCTATGGCGGTCATCGCCGGCTTGTTGGCGATTTCGTGAAATGTCGGCGCATCCAGGTTGGGCGAAATCGCATCATCGGGTTCAATCGCATGGCATGCGGCGCACACCTCCTTGGCCAGACGATAACCCGCATCGACACTGCCAGGCTCCTGCGCCACGGCGGGCAGAACCGACGCCGACAGGACAAACATCGCCGCAACAGGCAATTTTTTTGCCATCATCATCATCATCTCCCCGGCCTGGCGGGTGCGCCCGTCAAAAGCCCGGCCGCACCGCCCGTTTGTTGCCCGCAGCATGACGGCTCGCCGGCTCAGGGTAAAGATGCCGCTGCGTCACCGGCAGCCCGGCGGCGCGACCGGGCCGGAGTTCGCCGGCATCGTGCCGATGCGGCCCTGGCAAGCCCGTGGCGCAGCATCCGATCCGCCTAAAATAGCGGCGGCTATTTCAATCCGGCCAGCCGCAAGCCTTCGACAAAGATCTCGTTGTCCTCGGGATATTTATTGGGCGGCACGGTGCGCCATTTCTCGATGGAGAAATTCGGATGCTTTGCCATGACCAGCCGAGCATGCTGGCGGGCCTTGTCCATCTGGCCGAGATGCGCATAGCTCGACGCCAAGAGCCGGTGCGCCTCCGACCTGTCACGCATCCCCAGAAGCGTCTCGACGGCCTTCTCGTATTGGCCGTTGTAGAAATATGCATCGCCGAGATACCAGAGGTACCAGTCGGGGTGATAGGGGTTGAGGCGGATCGCCTTTTTCAGCAGTTCAATCGCCCGTTCCGACTGCCGGCAATAGCCCAGGGCGTCGCCCATCTCCGCCAGCAAATCAGCGTCGTTGGGGTTCAGCTGCAAGGCGCGGTCATAGGCGCCCAGGCACTCCTCGTGCTGCTTCTTGTAAAGAAGGGCATAGCCGAGCTCGGCAAAGCCGCGCGCATCAAAATCGTCATAGCCGATGGCCGTGGAGGCGAGGTCGACGGCCCGGTTAAGCGCGCCATCGCGGTCCTTCACCCAAGCGTAGCGCCAATCCAGATTGCAGGTCCGCGAAATCGCCGCATAGCCGCGTGAATATGTCGGCGCGAGCTCCACCGCCTGCTCAAACAGGCGGCGGGCGTGGAAGTTCGATTCCCTGACAAAGCGGTTGACCAGGTCGCGGCCGCGCAGGATCAGGCCATAGGCCTGCAGGTCCGGCGTCGTCTGCGCCTGGGCCCGCCGCCACTCGGCGGTGTTGATCTGCACCGCCAGCAGCGAGGTGATCTTCTCGGTTATATCGTCCTGGAAGGCGAAAACATCGGTTATCTGGCCGTCATAGCGCTCCGACCAGACCATGTTGCCGGATTCGGCCTCGTTGAGCTGGACCCTGATGCGCAGCTGGCTGCCGCTGCGCTGCAGGCTGCCGTCGAGGAGATAGCGCACACCGAGCTTGCGACCGATCTCGCCGGGCGCGACATCGCGATTGCGGAACGGCTCGACGGAATTGCGGGCAATGACGATGAGGTCGCGAAAGCGGCCCAGACCGGAGATGATGTCGGCGGTGATGCCCTCGCACAGATGATGATCGGCGGCATCGCCGGTCAGATTGACGAATGGCAGAATGGCGACCGAAGCGTTTCTGATCGTCTCAGGCTGCGCGCGGATCGGCTCGGGCCGCGCGGCCATCTTGGCCTTGCCATCGGCCTGCTTGAGCTTGACGGCGAATATCTCGACCGGCTCGTCGATGTTCTTCAGCGACTTCTTGCCCAGCGGGCGCAATGCCAGGCTCGACCAGTCGTGGACGGCCCTTTTGGCCAGGTCGGTTATGCAGATGCCGCCCGGCTCCGCCAGCGCCTGAACGCGGGCCGCGACATTGACGCTGTGACCATAAACGCCTTCCGCCGTCGGCGTGGTCTCGCCGAGATTGATGCCGATGCGAAAGGCGATCGGCTCGTCGTCGTCGTTCCAAACCACCTCGTTCTTCAGTTCACGCTGAAACTCAGCGGCAAAGCGGATCGCCTGCGCGGCGCTGTCGAAGAGGGCAAGAATGCCGTCGCCGGCGACATTGACAACCCTGCCGCCATAATCGCCGATAAGATCGCGAAACAGCCGGATCGACCGGGCGATACGGTCGATGTTGTCGCTCTCGTTCCTCTCCACGAGGCGACTGAAGCCGGCAATGTCGGCGATCATGATCGCCGACAGCCTGCTGGTTACCGGGGTCAGTTGCGTCGCTTGCATCGTCAAAGGCGGACGCCGCCGCAAGCCGCTCGGCCAAGCGCTCGGCGACCGCAAGCCTCCCTCCCCTGGGGTCGCTGCAATTTCAGCATAGCACAATTTATACGGCTAACCCGTGACATAAGCATGTCCGACCGCTACGCCAAGTAGCAAAACATTGCGGCGTGGCGTAATTTCAGAGGATGGATGGCACACCGCGCTTTCGGTTCCGCGATGCCCGGGCCAGCGATTTTTCATTGGCCGAGGCGCTTTATCTCGGCACCATGGAGCCGTTGCTTTCGGAGCTGGGCGACTGGGACCCGGGCCGATACCGCGAGCGCATCCGGGCGCTCTTCAACCCGCAGGAGAGCCGCGTGATCACCGTCGACAGCCGCGATATCGGCTTCATGCAGGTGACGGAGACGGCAGACGACCTCAACATCGCCCAGCTGCATCTCGCCGAGGGCTATCGCGGCCTGGGCATCGGCACGCTGATCGTTGCCGATCTCATTGACCGCGCCGACCGACAGGGCAAGAGCCTTTCGCTGTCGGCACCGCGCAACAATCGGGCAATCGCGCTCTACAGACGCCTCGGCTTCCGCATCAGCCGCGACGATGGCGGAAGCATCATCGACATGCGCCGCGACTGCCGCCCCGCCGGTCAGCACATATCCGACTAGTCTCCAAGGCCGCCACCGCGCACGCTGGCGCCGCGCACACTGGCACCGCGCACACTGGCTCCACGCACGCTGGCACCCCTGACGCTGGCGCCACGAACGCTGGCACCCCTGACGCTGGCGCCGCGGACGCTGGCGCCGGCAAGGCCGTTGCCCAGCCAGTCGTCGCCGAACATCATGTCAAGCAGAACCTGCTCGAACATGCCGGTCTCGACATCCATGCGGACGGTGTAGTCGGCCTTGTCGTAGGACCAGTACATGACATCGTCGGAGAACTGGAAATCGGCCGCCGACACACCTGTCATGGACGGCTTTGTCGGGGCGCGCGCCCGGTGGTTTGGCGGCTGATTGCCGTCGGTCACCGAAGTGCCGTCGCCATGCACGAGGAAAAGCGTCGGCCACGGCAGTTCGTAAAACGCGCCTTCGTAGCTGAAAGCGTAGATGCGCGCGAAGTGCGAATCGTCGTTGAACTGCTCTGCAAGCTGTCGATTCCTGCCCTTGCGCTTGTCCAGGACCTTTGGCCCGTCGCCCTCTACTACGGTCTTGATGTCTTCAACGACGATCCCGAATAACAGGATTTCCGAAGTTTCGAGCAAAGAAACCTTGTTACTTTCCGCCATCGTGCTCCCTCCCTCGTCTTATCTTTGTCAATTGACGTTACAGCAACCGAGAGTGGCAGCGCAATGTCAACTGCCAAGCAGCCGGTCGGCCGGCACCATCGTCCGCGCCGAGTAGACATGGCCAGTGGCGCCGTTTTTCGGTTGCCGCGGTCCCGGCAGGAAGCGGCCGATCTCCCGGATTTCGAAATTGCCCTCTATAATGCGCCGCAAGCGGCCGCCGGTCATCTGGCGGTCAACGATCTTCAGCGCCTCGCCGACGCCGACATAGGTCAGCGTGTCGGCCTGTAGAAGCTGCCAGGCCTCGGCAAGCATGGTGCCCAAGAAATCGCGCGCATCGACAAGTGCCTGTTTGAAGCCGCCCGGATTGTCAGCGAACAGCCCGTCGAAATCGTCCTGCAGCACCGCGCCATAATCGGGATTGCCTTCCAGAAGATCGGACAGGTTTTCCATGGCGGGCGGGATCAGGGCGCGGTCCAGCAGGTTTTCGTGAAAGACATCGACCAGGATATCGAACAGTGCGCCGGTCAGCGGCTGCGCCAGATCGTGCTCGTCGCTCCAGCCGGAGGCGAATTCCGACATCACGCGGTCGTTGGCCGCCAGACGGATCTGCTCGTTGTCGTCGAGCTCGGCAAAGCGGCTCAGCTTGTTGACCGTATAGAGATTGCCGCTGGTGCGCAGCAGCACGCTGTCGATCACGGAGTCAAAATGCAGCGAGGCCAGCAGCGCCACGAGATCGGCGGCCGATTCGTGAAAGCCGAAATATTCGGCATTGTCGGTCTCCGGATCGGGCAGGCCGACCTGGCTGTAAATGACGGCGTGGCCGATTTCGTGGGCGATGACATCGAAGTTCATGCTGAAGGCGCGCGGCACGCCTTCCTCGGTTCTGACGACGCCGGTCTCAAGAAAGCCCCAGCCGATGATCGCGTTGGCCAGCGTCGGCAGGATGGAGAGCTCAAGCCGCTCATAGTCATCGGCAAAATGCCACGGGACGGGCCGCCCGAAATAGCGCTCCCAGACGTCGAGCACGAAGCGGGCGGTGCCGAACAGATGCGCCGTCTCAAACTGCGGCGTGCCGGGCGTCAGGTGATCGAAATGGCCGGCTGCGCCCGGCAATGCCGGCACGACAATATCGCCGCGCCAGGGCGGCAGATACATGAACGGCTCGCCGCCGTCTGAGACGTGAAAGCCGTATTGAAGCTCTTTGCCGTCAGGGAAGACCGCATACATGCGGTCGTCGGAGGGGCCGGCGCCGACGCTGCCGGCCGGCGACGACACGGTGACGACTTCCGGCTCGGCGAAGCCTTCCAGAAACGGCGGCTGCGGAAACAGCAGGAACCGTGTGCCTTCGTTGCGGAAGACTCTGCGTCTTGGGCGTGGCATAGCGACCACCCTGCTCCGGAAGGCCGGCGCGGCGACGATCGATTCGCCTCAGTCCTGCCTGCCGGCTTCCGCCGTCATTGTCAGATAAATCTCTTCATCGTGCAACAAACGGTAGAATCTGTCGGCATCGGGCAGTCCCAGTTCGGCGGCATAGGCGGCAATGTCGCCCGGCACGTCGCAATCCAGGCGCCGGAAATGCCGCTCCACAAGGAGCTGCCGCGGACCGGCCGGCGGCGTGCCGCCGCCGAGCCGCCGGGCCTTGTCGCTGGCGCGGGCCGCCAGCCCGCCGTAATCGCCACAAAGCCGGAGCCGGGCGGCTATACCGGCAGCCAGGCGAGCGGCGTTTTCCCGTGCCGCCATTCGGACCGTCGCCTTCTCCGCCATCATCCGCTCAAACGTGACCAGATCGGTTCCGGCCGCCGCCGCCCAGGCTTCCAGATCGCTGCGCCGGGCAAGCCCGCGGGCGCGGCGGAAGGCATCGATCTCATTGACAACATCCGTGCTGTCGGGCGGCGTCCGCGGCGGCGAAATCTCGCCGTCGGCGAAGGCGTGCAGAAGCGCCTCTTCCTGCAACGCAAAAAAGCGCGGCCCGAGAAGCCGCAATTCATCGAGCACGCCCTCGTCGAAGTCGCTTGCCTCGCCGCCGGATCGTCCGCTGCGCTCCCTATGCCAGGGGGCGTTGGCCCACATCTGGGTATGCTCAAAGGCAAAGGCGGGTCGCAGGGGCGGCGGATCGGCGGCCAGGAAGCGAGCCATGGCGGCGATCAACTCACGCGCGTCGCGGCGTTTCTGATCGATTAAGCCGGTCGGCAGCCAGGCGCGCAAAGCGGCGATGTCGGCCGGCGCGCCGGCTTCTGCCTCGGCCGCGGCAAGCACCGTTTCCCAGCTCCGCGACTGGTAAAACTGCGCCTTGGCAAGGGCCAGCACACAAAGCCGCGTCGCGTCGCTGATAACGGCCTGCGAGACGGCGCTGTCGAGCGTCGCGCGGATATTGACCATCGGCTCGCTGAGCCCCGGATAGCGGAGAGCCGGAGGCCCGTGGGTCAAGGCAACCTCGTCGTCGTCGCTCAGAGCGCCGTCGCGATAGGCCGCAAATATCCCGCCGACGCCGCGCATGCCGAACGAATGCAGCTCCGCGGCCCTGAGCGCGCCCATGCTGGCAGCCCCGAAAACGTGAATTCCCCGGCTCATGGCCCACAGGATTTCCTTGTGCCAGACCGCCGGAACGCCGTGGAAATAGCCGTCGACAAGCCCGATGGCTCGCGGCCTTTCCAGGGCGGCGCAATAGACATCGCCCTGCGCCGCCGGCGGCCGGCGGCGGAAATCGGGCGGCTCGGCCGGATCGCGGTCAGGCAGGGACGGCCCGATGAAAAGGATTGCGGCAATGCCCATCAGTCGCGACCCGCCAGCGCCCGTTCGCCGGGAACGTAGCCGTCGTGATCGTCCGGGCCTTCCAGCCCCGGAATGACGATGCGGACGACAGGAAGATCGAAGCCTGGCCGCGTCAAATTGACGGCAACGACCTCTTCGATGCCGACGCCGCGGAGCCGCTGCAGAAGCCACGCCACGTCNNGGCCCGGCCTGCAACCGGTCGGCCCAGGCGCGGCGGCGGCTCAGCAGCGGCGCTTCGTACTCCTCCGGCAGCAGGTCGTCGCGGGCTCCGGAAATGTAGGTCGTACGCACCTGGACGGCTTCCGTCAGCGCCCGCGACAGGGCGACGTTGCGGGCCGGGTGACAGCCCGAGCCGACGCCGATCTGGGCGTTCTGGTGAAGCGTGTCGGTCAGCACGCAGAAATATGCCGGCACGCCGGTGTCGCTGGTCGTCTGCCAGACGGCAACGGCAAAACCGGCATCGGCGAGACGGTGCAGGATCCGCCGGCAAACGTCGTCGTCGATCGTCTCAGGATGGAGCCGCGTGTGATCGCGTCCCGCACCGTCAAGCCGGTTCCACAGGGTGTTTGCATCGCGCTCGATGACCTCGCATATGCCATGGCTGACGGCTTCCAGAAGGTGGTTGCCGGAGGACAGGCCGTTGGTGCTGGCATCGAAGCAGCCGGCGCCCGGCGGCAGGGGCAAGGTGTAGTTGGCGCGAACCACCTCAAACGGCAGCCACCGGCGCCGCCGCGCGACAAGATCGAAGCCCTCAATCCACAGCATCACCAGATCGTCGCGATAGTGGCCGCCTCGCAATCGGGGCAGCCGCGCAACATCGATCAGCCGATGATGACGGGACATCTCGGCGAAGCTGGCCAGCTTCAGCGGCAGGGTGACACGTTCGGCATGGTCGATCTCGGCTGCCTCCATCAGGCCGGAGGCGGTCGCCGCATCACGGTCGATGCCCTTGCCCTGGCAGACCGCGATGGAGCGTGAATTCGGCCGGCATACCATGACGACCGGGATACCGATGCGGTCGAGGCCCGTGACGTCGGCAATGCGGGTAATGCCCATTTGCGGCATCAGCGGCGTGACCCGCGCAATCGTCTCAGCAGGCGTCATGCAGCGGTGCGATCCCTGCCAGAAGGCCTTGCGCACTGCCGGGCAGTCAAGGACCCGCGTAACTGCCTGTAGCGCATCGTCGCCTTGCCCGACCATATCTTGCTCCGCACAACCCGGCTCGTCCCGGCAGGGGAGAGGAATTGGGCACTGCCGGGCACCCCTTTGGCGACATTATCACATCGCGCCGGCGCGGCGGATCGATGCCGTCAGGCCTGTCGGGGCAGGGGACCGCGGGGCAATCGCAAACGGCCGGCCGCGGCGCGTCGTGGCTGTCCTGCGCCGCCGCTTTCAGTCAGCCGGGGCGTCGATGCCGTTTACGACGATGGTTTCGACCTCGCCGGCGCCGCCGGCGCGAAACGCCGCGGCCTGCTTATAGGCGTCGGACTCGTGACAGGCGATGGCATCGGCCATTGTCGGAAATTCGATGACGACGAAGCGATGGAACTTCTCCGGCCCTTCAAGGATCGTGTATTCGCCGCCGCGCGCCAGCACCTTGCCGCCGAACTCAGCCAGGATGGCCGGCACGCGATCGGTGTATTTCTTATAGGCGACGGGATCTTTGATCCGTGAGCGGGCAACCCAGTAGGCCGGCATCTTTTCACTCCTCGGTTGGCATGCGGCGATCAGCAGGGCCGATATGGCGGCATCTTCAAAACAGCAGATTCGGCAGATAGGTGGCGATTTCGGGGAAGGCGACGATGGCCACCATGCCGACCAGCATGATGATCCAATAGGGCATCGAACTCTTGAATATCTGGATGATGGAGACGGAGTCGTCGATGCCCTGGATGGCCGCCTTCACGGTGTAGACCAAGAGGCCGAATGGCGGCGTCAGCAGTCCGGCCTCAATGGCGATGATGCCGACGATGGCAAAGGCGATCGGATCGTAGCCGAGATTGACGGCGATGGGCTCAAAGATGGTCACAGTGAGCAGCATGATGGAGATGGAATCGATGACCATGCCGAGCGCGAACCACACCGCCACCATCACCAGGATAACCATCCACGGGGCCATGCCGGAGCCGAGAAACAGATCCTGAATGGCGTTGGTGACGCCGGTCATGGCCAGCGTGCGCGAATAGAGCGCCGCGGTGATCAGCAACAGCAGGATGGGCGCGGAGATGCGGCCGACGGCGATGATCGATTCCACCATGCCGCGCCAGCGCATGCCCTTGATGATGGCCATGACCAGGCCGATGAAGGCGCCGGCGCCCGCCCCTTCCGTCGGCGTGAAGAAGCCGAACCAGATGCCGCCCAGCACCAGGACGACGACCAGCAGGATGCCGATGGCGCTGGTCCACAGGGATAGCCGGTCGACCTCGGCCGGCTGGCCGCCTTCGGGCAGGGCGTCGCGGTAGCCGCCGACCACCTCCGGTTTCATCAGCGCCATGACCAGCACATAGACCAAAAACAGCGTCGCCAGCAGCATGCCGGGCAGAACCCCGGCGGCGAAAATCTGGCCGATGGATTTTTCCGTCAGCAGTCCCCAGACGATCATCAGCACGCTGGGCGGAATCAACATGCCCAGACAACTGCTGCCGGCCACGGCGCCCAGCGCGAAACCACGGTGATAGCCATGGCTCTTCATCTCCGGAAAGGCGATGCGCGAAAAGGCGGCGGCGGAGGCAATTGAAACACCGGTGACAAAGGAAAAAATGGCATTGCCCAGCACGGTGGCCACGGCCAGACGCCCGGGAACGCGCCTAAGTCCCCGATTGATGCCCAGATAGACGTCGGTGACGGCACCCGACTTGCCGATGAATTCCCCCATCAGCATGAACAGCGGTATGACGGCGAATTCATAGGCGCGCAGGGCCTCATAGGCGGTGTTGGCCAGCATCTTCTGAACGATCAGAAAATTGCCGGTCACCAGGTAGATTCCGAGCGCGCTGGTGACCCCCAGGGCGATGGCGATGTGGGCGCCCAGCCCAACGAGGACCAGCAGGCTGACGATCAAAACAGTGGCGACATTGACGTCAAACACGGGCGGCTTCCCTGCTCATCATCGTGTCAATGCCTGTCAGCGCCGGCGCTCGGCGTCCGGGTCGACGCCGGCATCCAGGAGGTCCGGCCGGAAAAGGTCGAGATAGGCGAGGATGAGATAGTTGATGGCCGCCAGCCCGCCGCCGATCAGGATCGTCCAGCGGGTCGGCCATGAGGGTACGCGAAGCGCCCCCTCGCCCTCATATTCGTTGGCCACCCAGGAATAGATGGCGTTATCGATGCCGCCGACGACGATGGTCAGGAAAAAGGCGGCGCCCAGAAGGTAGCCAATAGCCGCGAAAGCGCGGCGCAAGGCGGGCGGGAACTGCGCAATGATGAAGTCGGCCTTCAGCATGGAGCCGCTGCGAATGGCGTAGCCGGCCTGCAGGAAGACGATGATGACGATGGAATTCATGACAATCTCGCGCACGCCGTAAACGGGCGCGTTGAAGACGCCCCTGCCGATAATGTCGGACATGATGATGAAGGTCAGAATGAAGGCCCAGACGGCGGCGACAACCATCAGGAACCTGGTGAGACGGTCATTGAGCTTGATCAGGAACATGAAAACCTGCGTCTGAGACCCTGACCGGGGCCGACCCGACCGGGCGGCGCCGGAATTTCACAACGCCTTGAACCCGGATACGGGCGTGGGCATCGGCTTTTTCGTGGAAGAGCAGGCGGTGGGGGCAAAACGATGCTGTCCCCGACCGGCTCTCCTGAAAATGGCGGTATCGCGTCCGTCTACTTGATCTCGTAGCGCACGGGCCACTGATAGCCGTACTTTTCGGCCGCCTCCAGCGCCAGATTGAGCACTTTCTTGGCCGGCAGCCCCTCTTTCTCAAGCTCTTCGGCGTAGCCCTGCGGCCAGTCCTTCAGCGACTTGGCCCAGTCCAGGCGGACCTCCGGACCGAGTTCCTTGACGGTGGCGAGGCCGCCCTTGAGAGCCTCGATATCCTTGCCGTAGCGATCCTTGTTGTTGGTGCCGGTCAGTTCCTCGTAATCGGCGGCCACTTCCAGCATGATGTCCTGGACCTCCTTGGGCAGCCGGTTCCAGAAATCCAGATTGACCGTCAGGCCGTGCCAGGTGATGGAGCCGAAGCCGATCAGCGTATAGAACGGCCCAGGTTCGTAGAGCTTGAGGTTGACCCAGGCGCTGGGGAACATGATCCAGCCCTCGTAGATATGGGTCTTCATGCCGGTATAGGCCTCCGGCAGCGAGCCCTGGACCGGCGTCACGCCGGCATATTTCAGCCAGTTCAGGTTGAGGCCGGCGCCGGCGATCTTGACGTCCTTAAGGTCGGCGACGTTGTTCCAGTCGAAGGAGGTGCCCAGGTTGTAGCCGCCGTCGGCGATGCGCGCCAGGAGCTTCTGATTGAACTTCTCCTCGAACACGTTGGTCAGATAGGGGACCTGTTTGTAGACGTCCTGGGCGACCTTCAGGCTGATCGTCGGGTCCATGGTGCCGAACGGCAGCATCACCTGGAAGGCGTGCATCTTCAGGTTGGACGGCTCGAAGCAGAAGCAGAAGCCGCCGATATCGACGATGCCGTCGCGCACACCCTCGAAGGTCTCNNGAGCCGCTGTAGCCCTCGACGAAATTGATCTTGTGCTCGGTCCGCTCTTCGACGCGTTTTTTCAGCTCCGGCTCGAAATAGTCTTTCATCAGGCCGGCATAGACGACGCTGGGCGGATGGCCGGAAGCAATGCGAATGGTAATCGTCGAATCAGCGCCGGCCGGACCGACACTGCCAAGCATCAGGCCGGCGGCAAGTCCAAGCGACGTCAATCCGGAGACGGCGGCAACCGTCGAACCGCGTTTCTTGCTTTGCATTTCTTCCTCCCTTTCTGGATTTTTCCTCCAGCCAATGTCGCCTGCCCGATACGGCGAAAGACGGACGAGTGCTTGCTTCGTCGCGCTTCGCGGGCCGAGCCAGCGTTCCGTTGTTAGAAGCTCAATACACCAGAATATCCCCGCCGGAACAAGGCAAAGGTTGCCGGCGGCAAGGCATGGCTGTCGCCGGTTTTCCGTTTCAAAGGGTGCTCAAGGCCGTCCTTGCCCGCCCGCCGCGCCGCAAATCTTGACCCACGCCAAAATGGGCGGGACGGCGCTTCAAGCGAAGACGGAAATGGAATATCTGAGCAGGGTCCGGGAGCGCGGACTTGCCCGCACCGCAAATGCGCCGCATCACCGGGCCGGCCGCTCGTAACAAGGACAAAGGTCGGCCGGCGGCTCCCCGGACCGGCGCCGGAAGACAGGCTGGAGGACAGCACTCTCATGAGGGCTATGGTTTTGCGCGCCACCGGCGATCTGCAGATGAGCGACGTCGCCGCGCCGTCGCCGAAGGCCGGGGAGGTGCTCGTGCGCGTCACCCACAGCGGCATTTGCGGCACCGACCTGAAGATCTTCAACGGCGGCATCGCCGTGCGCCACCCTTTGATCATGGGCCACGAAATGATCGGCCAGGTGGCCGAGGGCGGCGAGCGCGACGGGCTTCGGCCGGGCCAGAGGATCGTCGTCGATCCGGTGCTTTATTGCGCAAACTGTTTCCACTGCCGGCATGGCCAGACCCATCTGTGTCCCAACGGCACGCTGTTGGGCCGTGATCACGACGGCGGATTCGCCGAATATGTGACGGTGCCGGCCGGCAATGTCTACGCCCTGCCCGACAGCCTCGGCGACCGCGAGGCATCGCTTATCCAGGTGCTGACGACCTGCCTGCACGCCCAGCGTCTGGTGCCGGTCTTTCCCGGCGAGGCCGTGGTGGTCATGGGCCTGGGCGTGACCGGCCAGTTGCACGCCCAACTGTCCAAGGCGCGCGGCGCCGGCCCGGTGATCGGTATCACCCGCAGCACATGGAAACGCAACATGGCGATGAGCCTTGGCGCCGATATCACCGTGGCGCCCGGCGAGGAGGCGCGGCAAAAGGTGCTGGAGGCGACGGACGGGCGGGGTGCCGATCTGGTGATTGAATCCGTCGGCCGGCTGTCGGTGCTGGCCGAAGCCATCGATCTGGTCAGGATCGGCGGGCGCCTAATGGGGTTTGGCATCTACACCGAACAGGACGCCCGGCTGCCGTTCTACCAGCTCTATTTCAAGGAGATTGCCTTCATCAATGCGCGCGCCGCCAAGGGCGAGGATTACCCGGCCTGCATCGATCTCCTGCAACGGGGTCAACTGACGCTGGACCCGCTGGTCACCCATAGCCTGGCACTCGACGAGATGGACACGGCGCTGGACATGCTGAACACCGACGTGCCGGACCGCATGAAGATCATTCTCCACCACGGCTGACGGCGGCGGTCGCGTCGATGGTTGCCGCGATCGGATGGTCGGCGCCGGCCGCCGGGCTAATCTGACGGGCCGTCCGCGATCTGAGGCTGTTCGCCGCCGGTCAGCCGCTGTTTGCGCAGTTCCATCAGGATCTTTTCCGGCGTCGCCGGCAGCGAGGTGATGCGCACGCCGACGGCATCATGAATCGCATTGAGGATCGCCGCCGCCGTCGGCACGGAGGTCGGCTCACCCACCCCCTTGGCACCGAACGGCCCGGTCGGGTCGTAGTTGTCGACGATGTCGACGTCGATCTCCGGCATGTCCAGGCTGGTCGGCATGATGTAGTTGGTCAGGTTCGGATTGATCTGCGATCCGTCTTCGGCAAACAGGATCTCCTCCTGCAAGGCGAAGCCGATGCCCATGGCGATGCCGCCCTCCACCTGACCCTCCACCAGCATCGGGTTGATCGGCGTGCCGCAGTCGTGGGCGGCTGAGATCCGCAGGATATCGACCTGGCCGGTCTCGTCATCCACCTCCACCTCGGCGATCTGGGTGGCGTAGACATAGGTGCTGAACGGCTTGCCCTGCCCGGTTTCCGGATCCATGGCCACCGTCGGAGGATTGTAGGAGGCGGTGCCGATGGCCGGCCGGCCCAGCACGATCTGGCTGTGGAACGCCACCTCGCCGACCGACAGGTTCTTCTGCGGGAAGCCCTTGACCTGGATCTTGCGGTCGCGGGCCTCCAGCTGCTCCGGCTTTACGCCGAGCATCGGCGCTGCGGCTTCAAAAAGAATCGCCTTGGCTTGCGCCGCCGCCTGCTGGATGGCGTTGCCCGTGACATAGGTGGTGCGGCTGGCGATCGCACCGGTGTCCATCGGCGTCGTATCGGTATCGGCGGAAACCACCTGGATATCATCGGGCGCCAGGCCCAACTCCTCCGCCGCGATCTGGCCCAGAACGGTCAGCGCCCCCTGCCCGGTTTCGACGGTTCCCGTGCGCAGGATGGCGGTACCGTCCTCGTTCACATTGACCGTCGCCGCGCTGGGATTGGCGGCGACCGTGAAGCCGATCGGATACCACATGCAGGCGATGCCGCGGCCGCGCCGGATCATTTGCCCGGCTCCGTCCAGCCGAAGCGGTCGGCGGCCGTCAGCAGCGTGCTCTTGACGGCGACGCTTTCCAGGATCTGGCCGGTGGGGCTTGGCGAGCCCTCGTGGAAGGCATTGAGCAGGCGGATTTCCAGCGGATCCATGCCCAGTTCCCGGGCGATGTCGTCCATGTGGGATTCGTAGGCGAAACAGACCNNTTGAAGCGCTCGGCTTCATTCCCAGCCGCGCCCTGCGGCGCGCCGAAACCGCGCATGGCGCCGGTCACCGTCTTGTTGGTGTAGACGGCATAGGCCTCGACATGCAGATTATCGATGACATAGGGACCGGCCGACAGGATGGCCGCCTTGCCGAGCGTCGTCTCGCTCCACGAGCAATAGGCACCGCCATCGGCGACCAGCCGCACCTTGCGCCCGAGGATGCGCCCGTCCCCGGCAACGCCGGTCTTGTAGTCCATGATGAAGGGATGGCGCGTGGTGGAGGAGACGAACTCGTCCTGGCGGGTGTAGACACCCTTGACCGGGCGCCGCGCCTTGCGGGCCAGAAGCGCCAATACGGGCTCAATCGTGATCTCGTTCTTGCCGCCGAAATTGCCGCCGACAAAGGTACTCTGCACGCGGATCCTGTTGATCGGCAGATCCAGGGTGCGGGCCAAGTCGCCGCGGCCCAAAGTGATCCGCCCGAGGCTCGACCAGACGGTCAACCGCTCGCTGGAATCCCACGACGCAATGGCGGCGTGCGGCTCAATCGGCACATGCTCCACCATCTGCGTCGAAAACCGCTTCTCCAACACCAGATCGGCGGCGGCGAAGGCCTGCTCCACATCGCCCTTCCTGATGACCTTGTGGGCATAGATATTGGGCGCCGGATCGTGGACCTTCGGGGCGTTCTCATCCATCGCCTGCAGCGGATCGAACACGGCCGGCAGCGGCTCGTAGACGACCTTGATCTTCTCCAGCGCCTGTTCGGCGATCTGTTCGCTGATGGCGGCAACGGCGGCCACGCCGTCGCCCATGTGGAAAACCGTATCGTCGGCCAAGATCGGCTGGTCCTGATAGGACGGTCCGAACGAATTGACCGGCACGTCGCGGCCGGTGACGGTCGCCATGACGCCGGCCATGGCCTCCGCTTCGCTGGTGTCGACGGAGACGATGCGGGCACGGGCATGCTCGCTGCGCTTGACCTTGGCAAACAGCATGCCGGGCAACGCCATATCGTCGATATAGAGAGTCTCCCCGGTTCCGTGCGGTCGGCTGTCAGGGCGCGGAACCCGTTGCCCAACGGATGACGTCTGCCGGCGGGCCTCCGGCTTCAGCAGCGGCGGCGCCTTGTGCCGGGCCAGCGTGCCGAGACTTGCTTCGTCGATGTCTTTCAGCTGCTCCAGCGCCACGTCGAGATCGGTGTCGCGCGTCGCTTCCTTGACCTTGTCAGCCATTGCTCTGGTCTCCCCGGGCGGCCATCATGGCGCCCGCTTTCATGACGGCATCGACGATCTTCACATAACCGGTGCAGCGGCAGAGATTGCCCGACAGCGCGATGCGGATCTCCGATCTGCTGGGTTTCGGATTGGCGTCGAGAAGCTCCTTGGCCGACATCAGCATGCCCGGTCCGCAAAAGCCGCATTGCAGCGATGCATGCTGTTCGAAGGCCTCCTGCAGCGGATGCAGCCGACCATCCGCCGCCAGGCCCTCAACGGTGGTGACCGAACAGCCGTCGGCGCGGCCGGCCAGCACCAGACAGCCATTAACCGATTTGCCATCCAGGAGCACGGTGCAGGCACCGCAGTCGCCCTCATCGCAGCCCAGCTTGGTTCCCGTCAGCCCCCATTCGCGCAGCAGGGAAAGAAGCGTCGTCTCCGGCGCAACGTCCACCGTTTTGTCTTCACCGTTGACGGTGACGGTTACCTCAATCATCCGCTATTGGCCTCCCGGCCCATTTGTCGCCTGCGAGAATGCCTTGTCCAGGACACGGCGCGTCAGCACCTCGATCAGCTCGATCCTGTAGGCGGCCGACGCCCGGAAATCGTCAATCGGGCTTGCCTCGCTTGCGGCGATCCTGCCCGCCTCCGCAAATGTCTCTTCACCGGGCATGTTTGCGTCGACGAAGGCTTCCGCCTGCGTGGCGTGAATCGGCTTGGGCGCGACCGCCCCCAGGGCGATCCGCGTTCCGGCGACGCGTCCGCTGCCGGCATCCACGTTCAGGCTGGCTGCCACGTTGACGAGCGCCAGAGCCTGTCCCTTGCGCAACCCGAATTTGGCGAAGCTGGCCGGCTTGCCCAGATTGTCTTTCGGGATCAGCATGTCGACCAAGATCCGGTCCGCGCCCAAGACGGTCTGGCGCGGTCCGAGGAAGAAGTCTCTGAGGGGAAGCTCCTCGCGACCGCCGCTTGCGGCGATCGTCACCACGGCGTCCAGCGCCATTAAGACCGGCGCGCCGTCGAGCGACGGCACGGCGGAAACCAGATTGCCGCCAAGCGTTCCCATATTGCGCGTCTGCACGGCGCCGACGGTCAGCGAGGCATCGGCGAGCGCCGGCGCGTGCTCCTTAATCAGCGGCGAATTGACGATTTCGGTGTGCGTGACCAGGCTGCCGATGCGCAACCCGCGCTCGGTGATCTCGATACCCTGAAGTTCCGCAATGCCCGATATGTCGACCAGCATTTTCGGCTCAATCAGGCCGCGGCGGATATCGTTGAGCACATCCGTGGCGCCGGCAACCGGCCGGGCGGCGGGGCTGTTGTCGATCAGAATCTTGACGGCCTTCTCGACGCTGTCGGCTGCAACATAATCAAACGGCTTCAAGACTCACCTTCCCCGGCGTCACCGCTGTCCATTGCCGAAAACCGGTATCGACGATCGATGGTCCCACAATTGCGGGAATTGCGCAAAACGCGAAAACGATCCGGTTCATGGCGTCCTTCCGTTTAGCCGGCCGGCTCCTGCGCTGGTGTTCGGAGCGTCTCGGGATTGACGCAATAGGGCGGCGCCCGCCCGTCGATGATCGCCTCGATATTGTCGACCACCGTGTTGGCCATGCGCTCGCGCACATCCCGCGCCGCGCTGCCCAGATGCGGCGTCAGCACGACATTCGGCATGGTCAGAAGCGCCGGTTCGATCTCCGGCTCGTGCTC
>JABAOE010000921.1_pt2 | contig 32635 bp, 34 predicted proteins | sample 7062141 | NCBI WGS metagenome assembly JABAOE01 (sample SAMN14538627, study PRJNA623070) | marine sediment metagenome | biome: marine biome [ENVO:00000428]; feature: marine pelagic biome [ENVO:01000023]; material: deep marine sediment [ENVO:00002113] | place: India: Gulf of Khambhat ...
ACGAGCTACCAGGCTGCTCCACCCCGCGTCAGAGAAGGAATATATTAGATTTTTTTTTAGCTATGTCAAGTAAAATAATTATAATCAAGTTTTTTAGACATTATTTATTGACATTCATCTCTAATAAATATAGATTAAGAATACTTTCTTTTCGAAGTAGCTTAGGAGGATTAATTTATATGTATAAATTTTTATCAAATCTTTTAGTAATAACCTTATTTATTACATCTGTATCGGTTCTGGGTTGTGGAAAAAAAGATGATGTGGATAAAAAAGATTATGAAAATGTTAAAACTGAGCTAGATAAAATTCAAACTATGCAATCTGATGCTAGTGATATAATTAACGACTTAAAAAAAGAAATAAAGGCTCTAGAAATTGAAAAACAAAAGCTCATTGCTGAAAAAATGAGATTAAAAGCTGAGATTATAGAACTTCAGATTAAAGATATGGACGAAGAAATACAGAATGAGAAGAAAGAGTCAGAAGAAGAATAAAACAACTAATTCTCTTTTATTTTCCCTTAGTTAGCCCGAATTATTAATGTTTTAGCTACTTTCTCACCGATAATTTCATATTCATTAATATTCCCGGTCATTTTCTCCTTAAACATAAAACTGTTATCAACATCTATAAATATCGCATCTACACTAATTTCAGACTTCCTGATTGAGGAATAGCAACCGAGCGGAATTGTACAATCACCACCAAAGGTTTTAAGAAAAGATCTTTCCAGGTTTGCCGTAATTTCAGTATTATTGTCATTAACTTCGGAAATAATACTTAGAGTATTATCATCATTTTCCCTACATTCGATTCCTATGATTCCCTGACAGGGGGCGGGAATAATTTCATCAATTTCAAAATATTGCGAGATATTACTCTCCAATCCAAGTCTTTCCAAACCGGCTGAAGCTAATACAATTGCATCAAATTCTCCAGAAAACAGCTTTTTAAGTCTTGTATCAACATTGCCCCTTATTGGTAAAACTGAAATTTTAGGCGAAATCGATTGTAACTGATACTTTCTTCTCAAACTTCCAGTTCCAACCTTTGCCCCTTCAGGAAGATCATCAATTTCAAATCCATTTTTAGATACAAGACAATCCTTTGGATTATGTCTTTTTAAAACCGAACCTATTATTAATCCATCAGGAAGATTAGACGGAACATCTTTTAGACTATGAACCGCTATATCTATCTCTTTTGACAAAAGAGCTTCCTCAATTTCCTTAACAAACACGCCTTTTCCGCCAATTTCAGATAGGGAATCGCTCAGATTGATATCGCCGGTGGTCTTTATAGTCTTTATATCTATTGATAAATCAGGAAGATGATTTCTTATCTCTTGCGCTACAAAGTTAGCTTGCCATAGGGCTAATTTACTGCCCCTAGTTCCAATCCTTAGCATCATCTAAATTAATTATTTTATTTTCTTCTTTAAGTTCAAACAACTTATTAACAACTTCAGCATAAAGCATTCCTTCATAACTTGATGCTTCTTTTTTCAGATTGACTGTAGGATTGTGAAAAATCTTACCAATAATGGCTTTAGCCATGTTTTCAATTATTTCTCTTTCTTTATCCGATACATTATCAAACTTGTTAAAAGCCTTTATTAGTTCCTGCTCTTTTATCTTTTCAAACTTGCTCTTTAAATCAACAATGGTTGGAAAAACTTTTAAACTATTCATCCAGTTCATAAAATTTTCATGGACATAAGATACTATTTCCTCAGCACTCACCAGGCTTTCTTTCCTGCTCTCCATATTCTCGTTTAATACCCCTTTTAAATCATCTATATCATATAAATAAACACCTGAAATATCATTAATCTTAGGATCTATATCACGTGGAACAGCAATATCAATTAAAAATATCGGATCATTTTTTCTTAATTTCAAACATTCTTTAATATGCTCACTTTTAATAATATATTCGGAAGAGCCTGTGGCAGTAATTAAGATATCAACGTTTTTTAGATTATATAAAGTCTCTTCATATTTAATGGGTATCCCATTTAATTCATCTGAAAGCTCTTTTGCATTATCAAAATTCCTGCTCGAAATATACAACTCTGAAATCCCATTAGATATAAGATGTTTAGCAGCTAACTGCGACATCTCACCGGTTCCAATAAGCATCACTTTTCTTTTTTTTAAATCTTCAAAAATTCTTTTTGCAAGTTCAACCGCTAAATAACTTATGGAAATTGCCTGAGATGCGATATTAGTTTGACTTCTAATTCTTTTAGCAGCAAAGAATGTCATATTAAACAATCTATGAAGGATCAAACCAAGGGTTTTTTGAGAATATGCGGTCTTATAAAATTCCTTAATCTGTCCCAGAATTTGTGGCTCGCCAATCACCATTGAATCCATACTTGAAGCAACCCTAAACAGATGTTTAACAGCTTCCCCGTCATAATTTTTATAGAAATAGTCTTTAAAATCTGTCTGATATTGACTATGAAACTCAGAAAGGAAAGTTAAAATTTGGGATTCACATTTTTCAGGATCTTCGGTGACTGCATAAACTTCAACTCTGTTACAAGTTGAAATTATACAACACTCTTTAATCGATTGTTTGTTATGTAATTTTTTTAATGCATCAATAATGTTCAGGGTTGAGAAGGATAATTTTTCCCTGATTTCAACAGGTGCTGTTTTGTAGCTGATCCCAATATTTAAGATTCTTATCATTTATAAATAGATTCTAATATATAATTATTTCTTCATAAAATAATAATTTTATGATCTATAATTTACCTACAGTTGGAACTATATCAATTTCATCTATATTAGCACCGTCCGGTTGATTAATTACAGATAATACAGTTTTAGCAATTATTTCAGGATTCATCATAATATCCTTATTCCAGTTGCCGTCTAAATTTTCCCAAATATCAGTTTTAGTTGGACCTGGCAAAACAGCCGAAACTCTGATCCCCCTACCCCTCACCTCTTCTCTTAAAGCATTTGTAAAACCTAAAACTCCAAATTTTGATGCGCAATAAGCAGACCAGTTAGGAAATCCTATTTTTGATGCATTAGAACCAATATTAATAATTTGATCTCCATCAGACATATTAGGTAGGCAGTGCTTAACCATAAGAAAAGTACTTTTTAAATTTGTATCTATTATCTCATCCCAGTTATCAACTTCAGTATCTTCGATCTTTGAAACTGAAGCTATCCCGGCATTATTTATCAAAATATTAATGTTATCAGCTTTTTTAACAATTTCCCTGATAAATTGAGCTACCTTGTTTTCCTCTCGTATATCAAAAGAAGATAAAATGAAACTATCATTAATTTGTTTTAATTCACTGCCAAGTTTTTCAAGATTCTTCTTGTTTCTGGAGCAAAGTGCGAGAAAATAATTATCTTTTGCCAGTTCAAGTGCAATTGCTCTTCCGATTCCCCTGCTAGCACCTGTTATAACAGCAACTTTTTTATTCATTCTATTTGTTTATCAAACTTAGAAATTCCGACCTGGTCCTTTCATCTTTTCTGAAAGTGCCAAACATAGAACTAGTAACCATATTTGCTTCAGCTTTTTTAACGCCTCTCATAGCCATGCACAAATGATAGCCGTTTATAACCACGGCAACACCTGAAGGTTCAAGGGTCTTATTTAGAAAATCGGCTATTTCCACTGTAAGTCTTTCCTGAACCTGTAGTCTTCTTGTAAAGACTTCAACAATTCTTGGTATTTTACTAAGTCCGACAACTTTCCCATCAGGTATATATGCAACATGGCATGTTCCAAAAAATGGAAGCATATGATGTTCGCAAAGACTGTAAAATTCAATATCTTTAACTACAACCATCTCATCATATGCAAGTTCGTAAATAGCATTATTGATAGCCTCTTCCGGTGATTCCCTGTATCCCGACATTAACTCATCATACATTTCTTCAACTCTTTTCGGTGTTTTCTTTAATCCGTTTCTGTCCGGATCTTCACCAATCTCTTTTAAGATTTTTCTTACTGAATCTTCTATAGACATACAGAACTCTCCTCGTAATATTCAAAGTAACTTCTAGGGTTTTCCCAAACTTTTATATAATTTATTTTATTATGAAATATATCTTTTAATTTATCCCATAAATATCTTCCTATATTCTCAACAGTCGACTGATTGTCAGCAAAAAATTTAACCTCTTTATCAATCCACTTATAATCAAATTCATTGATAACAGGTTCAACTAACTTTTCAAATTCCAAGTGATTATGAACCATTCCCGACTTTTTATCAATTTCCCCCGAAATCCTGATTTCCACTATATAATCATGTCCGTGACCATTTAAGTTCGAGCATTTATCAAATATTTTAAAATTATCCTCTTCGCTAAGACCATTTATATATAATCTATGACTAGCCGAGAAATAGAATTTTTTGGTTAAAGTAATATATTCAGTAATTTTATTTTCTCCAATAATCCACGTATAAATCTGGAGTTTCATATAATCTTATTTTAAACAATTCACAGTTGTCCAGTTTATTTGTTTCTTCGGAAATAAGATCCCATAACACTTTTGCAATATTTTCAGTTGTCGGAATAATATCCATAAAATAAGGATTGTCTTCATTTAGATTCTTATGATCAAAATCTATTAATACAAGATTTATTATTTTTTTTAGATCAAACAGGTTTATAATCATTCCCGTTCTTTCATCAATTTCACCTTCCACGGTTACTTCCAACACAAAATTATGGCCGTGACCAGAAGGCAAACAGGATTTCCCAAAAACTCTGTAATTCTCCTCATCCGACCAATCCCTATTCCAGCAGCGGTGGGATGCAGAAAATTCAACTTTTTTTGTAATTAGTTTTTTAAATGACATATGAAGAATTATAGGATAAATAAAATTAGGTAAATAACCAGTAGGCAAATTTTATTTCTTGAATATCTCAGGTTCCTCAATTTTAGAAAAAGCAATTTTATTATCAGTTACTTCAATAATTTCCTTTACAGTTGGTTCTATTTTAGACAGGAATGGTTTCGGATATACACCCATTATAAACATCATAATAACAATAGGAACCATCAATGCAATTTCACGGAAATTTACATCTATCAGTTCCTTATTTACATTTTTCAATAAAGGTCCAAACATCACTTTTTGATAAGCCCAAAGCATATAGACAGCTCCAAGAATCAGACCAGTGGCTCCAACAGCTGAAAACCAGTAGTTAACTTTAAATGCACCTAGAAGTACTAAAAACTCCCCTACAAATCCATTTAAAAGAGGTAAACCAATCGAGGATAATAAGGATACCATGAATAATAATGCAAACACTGGCATTACCTTTGAGATACCTCCAAATTCACTAATCAATTTGGTATGGCGTCTCTCGTATATCATGCCTACAAGAATAAAAAGAGCACCTGTAGAAAGACCGTGTCCTATCATCTGGTATATACCACCTTCAATACCCTGAATATTAAAAACAAATATTCCTAGCATAATTAAACCCATATGACTGACACTTGAATAAGCAACAAGTTTTTTTAAGTCTTTTTGAACAAAAGCAACCATTGCACCATAAATTATTCCTACCAACGATATTAATATTAATATTCCCATATAGTGCTGGGTGGCTTCAGGGAAATAAGGAATCAAGAATCTAATAAATCCGTATGCTCCCATTTTGAGCAGTACCGCTGCTAATATAACACTTCCCGGTGTTGGTGCTTCAACATGTGCATCCGGAAGCCATGTGTGGAAAGGAAACATTGGAACTTTAATAGCAAAGGCAAGAAAAAACGCCAAAAATGTTAATCCTTGAGGACTAAGAATTCCATCAAAAGGAAGCTGTACCCTATACAAATCAAATATGTCCATTGAAGGAGTGCCAAACTGACTTATATGAGCAAAATACAAATACATAATCGCTATAAGCATTAGCCCGCTTCCAAATGCTGTATAAATAAAGAATTTTATAGCGGCATATATTCTTCTTGATGTACCCCAAATCCCAATGATGAAATACATTGGAATTAATACAGCTTCCCAGAATATGAAAAATAAAATCATATCAAGGGCAACAAATGTCCCGATCAACGCAGACTCAAGAAATAACATCAGACATAAAAATATATTTAATCCTTTTTTAACAACATTCCATGAAGATAGAATTGCTATAGGAAAAATAAAAGTTGTCAGCAATACAAGAAACAGACTAATACCATCCAGGCCAAGATGGTAAGAAATACCCAAATCCGGCAACCAGGGTAAAATTTGTTCAAATTGTATATCCGAACTCGATGTATTAAATTTGAAGAAAATAGGTATAGATAACAGGAATTCCGCTAATGTAATTATGAATGTTGTAAACTTAAGTATCTTGTCATTAATTCCGTCAATGAAATGCAAAAAGGTTAATAAGACTATCCCGATTAAAGGAAAAAATATTAACAAACTTAAAATATTTGTAGAATATTCCATAAATTATTATTTATCTCAGATTTAATTTCGAAGTAAATATACAATAGAATTGTTTGATCTCAAGGACGGTTAACAATAATAAAATAGTTAAATTTTAATTTTAAAATTATTGTTTATTTTCTTCCTTTTTATTTTTCTCCTGAGGTGTTTCTTCCACTACATCCCTTACAGAATCAATAGCATCTGTTGTTGCATCTTTAACCAAATCAGAAGCGTTATTTGCTACTTCAGCCGCATCTTTAGTAGCATCCTCTATCATCTCCGCTGCTCTTTCCAGGCTATCTCCAATTCCCTCTACAATTTCATTTGATTGACTCTTGGAGTCTTTACTGCCTTCAATTGACTTATCACTCTGCGGAGGACAGGCATAGATAAAAAAAGTTAAAACAAACATTAAAAATATTGCGGATAATTTCTTTAATAAATTCATAAAACTTCTCCTTTGAATAATTTATATCGAAAGCTTAAATAAATATTTCTTTATAATCAATTTAATATTTTTAGAAAGGAGAATTATTATATGGATTAATAATTCTCCTTTATTCTTTTAGGAATACGCGGATACTGTATTTTCCATTACTTCCACATTACTTTGTTTCCCAACCGGAACAGGAGCTATTATAGCAAGGTCAAGACCAGCGTCAAAATATTCTTGCAGTTTAATTTTGCATTTTGATGCAGGTCCGGCTAATGCTACGGCTTCAACTAGCTCGTCTGTAAATACTTCTGCCGGATTAGCACCATCTTTAATTTGATCCACTACTTCTCCAAAACCAATATTATTAATCAATCTTTGATAAAAAGGAAATCTTGCATAACCAGACAAGCCTTTTTTAGCTGCTTCTATAGCAGCTCCTTCATCTTCAGAGACAAATGAGGGTATTCCGTCGGTAATTGTAATTTCAGAAGCATCACGTCCTGCTTTGGCAGCTCCGTTTTTAACATGTCCAATTAATGTTCCAAGATATGCCGGCGGACACATATACGGCATCAATCCGTCTGCAACTTCACCAGCAAGCTCTGCAGCTCCCTTGGTTAAGCCAGCTATATAAACCGGCAGGTCGGGTTGTTTTCTCTTAATAGTTAATTTCTCCGAAGTTCCGTCAGCAAAAGCTCTTACTTCCTTTACATAATCTCTCATATCTTCTACTGGATCACCCATTTGAATTCCATATCTACTGTTTACAGGTTTGTGACTCACTCCTAACCCAAGAATCATTCTGCCACCTGTAATTTCCTGAATTGTCAAAGATGATGCCGCAGCAATAACAGCCTGGCGCATATAAATATTAGCAATCCATGTTCCAACTTTAATTTTATTTGTGGCTTCGGCAAAAACCTGAGCATTAGATAATGCACTGTACGGAGGCACTTCGGGTGAAAATATACCTTCAAAACCTCCGTCTTCCGCAATCTTTGCAAGAGCTCTCAGGTCTTCTACGCTACATCCCCAAACTGGTGAAATTGTCGCTACTTTTCCCATTGTTTAACTCCTTTTAAATTAGTATTGGTTAATTACATCCCTGTAATAGTCAGGTCTGAGTAATGATTCGTCATGTGCTTTTACAACTTCTTTTATTTGCTTTAGTACTTTTTCCTTATCTTCAGGAAATTTTGCTTTTATTGGTAAAAAATTTGAAATGTGGTTCGAATAAAAATATCCATTTGTTAACTCAGTGTTTTCAACAAGGGTTTCAAGTTCTTTTATAAGTTGAAATTTATCCGGTAACTCAAATTTTCCTTCTTCCCATTCTTTGTAAATAGGAGCACCCGGCCTTAACTGTAAAGATAAAACTCCGACATACTCCGGATCTGTTTCGGTTAACAACTTTCCCGTTTCATATGGATGTTCTTTTGTTCTATCAGTCCCACCGACTCCCAAAAGAACCATAGCAGAATTTTTAATCCCCGCTTGCTTAAGTTTTTTTGATGCTTCAACCGTCTCTTTAAAATCTGCACCCTTCTTTATCCTTTCCAATACTATGTCATCTCCGCTTTCAAACCCTATATAAACCATTTCCAGTCCGTTTCGTCTTAATTCACTTAATTCGTCCGTAGACTTTCTTAAAATATCGCCAATATTTGCATACATTGTTATTCGCTTTAAATTTTTACATTTCTCATTTAGATAATTCATTATTTCAATCAACTTGGCTGTTGAAAGAACAAGTGCATTTCCATCTGCGATGAAAACCCTGTCATCAATTAATTCTCTGGTATTGGCAGCGTCAATAATATCTTTTATTTCTTTAAAAGGTCTTACTCTGAACTTTTGAGTATCTTTTCTATACATAGCACAGTATGTGCAATTATTATGTGAACACCCTATGGTAGCTTGTAATATAAAGCTTTTATGTTCGCTCGGAGGGCGAAAATATGGAGAAACGTATTCAATCACAGCTCTAAACTTAACAAAATTTTAAATGTCATTCAAGTTTGCTTTACAAATAGACAAAAACCGCTATATTTTTGGCATGTTTGATTTAGAACCGCATGAAAAAGAAGGACTTATATATATTTTGGGTGTTCCTGCACTAATTGCTTTAATAATGATAATAGCTTTTTTGACTCATGTTGTTTTAAATCCTTAATTGAGTCCCCATTTTATAATCTGAGCTATAATATCATTGGTATTGATTTTTAAACCTGTACTATCCCTAAAATTAATCTCATTTCCTTCATTTTCATAACTGAGTCTTAGAAGTTTTATTGATTTGCTATTGTTGGAATTGTTTATCTTTTTTCCTATAAATGCTACATAATTTTCTTTTTCACATAATACCAATACAACTTTTGATTTATTAAATAGCATTACGAATCCAATCCCACCATTATCAATATTAAAAATAATAGCTAACAAATCACTTGGAATATGGAAAATTTCAAGAACTTCATTTCCGTATTTGCTATTTAAATATGAAGTAGAATATTCAAACTGTTCATAAAGTAATTTTGATATTTTTTCTTGAATATTGTTACTTGAATTACTATTATTAAATTTTAGAGTATTGCTTTCAAAAAGTTTGTTTAGCAAAATATCGAGATCGTTCTCACTCATACGTTTAAGAATATCATTTTTATTTTAAATTTAATAAGTAAAATATATATATAATTTAATTTAGGAGGTTTTAACAACATAGATAAAGTTCACGGCAGTATTTCAGGTCTAACAAAAAGTGAATTAAAAGATATTTCCAGAATTTACCGAAGAAAAATTCCTCAAAACGAAGTAATAACTCAAGAGCTTTCAAGAACACTCTGTTTAATTTCATACAAATTAAATAAAACAATAACTGTTTTAATTGATAGAAAGGGCAAGATCAGATTTGTATTTATTGGTGAGCCATCGGATTTTCCGTTTAATGAGCTATTAAAAAGGAAAAGAGAAGCAAAATACAGACTAAGAGGTTTAAGAGCTATAAGAACAAACCTTAAATCAAGCGAATTATCAAACCGCGATTTAATTACTTTAGCTAATGAAAGACTTGATCTCATAGGAGTTATTCAAATAAGAAATCAGGGAATACCTGGCAAATTTCAATATGCTAATTTAGTTCCGATTGAGAACAATAAAAAATGGGTTATTCATAAATTTAATGATTTAGGAAGATTAAATATCAATTTTGAATATGAAATTCAAAGCATTGAATCAAATATTCAAAAAGCTTTTTATAAAAATGGCGGCGAAGAAGAAAAGGAAGGAGTAATTCTCGTAGGTTTTGACACTAAATATAAATTTATTGCAGAAGAGTCACTGAATGAACTTGAATCACTAGCAGAATCCGCCAATAAAATTGTGCTTGATAAATTAGTCCAAATAAGAAGAGATATAGATCCCAGGTATTTAGTAGGAAAAGGTAAACTTAAGGAAATTATCCTGCATGCCAAACATTATGGTGCCGACACAATTATATTTGACACTGAATTAACGCCTGCTCAGGCAAATATGATAAGTGAAGAATCAGACCTTGAAGTTATGGACAGAAGCCAGTTAATTATCGAAATTTTTGCAAAACATGCCAAAACAAATGAGGGGAAAATTCAGGTCAGATTGGCTGAACTTCGTTACAATCTTCCAAGGCTACGAGGAAAAGGAATAGAGCTTTCTCAATTAGGTGGAGGAATAGGAACAAGAGGGCCTGGAGAAAAAAAACTGGAACAGGAAAGGAGAAGATACAGAAAACAGATTGATCAACTAGAAAAGCAGATAGATGCACTTTGCAGAAGAAGAAAACATACAAGAAAAAACAGACTAGCATCTGGCATACCCACTGTCTCATTCATAGGTTATACAAATGTTGGAAAATCGACTTTATTTAATTCACTTACAAAGGCGGATGTTCTTTCGCAGGATAAATTATTCTCTACCCTCAATCCAACAACACGAAAACTGATGCTTCCAGGTGGTTCACAAATACTTGTGACAGACACGGTCGGATTTATTAGCAAACTTCCAGAAGAACTTGTTAATGCTTTCAGGGCAACCCTCGAAGAAATAGGAGAAGCAGATTTGCTTTTACATATTGCAGATGCAAGTGACCCAAATGTTGAAGATAAAATACAATCCGTTTTGGATATCATAAAATCCATGGGTTACGAAGACATACCCACATTATTAATATTCAACAAAAGCGACAAAGCAGAACTAAAAACAATAAACCATCTTAGCTCGACTTTTAATGCCCCGGTAATATCCGCCAAGAACAAATCCAGCAGAAAAGTTGTGCTCAACCATTTGGACGAGTTTGTAAAAAACAATTTTTATAAAACTAATTTAGAAACTGTAGAATCAGATTATAAACAAGCAGGATAAGAAAAAAGAGGTACATAAAGTACCTCTTTTTTAAATTTAACGCTTATCAATTATTTATATGGTTTGGTCATGTCATCTTGACCTTTCAGATTTTTAATCCATTTAGTCTCATCATAGATTGACACACCATAAATAATTGCAAGATTTGCAATAATAAGACCTATATCGGAATTATTGGTTTGCTCAGCTCTTTTTTTAATTTTGTCATGTATTGGATCTGGAATATTTAATGTTATTTCAGCCATTTTTAAATCTCCTATTATTTTTGAAAATTAGTCGTTTTCTCCAATTCCTCTTTCTCTTCTGTAAGATTCAAGCTCTTCTCTTTTTACAGTTGGATGAAGCTTAAATTCTCCAGGTGTTGCACCTTCCGCAGAAGCAGCAACTTCTTCTTGAGAAAGATATGTAAAAGGACCGTCCCCAGCTACATCACCTAATTGAGATGGCTCAAGTTTCCAGTCTGTAAGATAATCATCACTTAGTCCGAATCTTCTTGTAAGTCTGTTTAATTCTTCAAGTCTTCCAGGCACAGGTGCTGGAGCCTGTAATAAGTTTAGATCATGTAGTAACTGAATAACTTCTGGTTCTTCTGGAAAAGGATTACCCACCTCTTTTTCAAAGAACATAGTATTGAAAGGAGGACGAGGTCTTTGACCACCACCATCCATGCTCTCTGCAGGATATCCTAGTGTCATTAACCAGCTGAACACATAAGTATCAGGTAGTTTAAATTTAGCTTTAGAATTTCTTCTGGCTCCACCGCTAGCACCATTTAAACATGTACCTAATCCTAGTGCTGTAGCAGCAAGAATTGCATTTTGGATTGCATTACCAAGGTCAATACAAGCCAGTCTGTGCATAATTGCATCAGGTAGTAAACCAGGAAGAGGAAACAGGTTTGATACTCTGTCTCTTTCCCAACCATGAGCTTTATCCAAAGCTCCTGTTCTCATTAAATCGTGAATTGACTGTCCCTGTGTATCATAATTAGCCATATCATAACACCAGAAGATAAGCACAGGTGCCATCTGAGTAGTAATCTGGCTCCAGTCAGAAATAAATTCCCAAACATCAGGATCCTCATCTCTATGAACAACTATCGCTCTTTGACCATTAAAATTACCAGCTGAAGGAGCTTGTCTAGCGGCTTCAAGGATTGCCTGAATTTTCCACTTCTCCACCTTTTGATCCGGTTCGTACCATCTTATGGATCTTCTCGTACCAATGGCACTAAAAGTGTCCATAATGTTTAATTCACTCGCTGAAGGTACATTACTCATTACACTGCCTCCTTAAATATATTCTTATTTTATTTGTTGTTAATAATTACCAACCCTAGAAAGGATGATATTATTTTCAAAAATTTTTGTCAAGATGTTTTGTTACTTTTGATACCCCGAAACAAATAATATTTTAAGGAAATTATACAATGATTCAAGAGCTGTTTAAATAAATGAATATTTTATTTTCATATATCATCTAAATATATAAGTTAATATTTTACAAAAATCACCTAATTATATAAAATAATCCTACTTTCACTAGGAGGCAGAAAATGAGAGATGTTTATATTATTGGCATAGGAAATACTCCGTGCGGAAGATTTCCAGACAAACCTGCACATGTTCTCGGACGAGAAGCTGCATGGGCAGCGATACAGGATGCAGGGATTCATGCACGCAGAATTGAAATTGCATTTTGTGGACACGTATATCAGGGAATGGGAGTCGGTCAAAGAGCATTAAAAGAAATAGGACTGGTTGGCCAGCCAACTATTAATGTAGAAGGAGCCTGCGGTAGCGGGACACTTTCATTCTGGGAAGCATGGAGAACAATTGCTTATGGTCAGTATGATGTTGCCTTGGCTCTTGGAGTAGAGAATTTAAGCAGAGTACTTTCCGGGGGACCGCTCCCTCTTGAAGAAGACGATCTTGAAGTCGCAATGGGAATGGGTATGCCTGGGCTATACGCTATAAGAGCTGCGAAATATATGGAAACTTATGATGTTACAATGGAACAGTTAGCAAAAGTAGTTGTTAAGAGTAGATATCATGCGTCTCTTAATCCTGATGCACAGTTCAAAAAAAGAACAACAATAGAAGAAGTACTGGATTCACCTATGATCGCCGACCCTTTAACCAGAAATATGTGTTGTCCAGTTGGAGATGCAGCAGCAGCAGCAGTCCTTTGTTCAGAAGAACATGTGAAAGAGTTAGCAAAAAATACACCTATAAAAGTCCTAGCATGTATTGCTCAATCAGGTAAATATTCGAGTCCTACCGGACTTACATGTGATCCATCTGAGAATGTGTGGAGAACATCCCAGATGGCTTACGAAGCTGCAGGACTTGGTCCGGATGATATGGATGTTGCTGAAATTCATGATGCATTTTCAATCGCTGAAATGATGGTAGTCGAATCTCTTGGATTTTGTGAGAAAGGCGAAGGTGCCAAACTAATTGATGAAGAAAGCACATGGGTAGGCGGTGATAAAGTTGCTGTTAATCCAAGTGGTGGGTTATTATCAAGAGGTCATCCAGTTGGAGCTACCGGTTTAATCCAAACAGCTGAAATTGTAAGACACCTAAGAGGTGAAGCAGGTGAAAGACAGGTTCCCGATGCAAATGTGGGAATTATTGAAACTATGGGTGGTGCACAACCAGCTATGGACGGAATTACCTGTGTTGTAAGTATATTAGGAAAATAATTTAGTTTATAAAAAATAGTTATAAAAGCCTGGGGAAATTAATCTTTTCCAGGCTTTTTTTATATGGGCCTTCAAATCATTATTTATTTCATATCTTTTCAACGCATTCAAAAGTTCACATTATAAATAAATTTTATAAGCGTTAAAAAAATATCTGTAAATTTGGGGAGGAATGCAGAGATTTTAGCTTTAAAATTTATTTGGATTTACTTGAACTTTTGCAGCTTGATGTTTTCTTTTGTTATATACAAAAATACAACTATGAGTTCTAAATTCTTGAAATTAAGCTCTAATCAATATTAGCCAGTTTTTTCTATTCAAAAAAACTGCTTCTTTTAATCAAGTAAAAGAAAAGTAAGGATATATAATTTCAGTACCAATAGTTTTTTTCTTTTTTCTTTGCCTTGATGCAAAAGCAGTTTTTAATAATAAAAACTTGCACTAGCTCAAACTCTTATTACTATTGATTCAAATAAGTTTTGATATTGAACTTTTATGAAATAGTTTTGATACATTAAATATTTAGCAATGCAGAAAAGTACTACTTCAAAAATCAAGACTGTAAAATAATTTTACTAAAAATTAAAAACTACAACTAAAATCTTTTAATTCCTGCCCACATCCCTAAAATATTTCTTAACTTTTCCGTTTTTAATTTTCTTAACGCAAATTCTTTTAAAGTCGTTTGATAAAATATATATAAACACACCCTATTATTTGCTTTAGAAATGCATTGTAACAGCCTAATATAATTAAATATATAATTTATCCCTTGATTTTCTCCAAACAAGTAATAATTTAAGATAAATATCTTTAAACGGAGATTTAACTTTTATGAAATTTGAAAAATTAACTACAAAAGCACAGGAAGCGTTAGTAGAAGCACAAAATATTGCAAAAGATAATAAAAACCAGGTAATAGACTTGCCACATTTAATAGTCTCATTACTTGCCGAACAAGGTATTCCAACTGAAGTATTAGAAAAATTAGGAGTAAAACCCAATCAGGTAAGGGAAATTGCAAATAAAGAACTAGCAAAACTACCAAAAGTTGACGGAACAGATGGTCAGGTTTATGCGAGTAATGAGCTTAGTAAATCATTTCAGGACGCTGAAAAAGAATCAAAATCCCTCGGTGATCAGTATATCAGCACAGAACATTTACTGATTGGTATAACAGAAAATCTTAATGGAAATCTTAAATCCGAATTTAACAAATTAAATATAAACAAGAAAAACATATTAAATGTACTAAAAGATATAAGAGGTAAACAAACAGTGGATACACAAAACCCCGAAGATACATTTCAATCATTAAAACAGTATGGAAAAGATTTCACGGAACTTGCCCGCCAGGGGAAAATTGATCCGGTTATTGGAAGGGACGATGAAATCAGGCGTGTAATTCAGGTCTTGCTTAGAAGAACCAAGAACAATCCTGTTCTTATCGGTGAACCAGGAGTAGGTAAAACAGCTATATCAGAAGGTTTAGCACAAAGAATCGTAAATGGTGATGTACCTGAAGGGTTAAAAAATAAAAAGCTGATTGCACTGGATATAGGTTCATTAATTGCAGGAGCTAAATACAGAGGACAATTTGAAGAAAGATTAAAAGCAGTATTAAAAGAAGTAACCGAATCAGAGGGTGAAATAATTCTTTTTATTGATGAGGTACACACAGTTGTTGGAGCAGGAGGTGCTGATGGAGCGATGGACGCTTCAAATATGTTAAAACCTGCACTTGCAAGAGGTGAACTGCACTGCATAGGTGCTACAACTTTGGATGAATATAGAAAATATATTGAAAAAGATGCCGCTTTAGAGAGAAGGTTTCAGCAAGTGTATGTGGATGAACCAAGTGTTGAAGAATCCATATCCATCCTAAGGGGAGTAAAAGAAAAATATGAAGTTCATCACGGTGTAAAAATTAAAGATGAAGCATTAATTGCAGCAGGAGTTCTGTCGGACAGATACATTTCAGGAAGATTCCTTCCTGATAAAGCAGTCGATCTTATTGACGAAGCTGCGGCAAAGTTAAAAATGGAAATTGACTCAATGCCAACAGAAATAGATGAAGTTGAAAGAAAAATTATGCAACTCGAGATTGAGAGAGAAGGATTAAAAAAGGAAAAAGATAAAGCTTCCAAAGAAAAACTTTCTCAGATAGCAGAGAATATTGCCAATTTAAAAGAAGAGTCAGGAGCATTAAAATCACACTGGCAACGAGAAAAAGACTGCATTCAGAAAATCAGGAAGATAAAAGAAGATATAGATCATGGCAAAATGGAAGCTGAAAGAGCTCAAAGACAGGGAGATCTTTCCAAAGCTTCGGAATTTCTTTATGGGAAATTGCCGGATTTAAACAAGGAGATAGAAAATCTTAGTTCTGAACTCAATGAAATTCAATCTCAAAAGAAAATGTTAAAAGAAGAAGTAGATTCAGAAGATATTGCAGCAATTATATCCAAGTGGACAGGAATTCCAGTTTCAAAACTGATAGAAGGGGAAGTAGAAAAACTTATACACATGGAAGAAAGATTGTCCGAGAGAGTAATTGGACAGACAGAGCCAATAACTTCTGTTTCAAATGCTTTAAGAAGATCAAGGGCAGGACTTTCTGATCCCAATAAGCCAATTGGATCTTTTATATTTCTTGGACCAACTGGTGTAGGAAAAACGGAACTGGCAAAAGCACTTGCCGAATTTATGTTTGATGATGAATCCGCAATGATAAGAATTGATATGAGTGAATATATGGAAAAACACTCTGTATCAAGATTAGTCGGGGCACCTCCTGGATACGTTGGATATGAAGAAGGGGGACAGCTTTCAGAAGCTGTAAGAAGAAGGCCCTACTCTGTTATATTGTTTGATGAAATTGAAAAAGCTCACAATGATGTATTTAACATCCTTCTTCAAATACTAGACGACGGAAGGCTAACTGACGGTCAGGGAAGAACTGTAGATTTTAAAAACACCATCATTATAATGACATCTAATCTTGGAAGTCATTACATACAGGAACTTGTTGATAATGAAAAAGAGATGGAGCAAAAAGTCAATGAAATACTAAGAAATTCATTTAGACCTGAATTTCTCAACAGGGTTGATGAAACAATAATCTTTAAATCACTCGACAGGGATCATCTAACCATGATTGTTGAAATCCAAATCAACCATCTTAGAGACAGACTCGAAGAAAAAAGAATTGGAATCGAGTTATCTGATCAGGCTAAAGTGAGACTAGTAGATATTGGATATGATCCGGTATATGGAGCAAGACCACTTAAGAGAACCATACAAAAATATATTCAGGATCCAGTAGCAACAAAGCTTCTACAGGGAGATTTCAAAGAAGGCGATTCAATAAAAGTGGATATCGGCAAGGACGACAATTTCAGTTTTACAAATTAGTTTGTCATACCGCACTCGATGCGTTATCCAGATTTTTTTGATTACAGATAGTACATTGATTAATGAACAATGTTTATTTGTAATTAAGTGAACTACTTCCCTGCTGTGACTTCTATCTCTACCAGCATTTCGGGCAAAGCCAGTTCTTCTACTCCGAGTAAAGATTGAGGTGGTTTTATTCCGGCGGGTTTGATCCAATCAGAATAAACATCATAATTTTCAAGAAAACCTTGCATATCAACGGTGTAAAACCTTATATGAAGGATATTTTTTTTAGACATGCCTGCTTGTAACAACAAGCCATCAATCTTACCAAATGTGTGTTCCATCTGCTTACGTATATCACCTACATATGAAACACTTAATCCGTATTTAGCCTTTGGATTTGTATCGAGTGAAGCCTGACCTGAAAAATGCATTATTTGTGTTATTCCTTTAACGACTTGCGCCTGATCCATATTGTACTGGGCACCCCAATCGTTTGGAGGATTAATGGACTCTCTTTTCAAATCATCAAATCCAGAATTTTTACTAATTTGATTGTAGCAAACTCCAATAATAAGGAATAAAATTATTAAAGGTATGATATAAAGATATAAGGCTTTTTGAATCCTTCTAGATGTTTTCATTATTCTATATTTATACTAACTATACAAATACTAACTAATTGTTTTCAATATCTCATTAAAAGTATTTTCAGGATTATCAGATTCTGTAATTGCTCTTCCAATCACTAAATAATCAGCACCCATATCTATCGCTTCTTTTGGAGTAACAACTCTTTTCTGATCATGGGAATTCCCTGCTGGTCTGACTCCAGGGACAACTAGTGTAAACCTGTCTCCGAATTCCGCTCTTAGCATTTCACATTCGAGACCGGAACAGACAAGACCATCCACTCCAGCTTTTTCAGCAAGTGAGGCAAGTCTCAACACCTGATCCTTAGTTTGTCTGCCTATACCTAACTCATACATAGTTTCGTCTGAATGACTTGTCAGAACAGTAACTCCCAGAACCAAAGGTTTTTCAATATTCCTGTTTACGGATTCAAACTGAACCCTTCCGCAAACAGATTTCATCATCTCAAAACCCCCAAAGGTATGTATAGTGAACATGGATATTCCATAATCCAGAATATTAGGAATGGATTTTTCGACAGTCGATGGAATATCATGGAATTTTAAATCAAGAAAAATTTCTTTATTACGGGATTTTATATTTTTAATGGAGTCTATACCCTTTTCTAAAAACAGAATTGGTCCAATCTTATAAGTCTGTATTGAATTTTCAAGCTTATCCACAATTTCAAGTGATTGGGATAAAGAAGGAAGATCAAGTGCAACAATGATTCTTTCTTCTGCTTTAAGATCTGGTCGGGACATAAATAGATTTTAATCGGTGTTTAGTAAAGACTCAATTTTTGATACAACTTCATCAATGCCAACTTTTATTTTCTCTCCGCTCATTCTGTCTTTAATTTCAACAGAATTTTCCTTAAGGCCTTTCTGACCAACTGTTATTTGAAAAGGTATTCCAAGCAAATCCGCATCTTTAAATTTTATTCCTGCACTTTCAGTTCTGTCATCAATTAATATATCCACATTTTTATCTTTTAGTTGTTTATATATTTCTTCTGCAACTGATCTGACATCATCCTGCTTCACATTCAAGGGAAGTAATGACACTTCAAATGGTGCAATTGCCGTAGGAAATTTAATTCCGAAATCATCGTTGTTCTGTTCAATTGCCGCTGCCACAGTCCTTCCTATTCCAATCCCGTAACAACCCATAATTATAGGTTTCTCCTTTCCATTCTCATCAGTATAGACAGCTCCCATAGCTTCGCTATATTTAGTTCCAAGTTTAAAGACATGACCGACCTCAATTCCCCTGCTTGATTTTAATACTCCGTTTTTAGACACTGGACATGGGTCACCATCCACCGCAACACGTATATCACCATAAATATCTGCTTCAAAATCTCTCCCGGGATTTACTCCTGATATATGATAATCGCCCTTGTTAGCACCTGTGACGGCATTTTTTATATTTCGAATGGATTTATCAGCTACTACTTTTATTTTATTTAACCCCACCGGACCACTGAATCCCATTGGGCCGCCTGTAACTTCATTAATTACCTCTGGTGTGGCAAGTTCAACAAAATCCGCATCAAGTACTTTTCTTAGCTTCGTTAAGCTAAGTTCGGAATCACCTCTGACAAGGGCTGCAGCAACTTCCTTGTCAGTCTGAACAATCAATGTTTTAATTAAATCTCCTGTTTTTACGTTCATGAACTCAGCAACTTCTTCCACGGTTTTTAATTCAGGTGTATGAATCTCCGATACATTCTCCAATCCATCTTTTGATCTCATACCTTCCATCTCGTCTTCAGAAATACCAATTTCAGCAAGTTCCAGATTTGCAGTATAATCAGTTTCTGTTGAACTCATTATCACGTCTTCCCCGGTATCTGCTAAAACCATAAATTCGTGGGAAAAATTACCTCCAATGTTCCCTGTATCTGCCTGAACCGCTTTAAACTCAAGACCACACCTTTCGAAAATTCTGTTATATGCTTCGTACATTTCCTGATAGGACTTGTCAGCTCCTTCATCCGTTGCATCAAAACTATAGGCGTCTTTCATTATAAATTCCCTAGCTCTCATTACGCCAAAACGGGGTCTTATCTCATCTCTGAATTTAGTTTGGATCTGATATAAATTAACAGGAAGTTGCTTGTAGGACCTGATCTCTTTTCTGACTATATCCGTTATAATTTCTTCATGAGTAGGGCCTATGCAGAAGTCCCTTTCAGCCCTGTCCTTAAATCTTAACAATTCCTTACCATAGTAATCCCATCTCTTGCTTTCTATCCAAAGTTCAGCTGGAAGAACTGCAGGCATTAGTAATTCTATTGCCCCTGCCCTGTTCATCTCTTCACGCACTATGTTTTCAACCTTTTTTATGGATTTTAATCCAAGAGGTAAATAATTGTAGATCCCGGCTGCTATCTTTCTGATCATTCCGGCTCTAACCATAAGCTGGTGGCTCACTACTTCTGCATCCGATGGATTGTCTCTTAAAGTTGGTAAAAAATAAATATTTTGAATAACGCATAAGCTTGCTTCCTTAAGCGGAATAACTTACTTAGTTAGGTATTTAAATTCAATAATGGAAGACTTGATTTTCTTTATCTTAATAAAAAACAGATCTTTATACAGACCTTTATTTGTTTTTTATACTGTTAATTAAATTCGTAGTGGAAAATGTTTTTTCAAGTGGAATTAAGACAATCTTCCCATTATAGCTTTCAATAAATTCTTTGCCTACTACATCTTCTTTCTTGTAGTCGCTACCTTTGGTTAAGATGTCAGGTTTTATTTCTTTAATAACTTTTAATGGTGTATCTTCGGAAAATACTGTTACATAATCTATAAAATCTAAAGATGATAACAGGTTTGCTCTGAACTTTTCATTTGTTAATGGGCGGGGTTTTCCTTTAAGTTTTTTAACCGAACTGTCACTATTTATGGCAACAATAAGAATGTCTCCTAATTCTTTAGACTTTTTTAAAATAGTTAAATGGCCCTGATGGAACAAATCAAAACAGCCGTTTGTGAAAACCACTGTTTTTCCATTTGCCTTATGCTTTTTCAATTCTTGCGTTAGTTCTTTAAGGGACAATATTTTCTTAAAATTAAGATCAGTACTTATTTCATTTAATATCTCATCCTGGGATATTTGAGCCGCCCCGAGTTTAGTTACAATCAATCCGGCTGCTATATTGGCAATTTTCGCAGCTACATCCCAGGAATCGGATGACACGTAAGCTAATGTAAAAGCACTTATAAAAGTATCGCCGGCCCCTGTGACATCAAAAACTTCTTTTGCATTGGAGCTAAGTGATTTTATTTTACTGTTATTAAATTTATAACTTATTCCTTCTTTCCCTTTAGTTACGACAACGCAGTCACATTCAGTTTGTTTTTTTATAACACTTATTGCTTTATTCAAATTTATATCATTTACTATTCTTCCACCGTAAACTACTTCTGTTTCTTTTAAGTTTGGAGTTATAAGATTCGCCCCTTTGTACTTTTGGAAGTTTGATCCTTTTGGATCAACAGCAATGAATATTTTATTTTTTTTGCATAGTGAAATAAGTTGTTTTAATAAATTATCAGTTAATAATCCTTTCCGGTAGTCTGATAAAATTAAAGCATTCGGCCTGTTATTTTTAATTAGTTTTTTTACATACTTTATTATCTTCTCTTCAATTTCTTTGGATATGCTTTTAGTGTTTTCCTTGTCAATTCTAAGTAGTTGTTGGTTTGTAGAAATTATTCTTGATTTAACAGTGGTTGGTTTATTTTTATTTAGAAACAATCCAGAGCTTCTCAAGCCGGATTGATCAACTATATTTTTAATTTTTTTTCCTTCATCATCATTTCCAATTGTTCCTATCAAGAATGGTTTTGCTCCCAGTTCGAATATGTTTAAAGCTACATTCCCTGCACCACCCAAAGAGTAGCTTTCATTTTTATATTTCATTATTGCAACAGGTGCTTCAGGTGAGATTCTTTCACTTTTGCCAAAAATATATTGGTCAAGCATTATATCGCCTATTACCATCACATTTTTGTTCTTAAAATCGGGGGTTATAGAATTTATATTCATATCTTTTTATTATATTTTTTAATATGTTGAATCTTAATTATAATAAACATCTTAAATCCTTCAATCTATTTCACAAAAGATGATTGATATACATTGCCACATTCTCCCGGGTATTGAAGACAGCCCCAAGAGCTGGGATGTTAGTTTACAAATGGCTGATATAGCTATGAGTTTTAGATTTTTGATATTAAGCCCTAATCAATATCAGCCAGTTTTTTGTATTCAAAAAAACTGCTTCTTTTAATCAAGTAAAAGAAATGCAAGTAGAGATTAATAATTAAAAGACTTCATTTTCTTTCTCTTGATACAAAGAAAACGAAGAGATTATTTCTATAAATTAAAGGAAATTTATTCAGGATTATACTAATATTCTAGCTTGAATATTTAACATACTTCATTCTTAAATTATAGACTACATCATCCATAAGTTTTTTTTCTTCTTCGGACAAGTTGCCGCTTGTTTTAACTGTTAATAATTCCAAAATATCCACAGTATGTTTTGCAGCGGGAAGATTTACAGCTCTTTCCATTGATTGTGGATCAGGAATTTCTCCTAAATGAATTAGTGCAGAAGCATTCAATGATAGAATAAAAGCTGAGAAATCCATTTTTAATTCATTTTTTGTTTCTGACATATTTCTAGACTCCTAACAAGTTATTTTACAGGTAATCAGATAATTTTTTTCTTGGATTATAAGGATAGTTATCACCTATTTCTCTAATCATACTTTTAACATTTTCATCATATTTTTCAGGCATTACAACCTGCAAAACTACAAACTGATCCCCTCTTTTTTTCGTTTTCATACTTTGAATTCCTTTTTCTTTCAAACGAAGTTTAGTTCCCGTTTGTACATTTGGTGGAATTGTTAAATTTGCGGATCCATCTATAGTAGGAACATCCACCTGAGCCCCCGATACTGCTTCATAAATGGTAATTGGTAAATCAATATAAATATTATTCTTTTCTCTTTTGAATATTGGGTGTGGTGATATTTTTATTTTGAGCAAAAGATCTCCTCTTAAATTACCAATCTGCTCGCCTTTTCCCTGAATTCTGATTTTAGAGCCATCTTCCACACCTGCAGGTATTTTGAAATTTATCTTTTCTTTTTTTAATTTACCACTTGGTGATTTAGAATTAATTGTGATATCTCTTTTCCCACCTTTTATTGCCGTAATAAAATCAATTGTCAGGCTGTGTTCTATATTCTTTGGTTTACGAGTTTGTCGCTGCTTGGTACCGAAACCAAATAAATCCTTGAATGAATCAGATGATTTATATCTACCACTAGAAGGACCGCCTCCACCCATATCAAAAATGTCTTTAAACAATTCTTCGAAACCAGGAATATTCTCACCAGAATATGTATATTGGTAATTAGGACCTCCTGGGCCTCCTCTTTGCCCGTTAAAACCTTGACCGAATCCAGCACTGCCAAACATATCATATGATTTTCTCTTTTCATCATCTGAGAGTATTTCATGAGCTGCTTGTACTTCTTTAAATTTTTCTTCGGCTTTTTTGTCATTTGGATTTAAATCAGGATGATATTTTCTTGCCAAGTCTCTATATGCCTTTTTTATTTCATCTTTAGAAGCGTTTTTTGAAACTCCGAGAATTTTGTATAAATCTTTAGTTTTACTCATCTTTAATCCATATTAATTGTTATAAAAAGCCTATTTATATTAAAATAATCATTAATATTTTATGGTCAAGAATCTACAAGAGTGCGAAATCTTATTTGTCAACAGAATCCAGCACTTTATCGGCTATATCAAAAAAGGCTTTAGCAGCATTGCTTTCAGGCTTTGATTCAACTATTGGATTTCCGCTATCCCCACCAATTCTGATATCAGGATCAATGGGTATTTCTCCCAGAAATGGAACATTAAACTTCTCGGCCATCATTTTTCCACCACCACGACCAAAAATGTCTACCTTATTATCTATCCCCGGAACATCAAGATAGCTCATATTTTCAATTATTCCCAAAACAGGAATATTAAGTTTCTTAAACATTAAAATGCCACGTTTTACGTCTATTAAAGCAACATCCTGGGGGGTAGTCACAATAACTCCTCCGCTCAAAGGAGCTGTCTGTGCAATAGATAACTGCGCATCTCCTGTTCCTGGGGGTAAATCAACAATTAAATAATCTGTCCCGTCCCATTCAACATCTTCGATAAACTGCTTAATAGCACCGTGAACCATTGGGCCACGCCAAATAACAGCGTCTTCCTCGTCAATCAGAAAACCAATCGACATTAGCTTAATTCCATATTTTTCAATTGGCAGGAGTTTGTCACCTTTAGCTTTTGGCTTTTCATCAACTCCCATCATTATTGGAGCACTCGGACCCCATATATCAGCATCCATTAGACCAATATTTTTTCTTTTCTTGGAAATTGCCAATGATAAATTTACTGCAACTGTAGATTTGCCAACGCCACCTTTCCCACTAGCAACTGCTATATAATTTTTTATATCAGGGAGTTTGCTACTTTCTTTTGGAGGACTTTGAGCCTGTCTTTGTTCTCTTTGCTGTATATCCAGCTTTAGATCCGCCACACCGGGAATTTCAAGAATGTTATGACTAACAAGTCTTTGAATTTCAGCTTTTAAGTTATCATCTTTTTTGGGAAGCAATACAGTGATGCTTACAACTGAGTCTTCAACAGTCACATCTTTTATCATACCGAAAGAAACAATGTCTCTGTTAAATCCAGGGTAGTTAACGTTTTTAAGGGATTTTATAATCCTTTCTTTTGTTAATTCCATTTTGAGATTATTCAATACCTAATCTGGTTTTGGCTTCATCGCTCATCATATCAGGATTCCATGGTGGATCCCAGACTATTTCCACAAGCACATTCTCAGCTCCGAGATTTCTTATTGCCATCTCAGCCTGGTTAGCTATGTGGGCTCCCATTCCACATCCAGGAGTTGTTAATGACATTTTCAGATGTACATTATTTCCCGATATAATTTGAGTGTCGTATATTAAGCCAAGATCAACAATGCTTACAGGCAGTTCAGGATCATAAACTTCTTTTAAAGCGTTATAAACCATATCTTCTGTGAGTTCAACCTTTTCGGATTTATCTTTTTTATCAAATTTCTTAAATGAAACTTCTTTATCCTTCTTCTGATTACTGCCGCTTATATTTAAAATCTTTTTCATGCCCATGTTATTAACCTCTGATTTATAATTTTTTATATTATAAGGATAACCTATATAAAAAGAAGATTCATTTTAACTTTTAAAGAATTAGTGTCAAATATATAATATTGAGTACTATATATCNNCAAATATATAATATTGAGTACTATATATCTTGACACTTAGTGGTTGATTTAATAACATTTTTCGAAATTATGAGAAAATCAAGACAAATATCCATTGGAAATGTAAAAATTGGTGGTGGAGCACCTGTTTCCGTACAGTCAATGACTATTACGGATACTCGTGATGTTGCTGCAACGGTAGAACAGATTAAGAACCTTGAAAATGCAGGTTGTGATCTAGTAAGAGTTGCCGTTCCCGATATGGACGCTGCAATAGCTATAGGTGAAATTAAAAAACAGATTAATATACCGATTATTTCCGATATACATTTTGACTATAAACTTGCGCTTGAAGCTATTTCTCAGGGCGTCGACGGAATGAGAATAAACCCGGGGAACATAGGTGCAAAATACAGGATAAAAGCTGTTGTCGATGCTGTGAAAGAAAGAAATATACCTATCAGAATCGGTGTTAATTCAGGTTCATTAGAAAAAGACATTTTAAAAAAATTTGGAAGTCCAACTGCTGAAGCTCTTGTTGAAAGTGCAATAAGACATATAAGGATACTTGAGGACTACGATTTTTTTGATATCAAGATATCCGTTAAATCTACTGATGTTAGGAAAATGATCAAAGCTTACAGGTTGTTAGCAGAAAAAACAGATTATCCCCTTCACCTTGGAGTAACGGAGGCCGGAACACCTAAATTAGGGACTATCAAATCATCAATTGGAATTGGTGCACTTTTAGCTGATGGCATTGGTGATACAATCAGGGTTTCACTTACTGGTGATCCCGTTGAAGAAGTTGTCGTCGGACTAAATATATTAAGATCAATTGGTATTAGAAATAATGGTATCGAGCTAATTTCATGTCCGGGTTGCGGGAGGCTTGAAATAGACCTAGTTAAACTAGTAGAGAAAGTTGAAAAAAGAGTATCAAATTATGATCTTCCGAGACCGGTTAAAGTTGCAATACTAGGTTGTGTAGTTAATGGACCAGGTGAAGCATCCGAAGCTGATATCGGTATTGCGGGTGGCAGAGGAAAAGGAATGCTTTACAAGGAAGGAAAACTTATCCGTTCTTTTAAAGAAGAAGACATAGTTGATGAACTTGTAAAAGAGATTGAAACTTCTTTTGTCAATTAGTTGTTCTCATTAATTTTCTATAATCTAAGAACTTAAATATTGTTTTAATTGTTTATGGAATATTTACAAATAGATTCCATATAACTTCTTGCATCCAATCCAAGTTTGGATGTAGGAGTTAACTGGATCACTTTGTTAAAAGAACTGCATGCTGAAGGTTTATTGCCTTGCTTAAGATATGCAATTCCCAAATTAAAATAGGCTTCATCATATTCTGGAAATCCATTGATTGCGATTTTAAACTCCCGGATAGCATCTACTTCATTTCCCAAGGATAAATACATCTTTCCTAGCTCATTGTGAGTGTATACAAGCTGGGGATTAATCTCGAGTGCTTTATCATAATAAAGTTTAGCCCTGTTAATATCACCTTTTTTTAAATATGCGGTTCCAAGGTTAGTAAGAGCCCTGTCCCTGTCCTCATACAATGGATCACTCGATGCTTTTTCACAGTAGGCAATAGCCTTTTCAGCTTCATTGATTTTTAAATACAAACCACAAATATTAAAATTCGCAACATTATAATCAGAATTTATTTTTAAGGATTTTAAATAATATTTTTCAGCTAGTGGGTAATCTTTTAAACCATAGTAGATTAAACCTTTAATCAAATGTACTTCCGGATCCCTTCTATTTCGTCTTTCTGCTTCTTCTATATCTATTAGTGCTTGTTTGAAGTTTCCTCTTCTAAATGCAGCTATCGCCAGTGATTTTTGATTTTCTACATATTTGTCCCAGTCTTTTACCGAAGATGGTGTATTTGGGGAACTCGAAGCACATGAAATAAAAAATAATGCAATCGCAATAAAAATTACAATGTATCTGTTTTTTAGCATTTTTTAATCCATATTCGAAAGTTTTAAAAAAGCTCTATACCTCGACTCAATTTCTTCTTTTTTTAATACAGCTAAACGGTTTATGCTAAAATCCTCAACTGTAAATGATGCAAGTACACTTCCATAAACAACAGCTCTTTTATAATCACTAATATGATTTATATCATTAGAAGCAATATAACCCATAAAACCACCGGCAAAAGTGTCGCCAGCACCAGTGGGATCAAACACTTTTTCCAAAAGATAACTTGGCGCGAAAAATATGCCTTCCTCAGAAAACATTAATGCACCGTACTCACCACGCTTCACAACAAGCATCTCAGGGCCCAAATTCATAATTTTTCTAGCAGCATTTGTAATCAATGGTTCACCCGATAATTCCCTGGCTTCAGAGTCATTTATAATTAATATATTTATCCTTTTTAACAACTCCTTTAGCTTTTCAACCTTATTTTCAATCCAAAAATTCATAGTATCGCAGGCTACAATTTTTGGTGATTCGACCTGATCCAGCACTTTTAATTGTATTTCAGGATCAATATTAGCCAGAAATACATTATCAATCCTTCTATATTCATCAGGTAATTCAGGATTAAACGTTTCAAAGACATTCAGATACGTCCCAAGTGTATCCGGATCACCAAGATCATAACCATATTTACCTTCCCATCGAAATGTATTGCCTTGTTCTTTTTTTAAACCATCGATATTTATCCCTTTCGAGTCAAATAACTCCAAATGTTTAGAGGGGAAATCTTCCCCAATAACCGCCACAACATTCACATCCGTAAAATTTATTGCAGACAGGGAAAAATAAGATGCAGAACCACCCAAAACATAATCAGCTTTGCCAAATGGAGTTTCAATTGTATCAAGAGCAACTGATCCAACAACTAATACACTCATACTATGTATACCTCTCTATAAGTAGACCATACTTGTTTTTTTCATCTTCAGTAATACTTTCTGCAGCAGTGATAATAGAATTCTTCAATGATTCACTACAATTACAATTTCTAATTTCGGTAATATTATCAAATAATTCTTTCAACACTTTTTTTGCCATATTAACGTTCGTATTCAAAGTTTCAATTATATCTTCAACCGTTACATGTTCATGTCCTTTATGCCAACAATCATAATCTGTTGACAAGGCAAGTGTAGAATAGCAAATCTCAGCTTCCCTAGCAAGTTTTGCTTCCGGCATATTTGTCATTCCAATAACATCAACATTCCAGGATCTGTATAACTCGCTTTCAGCTTTTGAAGAAAACTGCGGTCCCTCAATACATAAATATGTTCCATTCTTATGCACTGTTGCACCTGATTTTATTGATGCATCGTATAAATAATCACAAAGATCAGGACAAACTGGCTCTGCCATTGAAACATGAGCTGTCACACCATCATCAAAAAAAGAACTATCTCTTTTTTTAGTATTATCAATAAACTGATCTGGTATCACCAAATGACCCGGTTCAATTTTTTCTTTCATACTTCCAACAGCACTAACTGAAATAATCCTTTCTACATCTAAGGATTTCAATGCATAAATGTTTGCTCTGAAATTTATTTCAGATGGCATAATTTTGTGTCCCCTACCATGTCTCGACAGGAATATAATCTCGAAGTTATTAAATTTGCCCCTAATTAACCTGTCCGATGGTTTTCCCCACGGAGTGTTAACATCAACATACTCTATATCATCTATATTCTCTATTTCATATAATCCGCTGCCACCAATAACACCAATAGTATGCATATTTAAAGTTCCTCTTTAATTATTGTCATTAAATTATTCATAATTAAGAATATTTTTCAAATATATTTTAAAATAATTAATATCCTTTTATTTTTTAAAATTGGTAATTCAATTTCTTTTATTTCAATTAATTCAATTATATCAGGATTTTTATTTATATATCTTTTAAACTCAGCTACCCCCTTTGGCCCTTTCATTATAATTATTTTCCCGTTCTTTTTTAAATAAGGTCTGGCCAATTTCACTATTTTCTCAAAATCACCTACAGCTCGAAAAATTACATAATCAAAGCGATTTTTTAATTCATCTATAACATTTTCTGCCCTGATATTATAAATATGTAGATTTTCAAGTCTTAAACTTCTTTTTACTTCCTTTAAAAAAGATACTTTTTTTGTGGTAGATTCCATTAATGATAATTCAAGGGAATTATTTTGAATCAGTAAAGGAATTCCCGGGAAGCCAGCACCTGTTCCAATATCGAGGATGTGAGAATTGTCTTTTATATAACTACTTATAGTTAGTGAATCAATAAAATGCTTTATTATTATGTTTTGTTCTTTTAAAACGGATGTAAGATTTATTTTTTGCCCCCAAATCATAATCAGCTCAAGATAAGACATAAAGCTATTAATCATTGACGGACTTAAATCTATATCAATTTTTTTTGCAGATTCAACTAGTATTTGCTTGGAGTTCATTTTAAGATTCTTAATGATATCGGATGGTGTACCGAAATTTGTGGCCTCCCCTTATACATTCTAACTCTGCCCAACACTTCAACAAGCTTACCTGTATAATCAGACCTTGGATCCAAATTGAAATGATCAAAATTATCTAAATTATCTTTAAATATAACTATGTCTAAATCATTTTCTATTTTTAGAATAATTACCTTTTTATTTTCTATTTTCTCTGTAACTTTGCCTCTTAATGCAACCTTTTGATCAATATACCTCGTTGAATTCAAAGGCTTGATCAGAAATTCATTGTTAGATTTCGGGTAATAAAAACTTTCTGGATTACCCCATATTCCTCTTTTTTCTTTTTTAGCCTGATTTTCAGCTTCAATCAGTTTCTTTGAATACTTTAATTTATTACCTATAAAAAATGATCTAGCGAATCCATTTTTTAATAACTCATAATTCAAAAACAAATCATCTACAAAAACATAAGCGAGTATTCTCCCGTATTGATCGTATTTTTCTTCTTCAAATTCTAGTCTTACTTTTTTACCGTTAACTAATTTTCTAGTTAATTCATACGCTTCATTGGAAAATGGTTCGCCCGGACCATGTTCATTAAGTAATTCAGGAGTATTAATACCTAAAAGTCTTATATGAGAGTTGAATTCATCATCTACGGTAAATGTATCACCATCGAAAATATTTATTACATCATATTTATTCTCTCTCTCGGATATTCCAAATGAATCACAGGATAAAAATAAAAAAGTGATTATTAAGAGAAATATATTAATATTAAAAATTAATTTTCTCATTGTTAACTTGCAATGGCTTTTCTTGCAAAGGTTAAAAAACCGGTATGTCCGACCATTCTATCCCTTGGCCGGGTTTTTCCCTGTTTTACCTGATAGTTTCTTAATATCAGCTCAAGTGTTTCAATATTTACGAAACCGGTATCTTCCATACATTGTACGGATCTCTCAACTTGATTGTAAGTGGGTGAGATGCTGGCAATTCTCCCACCTCCTCTTAAGGACTCGTAAGCAGATGGTATTCCATACCATGGAGATGGCAGATCAATGATAGCTACATCCACATCGGTTTGATCAAATCCATCCCTTGCATCTCTGTTAAAAAATTCAACATAATCAATTAATCCTGCATATCTAATATTATCAGCAGCATTTTTTATAAACTCTTCCCTTTTTTCATATGAGTATATTTTTCCCTCCGGAGCAACAGAATTAGCAAGAGCAATTGTAAGAGCCCCTGAACCTACACCCGTCTCTATCACTTTCATTCCCGACCTTATTCCTGTTTTAAAAATAATCAAAGCTGCATCCTTAGGATAAACTATTTGAGTAAGTCTTCTGACTTTCATCAATTTGTCCTCAACTGTAGGCTCCATTAAGATAAATTCATTGCCTAAGTTAGACTGAATTGTCTCTCCCCAACTTTTTCCAATAGCCTGAGTTAAATCCAGCATACCCAAATGAGAACTAAATGACTTTCCCTCTTTAATATTTACCATGAATGTTTTATTATCCGGCGAGAGCAAAAGCACAATATCATCAATTTGAATTTTCTTGATCATGTATTTTTTATTCGGCTCATAAAAAAATTAGTAATTACAAAAATTAGAAATCCTAGCATAACAAATATGCCTGTAATTAAATACATTGATTTCAATCCAAAGTCTCTGGCTATCACACCTAAAGCAAATGCAAGGAAATTAATTCCCAAACTAAAAGACATATTATAAGCACCCATTGCTTTCCCTCTTTCATCATCCGATGCCCTGTCTATAATCATAGCACTCATAGAAGGGTAAAGAATTCCATATCCGAGACTAAAAAGAAAGGAAACCATAATCGCAACTAATGTTGTGTTAATAAAAATTATTAAAATTAGAGATATACTCATTATTAATATAGCTGGTGCAACTATTTTTCTTCTGTCAATTAAGTCCGGCAATCTCCCGCCAAACACTCTCACTAAAATTACTGTAATCGAATACGTTACAAAAAAACTGCTGGCGTTAAGTTCATTATCTTTTAGGAATGCTGAAAAAAAGTTGAGCATTGAACCCAGACCACCAGCAATTATTAAGTTAGTGATAAGCAGCATTGTAAATCGGTTTGAAATAACAATATCTTTAAAACCTGAAAAAAATGGCCGTAAGGAGGCAACAAACTCTCCATCCTTTGCAAATAAAACCAATAAAAACGAAATAATACTGAATACAGATGTGTATATAAAAAATTGATTAAAACCAAACAGATTGATTATTAATTCACCAAATGATGGGCCTATAGCATAGGAAGCTATGGTAAATGCACCAAATATCCCAAGGCCGTGAGCTCTGCTTTGTTTTGGAACTATATCTGATACGGAAGTTGCAGCAGAAGTAAAAAAGAAAGCAAATGCAACACCTTGAATTAGTCTTAAAATATAAATCTGATAATCAAGAGTGGATATTAAAACAAACAGGAAAGAAGATACAAACATAAGAAAGGAACCCAGTAAAATAAATTTCTTTCTTCCATACTTATCAAGCAAGTATGATACAAGCGGTATAGTTCCAAGAGAGGTTATACCAAAAGTTCCCATGATATATCCAATTTGTGCTTCGTCACCACCCAGATGCTTTATGTATAGAGGCAAAAGGAAAAAGGAAGAAAAATTACAGAACAGGAAAAAATTGGATAATGTTATTAATGAAAAATTCCTGAATTGCTGTTTATTTAAGCTTAAAATCATCAATATTTAATTAATATTTCATACATTTAAAACAATGTAATATACTATAATTTTATGCTTTGACATAACAATGGCTCATGAT
>JABAOE010004110.1_pt1 | contig 32635 bp, 26 predicted proteins | sample 7062141 | NCBI WGS metagenome assembly JABAOE01 (sample SAMN14538627, study PRJNA623070) | marine sediment metagenome | biome: marine biome [ENVO:00000428]; feature: marine pelagic biome [ENVO:01000023]; material: deep marine sediment [ENVO:00002113] | place: India: Gulf of Khambhat ...
ATCAAGCGTAGCAGGCCTCCTGCTCACCACAGAAGCCCTCATCGCCGAAAAACCAGTAATCGTATCCGATGACGGTGGAGGCGGCGGAGCCAATCTTCCGTCCGTAGGCGGTATGATGGGCGGAATGGGAGCCGGAATGGCTGGCGGAATGATGTAAGGATTTAGACTATAAAACGAGATAAATCAATTAAAATTAAGCGGGCTAACCAAGATTGGAAAGCCCGCTTTTTTTTGGAGCATATTATTCAAATACTTGAAGGACTGTTTCCAGCTCACCTAGGTGATCAAACAGATGATCAGGATCGTGTTCTTGCAGTTGCTCTCTAGAGTATCCGCCTGTGGCAACAGCAACCGTAACAGCTCCTGCAGCCCTGCCGTGGTTTATATCAAAGGGCGTATCCCCAATAACGAAGGTTTTCTTTATCTCTATAGTGTATCCGATATGGCTTCGCGCTCTCTCAAAGGCTTTTAGAATTAAGTGTTCTCTGATGTGTGAATCAGATCCATACCCGCCAAAATGAAAATGCTTATCCAGCCCCCCGCTTTTGAGCTTTATCCACGCTCCTTGCTCTATATTTCCCGTTGCTACTCCGAGCAGCATATCCTCTCTCCTTGAGAGATTTTCAAGCAACTCAGGAATACCCGGCATAACCTCAGTAACTGATGTGCTCGTTTCTTCCTCTAAGAAAGGAACATAGTGCCTATAAAGCTCTTGCGCCTCTTCATGGGCATAATCTCTTTGGAACTCATTTTGGAATATCTCTTTTAGTATAATAGGATCAGTTTTGCCTGCAGCGTCAATTTTCGACATAGCTCCTTTAATCCCATAGATCTTCTCAAATGCCCTGTTTGCGGCCCTAGTTCCTGCGCCGTCAGTTTTAAGTAAGGTTCCGTCTATATCAAATAGTAGAAGTTTCATATCTAATCAGCTTCTATCCTCTCAATAACCGTATTGTAGAATTCACTCTCCATCTCCCAGAGCTCAAGTGCTTTGGCTGAGGCTCTATTTAGTAATTCCATTTGGGGGTTTTCCTTCTCGCTAATATCTTTGAGAAGAAGTGCAATATCGCTCCATTTGCTGCCTATAGTATCCATTTTATCAGATAGATTCAGCTCTTTTATTAAAGGTACTATCTCTTGTGCCTCGATCAAAAAATCCCTGTATATCCATCTAAATCCTGCTCCGCCCACGCCTCTTTTCTTTATCACTTGGTATCCAAATCTGCAGCACCATTTCCAGTCGGAGACGTCCTGCCAATTTGGCAGGTCCTCTGACCAGAGCTTTATCTTCTCCACTCCCGACTCACCCCTTCCGCCGCTGCAGCCATAGAGCATTTTCCTAGCATTTTCTCTTAGCGCCTTAGGGATTACTTTCCCTAGGTCTATCTGTATATTATTTAACCTTACATCTATGAAGTTGTTGTTAAGAGGGTTAGATAGGTCCTTTGAGGCCATCCCGTCCCTAAAATCCTGATAGGGAACTCTCATAAGCCCTTTGAGGTTATTATCCGCTACAAGCATTGTGCCAGCTTCATCATCGTATCCCCAAACGGACACAATATGCCCTGGGAAATGGGTCGAGGAGTTGTAGTACTCTAAGTAGTAGATATCGGTCTGAATAACTACAGGCGTGTTATCGTTTATATAATTTTTAAGTACTTCGACTACGTCATTATCTGCGTGCTTCCATGTAGTCTCCTTATCTACAAGACTAAGGAAAGTTGTCTCCATATTAGGTCCTCTTACAAATATCATATGCGAGGGGCTCATGTCCTCTCTTACCGAATAATAAAACCCAAGCCCGCCACCTATTCCAAAGCACATTGCCTCAGACCAGCTATGTCCATAGTAAGTCATAACGTCTCTTAATGTTACAGAGCCGCAATGAAGACCGGGAATATGCACCCAATTCTCAATTGTTTTATTCATCGGGATATTAAACTACCACAGAATAATCTATTTGCTCAGTATAGGATCAATTATTTCTAATAGAAAATTTACTATGAGACTAATTTAAACAAATACTATGTAACTTCTAAAAATTAGTTTATACTAATTATAAGGGTGGTGAGCAGGTTCTAAATCTGGTAGGAAGCCGAGTTAAGAACTACTATCAAACCCTTTTACAATACTAGTTTTATGCCATCATCCTCCAAAGGGCGAGCTGGTGAAATTTCTTTTCACTAGCTTGCCCTTGTTCTTATAGCCGTGCATCTTACGGCTATATATTTCATCCATTATACTAAAGATATATACAAATTGGAGGCAATTCTCAATGATCAGGGTTCTATATATATTGACACTTATTTTTGTCGCCTTAGCCGGCTCTTCATTAATAGCCGAGTCCCAGGAGTCCTCTGACCCTGGTGAGCTGGTGAATACACAGCAGTTCAAAGATTACTGGTATGACGGCAAGGCTGAAATTACGAGCTATAAGTTAGAGCAGGCACGCTACGGCGAGCTTCACGAGGGTTATGCGGTGCTTGTTTTTGTGACCGAGGATTTCTCAAAGTCAAAGCAAGTTAAGCTTGACAACCCGCAGGATGCAAAGGATGATGATGTTAAGGTTCTAAAGCTCAACAGAATTAAAAAATTCGATACCGGCTTATACCGCTACTCTATGATGGATTCAGTATTTACCCCTGTAAATACAAGTGATTTTCCAAACACTCTAAAACTCACATCTTCTTCTCAGGAGTGGTGCGGCCAGACGTTTAAGCAGTTGAATTTGGATAAAAACGGATATGATGTAAGCAGCTATTCCTATTTTGAATCCGAGGGGGACCAGAAGTTCAGTCTTCAAAAAGAGATACTGGAAGATGAGCTGTGGGCGAGGATCAGGCTAGCGCCGGATAGCCTTCCGCAGGGAAGCGTAAAAATAATACCCGCAGCGATGACCTCAAGGCTTACCCATAGAGAGTTGAAAGTAGAAATAGCCGAGGCTGCACTTGAACCTAATCCCGATGATTCAAGCCTAATGGACTATACACTAGTGTACGACGATTCAGGTAGAACAATTAAGATCGTATTCGGCAAACTGTTCCCGCATCATATAATTTCATGGGAAGAAACATACAAAAGCGGCTTTGGCCCAGGTGCAAAAGTTCTTACAACTAAAGCAACTAGAGATAAAGTATTAATCAGTGATTACTGGAATAAAAATAAGAATATCGATCGTGATCTGCGTGAGAAATTAGGATTGGATAATTAATAAGCGGCCCTAGGGGGGCCGCTTATTATATAATTTCTTAGTTGATTTCTACTTTGATATCTTTGGGTTTAGCCTCTTCTTTTTTCGGTAGAGTAACTTCGAGCACGCCTTCCTTATAGTTAGCTGTGATTCCATCAGGCGCTACATCGTCCGAGAGAACAAAGCTTCTTGAGAAGCTCCCGTAGCTGCGCTCTACTCTTACGTAGTTATCTTTTTCGACTTTTTCTTCGAATTTTCTCTCACCTTTGAGTGTAAGAGTACTATCATTGATATCAATACTGATATCCTCTTTTGTCAGTCCCGGCAACTCAGCATTCAATACATAGCTGCTGTCAGTCTCGTAGATGTCCACTTTAGGCGTCCATGTAGCATCGTCTAATCCTTCTGCAGGCTGCAATCCCCAGCCAAACTCATTCACAAATCTATCGATATTGTTATAAAAAGGTCTAAACCTTCTATGTGGTTCCCAAACTTTTAATCTCATTTTTCTAACCTCCGTATTATCTAAATTTTTTCCCTACACTTACAAATTAGTCATGCTTTTTTCTATTTCAAGACGGTTTTTTTCAATCCTGGAAAATGAGGTTATGATAATAAAAAGTCTATTTGACGGTGATTGATGCTAAGTGTGGAAAAAATAATAGAACTATTTAATATGAAGATTCTGCCGGGTGAGGGCGGGTACTACTCGGAGACCTACCGCGCGAGTCATAATCTGTCCGCATCCTCGCTGCCCGACGATTATGATGCTGATCGATCTCTTAGCACGGCTATATACTATCTGCTGACCCCAGATACAAAATCTCTTCTCCACCGTCTTCCTACAGAGGAAATCTATCATTTCTATCTAGGTGATCCTGTTCTTATGCTGATGTTATATCCTGATGGCTCATCAAGTGAGGTAGTTCTCGGGCAGGATGTAGCCGGGGGTCAATCCCTACAGCATACTGTGTCTAAAGGGGTATGGCAGGGATCATATTTAATGGACGGCGGGAAGTATGCGCTGATGGGTACGACAATGGCGCCGGGTTTTGATTTTGCAGACTTTGAGAAGGGCGATAGAGAGAAATTGATAAGTCTATATCCCTCACATAGAGATCTGATAGACAAACTAACTATAGCTTGATTTCAACATAAGCTTTTTCTCTTAGCTCAGCAAGCCATGTTTTTAGCTGCTCTTCAGCTTTTTGTCTGTGGATAATTTGTCTTATTTCCTCTTTCTCAGTCTCGCTGATAGCAAGCTCTTCAGTTGTGTCGCTTTCGTTATTATCAATGTTGCCGCCGGAATTTGTCCTTCTTAACACTTTTATAACATGATATCCTGCAGGTGATTGAACAGGCCCTGCTACCTCTCCCTCAGCAGTTCTTTCAACGGCAATCTCCAGCGGTTGTATTAAATCACCCCTTTTAAAGGTTCCCAAGTTGCCGCCCTTATCAGCTGTAAAACTATCGTCTGAATATTCGCTAGCTAACGCAGCAAAGTTATCTCCTGATTTTGCTTTTTGCGCAACTTCATTAGCTTTATCTTCGGCATTCGGTGTATCAGGAGATATTAGGATATGAGCAATTTCTACCTCTTCTTCCCCGTATGTTTCAGTAGACCCCGCAGAGTATTCAATTTCTCCATAGTTCTTCTCGTAATACTGTATTATCTCATCATCTGTAACTACGATTTTATTTCTCAGCTGCGACTCCAGCAGCTTATTCCCTAAGGTTTGCATTCTCCACTGTTCTCTAAAAGACTCCGGGGTTAGATTCTGTTTTTTAAGAACCTCTTCCATCTGCTCCTCGGTCAGATTATATCTAACCCTGACTTGCTCTATGCTTGCATCAAGCTCTTCCTCGCTGACTGTAATACCTCTTCTTTTCGCTTCTTGTTCAAATATTTTGCTTTCTACCATCTGATTAAGCACAGTTCTCTCATCGACCTGTTGTTCAGAAGTCGGATCCAGGCTGAGCGCAGTCTCTCGTAATTCTGATAATGTAATTAAATCATCATTTACTATCGCGACAACTCTGTCTATTACTTCTTGTGCATTTAATGACGTAGATATGATAGTGCTTAAAAAGAATAAGCATGAAATTTTAAATAGCTTATTTTTCATTAGATTCACTTTGTACGATCTCCTGAAGTCTTTCTTCATATATTTGCACATCCAATTCATCTTTGAGACTATTCATATAATCAAGAAGTCCCTTACTTATTAACTCCGAACGTATCAAACGCTCAATCTGCGCGTACGGTGGGAAGTCGGGGTCCTTATTGGCTTTAATTATAAGGTATGCTCCATCAACTTCAAACGGTTTTGTTATTTCTCCTTCATTTAGACCAAAAATTACACTATCTATTTCCTCAGGGAACCTTCCTCTGTTTATGTATCCTATGCTGCCTAGCCTTTGTTTTGAGAGTGGATCGTCTGAGAACTCTGAAGCCAGCTCTTCAAAACTCTCTCCGGATATTGCTCTCTCTCTAATATTCTCAGCCATAGAGATTGCTGCAGTCTTGGAGGCTTCCTCATCAGGATTATATCTTATAACTATCTTGCTTATATCTATGCGTTCATAGCTTTTCTTATTTTCTTCAAAGTAGGTTTTAATTTCATCACTGCTAACCTCAAGCTCTTCCAGAATTTCCTTACCTAAAGTTTTAGCTATGAGTTTTGCCTCATAGTTCTCAATTTTTTCTCTTATGTCCCCCCTTTCGTGAATGCCTCTTGTGAGGGCTTGTTGGTATAGAATTTTTTCATTTATCTTGCTTTGTAGAAATTCATTCAGCCTCTGGGGGGACGACATATAAAGTGCTTTTTGTTTTTGGGGCAGTTTGTTGAGTTCGTCTTCGAGCTCGCTCTTTGTTATATTCTCAGATCCTATTTTTACAATAATCTCTGAAGGTACGTCTTTTTTATCAGTATTACTGCAGCCTATTGTAAAACAAATAAGAATAATTGCGATTATGAGTCTCATGACTTATCTGCTCCAAAGAAAATATTTATTGTGCTTTTTGTTTAGTACTCTCAAGTTTATGTAAATCCTGAAGTATATGTCTTGTCTCGCTGATTGAATCATCATTTTCATGAAATACTTCCATCTTTCCCCTGGGAGGAAAGCTGGTATAAAACTTAGAATCTTTGGCGAATATTATAACGGTTCTTCTATCTTTTATCTCTGCTTTCTCAATGTAGAGACCTTTCATTATAAGCTTCAAATCCATGAGCTCAATAAGGTTTAATGCAGGCTGTGGTATATCACCGAATCTATCGGCAAGCTCGCTTTTGAACTCTTCTATTTCTCTCTCGCTGCTGAGAGCAGATAACCTTTTGTATGTAAGGAGCCTCTCAGCATCACTGCTAATATAATCCTCAGGTATGAGAGCGGATGTGTTAAGAGATATCTCAGGCTCAAGCTCCTCTTTCTCAACTTCTCCTTGAAGTCTTTTCACTGCTCCATCCAACATGTCTAAGTACATCTCAAGCCCCACGTCTGCAATATGCCCCGACTGCTCATTGCCAAAGAGATGACCCGCTCCTCTAATCTCCAGATCAGATAGAGCAAGCTTAAATCCCGAGCCGAGCTCTTTGAATTCAGATATAACTTTAAGCCTTCTTTTAGCTTCCTCCGTAAGAGGTTTTGTGCTCGGAATCAGAAAGTATGCATAAGCCTTCTGATGAGATCTGCCCACTCTTCCCCTTAGCTGATAGAGGTCGGCAATCCCGAATTTGTGGGCCTCATCAATAACTATAGTGTTAGCTCTGGGTATATCGAGGCCCGACTCCACAATTGCTGTTGTGACCAGCACATCTACATCGCCCCTGATAAATTTCTCTATACTTTGCTCAAGGGGTTTTTCTCTCATCCTTCCGTGCGTAACCTCTATTTTGGCATGGGGGACAAGCTCCTGCACATGATCTGCAACTCTGTATATATCTTTAATCCTGTTATGTACAAAAAATACGACTCCGCCCCTTTTGATCTCATTTGAAAGCGCCTCAGATATGATATTTCCGTTTGATTTATAAACATGGGTTTCGATGGTCTGTCTTCCCTCAGGGGGCGTAGTTATAAGACTTATATCCCTGATTTTTGCAAGCGAGAGCTGTAGGGTTCTTGGTATGGGGGTAGCACTTAAAGAAAGCACATCGACTCCCTGTTTTAGTTTTTTAAGCTTTTCTTTTTGTGATACGCCGAATCTGTGCTCCTCGTCAATGATTAGAAGACCCAGGTCTTTAAATTTTATTTTGTCACCTAGAAGTTTGTGGGTTCCGATAACAATATCGATTAAGCCTTTTTCCAAATTCGTGACGGTTTCTTTTTCTTCTTTTGAACTATTAAATCTAGAAAGTCCGCCAATGTTTATTGGATAGCCGCGCAAGCGATTTAGAGCAGTTTTAAGGTGCTGATCGGCAAGAAGGGTGGTAGGAACCAGGAAAGCCACCTGTTTGCCGTCCATAGCAGCTTTAAATGCCGCTCTAAGGGCAACCTCTGTCTTGCCAAATCCCACATCACCGCAAATTAGACGGTCCATTGGTCTTGAAGACTCCATATCCTGCATGACATCTTCAATTGCAGCCTCCTGATCGGGAGTTTCCTCATATCCGAACTCGAGTTCAAACTCCCTATATGTCTCATCTCTTTTTGAATATTTATACCCCTTCTCGGCTTTTCTGCGTGCATAGAGCTCGAGCAGCTCTCCTGCCACGTTCTCAACAGCTTTTCTCACCTTTTTGACCCTGGTGTTCCAGCTCTGGTTGCCAAGTCGGTCTATTTTATGGGGCTTTCCGTCTCCAATGTATCTCTGAATCAGTTTAAGCTTGTCTACAGGCACATATATCTTATCCCCTCCTGCATACTCACATTGTAGGAAATCCCCTTCTGTGTCGCCTATTTTGAGTTTTCTGAGGTTCTTAAAAATTCCTATGCCAAACTCAACATGAACTATATAATCCCCCGGCCTAAGCTCACTGAATGATGTTATAAACGCCGAGGGAACGTCCTTGCCTTTCTTATATGCGGCTCTGTTTTTCTTCTCCCCGAATATGTCTTCCTCGGTTAGGATCTCGAGCTTAGCCTCTTTTAATACAAATCCTCTGGACAAGCTGCCCAAGGCAGAATCAATATTATGATAGCCCCGCTCCCCAAGCAAGCTCAGAATTTTCTCCTGCTCGTTTTGTGTTTTAAATGCAAGCAAGATCTTATAACCCTCATTCTTTGATTCATCTAATTTTTTTGAAAGCCTGTCTATTGGCGACTCAATCTCATCGGACTCTCTTTTAGAAATAGTTTCGGTAGTAAATTTATGATGTGCGCGTTTGAGGCCGGATATCTCAAGGTCTGCGAGCAATAATGCTCTGCTGTTTTTTTATACTCTTTTTTATAAAGTCTCGTCCATGATACAACTCATCAATATCCGGGGAGATATTGAGCTGCTTATTTAAAACCTTCTGAGTTTCCGACAGGTCCTCAAGAAAAATTTGAGACGCATTTGAGTTTTCCTCAGCCTCATCTTCTATGATTAGAATATCATCAGGCAGATAATCAAAAATAGAGCCGAGTTTGGAATAGAATGCGGGAAGCAGCCATTCCATATTTGAGATTCTGTGTCCTTTTTCAATCGGCTCCAATATTTCGTTTTTGCTACGGGCAGCAACCCCCTGCTCCTCAGCCTTAGCTCTAAGATACTCAGAGCCTCTTTCAATAGATTTTTCATCAAGCGCTATTGCACTCACGGGCAAAATAGTTATTCCTTCTAATTTCTTAGTAGTTTTTTGATCCTCTACACTAAATTCTCTAATTGAGCCGACTTCATCTCCTATGAATTCAATTCTTATCGGGCACTGATGTCCCGGCGAAAATATATCAAGGATTGAGCCTCTGCTGCTGAAATCTCCTCTTCCCTGAACGAAATCTGCTCTTACGTAGCCTGTCTTTTGTAAATTGTATAGGAGCTCTTCCCTAATTAGCAGATCACCTTTACATACGTCTATGGTAAGTGCTTCAAAGTTTTTTCTAGGAATTGTTTTTTCATAAATAGCATCAATCTCGGCTATGAGCGGTTCCCCTAGTATTGCCGAGTAGAGCCAGTTGTTTTTCTCTTTCGCGAGCTGTGCTTTCGAAGAGAAAACAGCCTCCCCGATTCCTGGTTCTTTTTTAAGCAGCACGGCAGGGGCAGATTTAAGAAAGAATGATAGGTTGCTTGCAGCAGACTCGGCTCTTCTTCTTGTAGGACATATCAAAAGAAATGGTTTTTTGGTGGCTTTGTAGATTGCTGAGGCTAGGAAATATTTTGACGAGCCGCTCAGGCCGGAGAGAGATACACTCCCCTTGCCCGTCTGTAATTTCTCAAGGAGGTTTTTGAAATCAGTATTATCAAATAGGTGCTTATATATGGCTTCAAATCTAGTGCTGGATTCTTTGCTCACGGCTTATAATAAGGGAGCTTCTTTGTGCTCTTTTATTTCCCTTGATATTTCCTCTCCCATCTCCCTGCATCCAAGCTTAGTCATGCCCTCATGATATATATCTGCGGTTCTGAACCCCTTCTCAAGAACCCTCTCCACAGCCTCCTCTATTTCCCTTGCTGCCTCGTCAAGGTTTAAAGAATATTTTAGCATCATTGCTGAGGTTAGTATCATTGCTATGGGGTTTGCAAGGTTTTCTCCCGCAATGTCAGGAGCGCTTCCGTGCACAGGCTCGTATATTGCTCCCTCTCCTATGCTGGCTGACGGAAGCATGCCGAGAGACCCTGTCAGCTGAGCTGCCTCGTCGCTTATTATGTCCCCAAACATATTGCCGGCAAGAATTACATCAAATGTCTTAGGTCTTCTTATTAACTGCATCACAGCGTTATCCACATACAGATGCTCAAGCTCTACGTCGGGGTATTCGGTTTCATGAATTCTTGTAACCGTTGTTCTCCAGAACTGTTTTACCTCAAGCACATTTGCTTTATCGATAGAAGTTAGTTTCTTTCCTCTTTTCATTGCAATATCAAAAGCCACCCTGGCGATTCTTTCAACCTCAGAGGTGGTATAAGCAAGGGTATTAAATCCTCTTTCCTGACCGTCCTCAAGCTTCTCAATACCCCTTGGCTGACCAAAATATATTCCGCCGGTTAACTCCCTTACGACCATAATATCAACCCCTTCCACAACTTCTCTTTTAAGCGTTGAGGCATCGGCAAGGGCCGGGTATACAACTGCCGGACGGAGGTTGGCAAATGCATCAAGAGCTTTTCTAAGAGCAAGAAGCCCGCTCTCAGGTTTGTTTTCATGAGGAAGGCTCTCCCACTTGGGCCCGCCCACTGCTCCCAATAGGACAGCATCTGAGGCCTTGGCTTTAGCTATTACCTCATTCGTAATAGGGACGCCGTGCTCATCAATAGAAGCTCCGCCAAAGAGCTCGGTATCAAACTCAAAATCGATATTATGCTTCTTCCCTATAATATTCAGAATATCGAGGCTTGCATTTATTACTTCGACTCCTATTCCATCTCCTGGAAGTACTAGTATTTTAGGCAAAATATTTCTCCTTATCTTAATCTAGGTGCTCCGTAGTTTACCCAGAGTGAAAGTTGAGGGAAAGACTATGGCTAAATTGAATTAACCCAAATGATTTCTGAGTATTCCAATGCCCTCTATATGAACCTCAACCCTATCACCCTTTTGCATAGGCCCAATGCCCGAGGGGGTGCCGGTCGAGATCACATCACCCGGCAGAAGCGTCATAACGTTTGATATAAAGCTAACTAAAGTTGGAACATTGAAAATCTGCATAGAAGTATTCGAGCTCTGTTTTATCTCATCATTAAGGTATGTAGATATATGAAGGTTGAGCGGGTCCAGCTCAGTTTCTATATATGGTCCGAAAGGTGCAAACGTATCAAACCCCTTGCCTCTTGTATACTGACCGTCCTTAGCAGTGAGGTCCCTTGCTGTTACATCGTTAAAGCATGTATAGCCGAAAATATGATCCAATGCCTGATCCTCGGATATCCTGCTTGCTCTTTTTCCCATAACTACAGCAAGCTCCCCTTCATAGTCTACTCTTTTTGACATGTGATCCGGATATACGATCGTATCCTCGTGTCCTATGATTGCACTGTTGGGTTTAATAAAAATCTTTGGGTCCTCGGGAACCTCGGCGTTCATCTCATCGGCATGGTCTGTGTAGTTAAGCCCCACGCACACAATCTTGCTAGGGGTGCAGGGCGGGAGTATTCTTACATCTGAGAGTTTGTCCGTTCTCTCTGTGGGCATGTAGTCACCAAATAGGTCCCACTCAATCTCTCTGATTACCTCCCCTTCAAGAATTCCGTATTTTTGAGTTTTATCATTGTCTTCGTATCTAAGATATTTCATCCTTTTACCTCGGGCTGTATGAGTCTATAAATAATGAGTCAGAGATTATACCTAATTTTAGTATTTCACCTCTTTTAAGTAGAGCCCTTGCGGGGGAGCAGCATATACAAACTTTGTTTTTTCCCCGGAACGAAGAATTTGAGTGAAATCCTCAGGGGTTATCTTAGTTTTTCCCACCTGTACAAGCGTGCCGATAATAAGCCTTACCATTCTCTTTAAAAATCCTGTTGCTTCTATTGAGAATTGAATCATGTTGTTGTCAGTATGATCTAAAGCTACTTTTAGAACAGTGCGTACTGTTGTCTTAGTCTCCGTATCTGCTTGAGCAAACGCTGCAAAATCATGCTCGCCTGCAAGACACCGGCATGCATCTTCCATTTTCTTGATATCAAGACTGTATGGAATAAACCAGGCTCTGTTTCTTAGCAGTGAAGATGGATGTGGAGAATTATAAATATGATAGATGTATATTTTGCTTTTAGCTGAGAACTGCGCATGGAAGTCCAGCTCTACTTCTTCTGCGCCTACTATAGCAATGTCCTTGGGCAGAGTAGAGTTAAGCCCCATCTGGAACTCAGAGGGTTTTATATCGGTCTCGGTGTTAAAATTTGCAACTTGCCCGAGCGCGTGCACCCCCGAGTCTGTTCTGCCCGAGCCTGAAAGTGTTATGTCCTCAGATGTTATATTTTTAAGTGCATCTTCAATCTCTTGCTGCACCGTAGGTCCTTGAGGCTGTCTTTGCCACCCTAAATAATTTGTCCCGTCATACTCAATTACGATCTTGATATTCCTCATTTGCTATATCCCGCCCTTATCAAACTTAATTCGCGGATCAAGATAGACATACAATATATCTACAATCAGATTGGCAAGCACAAGTATGACCGTATATACAATAGTGATACCCATCACGAGCGGATAGTCTCTGTTTGAGACAGCGAGCACAAAAAACCTTCCGATCCCCGGGATTGCAAATATGTGCTCGACTACGAATGAACCTGTAATCAAAAACGCTGTAATGGGTCCCATCACTGTTACTACCGGTATCAGAGCATTTCTAAGTATGTGTTTTGTGATTACAACGAAGTTGCTAAGACCCTTAGCGCGTGCTGTTCTGATAAAAAGTGCCTCGGAGGTCTCAAGCATGCTGGCCCTTATCAAACGAGCGAGATATGCTGCTGGTCCTGCTGCTAATGTAAGTGCCGGCAGCACTACGTGGCTGGGGCTTCCCCACAGTGCTGCAGGGAAAATCCTGAACCTGACTGAGAAAAAATATATCAGTACTGCTCCCACTACAAAACTTGGAACCGATACAAGTGCTGTGGCTGTGGAGACGGCAAAGAAATCAAAGAGCCCCCTTGGTTTTATTGCAGATACTATTCCCACTATGCTTCCAAGCGCTATGGATAGTAATAACGCAATCAACCCAAGCTCAATTGATACAGGCAGCGTTTCTCTTATTATATCGTTTACCGATCTGTCTACGTATTTATAGGATGGACCGAAGTCTCCTTTAGATAAACCCCTTAAATATAGAAGATACTGTTTCCAAGTCGGCTGGTCTAAATTGTATTTGGCCTCTATATTTTGACGAATCTGGTCGGGTAGCTCTTTTTCTTCATCGAATGGCCCCCCGGGGAGTATTCTTAGAAGAAAGAAAGTAATAGTTACGACAACAAATACAACAAACAATCCTGTGAAAGCGCGGCTGAGTATAAATTTATAAATCAAGCCCGCTTCCTTCTCAACCCTCTTTTCTCACTACAAAGCTTTGTTTAGAAAGAAGGCCTTTGGAGTCTTTAGCAATAACTGTAATGAGATTGATATCATCTTCGAGGGTGAGATCTAATGAAACGGGGACATTGGTTTTTGTAGACGGCAGCAATGCAACTTTATCGTCACCCAGGAACACAGAGATTAGCTCGATTCCGTCCTGGTCTTTAATATCGCCAAAGAGATTAATAACATTCGATTTAGTCGAAACCGGCAATTCTATAAGATTAATAATTGGCGGAGCCTCGAAAGTTTCCTTAAACACAGGCTTCGTTGTTTGAGCGCTTTCTGAGTTGTTGACCGAGACAATTTTGTCTTTGTTTATCCACCCCGACATATTTTCATCCAACTCTATTTTGAACCATCCGTTACTCATTCCTAGTGAGTTGAACCTGGCTCCCTCTTCGGTTAGAGCTATTATGGGCGCACTTGAAAAACCGCCGCCCCTGATCGGAGTGTTGGCCTCAGTTGCCACTATATCTCCTTTTGTATCTTCATAAGCGGCAGCGCCGCTTGTGTTAGGTATGCTTATTTTACTTGTGATCCCATCTCTGAAGATCTCATCTATAATCTGAAATTCGAACTCAATAGGAGACTCAGCTTTCTTGATATTAAAGGTAAAGTTGGTTTCTCTAATTTCCCCGGCAGCAAGATTCTTAATCTCTGCTCTGCCTTTTTCTAAAAATACTGTATCTCCGGATAAATTCTTTAAGCTTAGAACGGTTTTCTCAGATGCTCCCCCGCCTATATTCTTAACTCTTAACACAAGTGCAATTGTTTCTCCGGCCTCGGGTATTCCATTTCCGTTACCAGACGATCCGAACCTTCCGTCATCAACGATTTCATAGTTATATGCGTAGAGCGGTCTATCGAGTCCATATATATTAATGTTAAAATCGTAATCCGGAATTTCTGTATTATTGCCGTCCTGAAACTTCAGAGTAACTTTATCTTCTCTTTTCAGTGCCCATTTTGGTATTTCTATATTTGTACTCCAAGTTCTTTTATCTCCGGGATTAAGTTTTCCGAATATAAGCTCCTTTCCTTCTAGTACCAAATTCTCAGACTCTGTAGTTGCGCTTAGTCTATACAGGGGTTCCGTTCCGGTGTTTTCCACCTCAACCGTTACTTTGACTTCTTCTCCGGCATTGGCTTGTGGTGTTTGGGGCAAAATCCTCACACTAAGTGAAGGGCTTGATGAAGGAGCTTTTCCCGAAGCCCAATCCACACCCAGTGTTTGCCACTGGTTTACTATTTTCTTATCTTGATTTTCGGTTATCTCTCCTATGTCTGCTTGAATTTGGTTCAGAGCTTCCTGTCTGGAGGGAGCTTTCGAAGAGAGAATAATATCTCTGGCAAGTGATACGTAGAAGTCATTCTCAATCTTCTCTCTTTTTTCCTGTTTGGTGAGAGCCTCTTCGGGAGTTGGCTCTTCCTCATCGCTTTTATTTATCTCCGCATCTTGAAGATAGGTGATTGAGTATATCGGGTTCTCACGATTCTCTTTGGATACCACAGCTTCTTCTCCATTAGATTTATTGAGTCTTGGTTCTAGATTTGAATTAAATATAATCGAATCCTCAGTAATGGTTGTCGGGTGCAGAATAATATCAGGAGTAACGCCTACGTCCTGAATTGATTTATCTCCCGGGGTGAGATACTGTGCGATTGTCAGCTTGAGTGCCGATCCGTCGTTTAAATCGAATATTTGCTGTACAGATCCTTTGCCGAAAGTTCTCTCGCCTATTATTACAGCCCGCTCATTGTTCTTAAGGGCCCCAGCAACGATTTCTGATGCACTTGCGCTCCCTGCGTCTACTAGTACGACAACGTTTCCTGAGTATTGCTGGTCTTTGTTATTAGCGTGATAGCGTTTAGAGGAATTACCAACCTTAGTTGTTACTATTACACCGTCTGTTAAGAAGAGATCTGATATCCTCTCAGCCTGATCAAGCAATCCTCCGGGGTTTCCTCTTAGGTCAAGAATGATCCCTTTAGGATTCTCTCCGCCGTTCTTTAAGTTATCAGTAATACTGTCGAGTGTATTTTTTTGAAAATCTCTTATTCTCACATACCTTATGCCGTCGTCCAGATCAAACGTCTCAACGCTTTCAATCTTTATCGTATCGCGGGTAATTTTATACTTTTTAGGCTGAGCAAAACTGTCTCTGTTTATATGGATAACAACTTGAGATCCCTTAGGCCCCCTCAATTTACTAACGGCTTCTATCAGGGACATGTTTATTGTAGATTCATCTTCTATTTGTACAATCTTGTCGTTTGGTTTAATTCCGATCTTATATGCGGGTGTTCCTTCGATTGGAGATATTACCGTAAGCTCACCATCTCTTATTCCTATAACAATTCCAAGTCCGCCAAAACTTCCTTCAGTTTCAATCATAAATTCTTTATAGACCTGGGGTATGATGATTCCCGAATGGGTGTCTAAGGTTTTTAGCATTTCATCAAGTACCGCATACTCTACTTCATCTATCTTATAATCCTCGGAACTTAAGTTAGGAGTTACAAAAGCAAAGATTTGATTGAGTTTATTTGATACATCATTCAGGTCCTCAATGTTGCCCATATCAAAAGTCTGTTTATCATTTACAACTTGAACTTCTACGATTGATCCGTCCTCGCCTTGGGGAAAATCAATAAGAACCTCATCTACTATTCTCTCAAGCCTGCCCAGAGATTGTATAAACATATTTTTTGGATCTATAGCAGAATTATCTACGTAGTAGCGGTTTACATACTGCATTACAATATTTGTAATGTTTAGATTTTGTGCCTGCGTGCTCTTTTCGAAATTTCCAAGACTTGGAGAGAAGATTAAAACATAAAGCAAAGCAATGAACACAATAATTGAAATTGTTATTCTACTGATAGATGCGTGAAACCTTGTCAACATTATTCTCCTTCTTACTTATAATAATTATCACACTATATGTGGTTGCAATCAAATTAAGACAGCATTTAGGGATAATATTCTAATTGAAGTTTTTAATTATACTCCAGAAATAAAATTATTTAACTGAAGTTTTTCTGTGTACTGAAAAATGATTGCAACAGATTTGAGAACCCAATATGTTCTTAAACCCAGAAAGTGCTTATTTGTTTTATCTCTATATTTATAAATATATACGATATATTTTCCCTATTCATTAGTTATTTATGCTTGGGTATAAGATATATAGTTTTTATCTATTGCTAATTCGCAGTTCAGTATTTAGTAATTGCGAGACTGTATTGAACATAGTACAGATAGTAAACTGGTTAAGATAAGTCTGGGTTCTAGTTCTGGTGGTATGAATATTCATTTTGATTCTAACAACAATGGATGAAGGCGGATTTTTAATAGATCTTTAGCAATATGCATTGATTGATATTGATTGATATATAGATAAAAGGTCTTGACAATTCCTCTGAACTATGTTGTCATATGTCCGATTGATACTCGGATTATGGAGGGATGTTGTTTGAAAGATATATATTCGACAATATACGTTGATGAATATATAGAAAAAGGTCTTGACAACGCCCTTAAACTATGTTGTAATTCTGAGCAGTCTAGGATTTAACGGGAGATTTGTTTTAGGGAGATGGAGATTGTCTAAATTCAAATCCCAATTTTTTATTATATAAATTGTAAGGAGGATGTATATGAACGAAAGAATTTTAATGAACAATACCAAAACAAGGAGGAAAGGTTCAATGCTACAGGATAGTTTATCCAAAATTAAGTACTTCTTAGTGCTTGCTGTTCTTTTAGTTTTGCCAGTTTTACCTACGCAGACAATGGCACAGCCGCCGACTCTGATAATCGATCAGACTGATACAGGAGTCAACAGGCTGGTTGCTTTTTGGGATACGAGACAAAGGGATACCTTGATACAGGTTACCAATACCTCTGGTTCCCTTGTAGGTATTCATGTCCAATTATTTGATGTTAATTCTTTGTTTACAGAGTGTGAAGAATGTAACTTCGATGACGAGCTTACAGGTTTTGATACACACGTCTACAACTTAGAAGATATGATGACTAATGCTATACCAGGTGTTAAGCCATCAGTGCCGGTATGTACAGAAATAGGACCCGGTACATACGGTATGGCTGTTATTTCCCGTACATTTGGTCCCAACTTTGCATTAATCGGAGTATTCAGGATCATTGATGAAAGTGGATATGAGTACAGGACCAATCTTGCTGGGGAAGATGTTAATTTCTTTACCAAGCTAGCGGATCAAGAGGTTGTTAATTTTAGTGATGCCAACGGTAATAACTTATCTGACCTAGTAGGACTAACCTACATTAGTATCAATTCCGGTACAGTTCTTGCGGGTCCAGGTATAACCGCTACATTCGGTAGTGTAGCAGATGAAATTCTTATCTGGGATGAAATCGAGGTTGACCAATCCTGCAGCCCAACTACATTTGCATGTGCAGTGGGCTTTATGGATAAAGGTATAGACAACGCGCTGCCTAACAGTAAAGGTCAGCTAAACAGAGTATGTCCTACCGCAATTCTCGACTCAAACAGCGCTGGTTGGTTAGATCTACCGTTTACGGGATTCGGTTGTTTAGATCCAGATCCAAATGCATGTTTACCTCAGCAACCACATCGCTTTATGGGCTACATTGGACTAAACAATGGCGATGGTACAGGATCAATGGATTCATGGTGGGAAAATTTTTAATTGAGAAGTAGGTACAATTGAATGGGTGAAAACAACATGATTTGTGAACGCATAATAAAATTTGAAAAGGAGGATAAATAAATGATAAGCAAGTTAAGGTTTTCATTAATTGCTGTTATAATGCTTGTCCTTGTTGGGTTCGGGTTTCAAAACCAGGCTCAGGGACAGGTGGGGCTAAACGGCTTGTTTTGCCCTGCTGTGCCAGACACCACGGGCTGGCTAATGACTGAAAGAGTAGGTACAGGTCTTGTTGGACCCGACTTCTCTGCAGGTCTACTAGGTACAGTTGAAAACTCAGGATTTGACGCTGTTGGTGGTCTTGACTGGCAGCAGGTAGATAATCCTACAATGACAATATTTGGTACACAAAACCCTACTAACGAAACTGGTTCACAGCTAGTTAGTTGGTGGACACAAAAAAATGGAAGAAACACATATCTTCAGGTGACAAATGCTAGTGGTAGTGATGTTACACTCCATGTACGCGTTCACAATGAAGAATGTGCTGAGATCAGAGACTGGTGTGATGATTATACAGGCTATGACACACACGAGTACAACTTTAGCGACCTATTTGCCAACGACGGTGCAAATATTGCCGATGGCAACCTGCAGGGAGTTGAAGGCTGGTTAGTTGTTACAGCTGTTAAAGATTGTGGAACCCCTGACGAGCTGCCACGCGATTTCAACTACCTCTCAGGTCAGTTAATTGTTCATGACTCTGATGATTATCTCTATGGAACCAACACTTATGCCAGACAGGCTATTTGCTTCGATACTGCATTTCCAGTAGAAGTAAATAGGGTTCGTAATGGTAGCTTCCAAGATGGAGCTGCATTTTGGAGTCAACAGCTGCCGTTTGCTCAACTCACCACGGGATTTGAAATTGACCCAGGTGTATTCCCTCCACCTAACCCTTATAACAGTGGGAACATGGCTTTTGTAATTTCTAATGCCCAGGGCGGAACTTCTTCAGATTCTCAGTATGATGGTGGTTCTTTCACTAGCATTCCGAATATAAACTTTACTAACGTAGCAAATATTCCTGCTGCTCAGTGATGCGAACGTTGCTATTTGGGAAAGTGCTCCGGTTGTTGTTCAAGCAGGCGATAGTATCAACCTAACATATAATATTCAAAACTATTTTCCAAACCCAGGCGGATTTTTTGGGACGGCCACTTGTGAGAACTATACGGCCGTGCTGCTTATTCAAGATTTAGGCGGAGGCAACGGAACATTAGTTGACGGTCTCTGTTATCAGGAAACTGGTGTTGGTGCACAGGGTGGTAATGGAAACATTTTGGGTACATTTTGTTTTGAGTTTGCAGACAGTGATGATGATATTGCCTATTTAGGTTTTGAGTTTGATGGGCGTACAGGATTTCAGCTCAATGAAACTTTAAATACCGGAGGACCGGGCACATTCAGAATTCAGGTAATAGCAGCTCAGTCCAGCAGCTTCTTCGGTGGATGTACTGATGCTGATCACGAAGTTGGAGGATTGGTTAACAACTTCCAGTTAATTGGAATAGATGATATTCCATTTATCTGTGACGGCTGCCTAGACGGCTCTTTCAATGCTTTTCTTGACATTATCACTCCAGAAGTTCTCTACGGACAGTTCAACATCCTTCCTGGCAATGCACAAGCAGGTGCGGATGCTGTTCTTATCAACTTCGCAGATGACTATGGAAACGGCCCAGGAAACATTGGTAGCGGTCCATACAGGCCTGTTGCTGCTACAACTAAATACTTCCTAAGTATCTTCGATGAAGATGAAATAGATCAGAGTTGTGGAGACACCGAAGTATGTTTCGTAAGGTACGGTATTGATGATGCGCTAGTAATGAGTGAAAACTTCAATCCTGCTACGCCAACACCAACACCTACACCTACACCTACGGCTACTCCAACAGCGACACCTACACCTACACCAACACCTTCACCAACAGGTAATGGCGGTGGAGGCGGTAGTTGTGCTATCGCTGGAAGCCCAGTTCAGCTTGGAACAGCACTGGCTAACGTACTTATACCTCTAGTACCTGTAGCCTTTGCATTCGGAGTTAGAGCTGTAAGAAGAAGAAAGAAATAAGATATAAACGATAACAATTATTGGTGGCAAGCCTAGTGCTTGCCACCTCTTATTCTTTCTTTTCAATCAAAGCGAATAAGAGTTAGTTAATAAAAATTAAACCGGGAGAGTTAGAAATAGCTCTCCCGGTTTTTTTTATGCCATATTGCAAATAAAAGAAAGATTATGTCTTTTTGTAGAATATCCACAGAGCAGTGTCTATAATAGAGAGTAGTGTCTATAATGAAACATCAAAATGTAACCCTGATACATTATGGGGAGTTGTCTTTAAAGGGCAGGAACAGAAGCTTGTTTGAAAACAGGCTGGTAGAAAATATTGAAAGAGAAACGGGCGGCAGCGTAACAAAATACAGAGGACGTTTTGTTATGAAGGGCGGTAACCCTGAAAATTTGAAATATATATTCGGTATTTCTTGGTATGCAAACGCGATCAGATCGGAAAAAAGCACTGAATCAATAATAAATATTATTTTAAAAGAAGTAGGTAGCCATATACAAGGCTCAAATAGTTTTGGAATATTCGTTAAAAGGCCGGATAAGACCTTTCCATGTACTTCAATGGAGTTGGAAAAAGATATTGGAGAGAAGGTGTGCAAGAAGACAGGAATGAGTGTAAATCTCAAAAAGCCAGATCTCAGCATATTTGTAGAAATAGCAGACGATGCCTATATTTATTTTAATAAAATACAGGGCTTAAGGGGGCTCCCGGTCGATGTGAGTGGTAATGTACTATCTTTGCTCTCAGGAGGAATAGATTCGCCTGTAGCCTCATATTTGATGATGAAGAGAGGGTGCAGGGTTAATTATATACATTTTCATGTATTTAGTGATAACAATAAGGTTATGAATACTAAGATGCAGAGTGTATTGGATATTTTAAACAGATATCAGGGGAATTCAAAGATATTCTTGGTTCCATATTATGAGTTTGAAATGGAAATACTTAAAGCATTTAACACTAAAGGGACGGAGCTTGTCTTGTTTAGAAGGTTTATGGTTAAATTAGCTGAGAAGATAGCCCGTGAGTACGGCTTTAAAGCGCTTGTAACGGGTGACAGCTTAGGACAGGTTGCCTCACAGACTATCGAGAATATAGCTCAGATAACAAAAAGCGTGACTATCCCCATATTTCAGCCACTTATAGCTTATGATAAGCAGGAAATCATTGATTTAGCTAAACAAATATCCACATATGATTTATCTATTGAAAAATATAAAGATTGCTGCTCAATTGTTTCTTCGAATCCCCGCACAAAGGCAAATACGAGGCAAATAGAGCAGTTAGAGAACACTATGAATATGGATAGTGTTATTGAAAGAACATTTGATTTAGTATCCGTAATAGAGATGTAGAAGTGTTATTCTTTTTCTATCTTGGGAGGTTCTGAATAATCAAGAAAGCCTTTTGGCTGGGGTGGACCGTTATAGGAAAGCTTTTTCCATATAACAGGGTCAGTGTAGTACAACCTAACTACTAAATATTTGAATTGTTTAAAGAATGTAGGATTTTTCACTTTTATATATTTTATGAGCTTGTTGGTTTTTGCTTCATCTTTTAGTTCATAAAAGCGCTTTTCGTATTTAGATCTGGATAGAGAATCCAGGTTCCATATTCCCGCATCGATAATAGCTGCACCAGCTCTGTCTCTATTTGCATATTGCATGAGCTTGTCTCTCATCCCTATCTCGTTAGATCCCGGCATAAGTGCTTCTGCAAGAGCTACCATGCTCTTTTGTGTCTCTTCATTAAGAACAATATAGCCTTTTTGTATCTCAATACCTTTTTCATTGCTTTTAGCGAGTGCAGTTGCAGGTATTGAAGATAGGACGTTCCCGCCTATAAATCCGACTGCCAAGCTTTTTATGAAAGTTCTTCTCGAGTTTATCATGATCAGTAATGCTTACTCAATTATTTCAATTTCTATATTGTTTTCTTTAGCAGCTTCCCTGGCGTAGTTCTCATACAACTGCGCGGTCCGCCCTGCCTCAAGTATATGTCTAATAGATTTTTTTGATACCTTCATAGGGACTTCTCTTACTTCAACAATTTTAAGTACGGCAAAGGTCCCGTTTGGTTTTTGGACTACTTCTGAAATGGCCCCTACTTCTCTGTTATCACTAAAATTTTCCACCATTGTTCTGTCAAAACCTCTATCAGATACGGTAACCGGTTTATCCGGGTAACCATTAGCTATCTCTTGTAAGTCTTCTCCCTTCTCAGCTTTGGCTTTTATTTCTTCTCCCATTTTAGGGTCAGGGAATGAGATCTCGTGTATTCTTAAATAGCTGTATTTGTCTTTGTTCCTATCATAGTACTCTTGGATCTCTTCATCTGATATTTTCTTTGCCGGATCAGCATTTTCAAGAATCTTGGCTTTAGTTCCCTTGATAATTAATCCCTTTTGATATTTTCTTACCTGCTCTTCGTAATCTTTATCGACTCCCTGCTTAAGCCCGATTTGGTATATGACTTCTTCGGTTACTAAAAATTCTACATTTCTTCCTCTAAGATCCTCTTCGTATATCGGCGATCCGTTCACACGCGCTACAACTACGCCTGCTGTTTCTTCTTGTTTATCAGATTTGGTATCATTAGTACTACTAGTCTGAGTATCGGTAGCTGCTTGCTCATCTGGGCTCGACTCCGTATTTGTATCCGATTGATTACATCCTAATAAAATCATAAAAACGAATAATAAAGATAAGTTACGTACGATCATAATTTTGCTCTCCATGTGCGAATATTTATTTCTTGAGCCAAATGTATAACTTATAAACTGATATAAAGCAATAGTTTATTTATAAATTGACATAGAGCAATAGTTTATTTATATTATGCACCACAAATATGTCTTCTAAGAAAGATAAATACGATTGTATCGTAATTGGCTCAGGTCCCGGCGGTGGCCCATTTGCTTGGAAACTTGCTTCAGAAGGTATGAATGTATTAATACTGGAAGCAGGACCGCGTTACAATCCTCTAAATTCATATGCTCTTGACCAGCAAGACTGGGAAACAAAGGGATTCCCCTACAAAAGGAGAATAAGATATACGTTTGGTAAGCAGCAGACGCTAGATCCAAGCTATGCTGATCTCAGGTCATGGAATAAAGCCAATGGAAAGTTAAACCGCACTAGAAAGAGGTATAACTACGAATACCAGCAAGTCTCGGGAGTAGGTGGTACAACACTTAACTATCAGGGTGAGGCGCATAGATTGAATGAGAATGCCTTTAAGATGAAAACCCTTTATGGAGAAGCGGTTGATTGGCCGATTGACTACAAAACTTTAGAGCCATACTACACTCAGGTTGAAAATATTGTCGGTGTCGCCGGCCCTGACAAAGTTCCTAATCGCCCCCGGACTGAGCCCTATCCGCTAAAGCCTCACAAATTGAGCTATGCGAGTCAGATTATAGAGAAGGGCTGTAAAAAAGAAGGTATAAAGCTTCATCCCAACTCGGTTGCCATTCTATCACATCTATACCGCGATGCACCTCCATGCAATTACTGCAATGGTTGTAGTTGGGGATGTCCCAGAAAGGATAAAGGAAGTGTCGATGTAACTTTTATCCCGCTTGCGGAGGATACAGGTACATGTGAAATATTGACTTACGCCTATGCCTCTAGAATTCAAGTTGAAAACAAACAGGGTAAAAAGAAAGTAACCGGGGTTTCTTACTTCGATAAAGCGGGCAAGGAGCATTTTGTTAAGAGCGACTATGTCGCCGTAGCAGGTGGTGCAGTGGAAACTCCTAGATTACTTCTGAATTCAGAAATAAATAATAATGATCTTGTCGGTAAAAACTTTATGGAAACCAATTTCTACGAAGCAGTAGCTTTTCATCCCGACAGATTGGATTCATATAGAGGGATCCCGTATGATAGTGTTATCTGGGATTGGAATAACCCCGATCCTGATAAAGGGTTTGCAGGCGGTCTAAGGCTCTCTCCTACTGTCGGAAGCGCTACAGGTCCTATCAATTATGCACTAAGATACTTCGAAGGATGGGGAGACAATATAGTTAAAGGAATGGATGAGTGGTTTGGCCATGCTATAGCAATAGCCGGAGTGGCTGAATTTTTCCCAAATGAGAATACTTTCGTTACCCTCGATCCTGAGATCAAAGATGAATACGGTTTACCGGTTGCTCAAATACAGTCATTTCTAGGTGAAGCTGAGCTTAACAGCCTGCAATTTATGGAAAAAACATCAAAAGCTATTCTACAGGCAAGCGGTGCAAATGAAATTGTAGAAACCGTTTCTTCGTACGATTATTTTGCAGCAACACGTGTGTATGGCACATGCCGTATGGGTAATGATCCTGAGGTGTCGGTTGTTGATTCCTCTTTAAAGTTTCATGGCATACCTAATCTTTTGGTGACAGATGCAAGCGTGTTTCCTACCTCAGGCGGAGGCGAGTCGCCATCACTGACTATAGAAGCTCTAAGTTTAAGAGCTGCTGATTTGCTTATAAAAGATCTTAAAAAAGGTTAGATTCCGTTGATACGGTTAGAACCATATTTCTCGATATTAGTTTCATTTGTTTCTATATGTCTATGCATGAGCAGTTCGTATGCTCAAGAAGAAAATCTTCCAAGTTTTTCTAATGTGCAAACACAGACCGGAATACCGTATATCGGGCAGATTGGCCAGGCCGCCTCTTGGGGTGACTATAATATTGACGGCTGGCCCGATTTGTTCTTGTCTAATAGCGACCGTGTTCCCAGACGAAGCGCAGGAGCTCATAATCTGCAGAGGTCATTCTTTTTTATTAACCTGCAAGGAAAGTTCGGTAACTTGTCTAACGAAATAGGTATTCCTAATACACGCTATAAAACTGCTACTTGGGCAGATTATAATAATGACGGATTTCCGGATTTGCTTCTTGGGACAAAAATGGCATCAAGACCCCCTAAGCTATATAAGAATATTGACGGAGAATCTTTTATTGATGTTTCTGAGCAGGCTGGAATAACCAAAGAACTCTCTACAGTAACCCATGGTATTTGGGCAGATTATGATAATGACGGGTATGTAGATTTTTTCCAAGCGGGCAAAGGGCTTTCATATCTTTATAGAAATAAGGGAGATGGAACATTTGAAGAGGTATCTGAAAAGGCAGGAATTGACGGAAGGATTGTAACCAAGTCGGCCATTTGGTTCGATTCAAACAACGATGGCTATCAGGATCTACTGCTTGTAAATCATGGCTTTAACACATTTTATCTAAACCTTGGCAACGGAACATTTGTGGATATGACTGAGAGCTCCGGTCTTGACGGGCACGCGATTTGGCATACAAACTCTGCATGCTCAGGTGATTATAATGGTGATGGGTATATAGATATTTATATGACCAATATAGGCAAAGCGAACGGCAATGCACTATATAGAAATAATGGAGACGGAACTTTTACCAATATGACTTTCTTGACCAATACCGATGACGTAGGCGATGGAAGAACTTGTGCATGGGTCGACTTTGATGCAGATGGGAAGATTGATCTATTCTCAACAAATCACCTGAGCCCCAACAGACTTTACAGAAATTTGGGCGGAGATGTCTTTGTNNTCTTTGTAGATGTTGCCCCTAATGTCGGAATAGACAAACCTATAGACGTATTTGCTGCAACTTGGGCTGATTACAATAGAGACGGGTTTATGGACGTCTTTCTAAACGGACATATAGGTACGGGATTAATGAAAAATAGCGGCAATTCGAATAACTCAGTTACATTTGAGTTAATTGGCAATGGTCTAACAAGTAACAGCTCTGCAATTGGCGCACGGGTTGAAGTTGTTACAGGTAACGAAAAACAGATAAGGGAAGTCTCGGGAGGCAGGGGATGCTGTGAGCAAGATATGCTGCCTGTTTACTTTGGATTAGGGAAAAACAGGAGTGCTGATGTCAAGGTTATATGGCCTAGCGGAAATACTTGCTCATTCAAAGATCTCTCAGTTGTTGAGGCAAACCATTTTACTGTCCATGAAGTAAAGTGTGATATAATTCCCTCTGACAAATAGCAGGTTAATTATTAATAATAGCTGTATTATTTGGACAAATTATGAGAAATATATCTCTATCAGCAGTGCTTCCTGCTCATAATGAAGCAGAGAATATTCAGAACACGGTGCTGAACTGCGTAGCTTACCTGGAGCCTAATGTTGCATCTTATGAGGTAATAGTAGTTAATGATGGTTCATCAGATAATACAAAAGAGATTGTTGAGCAACTTGCTTCCGAGAATTCAAATGTTGTCCTGGTTAATCATGAAGTCAACAAGGGTTACGGATCCGCTCTCAGGAGCGGCTTTGACAGTGCAAGAAATGAATACATTTTTTTTATGGACAGCGACGGACAGTTCGATATTGAGGACCTAGATAGCCTTTTGCCCCTTGTGAGCCCGGACAAAGTGGTTATCGGATACAGGATGGGCCGGGCAGATTCTTTCATAAGATCCCTTAATGCTTGGATGTATGCCCAGTATATACATTTGATGTTCGGACTGAACGTAAAAGATATGGATTGTGCTTTTAAAGTTTTTCCAACCAAGGCATATCGGGATATTGCACCTATCAAATCCGGCGGGGCTCTCTTTACTGCCGAGTTCTTGATCAAGCTGAAAAGAAATGGATTTGTGTTTGAAGAAGTAGGTGTTAGACATTTTCCAAGGCAGTTCGGCACACAGTCCGGAGCAAATATAAAAGTTATATTACGCATGTTCAAAGAATCGTGGAAGCTAAGAGATGAACTCAGGGGAAGCTAGAAATACTAATTTAAGTAAAAGTTCATACATTCAACTGTCCGTAATACTTCTGGTAGGATTTATTCTCAGAATATATCTCTCAACACTAGGATCATTCGAGGGTGATTTTCACACATGGATCGGCTGGGGTATTGGGCTGTCGAAGGTAGGATTTTCTCAGTTTTACGATAACTATTGGTGTGATTATATGCCTGGCTACCTATACGTGCTAAGGCTGCTTGACGAAATAAGCTTTTCTTTCCCATGGCTTTCTAAATACATTATTTACAAGCTACCTGCAAATCTGGCTGATTTAGGAATATCTATACTGATTTTTATCGCCCTAAGGCCAATAGCTAGTGCAAGAGCTGCAATGATAGCATCAATTGTGTACTTCTATAATCCTGCAGCGCTTTCAAATTCAACTCTTTGGGGGCAAATAGACTCATTTCATGCTTTTCCTATCCTGCTCTCTATAATTCTTGCCCTCAGAAAACACTATATTCTCTCGGGGCTTTTCGCAGCGCTCGCATTTATGATTAAGCCCCAAAGCATCGTGCTCTTTCCAATTATAGGCTACATAGCTATTAATCCCTTTTTCTATCCCCATGACAGGTGGAGCATCAGGAATTTTATTCCGGGAATTAAAATTGCTCTTACTGTTGTCGTTACCTGCACATTAATCACGCTTCCTTTTATATGGGATAAGTTTGATTCAGTCTTTTATATCTTCACAGGCCCCTTGGAACTCATCATTCAGCGGTTTGATGCGGCCTATGAACAGTATAAGTTTGCATCTCTCAATACCTTTAATTTCTGGGGAGTTTTTGCCATGTGGCATAATGATGAGACATTGTTTTTAGGTGTGTCTTATAAAACCTGGGGAACCGCAATCTTTGCGGGATTTTATTTGCTTATATTCATTTCACTATTCAGGTTTAATCTTAAGAATAATGAGAGCAAAAAAGAATATACATATCTTATTTTCCAGGCTATTACCCTAATACTTTTCTCTCTATTCCTTTTTGTTACTAGGGCACATGAAAGACACCTGCTGCCTGCTATAGCGTTTTTTACTCTCATAATATTCCGCTCTTGGATATTTCCATATTTATATGCTATTGTGTCGGGTGTTTATGTATGTAATATGATTTATTCGTACGTACAGCTCAACACTGAATACCGGGGCATTCCCGATTCAGTGGAGCAAGTGCTGATACCACTAATGTTCATACTGTATTTGGCGGCCCTAATTATTGTATTGACTAATTTCATCCGTCAATCATTTAGGGATAATTATTTAGAATGATTGCAAATTATATCTCGAGATCAAAAAAATGACATTTAGAGAGCTCATTTATAAATATAGAGTCTGGCTGATTCTGTTTTTAATAATTTTGTTTAGTTTAGGAATCAGGTTCCATCGTCTGGAGTTCCCGAAGAGCTATTATTTTGATGAAGTATACTTCGCTTTTACAGCTCAGGAAATGGCAAAGGGAAATCAGTATGCCTGGCAGATTCCCGGTGCTGAAGTAGAAGTTCCAAAGGACATGGCCTACGAGTGGACACATCCCCCGTTGGGAAAAGAGATCACAGCGCTGGGTATATTGATATTCGGCGATAACACATTTGGATGGCGTTTCTTCCAAGCGGTCTTCGGGGTGCTGGGAGCTATATTTATCTTTCTCTTGGCAAGGAACTTGTTTAACGACAGGGTAGGTCTTCTAGCAGCGCTGCTATACTCGCTTGAGTCTTTTTTATTTGCTCTGAGCCGTATCACAATGACGGATATTTTTATTGCAAACTTTGTACTTTTGGCCTCACTCTTTATTGTTAAATTCGTTCAGTCCAGAAAAACCTTATATCTTTTGCTTACAGGTGCATTTTGCGGAGCTGCAATATCAGTTAAATGGAGCGGGGTTTATATTGCAGAATTCTTAGCCGGGGTGTCATTCTTCTTAATATATTATTTTGAGGTTTATAGCTCTGACTCTCAAGGGCGCACATATATTAAGTCTGTTCTTAATATCTTTCCGCGAATGATTTTGGCTTTTGCTGTGATTCCTCTGCTTATATATATCGCTACATATATACCGTTTTTCTATTATGGTAATTCGATCGGTGACTTTATAAATCTTCAGGAGTCGATGTTCGGCTACCACGGCGGTGTTACCGATGATCATCCATATGCTTCCCAATGGTGGTCATGGCCTTTGATTCTTAAACCGGTGTATCTGCACTTCGAGGATTTAGGCGGCACTCAATCTCACATATACACCCTAGGGAATCCTTTTATCTGGTGGACAGGCTGCTTATTCATAATACTGGGTGTCTTGCAGGTCATTAGAAGGGAATCACCTGCGCTGGTATTTGTTGTAGTCAGCTTTTTTGCATATTGGCTCCCTTGGGCGCTGTCGCCAAGAAAGGTAACTTTCTTATATCACTTTTTGCCCTCACTTTTGTTTATGCTTATTGCTAGCGCATATTTCTTAGATTTAATATGGAATAAGCAAAAGTACGGGAGGATCGCAGTACTGTTGTATTTCATTATTGCAGCTGCGATCTTTTATTATTTCTATCCGATTACCTCTGGCGTAGCTATAGACGCCAGTAGTGTAGAAGGCTATTTTTGGATAAAATCTTGGAGATGATAAATTACTCAGGCGGGTTCTTCTAAATAAATCTCAAAATACATATAATTGTCAAACTAATATGAAAAAAATCGATATAATAAGCCCAATAGTCCTAGGTCTCATAATCTCAGCTTTTATCATATCTTTAATTAGAGTTACTAAGAGCGATTCTATTATTATTGGAATTAATCCCGCTGTACTTTGGGTATTGATAATAGCGGTGGTTCCTTCACTTTTGGTTCTGTGGGTATTTATAAGCTCCCGTTTGGGAAAAAGAAGGCATGTATTTTTTCAGTTTGGCAAATTCATCCCGATAGGTATCTCAAATACGGCTATTGATTTTGGCACGCTTAACTTGCTAATTCTAACTACAGGTATAGACAAAGGGTTTTGGTTCTCTGCGTTTAAGGGAATTTCATTTGTATGTGCAGTGATAAATAGCTACTTATGGAATAAGTTCTGGACCTTCGACGCTGGGGGAACGGATGACGCGGGAAAAGAGTTCCTTAAATTTATTGTTGTTGCAGGCATAGGATTTGTAATCAATGTCGCAATTGCATCCTTACTGGTCAATATCATAGGGCCGCTATGGGGAGTATCGCCAATTATATGGGCCAACTTGGCCGCCTTCGCATCCATTTTGTTGGTAATTATTTGGAATTTCTTGGGATATAAGTTTTTAGTTTTTAAAAATTAGTTTTTATACCTCCAAAGGAATTCTTAGAAATCTCTGCCGTTACCGGTGTTGTCATTGCTAATTAAATATATGGCAATTTGGCAATAGTTTATGTATAAATAATATTGAACACCTTTACAAATTAAGTAAATTTTCTGTTAGCTCGATAGAGTATGATATGAACTTTGCAATTTCTCTAGAAAATACTCTTTTAGCAATGCTATGTGTGTTGTTTGCATTAATTTCAATCGGCGGATGCAGTAGCAATGGTGATCAAACCGGGGATAGTGGTGGAACAGTTGACGGGGCAGATATACCAATTATCAATGAACCAAAAAGTGATAATCAAATTGTTCACCCCGCTGATGTTCATATGGAAGCCTCAGATTTTTTACCCTCCAATTCCAACCTTACTCACCTTTGTTCAGATTGGGAAATCAGAACCGCAGTACCCGACGAGGTAGTATGGGAAGCAACTTGTATTACAGGTACTGAAAAGGTGCATATCCATCTTGGTGACGGTGTTTTTTTGAACTCCCACGAAGGACGAAATATTTTGCTCTATGAAACAGATTATATCTTGCGTACTCGCCACCTCATCGGTAGCAATAGTTCTTCAGGTCAGTGGAGCGGTTGGGCAGCACGCCTCTTTAGTACCAGTTCAATTACTGAGATCATTGCACTTGAACTGGATGATATAGTTGAAGAACCAACTCCCGGATGGGTCGATTCTTTTGGCGAGAATATAATCCTGCCTCAATCTGGGAACCCTCCAAGATTAACCGTATCGACAGTAGAAGGTGATTTGATCTTGGAATATCGCGGATTAGACGGCATTTCTAACCAAGTGATCAATCCACCTGACTTAGATGAACACCTGCCGATTATAGTGGAACTGAGTTCGGGGAGTATTTTCGGGGACCTGGTACTGCCCGAATCAAGACTAATATTCCTAGATGATGAGGGCATTGAGCGAAATATATACCTGCCGGCTGTATCTTTATCTCCATCTGAAGATGCTCAATATTGGGTTTCTGTGGCCGGTAGTACATATATCGCCAGCGAATCACAGGGCCAACCCAATTTCTCAACACTTGCAAGGGCCTCTCCTATTCCCTGGTCTGTAATCCAACCAGGCTTCAGAGTTGAGCTGGTGGCAACTGGATTTCAACTTCCGATTAATATTGCATTTGTACCCAATCCTGGAAACGACCCAACAGATCCGCTTTTCTATGTGACAGAGCTATACGGAACGATAAAAGTGGTACATAACGACGGTACTGTGGCCGACTATGCAACGGGTCTATTAAATTTTAACCCCACAGGCAATTTCCCCGGATCGGGTGAACAGGGCCTTACAGGTATAGTGGTAGAGCCCCAAACAGGGGATGTCATCGCAAGTATGCTATACAGCCTGAATCCTTTAGATGAAGGATCTCCGCACTACCCAAAGGTTGTGCGCTACAAAAGCAGCGACGGAGGAAAGACCGCATCATCAGAGGTCGAAGTATTTGATTTCTTTCCTGAAATTCAGGGACCTTCACATCAAATATCAAATCTCACTATAGGGCCCGACGGAAAGCTATATATTCATATGGGAGATGGTCTCATTTCTTCCACTGCACGTAATTTAAACTCCTTTAGAGGCAAAATATTACGTATGAACCTTGACGGTTCTCCTCCTGCGGATAACCCCTTATTTAGTCTAAGTGATGGAATCAATGCAGAGGATTATATTTATGCTTATGGGTTCCGCAACCCTTTTGGGGGAGCATGGTCACCAAATGACGGATTTCTGTATGTAGTGGAAAATGGTCCTAGTATTGATAGGTTGGTAAGAATTGTTCCGGGTGATGACTATGGATGGGAAGGCAATAACGAAGATATGTTAATTGCCGCAATCTATAATTGGATACCTTCTGCTGCGCCGGTAAATATGGCATTCATCTCACAAGAAGTATTTGAGGGAAGCGGCTTCCCAGAGACTAAAATGAATAATGCTTATGTTTCGGAATCGGGACCGACTTATGCTTCCGGACCACAAATCAATGGAAAGCGTATCAGCGAGTTTTCTATAGACATCGATGGGTTCTTGACTAATAGCCCAATTCCTATTGTAGAGTACGACGGCTCAGGCAAGGCAACCGTTGCAGGCGTAGAGGCCGGTCCGGGAGGGCTTTACTTCAGCGGGCTGTACAAGGATCTCGATTTCACTTCACCGATCGATCCGGGGGCTAGTATTTATAAAATAGTATATATTGGCGAATGAAAGCTTTTTCTCAGCACCTGTTTTTAGCCCCTCACGCCGACAAATTGGGGCCGCAGGATGGAGTCCTCAATTTTGTTATATCTATTCAATTATATAAAAGGATATTCTCAATAATCTATATTGTGTTATTTATCTTTGTTGGGTAAGTTAAAAATCTAAAACAGGGTTAGTGTTAA
>JABAOE010000909.1_pt7 | contig 32598 bp, 39 predicted proteins | sample 7062141 | NCBI WGS metagenome assembly JABAOE01 (sample SAMN14538627, study PRJNA623070) | marine sediment metagenome | biome: marine biome [ENVO:00000428]; feature: marine pelagic biome [ENVO:01000023]; material: deep marine sediment [ENVO:00002113] | place: India: Gulf of Khambhat ...
GACGAGTTCGTCTACGAGATCGCCTGCGCGCAGCTGTGCGGCAACAGCCACTACAGCATGCGCGGCTTCCTCACGGTCCACACGCCGGAGGAATACCAGGCCTGGCTGGACGAGGAGGCGTCCTATCTCGGCGGCGGTGAGGAAGAGGATTTCTGGAACTGAGCCGCCCCTTGAATCGACGATACGAAAAACGGCGATCCGCAGGTCGCCGTTTTTTTTGCCTCGTGGTGTCGGCCGGATCAGGGAACGGGCGAGGTCCCGGGCTCCTCGGCCGGGGCGGCGGCGATGACCTCGACGAGCTCGATCTCGAAGGTCAGGGCGGCGCCGGGCTTGATGCTCCCCGGGCGGCCGCGGTCGCCGTAGGCGATCTCGGAAGGGCAGGTCAGCTTGGCCTTGCCGCCCACCTTGAGCTTCTGGAGCCCTTCCGAGAAGCACGGGATGACGCCACCCACGTTGAACTCCGCCGGGTCCTTGCCGCGCGTCGAGTCGAACACCGTCCCGTCACGCAGCGTGCCGTGGTAGTGCACCTTGACCGTGTCCGTCGCGGTCGGCTGGGTCCCGTCGCCCGCGGCAATCGAACGGAAGACCATGCCCGAGGCCAGCTTCTCTGCGCCTTCTTCCTGCGCCATCGTGTCGCAGTAGGTCTGGCTCGCATCCCGCTCTTTCTGCGTGATCTCGTTCATGCGCGTCCGCATGGTCGTGTCGAGCATCGGCCCGTAGACCGTCATGTCGATCCGTGGCTCGGCGCCGGAGGCGCCCTCGTTCAGGCCGGCGGTCACGTAGACCATTTCTTCGGCGGTGAATTCCAGCGTCATGATGTTTCGCCCGAGCGCCTGGCCGACCGCGTAGAGTATTTTCTGGTCGTCCGTCTCGAGCTTGACGGGCTCGGCGGACTTGGCTTCTTCGGCCGCAGGTGCCGGGGTGAGGCAGGCAAAAACCGCCAGGCACAAGGCCAATGTCAGGAATCGTCGCATCACGGTCCTTTCCGCCCGGATCCGCCGAGAGGGCGGCTGGGCCGTGCAGAGGAAACTCCAGTTCTATCCCATCGCGGGGTGGAGCGCCAACGAGGTAGATTTGCCTGGTTGGCGGGTGGGACCTATCCATTGACCCCGGACGCACCTCGGCACGGGGCGCTTCGCCGGAGGAAGAACGATGAGGAAACGGCTTGGACTGGCGGTCATTGCACTGGCGCTGTTCGGCACGGCGATGCCGGTCGATGCGGGCTCCTTCGAGAACGCGGTACGCGCGCGCTGGCGCGGCGCCTGGATCGTAACCGAGATCGAGACCTACTCGTCCTGCGCAGGCAACTACTTCAACAACGATGTCTCGGGGCAATTCGTCGCCGCACGCTCGGGGCGTCCGTTCGAGCCGGGCGAGTTGGCCAAGGTGGACAAGCTGCAGGTCAACCGCAAGAAGGTCGAGTTGATGATCACGATCGCCGGAATGAACCTCCTGCCTCGACAGGACGGGCCGTTCACGCTCTACGACCGGCGCACCTGCCGGATCGAGCTCGAGGTGGCCATCCCGCGTGACGTCATCAAGTCCAAAGACGTCGACGAGGTGGACCGGCTCCTCGCCACCGTGGCGCAGCGTTTCTCGACGCGCGAGGCCGCGCTCGATTCCTCGGACTGGAACGGTCGCGAGGCCGATGAATACCCGGCGGATTACGAGCGCACGCTGGCGCTGCACGCCGTCTGGGTCGCGGAGGAGACCAACCTGGCCATCGATCGGCAGCTCGACAAGACGCTGCTCACGGCCAACGAGCTCGCCCGCGAGGTCGACGACAACCCGGTCTACCTGGCCGGGTTCGCCGAGGGTGCGCGCGCGATGCGCGAGTGGCGCGAGCGCGACTGTGGCCGACTGCTCGGCTCGACGGCGGTCACCTTCCGCCTCAAGGCGCCGGAGGAATTCCGCGAGAACGAAACGTGGTGCGCCGGGTTCCATGACGGCCAGGCCCTGGTCTACAGCCTGGCCCTCCTGAGCCGCCTGCCCGCCTGCTACGTGGAGGTTCCCGAGCTCCCCGCCGAATACGCCGACGCGTCTCTGGGGCAGCGCTAACCTCCCGCTACAATGAACGCGGGAGGTCGATCATGTTCCGAGCCACACTCATCCCGGGGATCTTTCTGCTGACCGTCGTCGGGGCTCCTCTGCTCGCTCAGGAACAGGAACCCGTGGTCGACAAGTCCGTCTGGGACCAGGTCGTCGTGCTCTACGAGCAGGCGAAGGAGAAGGGTGAGACCGCCGCCGAGGACGTCTACGAGTGGGCCAGGGAAGATGTCGAGAAGATCGGCGACTGGGAGTACAAGGTCGAGTACCTGGCCAACCCGAACCACATCGCGCTCGAGAAGAAGCTCAACGAGCTGGGTACCGAGCGCTGGGAAGCGGTCTGGATCGACCGCCAGGGACCCAACCTGATCGTCACGCTGAAACGCCCCTCGCGCACGTGGCTCAACAAGCTGCCGCTGGGCCAGCTGATCAAGGCCGCGGCCGGCGCGGGCGACGGGGGCGGCGGCGAGTAGGTCGCTAGCCCCCGTTGGCGGCGCGGAAATCGAGGAAGCGTTGCGTGCAGGCCCGTGACGCCTCGACGAGTTTCGGCCAATCCGGGTGGTCGCGCGCGTTCCGGAAGTAGGGCGAGGCTTCCAGGTAGTCGCCCAGGCAATACCCCTCTTCGAAGGCTTCGAGCGCCCAGCGGAACGTGATGCCGGGGTTCTGGAACGAACCGATGTCCGCGGCCATCAGGAACTTGTTTTCCGGATCGACCATCCCGTCGGCCAGTTCCTCGGGGATCGGAGCGTCGGGATCCAGCGGTCGTCCGTCGAGGAACGACTGTATCCAGTCCGCGTACCCTCCCGGCCCGGATTGCTCGATCTCCTCCTCGAAGAACGATCGCGAACCCTCGATGTCCCCCTCGAACATGGCGACACGGATCATCGCTCGTCGGTAATAGTTCGTCCGGCCGTCGAGTCGCAGGTAGGACCGTGCCTGGTTCCAATCCCCGGTCGACAGGTGCGGGACGTAACAGGAGCGGGCGCCCGAGTTCTCCGGATCCATTCGTCGAGCCCGATCGCAATACTCGATCGCCTCGTCGAGAAGTCCGGCGTAGCGCAGGATGTAAGACATCGCGAACTGAAGCTCGGGTGAGTTCGGGCGGCGAGTGAGTTGCTCCCGCGCGCTCAACCATGCGGGCCCCGCCTCGTTGGCCTCCACGCGGAGCGTCGAGCTGAACGTGAAGGCCTGCGGGTGGCCGGGGACCAGGCTCAGCGCCCTCTCCAACGCGTCACTCGCCTTCTTACGGAAGCTGACGGCCCGGCCCGGCCAGAAGGATTCGAAGTAGTAGCGCCGTCCGAGCCGCGCCCAGGCATCGGCGAACTCGGGATCGAGGTCGACGGCCTTCTCGAGCAGCGTGATCGCCTCGAGGTTGGGCTCGGGGTCGAGCCGCAGGGAGACGGACTCGAGGTACAGGCGATAGGCTTCCTCGTTGGTCGGCGATACGGCATCGTCCCCCGCCGTCGCCCCCAGCCTCGGCAGGAGCCCGCGCGTGATCTCATCCGAAACGAGCGTTCGCAGCTCCAGGAGCTCATCGCGAGGCACGGTCACCGAACCTCTCCACAACACGGCGTTGGTCTCGACCTCGATCGCTTCGAGGCTGACCCGCAAATCGTTCCCCTCGGACGAGTAGTGTCCGGTCACGATGTGATCCGCCGCGAGATCCTCGGCGACCTGACCGAGATCGACGTCGTCGCCGTAGCGGCTGGTCTGCGAGAACGGCCGCACGGCCAACGAATCGGCATAGCTCAAGGTCGTCGTGATCTCGTCGGCCATCGCGAGCCGTAAGTGGCCCAGGGACTGGTCGGCGGAAAGGTTCTGGATCGGCAGTACGGCGATCTTCGCCGGCTCCCGAACGATCGTCGCGACGGGGGCGAGATCGGCAGTGTCGTCACCGCGCAGCTGCATCACCGCCACGGCGACCACGGCCACCACGGCGACCGCCGCCAGGCCCCAGACGAACGGCGACGTCTTCTTCTTGGCAACCGCCACCGGGACGGCGACCGAACTCCCGCTGTCGCGTCTCAATCGCAGGAAGTCGGCGCGCATCTCCGCGGCACTCTGATACCGTGTGGCCTTGTCTTTTTCGAGCGCCTTGTTGATCAGGTGCTCGAGTTCCTCGGGCACGTTCGGGTTCAACCTCACCGGGGCAACGGGCGAACTATGCAGGATCGCGTCGAAGGTGGCCGCCGTCGTCGTGCCCGCGAAGGCCAGCTTTCCGGTGACCATCTGGTACAGCACCACCCCGAGCGAGAACAGATCGCTACGCGCGTCGATCTCCTGCCCGAGCGCCTGCTCCGGTGACATGTAGGCCACCGTCCCGAGCGCCGTGCCCGGGCTGGTCAGGTGCTCGTCGAGCCGGGTGCGTGTTTCGTCGTCGATCCCGACATCACCCGTCTCCTCCACCAGCTTGGCCAGTCCGAAATCGAGGATCTTCGCCTCGCCGCGGTCGGTGACGAAGATGTTGGCCGGCTTGATGTCGCGGTGGACGATCCCCTTGGCATGCGCGGCGTCGAGCGCGTCGGCGATCTGACCGCCGAGCTCGATGACGCGCTCGAGCGGCAGCGGTCCCGCCTCGAGCAGTTCCTTGACGGTCTTACCCTCGAGCAACTCCATGACCAGGAAGGGCCGTCCGTCGTGTTGGCCGATGTCGTGGATCGTGCAGATGTTCGGATGGTTGAGCGCCGAGGCGGCACGGGCCTCGCGCAGAAACCGGTCGAGCGTCGATTGGTCGATCGTCGCCCTGTCGGGCAGGAACTTGACCGCGACGGGACGGCCCAGGCGGGTGTCCTCGGCGCGATAAACGACGCCCATGCCTCCTCCACCGATCTGCTCCGTGATGCGGTAGTGGGAAACGGTGTGCCCGACCAAGAAACGCCTCCTGAGGCGGAATCGTAGCCCAAAACGACCCCGCTGCAGCACGACTTTGCATTCAGGACGGGCCTGGACGGCGAATCGAGAGGACAATGTCTGCGATGAAGTGTTCCGCGATCGGTGCCCTCCTGCTGGCGGCCGCCACGACGGCCCAGGCGCAGACACCAGCAGGCGCGCTCCCCAGCAACCTCCAGGAAGAGACGACCGTCCGGCGCATCCAGTGGCCGGTCACGATCGAGCCGCGTGTGCCCGGTGGCTGCGACGATCTTCTGTCCGAGGACATCCGCGTTCGCGAGGACGGCGTCGAGGTAGAGGTCGACGGGATCGAGACCCGCCCGCTCCCAACCATCCACGCGGTCGTGATCGACAACAGTGGCAGCATGGATGCGCGCCTCGGCGCGGCGAAGAAGGCGGCGTTGGCCTACCTCGAGCGGCTGCCGGCCGGCGAGCCTGCGATGCTGGCCACGTTCAGCGACAACCTGGTGCTCAATACACCGCTGACGACGGACCGCGAGATCCTGCTGCGCGCGATGAAGAAAATCGAGCCGCGCGCCTTCACCGCGTTGAACGACGCGATTCACTACACGGTCAGTTATCTGGCGCAACGGCCCGAACGTAAGGTGCTGGTCTTGATCACCGACGGTTGCGACAGCGCCAGCCTGACACGGCACTCGCTCGACGACGTCGTGAGGATGGCCGGCGAGACGCCCAACCTGACGGTTTTCCCGATCGGGATCGACCTGCCCGCACGTTGCGACGGTCCGCTGGCGACGCCGGGCTACATCGGAGGCCCGGTACAGCCGCTACAAAAGCTGGCGACCAACTCCGGAGGCCACCTCTACCGCACGAAGGAAACCGCGGCGCTCGGCATGGTCTTCGACGAGATCTTCGAGCGCCTGCAGAAGGAAGGCCACGTGGCTTATCGGCCGCTGGCGCACGGGCGGGGCAAGAAGGACGTGGCCGGAGAGGATCGCAGGCGCCGGGTGAAGATCGAGTCGTTGCGGTCCAAACGCTGCAAGATAACGTCTTCCGGGCCGCTGACGCGCATGGAATACGCGTCCGGAGCGGCGGTTCGTACAGTCCAGCCACTCGTTGCCGGCGCCGAAGGGACAATTCTCTATCGCGACTGGTGGGGCCCAAAAAGCGACGACGATCCCGTCGGGCGCCTTGTCCTCGACGACCACGCAATGCACGGACACGGTGCGGACCTCGACCGCGAACGGGGCGCGCTCTACTCCGCCACCGCGTTTCACCTCGGTGAGCGCTACATCTCGGAGACCGACCGTAAGGTTCGCATCCAGAGGCGTAGCTTCACGGTTGACGTACCGCCGTTCGACTGGGTGCGTTCCTCCATGAAGGATCCCGAATCGGTCCTGCTCTACCTGTTGCAGGGCGACGCCGTCCCGTTCCTACCCTGGCCCGATCCCGAAGGAAGGCGCCAACGTGCCAGGCGTGTGTTCGGTGAGAACTGGGTCCACGGGCAGACGATGCTCGAGATCCGCGAGGCCGTCGGCCGCGGGCTGTTCACCTATCCCGGCTATCGCGAGTTCGCCTATCGCCGCACGCAGGAGGCCTACCGCGAGGAGATGGACCAAGTCCTCGAACACTCGAAAGCGATTCGATCCCTGTCCGCGCCCGAACGGGAAAAACTCGCGCAGGCGATCCAAGCGCAGCAGCCCGAACCGAGCGGCGGTCAGCTGCAGCAGTACCTGGCCGAGTGGCTCGGAGACATCCCTGCTTACGAGTTGGTCGTCGGTTTCGAGGGTTGGGCGGCCAACGCCGTGCTGGACACCGACGTCGCGGAGCCGACGGCGGTGTTCCTCCTCGACCTGATCGACACGAAATGGGAGCGGCTCGGCACGTGGTTCCCCCCACCGACCCAGGTGCGCATCGTGGCGCCGCTGGTGCCGGCCTACGACGAGTCGCGCGATCAGATCGGCTTCTTCCGCATCCTGCTGCCCGAGGTCGCCGTCGTCGGGCCTCCTCCGAACCTCGTCCCCGAACGCCCCCTGGGCCTGACCTTCCTGCGCCACCTGACCGAGGTCACCGGCGGTCGCGACGCCTGGCCCCGCGGGGTACGCATGCAGGACCTGAGCTACTACTGGGACAAGCGCAAGGACCGCCGTCGGATCATCCGCGGCGCCAGGAAGCGCAAGCTGATCCCGCACGACATCCACTGGCGCAAGGTGCCGATGGTCGCCATGACGCTGGGGCCGGACGGCTCGGACAAGCTTCCGGTCACGGTGTTGTGGGACCCGAAGCCGAAGCGGCCGGACTCCCCGCCGCCGCCGATCTGCGTCGATCTCGGCGACCCTACGGCTCTACCGAGCGGCACGTGGGTCGAGGACCTACGCGACAGCATCCTCGACATCGTCCCCGAGTGCCGGATCGAGACCGAAGGCTAGGCGCTAGCGGCGGCCGAACACCTTGGGTGTGGGCATACGCGAGCGGATCTCTTCCAGCTCCGTCTCGGTGATCACCGTGATCCCCTTCTCGGCACAGTAAGACTCGACGCGCTTCGTCACCATACCGCGGACGAACGCGGGGATGCGCTTCATCCGCTCGCGTGCGGCGGGCTCCCACGTGATCGGTTGATCGGGTGTTGGAGCCTTCGCGCCGTACTCAATCGAGGGCGCCAGTTTCTCGGCCGCTGCGGGGAAAGCGCCGGGCTGGTACGAGCAGAGCGGATCCTCGGAGAGCACGCTGCCCGTCACTCCGAAGGCTCGAGCGCGGCAGCCACCGCAAGTCGTGTTGAACTCGCAGGCGCCGCAGCGTCCGCCGAGATCGCCGCGACGTCGCATGTCCCTGAACGGCTCGGAGTGCTCCCACACGTCGGCCAGCGTCTCGCGCTTGAGATTACCGCCGAAGACCGGCAGGTAGGGGCACGGGGTGACGTCACCGTTGGGCCGGATGCCCATGTAATGCGTGCCCGCCGGGCACCCGCCGGCCCCACCCGAGTAGGCCTTGAGGAACGGCGAGTCGGGGTCCTTCTCGAAAACGGTCTTGACGTAATGCGGCGCGCACTTGGCGTTGACGATCATGCGGTTGCGGAAGCGCTCCTGGAGTGCGTGCAACGTTTGCAGCACGGCGTCGTACTCATGCGGCTCGATGTCGGAGACGAACTGACCGCGGCCGGTCTGCACGAGGAAGTAGAGGTTCCAGACCTTGGCGCCCATCGTGTCGTGCGCGAAGTCGGCGATCTTCTCGACCTCGTCGAGGTTGTGCCGGCCGACGGTCGTCTGCACGATGAACGGCAGCCCGGCCTCGTGCAGGATCCTCGCGCCGCGCACCGTGTTGTCCCAGGCCCCCTTGACCGCGCGGAAACGGTCGTGCATCTCGGCATCCAGCGCGTCGAGCGACAACGCCAAACCGCGCACACCTTCTTTCTTCAACAGCTCGGCCAGCGTGGGGGTGATGCTGACCCCGTTGGTGCCGACGACGACCCAGAGCTTCTTCTCGTTGGCGTAGCGGATGATCGCCAGGATGTCGCGTCGCAGCAACGGCTCGCCTCCGGTCAGGATCGTCAGCGCCTCGGGAGCGAAGGCGGCGATGTCGTCGACGACCTTCTTGCACTGCTCGGTGTCCAGCTCGCTGCGATCGGCGAACGCTTCGCTCTGCACCAGGGGCGAGCCACCGGCGTCGAGGTAGCAATGCTCACAGGCGAGGTTGCACCGATAGGTCAGGTTCCAGCTGACGACGTAGGGCCGCGCGAACTCGGCCAGCGGTAACGAATCCGGCACGTTCTACATCCCGAAGTGCGAGCGCGCCTCGTCGAGCACCTTTTCGTCGACCTCGGCGTAGCCCTGGTCCCGAGCGTACTTTTCGATCCCGCTCTTGGCCATCGTGCGCACGAACTCGGGCACGCTCGACAACCGTTCCCGGGCGCCCGCGGTCCAGCGGAGGGTGTCCTCGTCCCGCTCCATGTCGGCGAGCATCCCGGTGAACGGGCACTTCGATTCACCGGCGCCTTCCTTTCCGATCTTGACGCCGAGCGACGTGACGACCTGTGTCTCCTGCGGGTTCGTCAACATGGCCATCTCGTAGCCGCAGGCGTCGCACGAATAGACCAGTGAGACGGAGCCGCGGTCCGGTGGGGAGGCCTCGAGGAGCTGCATCGGCTTGTCACAGGGGACACAGAGGAATTTCATCGGTCACTCCGAACTCGGTTTGGTTTGGATGGTTTCTTCGACGACCTCGGCCAGCTTCTGGATTGCGACCCACCAGGGACGGTCGGCGCCGATGGCCGGCTCGCCACGATCGCAGGCAGCGGCCAGCTGCGGATCGAACGGCACGCTGCCGAGCCGGGGAATCCCGAGATCGACACGCTCGGACTCGGGGAACAAGGGACGGACGTCGCTACATGCCTCGCACCAGTAGCCGCGCATGTTCTCGACGTAGCCGAGTACGCGGTTGGGCGTCCCGCGCAGCGCCGCGACGGAGCGTGCGACGACGCCGCGCGCCAGATCCGACGGCACGGTGACCAGCATGAACGCCGTCGACGACCCCAGGAACTCGGCAAACTGCAACGTCCGCTCGGCGCCGGGCGGCAAGTCGATCAGTAGGTAATCGAGATGCCCCCAGTCGATCGACGACAGCAGCTCGGCCACCGCGGTGAACTCCCGCGTCGCGCGCCAGGTGTAGCTGTCCCCCGCGGCGACCGTGTCGAAGCTGACGGCCTCACTCTCGGGAATCAGCGAGCCGAGCGAGACGACTCCGATGCCGTCGGCGTCTTTCGGCAATGCGACCCCCTCGGCTCCGGGAAGCAAGGGGACATCATGCAAACCCGACAACCGCGCCTGCGAGGGTCCGTTGAGATCGGCGTCGAGGATCGCGCAGGCGTTGCCCCGTTGCCGTAACGCCGTCGCGAGCTGGCGTGTCAACGTGGACTTGCCGACGCCGCCCTTGCCCGAGCCCACGGCGAGGCGATGCTTGACTCCCGCGAGTTTCTCGTCGATCGCGGCATGCATCGCGCCGACCTGCTCGAGGATGTTCGAACCGCCGTCGCCGGTGATGTCGTAATAGCTTTTCATGGCCCGTTAAGCCGGACATGTTAGCGCAGGTCGCGGGTGCGCCGCCTCTCCTGGGTTGGACGCTAGGCGGGTATCGCCGTCGTCGCCATCCGCACGGTGTTCGCGGCGGATCGAAAGCCCCAATCGACCGCTTGCTGCGCGCTGCACTCACTTTCGTGGACGCGCTCCCAGTGCAGCGGGGTGTCCGCCAGCGACGCGTAGTGTCGCAGGAGCCCCCCGGTCAACGCCGGACCCGCATCCTCGTCCGCGTAGTAAATCGCGAGGATCTCCCGCTTGTCCGGCGTTGATTCGTCGACGAGGAGGGCCGCCTCGAAGCGATCGGCTCCGGCGAGCGCCACCGCGCGTACCGACTCGAAGTACTCCTGACGGCGGGCGATCGAGTCACGCGTGCGGCCCCAGGGCAGCTCGGCGCCGCGTTCCGGAAACCGGGCCTCGGCAAGCTCTTCGAGCGAGATCGTGGCCACCATCTCGGCCGGCACGGCCGATGCCGCCGTGGTTCGCTCAAGCACGTAGTCGGTGAAGCTCTCCCGGTCCTCGTAGCCGCAATGCCCGAGGAACGTGCGGAAGCGCTCGTTGTCCGCGGGCACCTCGACGAGAATCCTCGGCGGCCCGAGGATGGCGAGCTTCTGGCCGAGTGACGTGACCATGTGCCGGCCGTGCCCGAGGCCACGGAAGTCCGGGTGGACCCCGACGGCGAGGACGCAGTTCTCGCCGGCATTTTCGCGTTTGGCCGCCAGGACGACGCCGATCAGCCGATCGCCCTCGGTCGCCACCATGCAGCTGCTGGTCCACAGCTCGAGCACGCGAATCCACCACTTGAAACGCTCGCGGTCGATCGGCTCGGCCCCGCCGGGCGGACGAAAACAGGCGTTGTAGGCGTCGACGAGCAGCGGGACGTCGTCGGAGCGACAGAAACGGTAAGAAGCCATGCGGCGGCTATCCTAGCCGATCGAATAGCCCGCTTCACGCAGCGCCGAGACGGCATCCCGTAAGCCCTCCCGCTTGACGAGGATGTAGTCCGTTTCGAACGTCGAGAGCGCCAAGATGGAGACGCCCGCATCGGCGAGCACCGTTGCGATTCCGGCGAGAACGCCGGTCAACGCGAAGTCCAGCGGGCCCTGCACCTCGAGGCAAGACCAGCCGCTCTCGCGGCTCAGGCTGTCCACTGCGAGCGACGAGCGGCAGACGATGGAAAGCTCGTCGTCGGTGCGCCCGACCCAGCAGAAAGGATCCTCGGCGACGACGACGGGCAGCGGTGCCGAGGGCCCGAGACGATGGACCGTGAACTCGCCATCCAGGACGCTCAGGGCGGGTTTCACCTCAGCCCGCCTCGGAATAGTCCTTCTGCAGGAAGTGACGTGCGTGCCCGCGCGGGAAGTCCTCGACCGTCCCGATGACGCGAAATCCCAGCTTTTCGTAGAACCCCGGCGCCTGGAACGACACGGTGTCGACCTGGGCGCCGTAACAGCCGAGCTCGCGGGCGCGGCGCTCGGCTTCGTTCATCAGCTTCGCGCCGAGGCCTTGGCCACGGACCGACTCGGCGACCCAGACGACCTCGATGAGGTAGTGGCCGCAGATCGTGCGGCCGGAGACGCCGCCGATCAATGCATCGTCTTCATCGCGTGCAATCACCGTCAACGGGTGTATCTCCGCTTCCCCGATAGCTGCCGTGTTGAACGCACGCACGCGATCGATCAACTCCTGTTTGACCTCGGCGTCGCTGCCCTCGAGGATCTCGATCTTCATCTGGGCTAATCCCCGGCGTGGCGCTCGAAAAGCTCGTCGATCAGGTCTTCGTCGCCGAGCTCGCCGTCGCTCTTGAAGACCTCGACCTCGATGTCACCGTTCCCCGAGAACTCGAACTCCCAGCGCTCGTCGCCCGCTCGCACGGCCACGATCACCGCATCCTCGGTAACGCTCTGCAGCGTGTAGTGGAAATCTTCCTCATCCAATCGGTCGAGGAACTTCGTGAGACTGGACAGCTTACTCATCGCGACCCCGATTCCATCCTGCGCCAAAGCGCCAGGCTAAACGCAAGCGCGGCCTGAATCAACATCCCGGCGAGCGCAAAGCGGTTGGCCGGGGCTACCCCGTTGAAATACCGGTTTGGACGTTCGCGCCAGGGGGATCGAACCGGCAACTGTCATCGGATCACGCGTAACCTCTGTCGAAGTCGAGCGGGAGCTTGCTGCGCATGAATGTTCCGCTTCCGGTCCCAATGACGTTTCCGGCGGAATCTTCAAGCCGTGAATCGGCAAAGAACAGCCGGCCGGTGCGCCCGGTGAGCCGCCCATATGCCGTGATGCGACCCTCGGAGACCGGCCGGATCAGGTGGACGTGGAACGAGGTCGTCAACAGGAACACATCGGTCTCGATCGAGTTCGCCGCGAAGAACGCGGAGTCATCGAGTGCCTTGAAGTAGACCGAGCCGTGGGCGGCGCCGACGGCGTGGTGCATCTTGGGCACGATCTCGATCGACAGCTCGGCCGCGCCCTCGGCGATCTTCAGTTCCGGCTCGTAGAACGCGTTGATCGGCGCAGCGCGGTAGAGACGCTCGAGCTTCCTGAAGTGCTCCCGGAGTGAATCGGTCATGCGACGAGAATACCAGCGGTCAGGCGTCCGCGAGTCGGCGTAGCGCGGCGATCTCGCCCGGGCCCGTCCGGCAGCACCCGCCGACGACCGCTGCGCCGAGCTCGATCCACTCGGCGGCCCGATCCGCCCACGCCTCGGTGGGCTCCCCGGGGGCCCAGCTCTTGGAGCGAGCGTCGTACCGCTCCCCGGAGTTGGGGTACACGACGACCGGTGAGTCGGTGTGGTCTCGTGCGATACGAATCAACGGTGAGATCAACGCCGGTGGGGTGCAGTTGACCCCGACCGCCGCGACACGCGCATGCCCGTCGCAGAGTTTCACCGCATCCACGAACGGCGTCCCGTCGCTTATCCGGACCTCGTCGCGGCAAGAGAAGCTCAGCCAGGCCCACCGGGCCGGTGTCTCGTCGAGCAGGCGAAGCAACGCTTGGGCCTCGGGGAACGACGGGATCGTCTCACACGCCAGCAGATCGACCTCGCTTGCCGCCAGCAGTTCCCAGCGCTGCCGATGGAAGGACTCCAGCTCGCCGCTGTCGAGTCCGTAACGGCCGACGTATTCCGAGCCGTCCGCCAGGTACGCCCCGTAGGGTCCGATGCTTCCGGCAACGAGCGGGCGGAGACGCCCGGTTCGATGCCCCTCGTCCGACCAGAAACGGTCACGCACGGAGCACGCCTGCTCGACCGCCGAGCGCATCAACGCGATTCCCTCCTCGTCGGACAACCCGCGTTGGCGGAAGCCCGGCAGGGTTGCCTGATAGGTCGCCGTGGCGATGCAATCGGCTCCGGCCTCCAGGAACTCCCGGTGAACCTCGCCGATCCGCTGCGGCGCGTCCAGCAGCACGCGCGCCGACCACAGCGGGTCGTCGAGATCGCAGCCCTTCGACTCGAGGGTGGTCGCCAGGCCGCCGTCGAGCACCAGCGTGCCGCGCTCCAGGAATGCGGCGAGGGGGCTCCGGTTCACGTCTTTGGTCGACCCCCGGCGCCGTCTTGCGTGGCGTGTCGGAACGGCAGTTTCAACTGGTACAGCACGTCCTCGTCGCGCCGGTCGTCGAGCACGTCGACGCCGTAGCGGATGCGCCTGACGTCGTCGTAGACGAACGTGCCGAAGGCGCGGTCCCAGATCGAGAAGATGTTGCCGAAGTTGGTGTCGGTCCACGGCAGCTCGTCGTGATGGTGGAACTTGTGCATGTTGGGCGTCACGAGAACCCAGGCAAGCGGCCGGTCGATCCAGCGCGGTACGTCGACGTTGGCGTGCGTCGCGTAGGTGAAGAAGATCGTCAGGAAGCGGTAGAAGAAGTAGCTGGCCATCGGGATGCCGACGGCGAGGATGGTCGCGACGGCGAACGCCTCACGGAACAGGTAGTCCCCGGGATGGATTCGCGTCCCGGTGGTCGCGTCCACTTTGAGATCGCTGTGATGCACCCTGTGGAAGCGCCACATGACGCCGAGCTTGTGCAGCAGGAAATGTGCGATGTACTGAGCGACGAGGTCCAGCGCCATCACCGCCAGCAATAACTCGAGCCAGATCGGCCAGTCGACGAGATGCAGCAAGCCGAACTCGGTTCGCTCGATCCAGTCGAAAAGACCGACCATCGCGAACGCGAGGAGGGCCCCGATCGCCGCGACCGTGGCAAAGAGCGTGAGGTTGACCCGCGCATGCGCCCATTTGCGGTAGCCGAAGCGAAATAGCGGCCGTCCGGCCTCGGCGAGCCATCCGGCGCTCATGCAGACGCCGACCCAGACCAGGCGTTGCCAGGTCGGCATTCGCTCGAAGAAATCGACGAAGGCTTCCAAGCTGCTCATTCTAGCCGCACCCGAGTCCCGGTTGGGACGGCCTTCGTCGATGTCGAGCGGCCGGCGGTATACTCGGCGGCCGATGGCGAGCCGTGCCAAGAGAGTCCTGCTCGGTTGTCTCGCGGGTTGCGGGTTCGTTCTGCTGCTGTTCGTCGGCTCCTGCATCGGGTTGACGGTTTGGCTCAACCAACCCGGCGAGGTCCTCGAGCCGCGCGTACTCCTCGGGCCTGAGACCACGGGGTACATCGAGTGGACGTTGCGCCTGGAGGATCCCGGCACCGCGGAGTTCACGGAGGGGATGCTCCAACGCTTCGCCGAGATCAGCGAGCAATCCGACTCACCTCTGCCCGATGGGCTCGAATCGCTCCTCAACGCACGCCAGATGCGCTCGGCGCGGAAAGACATGAACAAGCTGTTTCCCATCGTCGTCGCCTGGACGACGCACCCGGCCGGGCGGCCGGACGACGGCGAGCACGTGTTCACCGCGAGCGCCAGCGGTCTGGGGCATCGCATCGCACTGATGGACTGGATCTTCGGGCTGATCTTGCGCTGGCGGGGCGGGGCCGATTCCGTCAATCACGAGGGCGAGCGGATCTACCTGATGCGGGAGTCCAGCGAGACACGAGCGGCGGCATTCGTTCGCAACGGCATCGTGTTCGTGACGACCGACCTCGACTCGGCGAAACAGGCGCTGGCCCGCCTGGGGCAACCCGCCACCGGCGCGGCCGGGGCAACGGAGTTCGGCGTGCTGTTCGACTCCGTCCCGAAGGATCAACCCTTGCAGGGCGCACTGACCAACCGGGGCGGCGAGCTGCGCCGCGTGCTCGACGCGCTCGACCTGGAGACCGAGCACGTCTCGGACGAATCCTGGGACGAGGTTCGCGGGGCGACGATCATCGCCGGCTTTCGGAACGAGACCGACTTCGGCGGGACCGTCACGCTTCTCGGCCCGGGCAGCGACTGGGCCGAGGCGCATGCCGGAACCTTGGGACCCGCGCTCGAGACGCTCTTCGAGCGATCGCGGATCGACTTCGTCACCACGGTCCGCCGGGTCGGCGATCGGATCGAGGTCGACTTCACGACCCAGGATCTGTTCGGCCAGATCGAGTCGATGAACTAGCCCAACGAGGCCCCCCGGAGCCGACCCGCGCAGCGCGGATGAGCGCGGTTTCCACGGACGGCCTCAGCGGTGACAGACCTCGAGACAGTTGCCGAACGGGTCCTCGAAGAACACCGCGTAGTACGTCTCGTCGTACTCGGGGCACGGCCGCGGGCCGCTGACGTTCACCGCACCGGCTTCCACCATGATTCTGCCCAGCTCGTCGACGCGCTCCCTGCTCGCCGCCCAGAACGAGATCCGGTTGGCGTTGGGCCTGTGGTGCTCGTCCTCGGTGAAACCGAACCACGACTTGGACGGCCCCTCACCCGCGGCATCGAAGCCGCGAAAGCTCTTGCCCTTCCAACCTTCCTCGAAACCGATCGGTGGAAGGATCTTGGAATAGAACTCCCATGCGAGCTCGATGTCGTTGACACGCAAGTCGATGTGCTGGTAGGGAGTACTCACGAGCCTGCCCTCAACGGTTGCGACGCGTTCCAGGCATCCTCGCCTACCTGCGCGTGTTGCCGCTCCATCATCATCAACCATCGACCGTCCTTCTTGACGAGCAATGCCTCGAACGGCACGTGATAGGAGGTGGACTCGCCCGACTTCGTCGTTGCGGTGTACTTGAACATCCCGACTTCGAATGCGGTGTGCTCGTCGACCTGACGCTCGGTGAAGCGGAAAGCCACCTTTGCGGTGGTCCCGGCCGCTTTCATCTCGACCATGTCCCGGCCCCACTCGGCCAGCTGCTCGCGGATCAGACGTGTCCCGCCGGGAAAGACGAACACGGCGTCGGGGTGATACGTCGCCGCCATGCCTTCGATGTCGGACTCGACAACCGTCCGCCGAATGACGTCCCATACATCGCGATCGATGTCGGTCTGTGAATCGCCGGCAAACAAGCTGCCGGCAAGGCAAACCGGAACAAGAAGGTGGATCAGCCTTTTCATGGTTACCCCCTATTCGACGATCGCTTCCCCGTCCTCGACGCGGAACCGGATGAAGGCGTGCTGCGCCTGCGGGATCGGTGTCCGCTCCAGCTCGATCGAACCGTCCTCTTGCTGTTTTCCCAAGATCCGAACGGCCGGGGTGAACGACCAGCCCGACATCGCCGTGCGGATCGCCTCCTCGAACGCCGCTGCATGTTCGTCGGGCGGCAGGACGTCCCATTCCAGCTTGACCAGTCTAGCCTCCCCGCTGCGCTCGACGTGATAGAGAATCCGGGCGACGCAGGCCACCTCGTCGACGAGCGCGCTTGCCGGATAGTCGGGAAGCGCTTGCTCCAGAGGCCCCGGCGGGATGACCAGCGGCGTGCTCGAAGCCCGCGTGCCCTTCTGTTCGGGTTGGAAGTGCTCGATCTGGGACGAGCCCGTCGGCGGCGGCTTCATGGCCGCGCAACCGCCGGCGATCAGGGCGGCGACGCAGAACAACCCGAGGCGTCTGCGATTGTCGAGGTCGGACGGCTTCAATTCACCCTGAACATCCCGGCCCAGATCACGTCGAACTGCATCTGACCGTCCTGCATGGTGTCGTAGTTATCGTGCCCGACCGCGAACGTGACCACCTGTCCCGGCTTGAACGTCTTGAAGGGTTCGCTCCCCTCGAGAGGTTGCGCCGACTTCGCGTCGATGCGAATGATCTTTCCGCTCAGCGGCACACGGAAGTATCCGATGTCCCTCGACTTGAAGTGAATCACGTTGGCCGTGCCGACTCCGGGTGGAGAATTCAGGTCCGCCTTGGACAGATCGATCAGCAACACGCCACCGGCGGAGACGCTGTACGGCAACGCCGCGTCGTTACCCGTGTGCATCGCGTGCGCGGCATCGAGCACGATGGTCGGCTCCTCGCCGTGGACGGCACCTGCCGCGAGACAGAGGGCAAGGGCGAGAAAACAACGGGTGTGGGTCATGTTCATTGCTGTCACGTCGACTCCATGTGCAGTAAAGATACAGGAGACTCCGGCCGTGTCGAGTCTCTCCTGGCGACGCTAGTCCCCGAACGCGCCCAGGGCCTGGGTCAGGGTCGACTCGGCCCGTTCGCCAAAGGCGACCAGGACGATGCGCTCGAGGTCCGCTCCCGGCTCGAGGAACGAAGCGATGGCCCGCATCGCGACGTTCGCGGCCTCGTCCGGCGGGTACCCGAACACGCCGCAACTGATCGCGGGGAACGCGATGCTGCGCAAGCCGTATTCGACGGCGAGGGCGAGCGATCGCGAATAACAGCGTCCGAGGAGTCGCTCCTCGTCTGCGTTTCCACCGTGCCAGACCGGACCGACCGTGTGGATCACGTGGCCGGCAGGCAAATCGAACCCCGGCGTGATGCGCGCTTCCCCTGTCGGACAGCGGACACCCGGCCGGACCTCCGGGACTTGCGCGCAGGCATCGCGCAGTCGCGGTCCGGCGGCACGGTGGATCGCGCCGTCGACTCCCCCGCCTCCGAGCATTCGTTCGTTCGCCGCGTTGACGATCGCATCGACTTCCAACGTCGTGATATCGGCTCGAACGACTTGAACACGATGCATCCGGTCGTGCTTCCTCTCCCGGTGGTCTGAGCCATGGCTTTGACCGGCAAGTATACGCCTCGGCCGACCGGGCGAATCTAACCCTCTTCGAGCGGCGAGACCCCCACCTCGGTCCGGTCGAGCTCGACCCGCACGATGTCGCTCCACACCACGTACACGGGGCGGGCGCGGTCGTCGATGAAGATCAACATCCCGGCGTTCTCGTCGCCGAGGTCACCACGGCGCTCGAGGCGGAGCTCCTCTCCGCTGCGCAGAGTCACCTGAATGCGATCGGCGTCGCCACCTGCGGGGACGATCGAGGCGATCAGGCCGAAGGGGATGGTGTAGTCCACGCCCTCGATCGGGGCGTCGAGCGTCTCGGTGGTCTCGCTCTCGTCGAGGTCGTAGACCAGCCGGCCGGTGAGGCGCTGCCCGCCGCGCGTCGTGACGCTACCGGTGAGCGGGCGTCCCGGGGGGAAGTCGTCGTAGGCGGGCCCGCTGCCGCCGGGGCTGAAGTCGACGCGCTCGAAGGCGTCCCAGGAGATCAGCACCCGGCCGTAGCGCCGGTCGTCGACGTAGATCCCGCGGTTGCCGTGGCCGACCTCGCGGGTGCCGGAGAGCACGATCTCGCGGCCGTCGAGCAGCGTCACCAGAGAGCTGTCGCGCGAGTGGCGCGCGATGGAGCGGATGGTGTCGAAACGCAGGCCGAGCCTGCCGTCGGGCGTGTTGCCGTCGAGCTCGTCGGTGCCGACGCACTCCGTCCGGTTCCACTGGACGAAGCCCGTGAAGTCGCCCTGCGACGTCCGCACCGTGCCGTGCAAACGGTCGACGGCGTCGCCGGGCCCATCGCTGGCGAGGAACTCGATGGTCCGAATCCGCGTCTCCTCGAGGTCCACGACGCCGGCGCTTCCGTCCCACACTCGCACGCCGTCGGCGAAGTCGTCGGCGGCGAAGCGGTCGAGGTCGAACACGGTCCCACTCTTGAGGGTCACCTCCAGTCGACCGCCCTTCCGCTCGACACGCTCGATGTCCCCGAACCGCACCATGAAAGGCCGCTCCAGGTCGATCCGGCGCTCGCGGTCGAGCTCGACCCCGAGGAACTTGCGCGGACGACGCTCCACGAGGCGCTCGGGCGGCACGTGGGCGGCCCAGGGGTTCTCGTCCTTGAAGCCGTTGAAGTAGTCGCCCCAGAACGCCTCCTCGTCGCCTCCCAAACGCAGCCGCCCCTCGTACGTGCTGCCGTCATCGGTCGTGACGCGGCCGTAGAGAACGCTCGGATGGGCTTCCAGCGGGGCCACATCGGGCCGGTTCGAACCGAAAGCGTCCGGCTCGGGAGGGGGTGCCGTCGCCCACCGATAGGCCAGCAAGCCGGCCACGACGAGCGGGACGGCGCCCGCGAGGACGAGCAGAACCGGCGCGAGCCTCTTCACGGGCCCGAATCTACACTGTTTTGAATATCCTTTTCGTGAGCCTTTTCTGAGCGTTGGATGAGGCATTGCCGGATGACGTCGATGGAGAACGGTTTCCCGTGGGCCGGGAAGACGGTTTGCGCGCCGAGCTCGACGAGACGACGCCAACTCTCGACGACTCGATGGAGGTCATCCGCGAAGATGGGCAGGCCCGGTGTGAGGGTCAGCGGAAACCGGTTCATCGCGAGGTCGCCCACGAAGACTTCCCCGGTGTCCAGAAGAACGGAGATAGATCCGGGCGAGTGTCCCGGCGTGGGGATGACGCGCCCGGGGATGCCGAATTCTTGCAGCGCGGAGGTCTCGTCCGGGAGCGCCCGGTCGACCTCGGCGGGCGGGACGTCGATCAGTGGCATGACGAGACGATGAGCGGCCATGAAGATCCGGCCCCACGTCGTGACACCCGGCGGGAGAGGCGGGTTGCCGTGCTCGACCCAGTCGACTTCCTTCTCGTGCACCGCCAGGGTGGCTCCCGTGAGCTTCTTGATCTCGGCTGCCGAACCCATGTGGTCCCAGTGGGCATGCGTAAGGAGGATCAGTCCGACTTCCTCCGGCGTGATCGCCGCCCGGGAGAGACCGCGAAGAAACGCACGACCTTTGTTCGGTTGTCCGGCGTCCACGACGACGATGCCCGCGTCGCGAAGCACGTAGCAGGTGTCGAAACCCAACTGGATGGGGCGGATCTCGGTCACTTGGTCCCTATTTTGACACCGTCGCGCTCCCGGTTCATCGCTCGCTTACGTCGCAGAAGTGGACGTGGGGGTACGATGAACCAGCTCGCCAGGGTCACCAGGCCGAACACCGTGTAGCAGACCGCAAAAACCCACAGCGGGGCCTCGTAGTAGAGAAGCGTCTCCACCCAATGGGCGATGAAGCTACCGCTATAAACCGCGTCCCCTGCTCGAGATCGAAGCGCCATCTCGAGCGTCGTAAGGCGACAAATTTGCCCGAGCCATGCCTGAGCGACAACAACGCCGATAGCCAACAAATGGCCGAGGCGAAACCATGGGTTCCTCACCCACCGCCACCTTCGAGCCCCTCCGATCAGCGTGAGAGCAAGGCCGAGAATCACGAACAGGACGAACGCGACGTGTACTGCGAGCACCATGTCGGCAGCGATTCGGTAGCGCAGCAAACCGGTCACGGGTCTATCCCCGTACGGCGTCACAGTTGCAGACAGACCCAGTGTCCCTCGAGCGCCGCATCTCTGAGGATCTTGCTCAATGAACCGACGTCGCTCGAGGCATCGTGCTCTTGCGACGATAGCCAGAATTGCTTCACTTTGGCACCGTCGACACCGGGAATGATCTCGTTGCGCTCACAGATCTGCTGGAACCTCCCGAACTCTCTTTGCAGCGACCCGACTTCATCGGGAGACAACCAGAGCATCTCGTCTTCGTAACGATCGCTCGTGGTGGGGCAGACATCGATGAGCGTCGGAAACTCGCTTCGGAGGTCCTGGGGGAGATACTGGACGGCGTACAGAAGTGGTTGTGGGAAGGTCTCGGCTACCAGCGCTTTTTTGAGGGTCTGGTCGCCGATGGGGAGAAACGGGCGATACCGAAACACTTGCAGCGACTGACCCATCTAGACCTGCCGTTTCGAGTCCATACGTTGGCGTATCACCTGCGGGCCGGGCTGGCGCGGCCCTTTCAAGGCAGCCAACAAAGCCGCCAACCCGAGTGGAGTGTACACCCGGCGATGTGCACGACGGCCGTTCGGAAGGGCCAGCGCCGGCAATTGCTAGATCCAGCGACGGACGGACTTCTTGTAATCGAGGTAGGAATCACCGAACTTGCGCTCGAGGTAGGCCTCCTCGGGTCGAACGGCCGTCCTGTCGACGACGAGGCAAGCAAGGGGCACCAGCAACAGGATCCAGAGATTCCCGAAGCCGATGCCGATCGCCGACTGCAGCAGGGCGAAACTCACGTACATCGGATTGCGCGTGAAGCGGTAGACACCGCTGCGGATGATCTCGGGAGTGGCGAGCCAGGGCCTCGGGTCCTGGCCCGTCCTGCGAAAGAGCCGCACCGCTCCGACCATGAGCGAGAGGCCCGGAAGGGCAGCCAAAACGGCCAGCCCGATGCGAAGGCCGCGCGCCGGCGCGACGGGCAAGGGCCAGACGAACTGCAGGGCGATGCCCGCGACGACACCGGCGGCGTAGGTCAGGGGCGGCGGGATCCGTACGGCTGCGCCGTCTTGGGTCTCGGTGTCCATTCGCTGCTCTCCGCACGCTACTCGGGCTTACGACCCCACGACTGAAAGAAGAGGTGTGAAACCACCAACGTTCCAGGGTCATCAAGTTGTTCTCGCAACTCATCCTTCAGGTCGGCGAGATCGCGTTTCTCCGCCAGTCCGTCGGCGACGACCCGCTGGCTCAGGTTTTCCGCGAAATCCAACAGGATGTTCCGACGGGCATGCCCTGGCGGATAGACGTGAACAAGCGGGTTGGTCCGTATTTCCTCGAGGCCGGCCTCGCGGAGCAGCCGCGGGAGCTTGCGGCCGATGAACGGATCGATTCCGTTCTTTTCGGAGTACCTCACGAATAGCTCAACGAGCGTCGTCCACGCGTCCGACGGAGGATCACACACGTGAGCTATCCAGTCGGCTTCGTGAAAGGCGACCCAGCCCCCCGGTCTGACGAGCGCAACGGCCTCGGCAACAATCTCCCGGGGCTCTGGAACGTTGACCAGCACCAGACGCGCCGTGGCCAGGTCGAACGCCGCCCGTGGCAACTCGGTGGAACGCGCGTCCCGGCAGAAGACTTCAACGTTGTTCAGCCCGCGTTGATGAATCAGCCCTCGCGCCAAGTCCACGGCATCCTGGCTTCTCTCGACACCCGTCACGCTCCCGGAAGGCCCGACTCGTTCCGCGAGAAGCTCCAGGCACCCATGCGGCCCGCAACCGATCTCGACGACGCGGGCACCCGGTGGAACGCCGATTTGGTCGAAGAGCCAACCGGACTCGTGTGCAAGCTCTTGCGCTTGCCGCTGCAGCCTCTCTTGCTCTGCGCGCCGATAACCAAGAACGTACTGATCGGAGTTGCTCATGGCGGCGGCTTCATTCCATGCGACGTTTGATTCTGCTCCGTCTGACGTTCGCGTGAACCCGGGGGCACAAGGGGCGCGGAGCAGCGCCGTTACGAGTCGGTGTCGAACGCGTTGTCATGCCTGATCCGCCAATTTTTTTGCCGCCACCAGGATTTCCTGTTCACACCGACGGATGAGGCTCTCGTTTCTGTTTCCACCTTGCTCGTCGTTCCATTTGATGTCTTCGATCGCACTGGCGTTGGACTTGAACGACCAGAGATCATCGGGGCACCTCGAGCCCAGTTTATCGATGACCTCTTTCCAAATTATCATTGCGCCGTCATATTCAGACAGTTCTCCGGACACGATTCTCTTGGCAGTGTCTTTCGCCAGCGCGTAGGCGTGATCTGTGCTGATTTCTCTCATAGTGTTATCAGGCATGACGATTGTGCCGGTTGTCCGTCCACGAGCCTTCGACGCCTACTGGAGCCCCAGGCAGCTTCGACACAAGCTATCTGTCATTCGCTGTTTGCAGGCTCTCAGCACTACTTCGGAAGAGGGCCTCTCATCCAATTTCTCTAACTCGCCGATCAGGTTCGAGCAGATTTCTTTGGCCTGAATCTCCGATATCGCAGGTTCTTGGACCACCAGTTCGTCAGAGCGACCGATACTCAAGCGTGCTCCGCCCGCATCGGTGCGCATCTCCACCCAATCCTTCCCACGCCAGAGGCGTGCAACGGCCCCGTCCTCGGCATCGGCAGCAAAGAGTGCCACCTGCTGTTTCCTCGTATCCAGCGTCAGAGCCACATTTCCAGAAGGTGAGAAGGTAACGTAACCGCCGCGCTCCTGACCTGTGTCATCGTACAGGAGGATCCCTGCTGCTTTTTCCCCTCGTGGTATGGATTTTCCATTGATGACTGCGTCTGGCAACTGCCCACTCAGTCTCACGCGGTCCACACCATTGTTGTCGACGATCACGATTTCTGCGACCCGCAGAATGTCAACGACTTGCGACTGTTGGGCGTCGACCTGCGTAAGCCCGGGCTGACCAATGGCGAGGACGATCAGCAGAGTCAGGCTAACACATAACATCAGCCGCGTTTGTCGGTTGGCCTGCTCACAACGGGTCAGACGCTCCCTTAGTTCTTTCTCCATACTTACACTCCTCACATATTTCTTCGGTGGTTTGCAGACTTCCAGGAAGTCTTGTCTCTGAATTTGCCACAGCGACCGCTCCGAGGATTCCCGAGTAGGATAGTGGGTAGTCAAGAATGTTAGGAAAGGAGAGGGCGGGTCGTTCCTGAACTCTGCGATGTGAGCTATCGAGACGTCTTCGTTTTTCGGTATTGATTGATGTACCGAATCGTCGAAGACGAGGTCCAGATTGTCGCTTTCTTCCACGGAGCGCGGGACTTTCAAGGCAGGTCGTCCCGGAACGAACCTGAGAGTTCACACGCACGTGGTTCTTCACAACAAGTCCAGCGGACTCTTGGCGGCCAGCGGGCCCTTGGGTGATCTGGTGCCGTCCAGGGTCCATCAGTCGTGGCGGTGGCGGCTCGGCGACCGCTTGCGTGGTCACGCGGGGTCGACCAGCGTGAGGAGCTTGGCGGTAGCTTGCTCCACCACGTCGCGGGGCGCTCGGCAGATACGTTTCGCCTTTCGGGCTCGCCAATCGAGACTCTTGACCTGGTCGCACAGGACGGCTCCTTGACGGGTAACCCTTGACCTTGGAAGTGACGGGACAGCACAGGGCAAGGCCGACCTTGCGGTGAATTCTATGTCCACGCGGAAGGCACCTGGGAGACCCAGGCAGGACCTACAGGAGTGCGGCTGGGTTCAGCTCACCTGATCGCGGTTCTTGAGCCATTGCCTGAGGGACGCCTGGGATTCGCCGGACCGCCGACCGGCCAGAAGGCCATCGATGCTGATGTCCTCATCCAGATCCGGCCAGTGGATCCCCTCTCCACCACCTACGAACCGCCAGTTCGCCCGTTCCGATGCCGATCCGTTGAACAGACGCGGAAACCAGGCGACGGGTACGGAAACGGTGCGCCCGTCGGATAGATCCACGGTCAAAGTATCTTCGTCGACGGTGACTGCCTGCGCCACCGGTCGACTAGACGGAAAAGAACTCATCCCAAGACCTCAACAAACGTTCGCGATTGCTGGTCAATATACGCTGCAGCCGGCGGATCTCCAATCGAGACATCCGACCGCTGTCGACCAGACGCACCGGGTTCAGCCAGAACTTCGCGACGTTCGAATCTCTCTCGACGTGGACGTGGGGACGTTCGTTGCGGTCGGCGGAATAGAAGAAGAACCTGTAGGGACCGACGCGCAGGACGGTGGGCATGATCCCGTCGGGCGGGAGGCGGGCACACCCGAGTATCCCCGGCCCACGGAGATCTTGCGAGGTCGGATAGCGCGACGGACGTTGCGGAATGGAAACGTGGCGCCGGCGCTTCAGTCCCTCCGCCCGCCGAGCAACCCCAGCCGGAAGGCCCAGTAGAGCAGCGTCAGCAGCGAGGTGATGAAGGCGGCGACGTAGGTCATCGCGGCGGCGTTGAGCACGCTGCGGGCGCCGGTGAGCTCGTCGCGGGTCACCAGTCCGCCGGAGTCGAGCGCGGCGAGCGCGCGTTTGCTGGCGTCGAACTCGACCGGCAGCGTGACGAGCGTGAACACGGTCGTTGTCGCGAACAGCAGCACGCCGATCAGGGAGGCGGTGTGGCCGAGGGGCGTCGCGGCGCCGCCGAGGATCGCGGCCAGGATCAGCACGATGATCGAGAGTCCGCTGCCGGTGTTGGCAACGGGGACCCAGGCCGAGCGGAAGCCCAGCGGGGCGTAGCCCGTGGCGTGCTGGATGGCGTGGCCGACCTCGTGGGCGGCGACACCGAACGCGGCCATGCTGTTGCTGCCGTAGACGGGCTCGCTGAGGCGCAGCGTCTTGCTGCGCGGGTCGTAGTGGTCGGACAGCTTGCCGCGGACCGGCTCGATCTTGACGTCGCGGATGCCGTTGCGGTCGAGGATCGCCTGGGCCACCTGCGCTCCGGTCATGCGCGAGCGGGTGGCGATGCGGGAGTACTTGGCGAACGCGCCCTTGACGCGCGCCTGCGCGAACAGGCTGAGCGCCATGCCGACGCCGATCACGATCAGATAGAGGGGGTCAAAAAACATCGTTGTCCTCTTGAACGGCCGAGCCGCCCGTTTCGTTCCGTTTCCTTAAGATCGCCGGGAAGCGGTGGCAAGGCCTAGGGGTCGAATTCCCCGTCCGGCTCGACCTTTGCGGCGAGATAGTTGCCCGTCACCCTCCACAGGAGCGACCCGAAAAGAACGACGAAGCCCATCAGCAACAGGTCCTGGGGGCCGCCGACGCCGCCGGACAGGACGAGCCAGAACTGCCAGACCACCATCGGGGCGAAGAGGATCCACATCCCGAGGACGATCAGGCCCGAGGGCCTGCGCACGCTCCGGTAGCTCGTCTGGCCGTCGGTTCCCTCGGGAGCGTCCTCCTCGAGCGGCGCCAGGAGCAGTTCCCGGGCCTCCTCGGCGCGCGTGGACTCGACCATCACCTCGGGCTGCCACCAGCTGTTGTAGCCCCCCGAGCTGAACCGGACGTACCCCACCAGGTCGTGCTGCCGCTCGTTCTTGATGAAGTAGTGCATGCCCGACTGGTCGAGCAGGGACTTGACGATCGGGATCAACGTCGAGTTGTTGATCTTCATGACCGAGACGAACGTCGGTTCGTCGTCAGACGGCTCGGCTGGAGGTTCGTAAGGCACGGTCGAGCATGGTACACAAAGAAAAGCCCCGGGCGAACCCGGGGCTCTTGGTCTCGAGTTCGGCGGAGCGTCAGTTCTTCTTCTTGCGCGCTTCCAGCTCCGTCATCAGACCGACCTCGTTGAGGTACAGGTCGACGTTCCCGTTGCTGTGCTCGACCGCGCTCGAGAAGGGGCACTTGGAAGCGGCTTTCTCGCCGTTGCCGTTCGCGGTCTTGGCCTGGACGCCGTTGCCGTTGGCCTCGGCGGCAGCGGCGTCTTGCGCCTTGATCATCTCCTCCATCATCACCTTGCCGGCCTCGATGCCGTCCTCGACGAGCGGCAGGTCGATGATGCCCACGCCGCGCTCGGTGGCCAGCTCCTCGACGCGGTTCTGCGTGCGGTCGCGCATGAAGCCGTGCGGCACCTGCAGCACGCGCTGCGCGGCGTCCGGCGTCCAGTCGAACGCGGAGAACAGCGGGTTCTTCTTGTCGTCGCGGCCGATCAGCTTGAGGCTCTCGTCCGTGGTCGTTTCCTGACTCTCGAGCTGGTCGACGGTGTCGACGCTCGGCAACACCAGCTTGACGCCGGTTTCCTCTTCGATGATATTTGCTGCGAACTCGAGCGTGACGGTCGGCAGCTTCTTGATCCGCGCGCTCTTCTCGACCCGCGCCTTGGCGCGGCGCCGCTGGTAGGCGTCCTTCATCGTCCACAGCGCNNGTCCACTTCAGCTTGCGTCCGTCGTAGGTCGCCTCTTCGGAGACACCGCCTTCCATCGCGGCGATGCGGTCGAGCATCTCGGGGGTGATGATCTCGAACGTCGTGCCGTTGCAGACGCCGCACTTCACCGGGTCCGGCTCGCTGGCGGTCACGCCGCAGGTCTTGCAGATCGAGGTCGCCTGCTGGCGCGCCTTCTCGATCGCCAGCATCTCGGCCAGCCGCTCGGTCTGCGCCGACGCGCTCTTCGGCATGTAGCGCTCCATCGCGTCGTCGAGCAGGTCGCTGGTGATCACGCTGTGGCCCTGCTCCACCGCCAGGCGGTAGATCGCGGTGCGCGCGATGCCCTGCACCATCTGCGGCACGCGCTTCATGCGCTCCTCGGCCTCGGGGGTCCAGCGGATCGACTCCTCGGCCTTGAGGTCCAGCTCGGGGTAGTGCAGCCGCGTGGTCAGCAGGATGTCGCAGGGGCAACTGCGCAGCAGGTTCTCGGCGTTGCTGCCCAGGCCCGGCTCGCTCTTGTCGCTGTGCACGCCGATGCGGCCGATGACCAGCATCCACGGGTTCAGCTTGCGCGCGTGGTCCAGCACCTTCTGGAAGCACTTGCCGTCGAGCAGCGTGCGCTTGATCTCGACGCCGCGCTCCTCGGCGATCGTGTTGGCCACCTCGAGGTGCGACTGGTAGATCTGCGCCAGACCGGTGTCGATGATCTCCTCGTGCAGCTGGTTCTGCTCCTCGAAGCGGAACACCTTGGCCGCCTTCTCGGTCAGCACGTTGACCACGCCGTTGAACACGGAGTAGTGCAGGTACGGGTCGTAGACCGAGATCGCCTCGACCTTCTTGTCGAACTTCTCGGCCAGGTCGATCGCGGTCATCAGCGCGCCGAAGGACTGCGGGCTGCCGTCGATGCCGACCAGGATCGTGTCGCGCACCGGCTCGTCGTCGGCCTCGGGGAGCTGCTTGATCACCAGCACGTCCTTGTTGACGGTGCGGGTGACGCGCTCGCAGACCGAGCCGATCTGGCTGTCGCGCACGCGGCCGATGCCCATCACGCCCAGCACGGTCAGGTCGTACTGCGACTCCTGGATGTCCTTGATGATCTCGACGTGGTGCTTGCCGTCCATCATCTTCGGCTCGAACTCGAGGCCCGCGGCCTCGCACTGCTTCTTCATGTGGTCGAGGTAGCTGTCGGAGATCAGCTCCAGGCCCATCGTGATCAGGCTGTCGTGGATCTTGCGCTGCCGGTCGAGCTCGGTCTCCTCGAGGTACTCGTCGGGCAGCGTGTACTCCATCTGCTTGAAGCGGTAGTCGTGCATCTGGGCCGCGTAGACATGGCTGCCCACGAGCTTGGATTCGAATTTCTTGCCCAGGGTGACGGCCGTGTCGATTGCCTGGTTGGAGTAATCCGAGTTGTCCACGGGTACGTAGATGGTCTTGTACATCGCCTCTCCTGACTGCCTCTTACGAAGCGGAACCCTCGGGCACGGCGCCCGGCGCGGGCGCTTCCGACTTGGCGGCCGCGTAGCGCCGCCGGATAAAGATTACCAGCAAGATCTCGGCCAGCAAGACAAAGAACGCCATACGGGCCATCGGCCCGGCCGCCGAGACCTTCTCGGCCGGCTCGAGATAGAAGTAGAACCACGGTGACAGAGCGCGCTTGTTGCCCCGCTCGTTGTTGAAACCGTCCCAGGCGCTGAACGCGATCGGCACGAACATGTCTTCGCTCAGGCTGACGCCGCCGCGCGCCTTCAAGGGACGCTTGAAGATCACCGTCCACTTGCCCTGATCGTAGCTGGTGCTGATCTCGATCTCGTCCGACTCTGAGATCTCCAGCGCACCGCTGCCGCGGCCGAGGTACTGGGTCGCCAGCGCTGCGTTCTTCGCCAGATCGACGAACCAGAAATCGACCGATGACTGCGTGTCGCCGAAGATGAAGTAGGGCTTGCGGTTGCCGCTCGGCAGTTTGGACGGGAACTGCAAGCCGATCGCGTCGCTGATGCCGCCACCGCCACTACCGTCGTCGTCGCCCCAGAAATCGTCACCGCCGGAGTCGTCGCCCCAGAAATCGTCGCCGCCACCTTCGTCGACCGCGTCCTCGCCCCAGAAGTCGCCGCCGCCGGAGTCGTCCTCTTCCTCGACGCCCCAGAAACCGCCTTCGTCCTCTTCCTCGGTTTCAGCGGCGGTGCCGCCGTTGTCTTCATCCCAGGTCGGCACTTCCATCGCGGGGTCGTTCGAACCCGTGTCTTCCTTGGTGAAGTCGTGCCACTCGACGAGGAAGGCGATCTCTTGTGGGTTGTAGACGGCGCGCACGTCGACGTTGTTGGACGACTGGTAGAAGTTGCGGCCCGGTTCGATGATTTGGCCGACCAGCGGGAAGCGCGCCAGCGGCGCGTCGGCGAACAGCGTGTCGGGGTCGGAGATGTCGAGCTCCTCGTCGATCCGCTGCACGACCAGCAGTGTGTCGTAGCCGGGATCGTCGCCGTCACCCAGGCTGTAGATGTAATTGACGAGGTCCCAGCGATCCTCCTCGGCCAGCGTCTCGCCGTACGACGGCATCGGCGTGCCGTTCACGCCGGTGGAGAACGTGCGGTAGATGTCCTTGCGCGTCGCGCCGCCGCGGAACGTCCAGCGCTTGGTCATGTCGACCGGGCGAAGCGCGTTGCCCCACTCGTCCTTGAGCGTCTTGGCCGACAGCCCGTCTCCGCGCCCTGCAAGGCCGTGACAGGCTCCGCAGCCCTGTTCGATGTAGACCTGCGCTCCGCGTGTGATTGATTCCTCGCTCATCGCAGGCGGCTCGGGGATGTCGATCGGGTCGCCGTAAGCGTCGGGGTTTTGCCACATCGGCGACATCGTCTTCAGGTAATAGACGATGTTCTGGATATCGGTGTCGCTGATCTGCGGCCAGCCCGGCATCGAGGTGTACGGCAGCCCGATCTTGATGATCCGGATCAGGTCCTCGTCGGTCGGCAGCTTGCCCGACGGCGTGGTGCGGAACTTGTACTTGCCGGCCGTGAAGTCGCGCGGTACGGGCAGCACACGTCCCGTCGCGTAGCCGTTGCCGTCGCCCTCGTAGCCGTGGCACTGCGAGCAGTACTTGTCGTAGACGACCTTGCCGCGGTCGATTTGTTCCTGCGTGCCCATGTCGGACTGCGCGACGGCCGGCAGAGTAGCCAGGGCGAACAGGGCGAGGAGTGTCGCGACCTTGCGCATCAGTGACCCCCGTCCGAGTGCTCGCTACGCGCGCGCGCCGTGTACCCCGTGAAGTCCGCCAGGAACATCACGACGTCCCACATCTCTTCCTCGGTGAGGAAGTTCTCCCAGGCCGGCATCGCCGAATCCCAGGGACCGCCTTCCTCGGGCATGCCGGGGCCGCCCTTGGAGATGCGCCAGAACAGGAACGACTCCTGGAGCTGCGGCATGATGCCCTGGTCCGTGAAGTTGGTCGGGATCGGGTTCAGGCCGTGGGCGAACATCCCGTCGCCGGCCAGACCGTCGCCGTGGCAGTAGAAGCAGTTCTGGAAGTAGACCCGGCGGCCGTTCTCGACATGCGCCTTGAAGGCCTCGGGGTCGTCGGTCTCGAGGTGGCGATAGGGGTTATCCGCGGTCGTCAGGTTGATGTCGTTTTCGTGCACGGTGATCGTGGCGGGCGGCGCGGGGTGGATCGTGCGACCGAACGCAGGCGCCTCGAGCGGCACGTTCATCTTGGCCCAGACGTTGATCGCCGCGACCGCGGGAACCGCGATCAGCACCACCACGAACATCATTCTGCGGCCCGGATCGGTGACGAGTCGGATGATCGGCCCGGTGAAGCTCTCCATTCGCTCCTTGCTCGACGTGACGTAGGCCGCGATCGAGCCGGTCACGATCCACATGTAGATGGCGGCGACCGAGCCGGGCACCGGTACCTCGAAACCGTACGCCATGAACACGTAGAGCGCGATCCACCAGGCGAAGGCCCAGCCCAGCGTGCCGGGGTTGCGAAGCCGCAACAACCCTAGCGCAGCGATACAACCCAGGATGACTAGCCAGTTCATCGCGCCCTCACTCGACCCCGAGATCGGCCTTGGTCGTCTCGAGCGTCACGGTTGGTGTGCCGCCCAGGCTCTGCAGGTAAGCGATCACGGAGATCATCTCGTCCTGCGTGAGAGCGATCGGCGGTTCATTGATGACCGGCATGCCGCCGGCGAATCCTTCCACGATGTAGGACTCGGGATCGTAGATCGACAGCGCCAGGTAGGTCAACGGGTCCATGCCCTCGATCCGCGTTCCGGCGCGGGTCGCGATCCCGCCCAGGTCCGGGTAGCGCAGTGCCGAGTCCGCCTTGCCGATCGTGTGGCACGTCCGGCACAGCCCCTTGCCCTCGGCGATTTCACGGCCGATCTCGGCGAGGTCGTCTGGCGTGGCGTCCTTGGCGATGACGGTCTCCTGCGGCGCCGCAACTTCCTTCTGAGGCACGAGCTGGCCGATGTGCGTGTACAGCGCCGTCGCGCCGACGACGAGCAGCAGGATCTTGAGGATGACCCAGCCGCTGGATTGCTGCTGGCTCATGACAGCTCTCCACGCGAGGTCGACGCGGAAACCGGCTCGGGCGAGCCGCCGGCGGTCGTCTCGACCTGCGGCTGCCAGTCGGGCTTACTCGACAGCGAGGTCAGCCAGAACACGACACCGATCAGGCCGAAGAAGATCAACACGGTGAGCGAGACGATCTTGGTCGCGTATCCCAGCGTCGGCGTGAACGCATCGACCGAGTTGTCGCGCATCACGCCGTAGACGTGCCAGTGCTGGCGCAGCCCCGAGCGCACGTAGCCCATCAACCCCATCAGCCAGGTGAAGCTGATCGCGATGAAGATCAGGACGTACTGCGAGATCGGGTTGATCTGGCCCCAGTTCATGCGGCTCGTCTGCTCGGCCTTGCGGAACAGGATGATGTCCAGGATGGTGATCACGACCATCGCCACCAGCACCGACAGCACCTGCGGGATCGAGAACCTGATGCGCACCGCGGCCTCGACGAAATAGCCGTAGATCCCGTAGAAGATCACGATCGACGCGGACAGCGCGAAGGTCCCGAACTGCATGGCGCTCAGCAACCCCTTCATCGGGTGTGTCGCGCGTTTACCTGTGCGGCGGTAGAGCAGGAAGCTCATGAAGGTGGTGAGGATCAGGATGTTGACCGCGGTGTTCTTGGCCGACATCACGCCCAGGAAGCCCAGCATCGGGTGCGCCGAGCCGCCCATCGCGCGCACCTCGGACACCGTGGCGATGATCGAGCGCGGCGTGGCCCAGATGGCGAAGCACAGCGCGATGGCGATCAGCAGGTACTTGATGAACTTCTGGTAGTGCGTCGCGCCCTCGATGCGGCCCATCCCCAGCCACAGGTAATAGTTGGCGGCAAGGAACAGGTTGCCGATCAACGCCGCCTGGATGATGAACAGCCAGGAGAAGGCACCGCCCATCATCTGCAGGCCCAGCGCCTGGTTGAAGGCGTAGATCTCGGTGGCCAGCCAGTAGCCGGCGAACGGCAGCGGCAGGAACGCGCTGATCGCGACGAAGTTGCCGATGTAGCCCATCCAGTCGTAGTGCGCCTGCTCGTCCTTGTTGCGCGTGGTGAGGAACTTGAACGCGGCGTAGGCCGCGGCGATCGAGCCGCCGAAGGCGACGTTGGCGATGATGCGGTGGATGTTGATCGGCATCCA
>JABAOE010000233.1_pt1 | contig 32591 bp, 30 predicted proteins | sample 7062141 | NCBI WGS metagenome assembly JABAOE01 (sample SAMN14538627, study PRJNA623070) | marine sediment metagenome | biome: marine biome [ENVO:00000428]; feature: marine pelagic biome [ENVO:01000023]; material: deep marine sediment [ENVO:00002113] | place: India: Gulf of Khambhat ...
ACGTCGGCAACATGGTCTCCATGGCCGTGTGTCACCAGGATAAAGTCGGCCTCTACCTCATCTGCCGATGCGGAAGCCGCTGGATTGTCTGTAAAGAATGGATCGACAAGCACTTTGATGCCGTCTACGTCCAGGCCGGAAGTTCCGTGGCCGTACCAGGTATAGGTCAGTGACATCTCAAGCTCCTTTTGCAATCACCCCATTGAGTATAGACCAACTCCCGGGTGGGCAGCTCTGGTTGCCGTGGATTGAGCTAACCGCTCTTGCTTCAAACTGGTCTCCGAAGGTTGTGGAACCTTGGAGACGCGGCTGATCCAATAGGATTCAAGATCCCGATTCGGGGTCGAGATTTTGATAATACGCGCATAGGTCGCGTAAGTTGCACTCGGCGCACAAGGGCTTTGGGGCTTTGCAAACCTCCCGCCCGTGCTGGATGATGTTGAGGTGCGCAGCGTAGTAGGTCTCAGGTGGGAATAGATTGGCCAGGATCTGGTGCGTTTTCTCTCTACTGGCCTTTTCCGGGCGCAGCCCAATGCGGCCGCTGATGCGGTGTATGTGCGTGTCCACCGGAAAGGCAGGCATGTCGAGTGAAAACTGCATCACGATGGCTGCGGTCTTCGGCCCCACCCCTTTGAGCCGCACGAGCCAATCGTGTACGTCGTCCGGCGGCATCTCGCGCAGGAAATCCAACTCGATGCGGCCGCGCTCCTCGGTAATGGCGCGCAGCGCGCCCTGAATACGTGGGCCTTTCTGGTTGGCGATCCCCGCGATGCGGATGGCATCGATCACCTCGTCTTCGGGAGCGTCCCGCACCTCTTCCCAGGTGGGAAATCGCTCAACGAGCGAATCGAACGCTCGATCGCGGTTGATGTCGTTGGTGTTCTGCGAAAGGATGGTGGAAACCAGCTCGTCCACTGGCGGCATCGGATTGCGCCAGGTGGGTTCGCCGTAGGCATTCAGCAGGCGTCGGTGTACCTGAAGAGCAAGCTTTTTCAGCGCAGGATCGGCAGGTTCAGTTGGAACAGCGGAAGCGGCAGCCATGGGTTGTCGGATTGTATCCCGTCCACGACTGCTGGCTTCAGCTCAACCCTGCGTGTTGGATATCTGCTAGTTGTCCGACGAGATGCGCTGTAACTACATGTGCTCGATGATTGCGTCGCCAAATTCGGAAGTCTTGACCTTGTTTGCGCCTTCCATGAGCCGATGCAGATCGTAAGTTACCGTCTTGGCAGCAATCGCGCCTGAGATGCCGTTGATGATCCTATCGGCCGCTTCGGTCCAGCCCATATAGCGCAGCATCATCTCCCCACTCAGGATCACCGAGCTGGGATTGACGACGTCTTTGTCAGCATATTTAGGCGCCGTTCCGTGCGTGGCCTCGAAAATTGCATGGCCGGTCTGGTAGTTGATATTGCCTCCGGGGGCGATACCGATTCCACCCACCTGAGCTGCCAGCGCGTCTGAAAGGTAGTCACCATTGAGGTTCATGGTGGCGATGACATCGAATTCACGGGCGCGGGTGATGGTCTGTTGGAAGGCAATATCAGCGATGGCATCCTTGATCAGCAATGCCCCGTTTTCCAGCGCTGCGTCCTGCTCTGCATTTGCAGCCTCTTCGCCTTTCTCGGCCTTGGTGCGGTCCCACTGCGCCCAGGTGTACACTTTATCGCCGAATTCGCGCTCTGCCAGCTCGTAGCCCCAGTTGCGGAAGGCCCCTTCGGTGAACTTCATGATGTTGCCTTTGTGCACCAGCGTCACCGAGCGCCGTCCATTCTCCAGCGCGTAGTTGATGGCCGCCTTCACCAGGCGCTCCGTTCCCTCTCGGGAGACGGGTTTCAGGCTCAGCCCGGAACTGCTCGGAAAGCGGATCTTGGCAAAGGCTTCCGGCTCATTCTCTTCCATCCAGGCCAGGAACTTCTTGTTGTCTCCGGTTCCTTCCTCAAACTCTACGCCAGCGTAAATGTCTTCGGTGTTTTCACGGAAGATGACCATGTCCACGTCGCCCGGCTTTTTCACCGGTGATGGGACTCCGTCGAAGTAGCGAACCGGCCGCAGGCACACATACAGGTCAAGCAGCTTCCTCAAGGCCACATTCAGCGATCTTATTCCGCCGCCAACGGGGGTTGTAAGCGGGCCTTTGATGCCCACCAGGAAGTCTTTGAAGGCCTGCACGGTCTCGTCAGGCAGCCACTCACCAAACTGGTCGAAGGCTTTTTGGCCGGCGAAAACTTCCATCCAGGCGATGCGGCGATCGCCGCCATAAGACTTCTCGACCGCGGCATCAAACACGCGCACCGAGGCGCGCCAGATGTCGGGCCCAGTGCCGTCACCTTCGATAAATGGAATGATGGGGTGAGCTGGCACAGCCAGCCCGCTGCTCTCCATCGCGATGCGTTCCCCGTCTGCGGGGACAGTTGAGTTCACATATGTCATGCGTTGCTCCTGGGGGAAGGCCCTTGAATTCGGGCCTCTTGGTCCTATCGATAAAGTTTCTTTTGCCGAAATCGGATTATAGCATTCGGCCCTACTCGAAACCTTTCGGATGCGCACGATGCCACTGCCAGGCACTGGAGATGATGTCGCTCAGCTCGGGATGCTGTGGCTCCCATCCGAGCTCCGAGCGGATCTTGTCTGAGCTGGCGACCAATCGAGGCGGATCTCCCGGGCGCCGGTCAGCCTCGACCGCCGGGAGATCATGGCCGGTGACCTCTCGGGCGGTGTCGACCACCTGCCGAACCGAAAAGCCTGCTCCATTACCGATGTTGTAGATCATCTGCTTTTCGGGCCCGAGGGCATCCAGCGCCAGCACGTGCGCGGAGATCAAGTCGGCGATGTGGATGTAGTCGCGGATGCAGGTGCCGTCCGGTGTGGGGTAGTCGGTGCCATAGATGCTGACCTCTGCTCGTTGCTCGAGCGCTACCTGTAAAACCAGTGGAATCAGGTGGCTTTCCTGTTGGTGGGCCTCGCCACGATCCGGCAGCGCGCCGGCGGCATTGAAATAGCGCAGCGCAGCGTAGCCGATCCCGTGTGTCTGGCGATACCAATCCAGCAGGCCTTCGACCATCAGCTTGGTCTGGCCGTAGGGATTGCCGGGTTTTAGAGCAGATTCTTCGGTGAGCAGATCTTCGCTTGAGGCATACACCGCTGCGGATGACGAGTAAACCAGGCGTTTGATCCCCGCTTGCACGCAACCTTCCAAAAGCCAGAGGGAATTGTGTGCGTTGTTCTCAAAGTACTTGCCTGGCTCCTGCATACTCTCGCCCGCCTCAATGAATGCCGCAAAGTGCATGACCGCATCGTAGGGTTTGGCTTTCAAGGCATTGAAAAGCGCATCGTGGTCCCCTAAGTCGGCCTCAATGAACGTGGCCGCATCCGGCACCGCCGTCCGATGGCCGGTAATCAGCGAATCGAATACCGTAACTTCATGGCCAGCTTCCAACAGAGTAGCCGCAGCTGCCGAACCGATGTAGCCCGCGCCTCCGGTCAAGAAGATTTTCATCTGATGGATCGCGCTCCAATCATTCGTCCTCTATCTCTAAGTTTGCCATCGCAGCTACGAGGTGTTTAACTCCGAACTCCGCAAAGTTGACGGTGACCTCCTCATCGTCAAATTCCATCCTGGTTTCCAGGACGACGCCCTCACCAAACTGTGGATGGATCACGCGCATTCCCGTCTGGTAGCGTGGCTGCGACGGCATCTGAACACGGCTCTGCCAGGAAGTATCCCTGGCGTACAGCGCCTGAGCCGGCGTGCGCATCCCTACCAGGTCACCCTCGATGAGATCGGCGGGGAGATCATCCAGGAAGCGGGAGGGGTCGGTCAAGTTTGAGACGCCTCTGGATCGACGCCGGAACGCGCGCAATAGAATCACTCGATCCTGGGCCCGAGTCAACCCGACATAGAAGAGGCGCCGCTCCTCAGCCATGGCCTCGACATCATCCTGTGAGCGATAGTGCGGCAGTTCGCCCTCATCCAGTCCGACAATGAACACGATCGGGAATTCCAGTCCCTTGGCCGCGTGCAATGTCAACAACGTGGGAGCATTTTGGTCTTCGGTCAGTGTGTCTTGATCGGAAATCAGCGCGACCTGCTGGAGGAATTCAACCAGACCCAGCTCGCTGAATTCTTCAGCCACGCCGCGCAATTCCATCACGTTGGCCCAGCGATCCTCGTCGTTCCCAAGGTGGGCTCGATAGTCAATATCCTCGAGCACGCGATCGATGAGGGAGTCCAGTGAGACGCTCTCCTTGATCTCAAGCCATCCGNNAACTGGCAATTTCTTCGCCCCGTGCAAGTCGGAGCAGAACCTGGGAGGGGGCTGTTTGAGACTGATCGGCAGCCGATCTGAGCGCCTCCAGCGTTTTCGCCCCAATCCCGCGAGGCGGTGAACTGACCGCGCGCTCCAGGCTGATCGGATCCTCAGTATTGTGGATCAGACGCAGGTAGGCGATCAGGTCTTTGACTTCCCGCCGGCCGTAAAACCGCTGTGCACCAACCAATCGATAGGGCAAGCCGGCCCGTAGGAATGCCTCTTCGATGGCCCGTGAATGGGCGTTGGTGCGGTACATCACGGCACAATCCCCGGGATCGGCTTCACCAGTCAGGGTGAACATCGAGATCTTTTCCACTACAAACTGGCCTTCTTCGTCCTGATCGTGGGCTTCGTGCACCAGGATCGGCTCGCCAATTCCGTGTTCGGTGAACAGCTGCTTGCGCTGCCGATCCGNNCGATCCGGCTGGCGGTCGATCACGGCCATCGCTGCGTCGAGGATGGTTTGTGTTGAACGGTAGTTTTGCTCCAGCAGGAGCGTCCGCAAATCTGGAAAGTCCGCCTGGAGACGCTTTACGTTTCGGTAATCCGCGCCGCGCCAGCGGTAGATCGATTGATCTGGATCGCCGACAACAAAGAGATCAGGTCTCGAACCGGCGAGCAAACGCAATAGCACGTATTGCGCGGTGTTGGTATCTTGAAACTCGTCAACCAACAGGTGTGGGTAGCGGTTCTGGTAGGTTTTCAGGACAGACTCATGCTCGCGAAAGAGCTGAATCGGCATCACCAGCAGATCGTCAAAGTCCAGGGCGTTGCTCGCAAGCAGGAGCTCTTGATAGCGCACATAGACGCGGCGGGTGATCTCAGTGAAGTACGTATCGCCGCTAAAAGCATCCGGATCGATCAACTCATTCTTGGCACGCGAGATGGAATCAAGCACCCGGGTTGGTTGAACCTGCTTTGGATCCTGGTTGAGCTCCTTCAAAGCCTGTCGCACCAGCGACAGCTGGTCTGTCTCATCGAAGATCACGAAGTCGCGCGTGATTGGAAGCCGATCGGCCTCGATGCGTAAGATCCGCGCAAAGGACGAATGGAAGGTACCCAGGCGCGGCGCTCCCCTGGAGCGATCGTCGGTGAGAAGGGAAAGCGCCCGGCTTTCCATCTCACGCGCGGCCTTGTTTGTGAATGTAAGCGCCAGAATNNCGCCAGACGGTAGGTCAGTACACGGGTCTTACCGGATCCTGGTCCTGCCAGAACGAGCGTCGGACCAGGGTCAATCGTGACCGCTTCGAACTGCTGAGGATTGAGATCTCCACGCAGATTCATCTACAGTTTCCGTTTGAGATCGAGCAATCCAGATGAGGTCCAAAGCTCCGAAAGCGATTGCTCAGGTAGCGCCATCACCTTGCTGTCCGCGAAATAGGGGAAATCGAAATGGATCTCGTCCCCGGCAGATTTTCGGGGGATAGGCATCAAACGCGCCGTCAGGGGCTTGTCATGCCGCAGTGCCAGAGAGCCCAGGTCAACCAGAAGTGCCGTCACCGCATCTTGATCCACCCTGCCCGGGAGCGGGACCGTATCCAGGCCCGTACCGCAGACCGTAGACAAGAGCAGCAGGTCTTTCAGATCCAGAGCGCCCTCGGCGGTCCTCGCTGCCAGCACGGAGTCTTCGAGTACCGGCAGGAATAAGCCGCAGAAGCCTGTGCGCTGGAATTGAGCTTGATCGAGGCAGTCAGCCAGGAACGCCGCGCCGGCGACCGTTCCATGGAGACCCGCTTCCGCGCCGCTGAGCATTTCGAACGCGGTCCCAATCGAGCGCTGCGGCTCGGGAAACGGTGCCAGAGAAAAATCAATGCCTAAAAAGCGGATCGAGTGCTTGGCCGCGATCGGCTCGGCGACCAAAGTCAGTGCACCCGCGTGGGTTTCGATTGAGGAGACCAATTGCTGCCGCACCGTCGTTAGCGAGCTGGTGTTGGTCACGCTCTCAACTGCAAGATCGGCCGACTCGGTAGCAATCGCAACCGCAGCCCGGCCCCCGGCGTGGTACGCGGCTGGAAAAAACGGACTTCCGGGGGGCACATTGGCTAGGGCGGCGAAGCGCAAGTTGGTGAACCCATCTGGCGATACCGTGGAGGCACCCAGAATGGCTTCGGCGCAAGCCTCTGCAGTTCGAATCGAGAGGCCAATTTCGGGATCGGCATATAGGCCCGAGCAGAAGACAATCTCCGCCGCACGCAGGATTTCGGGCACCATCTGGAAGCCTTCTGGTTCGTCCGGTAAGGCGGGACCGATGTTGGCATAGTCGATGCCGTGAACGAAGCACTGTGCCTCCAAATCGCGCGCGAACGCTGGCCGATCTTTGGGCAAGACCGGAGCAGAGATCTCAGATGGTGGAGGAGTGGCAACCCGAAGCGTTTGCACTTCGTACCCGGACTGCTCGAATGCTTCCCGCATTTCGTGCAAACAGGAAGCAACAGCCTGAATGCTGTCCACATTGAGTGGCCAGCCGGGATCCAGAAATCCTGTGATGGCGCGGATTTTCATGCGCCACCCCAGACGCGTTGATAAGGAAAACTCAGAGAATTCGTTAGGGGGTCAGTTGAGAATTTCAGGAGCTCGGTTTAGCAGCCTTCACCACGGAGGTGAAAGCTTTTGGATCCCGCGCGGCCATGTCAGCCAGAAATTTGCGGTTTATCCGAATGTCCGCTTCTCGCATGGCGTACATCAATCGACTGTACGTCGTTCCATTTTGGCGCGCGGCTGCATTGATGCGTGCAATCCACAGCCGGCGCAAATCACGCTTTTTGTTTCTTCGATCCCGGTACGCATACGATAGGGCGTTGGTGCGCGCTTCTTTCGCGCGCCGGAACAAGCTATGCCTGGTTCCATAATAGCCGCGCGTCTGTTTGATCAATCTCTTGTGTCGTTTACGGGTAACCGTCCCGCCTTTTACACGTGTCAAGTCGATACTCCTCTATCGCGAAGCGCCGCCGCTGCGGGCGTTTGGATTGGCTTTGTACTTACTCATATAAGGCGCGAGTCGCCGCACCCGTTTGCGAATGCCTGAGCCTTCGACTGCGATCATCTCGGTGAACAGTCGTTTGGTGCGCTTGGGCGTGCGTCGACGCAGGTGGCTCTTGCCGCCTTTTGTCCGAACCAGCTTGCCTGATCCCGTCAACCGAAAACGCTTGGCGGTCGCCTTGTGCGTCTTTAGTTTGTATTTCTTGCTCTTCCTCTTCTTTGCCATACGATCTATCCCTACTGTCTCTCATGAAAACCGCCGGGCCAGGTGCTGCCCGGTCGGCGGTAAAACTGCGTCTCTGGGCTCTGATCTATTTCTTGATTGGGGAGAGCACCATGAACATGGTCCGCCCCTCCATCCGAGGCGCCTGTTCAATTACCCCAACGTCTGCCAACTCCTCAGCGATCTGCTTCAAATCCTCCAGCGCAATCTCCGGATAGGTGATTTCGCGTCCGCGAAACCGGATGCGCGCCAACACTTTCTTGCCCTCGGTTAGCCAGCGCCGAGCATTCTTGACCTTGAAGGAACGGTGATGCTCGGAAGTCTTCGGGCGCAGGCGGATTTCCTTGATTTCGACTTTGGTCTGAGCCTTGCGCGCTTCCCTGTCCTTCTTGGCCTGCTCGTAAAGAAACTTCCCAAAATCGAGCACACGACACACCGGAGGTTCTGCCTTAGGTGCCACTTCGACCAAATCAAGCCCGGCGCTTTCCGCCGCTTCGCGTGCTTCATCGATGGTCACGACGCCCTTGTTTTCACCGTCCGCGTCGATCAATCGGACCTGTGGCACCCTGATTCTCTCGTTTATCCGGTAGTCAGATGCGCTGATGTTATGCACCTCCCAAAGGCGATCCGAGCCGCTTCGGAGCGGCTCGCGAGCATAATACCACGCGATCGGAGCGAAGGTCAATCAAGCACGCCAACTATAGGTTAGCGGTGCAAACTCCGCCAGAGAAGCTCAGCGGATGCAGTGAGGGCGAAGGCACCGAGCGGGGCCACCATCCAGGCAAGCGCCAGGGACAGAATCCAGCGCAATGGCGCCTCCAGCGGCGCCAATACATACTCCAACCACAATGTGACGGCGAGCAAAACCGCTGCTCCATTCGCCAGCATGCTGCGACCGCGAGCCGTCCGAGGCTGCAACCGAATCGAGAAAACCAACAGCGTGCCGGCCAGGGAAAGAGACAGGAGCACGACCCAGCCCGGACTCGGCCGCTGCCTCAACAGAGCAATGCTGAACACCAGACCGAGGACAACAAACAGGCAGAGCGCATCCCTGAAAGTCATTCGGCGACAATGGGAGTCTTGTAGTCCACCGCAAGCGGAATCCGATCCGGTGGTCGGACACCAGGCAACACATCAACAGCGTCTTGCTGGGGAGCGCAGAACTCAGAGCGAGAGGATGCCGCACCCGAAAACAAGGGGCAGCGGATGTCCGCACCCAGTGGCGGCAACATTCCGGGCGGACCCCAATAGCCGCCATGGCCCAGAAGCCAGGTGTCCAGCGTCGAGCGGTCCACGCCGACCGGCGCCAAGACGCTCTCGATCGCTCGGCTGAGCAGCTCCAGGTAGGCCTCCACATCGTAGCGGCAGTCGTGGGCATTCCCATCCCAGGCGCGTACCTTTTCCGGACCGGGGACATATACAAACCGAAGCTTCTCTCCCGGACTGAGTGTCATTCCGGCCTCCGTCAGCTCCCGAGCGACTCGGGCAGCAGGAGTCAGGACCCGGTATTCCTCGGCGGGACGCGAAAGCCGCTGCGACACCACCAATTCCCTGGCTGGCACTTCTCCGGCTCGAAGTGCCCGAACCTTCTCCTGAGCGTAGGCGACCACCTGCGGGATCGCCGCTCGATATCCATCTGCGCCTCTGGCGTGAGACAGCAGCGCCAGCATCTCCAACTGGGTGTCCTTGATGAACGTAGGAGTGTCGTGCCGACGGGCCTCGATGCCCCGAACCTTGACTGAACCATCCAGGTAGGCACCAAAGTATCGATTGGCGACCGCCACCCGAGGTTCGGTGCGGGAGGGAAGAAAAGCCAGCCAGCTGTAGACCCCCTCCAGCCCGACGCGCAATCCGGTGCGGTCCTGAATCTGAGCGATCAGGCGGTCGTATTCTCCCGGCCCGGTACCCTCGCGCTGGATCCAGAGCCCATCCACGTAGAGGTGCAGTACACGAAAGCCGGCATCCTCGACAATTTCCTTCGCTTGCAGCAGCACCTCACGTCCATAGGCATTGACTGCCTCATGCGCCTCGATACGCCCGAAACGGGCGTTCTTGTAGCCGAGATAGCCGAAGCAAGTCACCAGGAGCCACTTGTGGGCGGAATAGCGTCGCTCATATCGCTGCCGCTCCGGATCTCCCGCAGGCAGCTCCCTCATCAGATCTTTGTAGGCGTTCCGCTTCTCGAGCAGGGGAGCCAGGGTCTCGGGAACCAGGCCCTCCCGATGCCTGCAAATCCGGGTTCCCAATTCGGGTACTTCCTCTCCCTCGCAGCACTCAGCCTGTATCGTTTCTGGCGACACGTTGTAGTGCACCATGATGCTGGGGTACATGGCGGTAAAGTCCAGCTCCGCGACATCCTCGTAGAGTCCGGCAATCGGCGTGTAGACCAGGCCGCCTTTGTCTGCTGCGAATAGATCGACGCCGGTCTTCAGTGACTCCGGCTGTCGTTTCTGCCATGGAACCAGCACCCCACGCCGCTGGGCGGTAGCTACCTGCATTGCGCTGATTCCCGTGCCGGTGGAGACGCGAGCAACAGTCTGGACCGGGAGACCGCTGATGCGCGCGATCTCCAGGATTCCATCCAGGCCGTAGTAATTGGTGAGGAAGGCATTCTGTCGATCCAGGTGCCAGCGACCCAAAAGCGTATGCTGCTCGTTTCGAAACATCATCCTTCCGTAGGAGAAGTAGGAGTGGGACCCCTTGCGCTGAACCGGGAGATTCGCATCGCGATTGAGAGGCAGTCGGATTCCATAGTGGCGAGCGAGGCGGAGCAGCCGAGGCAGGATGAAGTTGTCGCCGTAGGCACTGATCAGGACATCTGGGTCAAAGCGTTCCAGCAGGTGGCGAATTCCCAACACCAGCTGGCGCCCGTTCCGACGGGGAAATCTGAATCTTCTCTGATCGACCTCCACCAGAAGACCGCCGCGATCTGACTTTCCAGTAAGTGAGCGAGTCGGATCTTCCAGATCTCCATCGAGTCTGAGGGTCATCACGCGAAACCTGGGAAGTTCGTAGTCGATGTCCCAGGGGCTGTCGAATGCCTCGATGCTGCGGATACGCCCCTCAGAGTGGTCTACCGAACAGTAGGCCAGTGGAAACACTCCCCGATGGAGGACATACCGCTGCGGAAGCGGAATGTCTGCGTCGTAGTAGGTCAAACCCGGGAACGCCTGGCTTGTTTGCCTGAAGACCCTCGGCAGTTCGCCGGGTACCTTCAACCTGGCCTCGAGCACCTCCACCTCGCGATCGAGGAACAGATCGATGCGTTCGGTCATCCTCAAGCTGACCGGCGCGCGCTGCGCAACGAGGGCGTTGGCAACAGCGCGTAGCTGCTCCTGAGACCCCTGCAGGTAGAAAGCAGGGCTGAATGTATCGTGCAGCCGGTGTGTACGGCCCTCTCGGTCGATCAGCCACACCGCCATCCCATCCGCGTGCGGGTAGACATCGAAGAGCCAGGCGAAGATCGTCATCGGGGCAATCGAGAGGTGCTCCGAAGGGTGTCGAGTTCATCCTGCAGGCTCAGAACAAGTTTGTGCTCCTCCACGAGCATTGCCAGCAGCATCACCTCAAAAGGCAGGAGGTGGGAGGCATAGGCCGAAGCCGCCAGGTGATGCCGGGCCGAGGCCAGCAGATCGTCCAGAGCGCGCTGGTCCTCTCGACGCAGTGCTCTCCGGAACTTCGCCAGTGAGGCCTGCTCTTGGAGAAAGGCTTGAGTAATCGAAGGAAGGGTTCGTCCCATCTGTCGCTCCTTGGTTGCTAGAGCAGTGGGGGCTGCTCAACGTTGTTGCTGATCATTGGCCGGAGCATCCACGAACTATCCGCCGCAATCTGCAGCTGCTCCAGTAGGCTCCATCGCTCCTCGACGATAGCTCGCGGCTCCTGAGCTCCGACGATCACGGGACCCGCCGCGCAGAGGCGCCGGAGGTTGGATAGGACTCCGTCCAGCAAACGCTCGACATCCTTCAAGGGGACACTCTCGTCGTAGAAGGTGGTCAAGAGGTCCAGGATCAACAGCGGAGAACGTTCCGCAGGAGCCTGCTCGAGCAGTTGGGCCAGCTGATAACAGGTAAAGGCTCGGGAGAGGTGAAGCTGCTTCAGGATCACCTCAGGCTGTGGAGACAGCCGTCTGGCGAGGCGCGCTACGAAATAGCCGTCGAATCGGTTGCCTCCGTCAAACACACGCGGCTGGTGACCCTGTGCGGCCAGCCAGGTGAGCATGGCCAGAAGGGCCTGCGAGGGAGTCCGTTCACCCCATATCAACGAAAGGCGCGGCTCCTGCGCGGCTGCGAGTACAGCGGAGTCCAGAGTCGGGATAAGGGGTTCGGGTGTCAGAAGCATGGATCCTCCTCTTTGCGATCGTGACAACGCACCTCCAGCAGCTCTCCGCATAGGGAAGCCTCCGGCTCTACGCGCTCTCGGGTTCCGTCCTTGCGTCCCGAGTCGAGCGATGGCGTTGCTGGAGCGGGGCCGAAAACCAGGCCGGATGGTTCCGGAATGGAACGTATGTTCTACTTTACGCCGTGAGGATGGGATGCACCATCCCATCAAGGGGGGACACGCAGGGGGGAACAATCCTACCCCGCGCGGGGGAGCAATAGTCCTGGTGGCCGGAGCTTTGCCAGGGGATGGCGCTGGGGGAATCGATGATATAACCCCATGGTGGGATGAAGTTTCCGGCGAGGCGCTTCGAATTGTAGCCCGGCTGTGTGAACTCAATCTCTCGTCTCGCCACCGTTTGAGAGAGCAATGAAGTGCTTGGCGCCGAGACAACGGTCAGGGGCCGGGTACTCCGAAACTTCAGTAATATGTATCGTATTCGTCTCCGCTGATTGAGTGATGGGAAGTTGCCTCTAGAGCCCGACATTCTGCTTAACAACCGCTACCGCATCCTGGACCAACTAGGAAGCGGCGGAATGGGCGCGGTGTACCGGGCCCACGACGAGAACCTCGACGTGGAAGTGGCGGTAAAGGAAAACTTCTTTGTTTCGGAGGAGTCGGCTCGCCAGTTCCAGCGTGAAGCTCACCTGCTGTTCGAGTTGCGCCACCCTGGTCTGCCGCGCGTGATCGATCACTTCGTGGATGAGGATCAGGGACAGTACCTGGTTATGGACTTCATCAAGGGTGAAGATGCGAATCAGGTACTGGAGCGACATGGTGGACCGCTGGATGAAAAGCTTGTCCTTGGCTGGGGTATGCAGATCCTGGAAGCTCTCAAGTATCTGCACTCACGCCAGCCTCCGGTTATTCACCGGGACATCAAGCCTTCGAACATCAAGGTCACCAGCTCCGGGCGTGCGATGCTGGTCGATTTCGGATTGGCCAAAGAGTATGACCCGACCAAGAGCACTACTGTTGGAGCGAAAGCCTACACTCCGGGTTTTGCTCCTCCGGAACAGTATGGTCAGGGCCGAACGGATCCCCGAACCGATGTGTATTCATTCGGCGCAACCCTCTACAACCTGCTGACCGACAAGATCCCGGAAGACGGTTTGAGGCGAGCCATGGGTCAGGCACGTCTGATTCCTATTCGGGATCTAAACCCATCCATCTCACCGCATGTCGCCGCAGCGATTGAGCGGGCAACCGAAGTGCGGCCAGAGCAGCGGTTTGACAGTGCCGAAGCGCTTCAAGCCTCGCTGCTTGCGACCCCGACGATTGTCGAGAGCCCGGCTACCACCGTTGCGTCGGCTCCGCCGACTGCAGTTCCCCAAAAGCCCAAGCGATCTGTCCTGCCGCTGGTTTTGGGGGCCATGGTGCTGCTGGCCATCGGTATCGGCGCGGGTCTGCTTCTGACCGGAGGTTTCTCAAACATTGGAGGCGGACCTTCGCCATCTGACACCCCGTTGCTCCCAACCGACACATCGGTACCCGTGGTGATTCCTCCGACGGAAGCACCAACCGGTACCCCGCTCCCGACGACAACGGATACGCCGGTTCCAACCGACACGGCTGAACCAACGGAGAGCCCCACGACTGTAAGCACTCCAATCGGCGGCGGTGCCACCGGGCAGATTGCATTTGCGAGTGAGCGGGATGGCATTCCGCAGGTCTATCTGATGGATGTCGATGGAGAGAACCTGGTGCAGTTAACCTCGAACATCGATGGCGCCTGCCAACCCGAGTGGTCCCCTGAGGGAGACCGCTTGCTGTTTACATCCCCCTGCCGCCAAAAGAGCGATGAGTATCCCAATGCAGCGATCTGGGTCATGAATGCGGATGGAAGTGCCGAGACCCCTCTGATCAGCCTGATCGGTGGGGTTTATGACGCAGACTGGTCGAACACGGGGATTGCATTCACCTACCTCGAAAATGGCCAGCCCTCGCTGTGGCTGGCAAATTCCGACGGGAGCGAACCCCAGAAGATAACCATAGGAACGTCTCGTGATCGACAGCCAACCTGGTCGCCGGGAGAGGACCGGATCGCGTTGATGAACACCTCTCGAGCCGGCAGTGCGACCTTGTTCTGGCTGTTCGCCGACGGCTCATTTACCGGATCCAACCCAGATCAGGTGACGCGCGACCAGGTCGCAGACCAACCAGCCTGGTCTCCATCCGGAGATCTTATCGCCTACACCTCCAGTCAGCATATATGGGTCGTACCCTGGGATGGGAGGGGTTTTGGAGCGGTGCGGATATCGGAAAGAGGACCCAACGACGGAGCGAGCTGGTCGCCGGATGGTCAGTGGATTGCGTTCGAGTCCTGGCGGGATGACGCTAACCACGACATCTACATCATGACCGCCAATGGGGGTCAGCCCAACAGGCTTACCAGCGACCCTGCCAACGACTATCACGCCGCCTGGCGGCCCTAACTCAAAGGCGTTCTTTCAAAAAAGTCCAGGATGTGCTGGGCGATCTCCTCGCCCGAATCTTCTTGGAGAAAGTGCCCTGCGCCCTTGATGGTGATGCGAGCTTGTTCACGGGCGGCCGGGATCAACTGCCTGAAGAAGATGTGTCCCCCCCGGGTCACCGGATCCGAATCTGAGAACATGACCAGGACCGGTTTCGTCCAGCCGGAGAGCACTTCGCGCGCAGCGTGCATCTCCGCTGCGCCTGGATCTTCGGGCTTAAGCGGCAGCAGCGAGGGCCATATCATTGCCCCGGCTTTGTAGCTGACATCGGGGAACGGTGCCTCATAGGCGGCTAATTCCTCATCGGTAATCCCATCAGCTTTGGCCAGACCGGCTTTGATGACGCGCTTGATGGGCATATCACTCAGCCGCTGAGAAAACTCCAGCCATCGATGGAACGCATCCGGCATTCGACTTGTGCCGTCCGGCAAACCGGTGTTCATGATAACCAGGCGGGCGATACGCTCCGGCAACTCGCTGGCAACCGTCAGGCCAATCAATCCTCCCCAATCCTGTACGACGAGGTTGATGCCCTGTAAATCCAGGGCTTCGATGAACCCCGTCAGCGTGTCATGGTGCAGGGCAAACGAGTAATCTCGCTTGTCGACCGGCTTATCGGAGCGGCCAAATCCGGCGAAGTCCATCGCCAGCGCACGATAGCTCGGGGTCAGTCTGGGGATGATCTTTCGGTAGAGGTAGGACCAGGATGGTTCACCATGCAGTAGGAGAACGGGTTCGCCGGCTCCTTCATCTATGTAGTGAATGCGGATGCTGCTGATATCCAGGTAGCGCGGTGCGTAGGACCAACCTGGAAGGTTCTCAAAACGTTCGTCGGGCGTTCGGAGGGTTTCCATCATTGCGATAGGTTACCAGCCATTTCCTCGGCTGATGAGTCAATCTCCCGCTCGGATAGGAGTTCTTTCAATCTCGGGTGATCTGCGTAGTAGCCCCAGTATCTTTCAGGCAGCAATACTGCCAGCCTGCACATGATTTCATCCGTGTTTTCGCGGAGGCTCTTGTTGCGATTACCCTCGTCAATCGGAGGAAGCCGGAATGGCTCTCCCACTCTCAACACAAGCTCGGGACGCCTGAAGCGCAGCAGCAGTGTGCGGAAGGCTTGATCGGTTCCAATCACCCCCACGGGGACCACCGGGACATCTGCCTCAGCAGCAAGGTAGGCCACACCGGTCTTTCCGCGCTGTAAACCGCCGTTCCGACTGCGCGTCCCTTCAGGCGACAGTGCAAACGGTTTGCCTGATTGCAGCCACTTGAGGGCTGCGCCAAGCGCGCCGCGATCTACCTCACCGCGCTGTATGAAGACCCCGCCTAGAATTCGCACAATTGGGGCCAGCAGCGGGTGCCGGGCCCACTTTGCAGCAGCCCAACCGCTGAGGTTGGGATTAGCCAAATAGGCGAAACCCAGCGGGATATCGGCCATACTCATGTGGTTAGCGACCATAAGATATGCGCCTGAGGTGGGAATGTTGCCTCGTCCCTCCATTCTAGACTTTGACAGAATTCCGATGAGCAGACGGAAAACCGAGATCACAAAGCGGTAGGCCACAATGCTCTAGATTGTAGACGCTCCTTCGGGGTGTTACAATCCGCGCCCGCCACTTAACGCCGCCGATAGCCGACAGCACAGGCGTAAACGCGACCGCGTCGCAATTCGCCGAGGGGTGTTCCTAGTAGTATTGGCGGAGTGGCGATCAGGAGGGTCACTGAATGAGCACAACGCTCGAGCGAACTGAGAGCGCAACGACAACTAAACCAATTCACGAGTGGCTTCGACGCCTGCGCGTGGGCTATGCAGGCGATGAAACTCGCGCAACCATGGATGAGTTTGCGAACCGGCTGCTGGATCAATTTGCGGCTCTGGATCACGGTGTGTTTCGTCCACCGGAGGGTCACATCGATGTGCTGTTTGCGGCAGCTCGCTACAGCGAGCCGGTTGCTTGGCGTCACGCACTCTTTTTTACGGGGCGCCGGAAGTACAACCTGGACAACAATCCAGAACTCTTTACCTTCGTTGATATAACGCTGGAGGAATACGAGAGCGCGCTTGAGCACTTCGAAAAAGTACTCCAGAACGACCAGGTCGATCCGGAGGATCGAGAACTCCCCGGTCTCGCGCCCGACTCCTACCGGGTGCTTGTTGAGCAGGGCCGCCGGGGCGGACCGATCATGGCGCTTGAGCGCCAGGTGCAGGCACAAGCCAAAAGCATCAAAGTTATTCTGGTCGTCAGTACTGACAGACCACTCTGGGCCCACTATTTCGACCTGGTGGGCGCACACCCCAAGATAGATTTGACGGATGAGCGGGGATATCGTGAATTGGTGCAGCGCATCGTCACGGTGATGAGTACCGACGAGGTGACCCACCACCAGCAGATCGGCGATCCGTTACCCAAAGCGGATTGGATGCAATCGACCGGTCGTGCGGGTATGCTGCAGGCCGGGCCTGAGTTTGGCGAAAGGGACTTCTTCGCCGAGATGGTACGGATTTCCGATTTGGTGCAGGTTCCTGCCGTCTCAGAGGGCGTGGCCAACCAGTACAGTGAAGGCTGCTTTGCCACCTGGGACCCCCATCTCGAAGCTCTAATATCGACGGTCACTGGCAGTGCACGTCCGGTCGAGAAGGACGACCTGAAAGATGCAGATCTGGCGCTCATCGTTGGCGTACGTGAAGATGGAATGGGAGCACTCGTGCGCCGAGTAGAAGGAAAGCAGAGCGATCCCCCATCGTCGGAGGCGGTTGAGTTGATGGATATGGACAGTGCTCTTCCCCGGATCGAATTTGAGGGAGCTCAGGTGCCTGTGGTGCGTTCAAAACTGCATGGTCACAAAGGAGTCCGCCGCTTCGATCCCGATCTGGTTGAGTACGCTCCGCTTGATCCGCCCTACTACCACTACCCGGTCACCTGCGCGACCTGGGCACAGGCTGACGGGATCAAGGGTGCCTTCTCGAGAGCGCAGGCCCTGCGCAATCCAGATGATCCCCGCCAATTGGCTTTCACCGTACTGCCGGGGCATGGTGTGATCATTGCCGAAAAGTGGATCCCCGGAAAAGCTCCTTTCCAGCAAATTTGGGAAGCAATGGATTCAGGCGCTCTAGAGGTGGAGAATCACGTCCCACAAGGGGTATACGGGTACCGCGAATCTCCGGAAGGGGACATGCTCCTCGACGAGAGCTAACACACAAAGCTTCGACCAGCAACCAGGCCGGCCGCTCCCAAGCGGCCGGCTTTTTTGTACTCCCAACCTGGTGAGAAGGCTGAAATCATACATTTGCACGCAGGCCAGTAGCCGCTATTCAGAATTGTGCTAGGCTTTTACAATCGTCAAACAGTACTTATGTTAAATTCACGAGGGGTGTATGAGTGAGCAAGAGCCAGCTGTAGAGAATCTGGAGGGAGCCCCCGAAGGTGGAGCAGGACGGCCGCGTTGGATCCTCTGGGTGGGGCTGGGAATCCTGACTCTGGCCTTCTTGGGTATCTGTGGAGCACTTGTGATCACTTTGGATCTCATCCCCAGTACCGATCAGCCAACCGCAATTCCAAGCCCACTGCCCTCACAGTCCAGTATAGCGATCGATCAGCCTGGCCAGGGTGCTACGGTGGATGTCTCACAGGCGCTCGAGGTGAGCGGCGTTGGCAGCGGTTTGTTTGAGGGCAGCGTGGTGTTGCAGGCCTATGACGCGCAGAGCAATTTACTGGCGGAAGCATCAACCGTTATCGATAGCCCGGATGGTGCAACCGGAGGGTCCGGTCCATGGTCGGTGACTTTAAATCTAAGCCCGCCATCCGATCCGGAAGGACTGATCTTCGCTTTCTCGACTTCGCCAGTGGATGGTTCCATCACAGCTTCATCCAGCGTTGAAGTCGCGTACGTCGATCCAAGCGCAGGGGAGCCGGCAATCGTGATCGTCACGCCTAACAATGGCTCCACGGTAGATATTACAGAGCCAATCACGGTAGCGGGTGGAGCAGTCGGGCTCTTTGAGAACAACGTGGTCGTCCGCGCACTCGATGAGACCGGAAAGGTGCTCGCAGAGCAAGCCACAACTGTCGATGTTGCTGAACCGGGAGGCGCCGGTGGCTGGACGGCAAGTCTGACGATTCGCGTCACAGCCGGAACCGCCGGCCGAATCATCGCCTTTTCGCCTTCCCCCGAGGGCAATAGTCTGAATGCAACGGACGAGATCGCGGTCACATTTGGCGTTGCTCCCACAGCGACCCCAGGCCCAACTGCAACGGCTACTTCAACCCCGGTTCCTTCGACACTCACCATCACCGAACCGACGAAAAGCGCGGTCGTACCGATCGGTCAGGGATTCACCGTCAGCGGTACCGGATCGAACCTGTTTGAGAACAACGTTGTTGTACGCGCCTATGATAAAACCGGCAACGTGCTGGCCGAACAAGCCACGATCCTGGACACGGAATCGCTGGGGGGCTCAGGAACGTGGAGCGTCACACTGACGGTTCAGATCGCAGCGGGAACGTATGGCCATATCACGGCGTTTTCACCCTCTCCGTTAGGGGGTCAGCAACCGACTGCCTCCAGCATCCCAGTAACCTACGGGCGAAAACCATCCGAACAGGCGAGCTTGATGATCACCTTCCCCACCCACCCCTCGGTTGTCGACGCCAATGCGCTAATCAACGTGACCGGAAATGGCGAAGGTCTGTTTGAGAACAACGTGGTGGTTCAGGCGGTGGATTGGGAGGGGAACGTCCTGGCGTCAACTGCCACTACCTTGGATGCCAGTGAACCGGGAGGTTCAGGCTCGTGGTCTGCACAGCTCAGCGTGAGTCTCGAACAACCTATGCCAGGACTGATCGTAGCCTTTTCGCCATCGGCGACCGGGGCGGTTCCCGATGCATACGACGGCGTCGGAGTCATCTTCAACGTGCTGGTCGCGGTTCCACCGATCGCGCCTGCACCGACTCAAACCGTCGAACCGACCGCGACAAGCTCTGGATGATTTGAACGCTGCGATTCCATAGAGCAAAAGCCGGTCAATGCTTCGACCGGCTTTTGTTCCGTCAATCAAAGACGCCCGGCCATCTGTTCAAGCGATTCGTATGGTTCCGTGCCGGCGACCCTCATCTTCATCCAATGGCTGGTGTTATGGAAATCCGCGACCGCGCTGCCTGGCGGGACCACCTCATCAAGCCGGGCCGATAGCTCGGCATCGAGCGTCATATCGAGCACCGTCAGGGCATCTTCCAGATGCTCCTCTGTACGCGGTCCGATGATCGGCGAGGTGACGGCCAGCTGGTCCTTGACCCACAACAGGGCGAGCTGCGAGGATGTCATCCCGAGCTCCTGTGCAATCTCAGCCACCTGTTTACCCGCTGCGATACCAGCAGGCGTAACCCGGCGCGCGGCCCAGTCACCGATCCTGGCAGCCCGCGATCCGTCGGGGAAGTCATCCGCCTCGGTGTACCTTCCGGCAAGCATGCCAATCGCAAGCGGTGACCAGGGCAGAATCCCGAGATCGTAGCGCTGCGCCAAGGGGATGAGCTCGTTCTCAATGCGCCTGTCCAGCAGATTGTAGGGCGGCTGCTCCGTGACATATCGCTCCAGGCCGTCGCGCTCGCTGATGGCAAGCGCCTCCATCACCATCCAGGCCGGGAAGGTAGAGCACCCAATGTAGCGCACCTTTCCGCTGCGAACGAGGTCGTCCAATGCGCGCAACGTTTCGTCTTGGGGTACATCGAATACCGGCCGGTGAATCTGATACAGATCGATCCAATCCGTATCCAGCCGCCGGAGCGAATCTTCGACTGCCTGGAGCAAGTGACGGCGGGAGTTACCCTGGTCGTTTGGGTCGTCGGACTGGGGAAAGTGTGCCTTGGTAGCAAGGACCACGTTCTGCCGTTTTCCGTTCACGAGAGCCCTTCCGACAACGCGCTCGCTCTCGCCCTTGTTGTAGGCATTCGCAGAATCCAGGAAGTTGATCCCCGCCTCCAGCGCCCGGTGAACCATACGAATGGCCTCGGGTTCCGGCGTTGGCCCACCCAGATTCATGGTTCCGAGGCAAAGCGGCGAAACGCGCACGCCCGTCCGTCCCAGCAAGCGGTATTCCATGCTTCCTCCTCAAATTGATCTGGACTTGAGGGTACCCGTACCTATCCAAGCCGGTCAACGGTATGGGAAGAGGTGGATCGGCCTGGGAACGAGCTCAGGGGAGCGCTTCCGGATCGTCGTCCCAGGAATCCAGGGCGTGCATCAGCAGTCTCAAGTCTGACTTGCTGTGGAGGCCCAGTTTGCCAAGGGTGCGGCGGATGTGGGACTTCACCGTCTCGCCGGATATGCCCAATTCATATGCGATCTGGGGGTTGGTCTTCCCCAAGGCAGTCAATCGGGTAACGTCTCGTTCTCTCGGAGTCAAGACCGCCAGCGCGGCCTCGGCCCGGATCCGATCCGGTTCCTGGTCCAGGCCTCGGATGAGCAGCCTGGCAGCAAGCGACTCCGGCGCCAGTCGTCGCGCGAAGGCGGCCAATTGCAGTCGGGACGTCAACTCGGGGCCAAGCCGCAGCGAGAGCCTCGGTTTGTAGTCCACGACTGACTCGGCAATCAGGTGGACGGCATCGCTGGAGTCAGGCTCACCGGGAGCGGAATCAAGAAGCGAATCCGAATACCCGGGAGAAACTGGTCGGCTCTGAGTGTCGGGCCGACCTTCTGGGGGAGAGGAGGGAGAATCCCTCCGGTGATTGGAGGCCACCTCATTCCGATTATATAGAACAAATGTTCTAATGTCAATTCTCAGAGCAGGTACGCAAGGACCATCACCAGCACAAACAGGGAACTGATGATGAGTTGCCGTACCCCGATTCTGCGGGGCGGTGCGCCAACAGCCGGGCGCAGCACGCCTTCCAGTGCATCCAGGAGAGTGACGGCAAACGCGACCGGAACGAGCGGGGGGACCCAACCTCCCAATGCCAAAGCCAAACTGGCTGACTGGTTGAATAGATGGTAGATGAGCGATCGCTGCCCCATGCGGAGGCGCATGGCCATCTGCGGCGTGTGCTCCAGCCGGCGCTGCTCGAGTCGGATGTGAACGTGCACAATCGAAGCGGCGGATTGAAGCCACGTGAGACCCCACAAGATCCAGGCTTCGCGGTCGGACGTGCCTCCGGATACCCAGTAGGCTGCTGGTGCCGTGAGTGCCAAGGCCCCTGCGGCCACGATCTCAACCCCCGGCTGCTGTCGTTCCTGACGCCGGCTGACCAGCCATAGGTGCCAGGAGAAGATGATCATGCCCGGAATGGCAAGCAGCACAATCCGGGTCTGACCTGAGCCGATCAGCAGCGAGACGCCCACCAGAGTCAGAGCGGTGTAGATCGCCCACCAGATCAACGCTGGGCGCAGCTCATCACGGTCGCGCCTACCGCTGATGGCTTTCACCGCGATGGTGGCGGGCTGTCTGAGCAGGAAGGCAGCCAGGGCTGTCAGGGCCAGAAGCGCCAAATGCGTTGTGAGCTCGCTTCCAGCGGCAGCGCCGATGAGCAGCGGGCCGATCCACCAGATCCAGGCACCGTGCTCAGATGGTAGCGCGTAATGTTTTCTCCAGATCCTACGAGAATTCATGTAACCGCCGCGGGCCAGGACAGGTGGAATTTCCGAGTGGTTTCAGATGCTCACCGCGATCGACGAATTGACGCCTGTACGTATAGCAGAGATGCTGGCCACAAGTATCAGACTTCAATCAGCTACGGAAGCGGCTCGAGTTTGTAGATGCGGCCATTGTGATCCGCCAGGTATACCGTGCCATCGGCGCCGGTCCCGAAGGAGCTAATGCTGAATGGTGTATCGAAGAGCTGGGCGTTTTGCCACCCCCCACTGTTATCCCTCAGCAGCCCCCAGATCCGCCCAGAGCAGTAGTCTCCGTAGATATAGACGCCCCTCCACTCCAGCAGTTTAGGATCACGCACAACCATTCCACCAGTGACCGAGCATCCACTTGCTGGATTGGGGTACTCCGCAATCGGATCGGTCAATCCTTCCGTTTGCTGGCTCACAAAAGGATGCGCTCCCTCCCGAAGGTTCCAGCCGAAGTTGACCCCTCCAGCCGAGCCGGCTGGGAGGAAATCGATCTCCTCCCAGAAGTTTTGACCGACGTCTCCCAAATACAGATCGCCAGTCGCCGTATCGAAGCTGAAGCGCCAAGGATTTCGCAGCCCGTAGGCCCAAATCTCTGGCCGCCCGCCACCTGCTGCAAAAGGATTATCACCAGGGACAGCGTACGGGTCCGCCTCACCGACCTTGATCCGGAGCAGTTTGCCCAACAGCGAATCCAGGTTCTGGCCGTGCTTCTGCGGATCGTTGGCCGACCCCCCATCACCGGTCGCAATGTAGAGCAATCCATCCGGGCCAAAATTCAGATCTCCCCCGTTGTGGTTCGCGAATGGTTGATCGATCTGCAGCACAAGCGCCTCACTGGCGGGATCGGCCCGTGATTCCCCAATGCGAGTAGTGAACTGCGCAATGACGGTATCCCCGCCACCGGCGGTGTAATTGACATAGAAATGGCCGGTGCGTGAAAACTCAGGATCGAAAGCGAGGCCCAATAGACCCTGCTCAAAAGCCGAGCTATTCACACGGTCCTGGATGTCCAGGAAGGGCTCTGAAATCCGTTCACCATTCTGCAGGATCCAGATCACTCCTCGCTGTTCCACGATAAAAAGCCGCTCATCGCCGACGTGTTCGATGGCCACGGGCCTCGAAAATCCATCGGCTGCGAGCGACCATCCGTAGGCGACTGGGTCTGGCAGACCGGACACCGATTCCGGGGTCGCGGTGGGAGCAGGCTCGGTCGGTGTGTGCGTGGGTTCGGGCGTGGGGACCGCGGTATCTGTTGGGATCACGGTCGGCGCGTCCGTTGCACTCGGAGGTGCGTCGATCTGTGGGAGATTGCATGCTATTGCAGCAAAGATGAGCGGTATCAAGATCCGGCGGGCAAGCATGAGTAGAATCCAGTAGGTGACCGACAACTTATACCAGCAAGAAGCCGAATTCGCACTTACTGTCCTGAGGTCACGCGGAGGAATCATTGATCCTAGAAGCGGCGCGGGTCTCAGTACTACACCGCTATGATGATGCTGGGTGAAGCCAAGGCCGGCGAGATGATCGAATACAATGAACCGCACACCATCTTCACAAGCCCTAGCGACAAACGAACTGAAGATTACGTAACCGGACGATTTGGATGAAAATCGCACTGATTTCCGATATCCACGCTAACTTACCGGCGCTCGAGGCCGTTTGGGAAGATGTTCAAAGTCAGGATCCGGATTCCATCTACTGTCTCGGTGACCTGGTCGGATACGGTGCACAGCCAAACGAAGTTGTTCAATTCATCCGCGATAACCACGTTCCAACCATCATGGGTAACTACGACAATGGCGTGGGTCATGATCTGGATAGCTGCGGGTGTGCATATACCGATAAGCGCCTCGAGCGTCTGGGTGAACTCTCTATCTGGTGGAGCCGCGGTCATACGACCGAGCAGAATAAGCAGTATTTACGATCGCTTCCCAAGGAGATCAGGTTAAGTGAAAACGGATCCGAAATCCTGCTGGTTCATGGCAGCCCGCGCAGCCTGCATGAATACCTGCCAGAACAACGTCCCACTGTAACGTTTGAGCGAATTGCAAAAGTGGCAAATTGTGACATCATGCTCTTTGGCCATACCCACATTCCCTATCAAAAGCAGGTCGCGGACACGTTGTTTGTCAATGCAGGAAGCGTTGGCAGGCCTAAGGATGGCGATCCACGAGCTTGCTACGTCGTCCTTGAAAATGGAGAGGTTACGTTCAGGCGCGTCGAGTACGACATGCAAAGCGCCGCTCGGGCGATTAAGGAATCGGATCTCCCGGATTACTATGCGGAAGAACTACTGGTTGGAAGAGAAGTCGAGGCTGCGCAGTGACCGAATCCCCGGTTAGGTCTCGCCCAGAGCTGGACCGAGAGCTGAGCGCTATACGAACCCGCATGCTGGAGCTCGGTGAGCTGGTCGTAGACACGATTGAGCGCTCCATGGNNCATGGACTCTCTTCGCGAAACAGATAAAAAACTTGCGGTGGCCATCATCGAAGGGGATGCCCAACTCAACGACATGCGCTTTGAGCTAGAAGAAGCCTGCCAGGCGGTGATCGCCACGCAGCAGCCTGCAGCCAGCGACCTCCGGGCGGTAGTCGCGGCGATGAATATCGTCGTCGATCTGGAGCGGATGGGCGATCACGCGGCGGGCATCGCAAAGACTGTTGATTTGATGGGCGAGGAAGAGTTCGAGAGCCTTCCTGAGACCTTGGAACGCATGGCGGCGCGTGTACAGGACATGCTGCGCCAGGCATTGGACGTCTATGCAGAGGGGGACGTTGAGCGAGCGTACAACGTAGCGTTGATGGACAACAAGATCGATGACGGCTATCAAACCCTGACGCATGAACTGCTCCAGGGAATGCTGGATGATCAGGAGTCGACCACCCGAGGCCTTTACCTGCTTTTCGCGGGACACAATCTTGAACGCATCGGAGATCGTGTAACCAATATTGCCGAACGGGTAATCTTCATGTCCAGTGGAAAGATGGAGGAGCTCAACCCGGAGCCAGGCGAGACCCAGATCTCGTAGGTAACCCCCGAGCGAAAGGAATTGCGGCCTCCTGTTGGAGGCCTTTCAATTTGGGGAAATCTCCCCTGCGCGAGCCTGAAATTGTGGGATAATCCGCGCCATTCTGCTCTGATTGATAGGCGGCTGTAGGTCGGAGCACCCCCAGACAGTTATACATTGAAGATTATGGCTGTTAGTTCCTATAAGGATTCCTTGGAGGGCACGGATGACAACGATGACGCGCACCAGTCCAGCAAAACTCAAGCAACTGGCTGACTATCGAGATGTAGCGCCAGCAGGGGTGGTAGATGAGATCTTCGAGAAGGCCGGTCGTTTGAAAGATGCCACCATGGTGCACGTCAACGCCACGGCGATCGGCGGTGGTGTAGCTGAGATCCTGGACAATTTTGTGTTGCTCATGAACGACGCGGGCCTCCGCACTGATTGGCGTGTCCTGCATGGCACGCCGGAATTCTTCGAGGTCACCAAGAAATTTCACAATACGCTGCAGGGCAACCGTGAGTTGAGTTTCTCAGAGCAGGAGTTCGAGCTTTACAAGTGGGTCAATCATCGCTTCGCCAGCTTCGTGGACCTGGATCATGATTTTGTGATCATCCACGATCCTCAACCCGCAGCGCTCGTCGAGTATTACGCGCACACACGTCCCTGGGTATTCCGTTTGCATATCGACATCACCGATTCCAATCCGCAGGCGTTCGACTTCATGGCTCCATACATGGAGCAATACGCTCGAATGATCGTGTCCTCAGAGAGCTACAAGCGACCTGACCTCAGCGTTCCTCAGCAGATTATCTCTCCCTCCATCGATCCGCTTTCCCCGAAAAATAGCGATCTCTCCGAGGAAGAGGCAGCGGCGATACTCCGACGCTACGAAGTTCCAACCGACAAACCTTTCATCACCCAGGTGTCTCGCTTTGATCCCTGGAAGGATCCAGAAGGGGTATTGGCTGTGTGGGAGCGCGTGCGAACGCAAGCCGATGTGCGCATGATCTTTGTATATGCGATGGCTTCAGACGATCCAGAAGGCGCACGCATCTACAACCATATGGCCGAGGTCGCAGCAGATCACCTGGAAAGCGGAGATGTTATTTTTGTGAAGGGTGAAGATCCGTTGCTTGTGAACGCGATCCAGAGCACTGCTGAGGTCGTGCTGCAGAAATCCACGCGGGAAGGATTCGGCCTGGTGATCACAGAAGCGATGTGGAAGGGCTCGCCGGTGGTAGCTTCGAACGTCGGCGGAATCCCGACTCAGATCGTGGATGGCGAATCAGGATTTCTCGTCGATCCCCACGACCTGGACGAGGTGGCTGAGACCGTGCTGCGTCTACTGGAAGACGGGACCCTGGCGGACGAGATCGGGGCGGGCGCTCGCGAGCGAGTGCGCGAGCGTTTCTTGATCACGCGCCACATGCTGGACTACCTGGACTTGATGCTGGATCTCTGAGCGTCAAGGATGTCAACGAAGTGAGCCGCCTCCAAGGCGGCTCTTTTTCTTTGTTGTAAAGCGGTGCCTCAGAGTGGTCCAGCGCGGTATGAGCGTGTCCCTTTCAAGCTGGTACCGCAAATGAGTTGCGAACACCTTACCTGATCCAAAGCTGCCCGCGCATCCAAGGACGGCCTGTTGTGAACATTGCACTCACGCATGTGCCCGCACGGTATAATGCGCGCCGATTGTGACGGACAGCACGCGAATCGCTTCTCAAGAAGAGAACCTCTCGTCTGACCTGGCTTGGCACGCGCTGGGAACTGAAGAGACGGCTGAACAACTCCAGAGCTCAACCGCAACCGGCCTCGCCTCGGAGCTTGCCGCTCGGCGATTGGCGGCTGACGGTACGAACGAACTCGCCGAAGCACCCAAACCTCCCTTCTGGAAAAAACTGCTGGAGCAATTCACCAGCTTTCTGGTCATCATATTGATCCTGGCGGCGGTCGTTTCCGCCGCGGTTGGCGAATTTGTTGAGGCGGTGGCGATCATGGCCATTGTCATTCTTAATGCTGCGCTGGGTGTCATCCAGGAGCGTCGCGCAGAGGAGGCCCTGGCTGCGTTGCAGAAACTAGCTGCGCCGGAAGCACAGGTCGTCCGCTCGGGACACCGCCAAACGGTTCCTGCGCGTGAGCTCGTTGCAGGCGATCTGGTGGTTCTGGAAGCAGGAAACTATGTACCGGCTGACATGCGGTTGGTCGGTTCAGCCAACCTCAGAATTGAGGAGGCTGCACTTACGGGCGAATCGGTTTCAGTCGATAAGGACGCCGCTCTGGTCCTCGGGCAAACGACGCACCTGGGAGAGCGGCACAACATGGCCTTCAGCGGCACACTGGTTTCCTATGGTAGGGGCCGCGGCATCGTCGTAGCGACAGGAATGCAGACACAGATCGGACAGATCGCCGAGATGCTGCAGTCGGTTGAAGTTGAAAGCACTCCACTACAGCAAAGGCTGGATCAGCTTGGAAAGGTATTGGGTTGGGCCGCGCTGGCAGTGTGTGGAGGCGTTTTTCTCCTGGGATGGGCGCGCGGCTACGAGCCGCTCGAGATATTCCTGGTCGCAGTCAGCCTGGCGGTGGCAGCAGTCCCTGAAGGGCTGCCAGCGGTGGTGACAGTTACGCTGGCATTGGGGATGCGAGAGATGATTCAGCGCAATGCCCTGGTGCGCAGGCTCTCGTCGGTGGAAACCCTGGGTTCGACCACCGTAATCTGCTCGGACAAGACCGGGACTCTCACACAGAACGTGATGACCGCTACCCGGCTTTGGGTCGACGAGACACTGTTTGAGATTCATGCTGGCGCTGAAGGATCTGGGAACCAGGCCGCATCGCCCGATGGCCATTTTCGAGTCAATGGGGCACAAGTTGATCTGGTGGACTTCCCAGCTTCAACGACTGCGCTGTGGGTGGCCGTGCTGGACAACGATGCGGAGTTTGAGACCAGGGATGATGGCACGTACCGGGTTGTTGGTGACCCGACCGAAGTCGCGCTGATCGTTGCAGCAAACCGCGCCGGCGCACGCCGTGCCGAATTGGAGCAGGCCTATCCGCGGATCGATGAAATCCCATTCGATTCGAGTCGTAAACGCATGACCACCGTGCACAAGGTCTTGAAACCCAAGCCCGAAGACGCAAGTCCCTTCTATGACGGCAGCCTGTCTGAGTGGGTCGTAGCCGCAACGAAGGGTGCCCCAGACGTTATTCTGGATCTCTGCACCCAATACCAGACTATCGAAGATGAAACCCAGCCCATGGATGATGCGGCCCGCAAGCGGATCCTGGCCGCAAATGAAGCTATGGCCCGCGACGCACTGCGTGTGATCGCGCTGGCATACCGTGTCGAACAAGAGGTTCCTGATGGAGCCACTCCGGAAACGGTGGAGAAGGACCTGACCTTCGTTGGCTTGATTGGGATGATCGATCCTGCCCGTCCGGAAGTGCCACCTGCGCTCGAAGTGGCCAAGACTGCCGGCGTTCGAACGGTGATGATCACTGGCGACTATCCCGATACCGCAAGGGCCATCGCGGAAGATATCGGTCTGATGCAGGAAGGACACAAAGTCCTAACCGGTCGTGTACTTGAGGAAATGAGCCCTGAACAACTCGTGGAGGAGGCGAAAAGTACGGACGTATTCGCCAGGGTAACTCCTGAGCACAAGGTGCGTATCGTCAACGCACTGAAGGAAGCCCAGCAAGTTGTGGCAATGACTGGAGATGGCGTTAACGATGCTCCTGCACTCAAGCGCGCTGACATTGGCGTGGCGATGGGAATCACCGGCACCGACGTGGCCAAAGAGACCGCCGACATGGTGCTAACCGATGATAACTACGCCAGTATCGTCGCTGCCATTGATCAGGGTCGTGTGATCTATGCCAACATCCGCAAATTCGTCTTCTATCTACTCTCTTGTAACGGGGCCGAAATCCTGACCATCCTCACGGCCATCATGCTCGGGCTTCCCTCTCCGCTGACGGCTATTCAACTGCTGTGGCTGAATCTGGTGACAGACGGCGCGCCGGCACTTGCATTGGGATTGGAAAAGGGCGAACCCGATATCATGGATAAACCTCCGCGACCGGTGCGCGAGGCCATCATCAACCGCGAGATGTGGTTGCGGATCGGTATACAGACGCTTGCGATTGCCGCTGTGACGCTCACCGCCTATTTCGTCGGCCTGCGATTCTTCCCCGACTTTGCCACTACCATGTCTTTCGCCACGATTTCGTTCTCGGAGCTGCTGCGGGCATTCACATCCCGCTCAGATCGGTATCCTCTGCTCAAGATCGGGATCTTCACCAATCGCGCCATGCTGATCGCCGTTGCTACCTCCGCAGTGCTCCTTGTGGCGGTGATCTACGTACCCCTGCTCCAGCCGATCTTCAACACCGTTCCGCTGGGGCCCAGTCAATGGGCAGTGATCCTTCCGCTACTCCTCGTTCCCGCGACGGTCGCAGAACTCACCAAGGTTTTCCTCTCGCGAGGCTATAATCTGGCTGCATCCGGCAGCTGACGCCGGCGAGCTCATTCGCCTGCACTGAGGGGCTTTTGCCAGATCGTCCGGACAAAACTATTGTCTGGGGACCCTCGATGCACCAATCAGAACTCAGCTACCCAGGGCCTTCTTCAAGGATGCTTCGAGCACGTTATCGCCGTGCTCTTTATTTTTTTGCCCGCACCGCGATCAGCGTCCTGTTCTGGGACCTGCTACTGCGGGGTATCGGGTTGCGTTCGATCAGCAGGCGAACTCGGCCGCGCCGCTATGAAAAGGTAGCAAGCCGCTATCGATTTCTTGCCGTCAGCCAGGGAGGGCTATGGATCAAAGTCGGCCAATTCCTCTCTGCCCGTGCCGATGTCCTCCCAGAGTACGTAACCTCTCAATTGGAATACCTCCAGGACGAAGTTCCTGCCGAGCCCAGCGAGCATATGGTCGCGGTGATTGAAGCCGAGTTCGGTGCAGCCTTAACGGAGAAATACGCGCGTTTTGATTTGGAGCCACTGGCTTCGGCCTCCCTCGGCCAGGTCCACCGGGCTGAACTGCGCAGTGGCGAGAGGGTGGTGGTCAAGGTCCAGCGTCCGGGTATTGATCAGATCATCCAGGTCGATCTGCGCGCGCTCGAAGTGGCCATTGGTTGGCTCAAGCGCTGGAAAGCGATCACCAGAAGAGCAGATCTCGATGCGCTGCTGCAGGCGTTCAGTTCCACACTCTGGGCTGAGTTGGATTACATCGCTGAGGCCGAGAACGCCCGCCGGTTCGGCGAAATGTTCTCGGAAGAGGACGGTGTCCGTATTCCTGAAGTATTTGAGCAGTACACCACGCGCAGAGTACTTACCCTGGAAGATGTGTACTTCATCAAGATCAGCGATCATGCTGCAATTGACGCAGCAGCTATCAACCGGGAGCAGTTAGCCGACCGACTATTTCAGACCTATCTGCGCCAGATCTTTATCGAAGGGTTTTTTCACGCGGATCCCCATCCCGGCAATCTGTTCGTGGAGTCCCTAGGGGACGGCAACTGGCGGCTGGTCTTTGTCGACTTCGGCATGGTCGGGCGATTAACCCCAACGGCCAAGGACGGATTGCGCGATATGGCAGTTGCTGTAGGAACACGCGATCTCGATCGCATGATGCAAGCCTTCAAGACTCTGGGTGTTCTGCTGCCGGGAGCCGACGAGGAGCGCATCAAGCAAGCTGAAGCAGCAGTATTCGATCGATTCTGGGGTCGCAATATGCGGGAACTGCGGGATTTGCACCCGCGAGAGATGCGGCAGTTTACCGGCGAGTTTCGAGATGTGCTCTTCGAGATGCCATTCCAGGTGCCTTCCGACCTTATATACCTCGGTCGCTGTCTCGGAATCCTGTCGGGAATCTGCAGCAGCCTATATGCAGAATTCAACGTTTTCGAGGGTCTAACGCCGTTCGCCCGGAAGCTCTTGGAAGATACGGGGATGGATTGGCTGGAGGTGTTGTTCGATTGGTTGGAGCGAGAAGGGCGCGCCATTGTGACACTTCCTGGCCGCCTGGATTCGGTGCTCGTACGATTGGAGCGAGGCGAACTGACGCTGAACACCAAAGCCGATCCCAATTTGAATCGAAGCTTGACGCGCTTGAACAACGCAGTCAATCGACTTGTTGCCGCGATCGTGTTCGCTGCCTTACTGATAGTCGCGGCCCTGCTTTTTGTTAATGGCGAACTTGTGCTTGCTCGAGTAGCGCTGGCAGCTGCTGCGCTTGCAGCGATTGTGGTTTTGCTGCGCTGATCGGGTGACCGCGCGAATTGCCCAGTGCGCGCCGGAGAAGGGACCAGCCCGCCGTCACACCAACTGGATACCCTTCCCTTGGATTTCTATGTATCGGGGGATTCTTCTATCCGCTCTAGCGCGTGGTCGATGAGACTGCGTGCGGCGAGTAAGAATTCTTTGCGTGCGCGGCGGTTGCGATTCACAAACTCTGGAGGAAACAATCCCTCCACGCCCTTACGGAATTCTTCACCTGCAGTTCGGAGATGATCTCGAGTCTCCTCGGGAAGTACCCGGTGAGCCTTTTTACCTTGAGTCTCTGTCATCGGCACCTCCAGCGCGATTATACAACGCTGCCTGAGAGTGTGGTTGATGGGCCGGATCGAGTTTTCTGCCGGTCGATCATCCACCGATCCGGCCATTCGACGGCTGCCGCGCAACGGAGACGGACCGGGCCCAAGGCTATAATCTCTGTGATCTTCTCCGTAGGTTGAAAGCTAACAGGGCCAGAGTTAAGAACATTACAGAAGCATGGATTTCGTGTGGCTAGGTTAAGGAGCGGGTGCAGTCTTTTGGCCAGGAGCACAGATGGATAAGCCCTCTATTCGAGACAAGGCAAGCAGTCTGCGGTTCAGCGCATTGATCGCGGTTGGCGCAGTCGTGTTGGCGGCCTGCGCGACGACTACCGCGGAGTCAGAAGGCGCCATCCGAGTTGCCATGCAGCCGATGGCAGAGACAGACCCAGCATTCATCTCATCCGACAGCGAAGTTCTGTTTGCCAATCACGTCTACGACTACCTGGTTGATATCAATCCTCAAAATCAAATCGTCCCACGTTTGGCCCGGGAGTGGTCTGTGACCGGTGATGGCTTGGAATACACCTTCACGTTGACGGAGGACGTGACATTCCACGACGGCAGCTCACTGACACCTGAAGATGTCGTCTGGACATTCGATCGCCTGCGAGATCCAGAGGTTGCCTCGCCAACGACAGATCTCTACGCAAACATTGAATCCATCGAGGCAGTTGGCGACAATCAGGTGCGCTTTTCGCTGCTGGAACCGAATCCATTCTTCCTTTATGACCTGAGCGATAACCACGCGCTGGTTCTCAAAGCCAATACAGAAGACCCCGCTACCGATTTCAATGGAACAGGACCATTCAGGGTCGAAAACTACAGTCCGGAAGATCGGGTTGAACTCGTCGCGAACGAAGACTACTTCATAGAAGGCGTGCCCGGTCTGGCGGGGGTGGAAATCGTTTTCTTCAACGAGGAGAGCGCTATGGCGGACGCCCTGCGCGGCGGCCAAATCGACCTCCTGCTGCGCATGAGCACCTCGTTGTTCGAAAGCCTTAAAGGTG
>JABAOE010007245.1_pt1 | contig 32578 bp, 35 predicted proteins | sample 7062141 | NCBI WGS metagenome assembly JABAOE01 (sample SAMN14538627, study PRJNA623070) | marine sediment metagenome | biome: marine biome [ENVO:00000428]; feature: marine pelagic biome [ENVO:01000023]; material: deep marine sediment [ENVO:00002113] | place: India: Gulf of Khambhat ...
CTACACTAACTCTTCCACCGACAGGTTAGCACGCGGTTCGCGAAGGTGTCAAGGAGACACTAAGTGCTACCGTCTGGTCACCGACGCCGTCTCGGCTCGCGTGGCCGATCCTGCGTAGAGAAACCGCCGAGGAAGCGCCTGCCTCCGGATCCCCATTGAATGCCACCCTTTGGCACTGGTGGAGGGTAGCCGATGATCTTGTAGTCCCCGAGAGATGGAAGCGGCACGTTACCACCCGTCAGAATCGATGGCGGTGCATGCAGCNNAGGCTGCTGGCACCTCTGATGTCTTTCCTTCGGCCAGCAGATAGGCCCTTCCCTCGATGACTGGCTCATAGGAATAGTGGCAACTCTTCTCCTGGGTGGGATTTGGGAGGAGGATGGCCATGCAGTCCGGACCAACTCCATCATCCTTCGCAGAGACGAATCTGACCATATCGACGAGCGCCTTCTTGCAGGCATTCGGGGGCCAAAGCGATTCCTCGAGGTTGAATTGCTTAACTTCATCCTTTGTCAATGCGCCTTCAGGAATTGCACTCATGCAACAAGGCTTCTCGAAGTCGGCCTGTTCTTCGACGAAGACTCGCCGCTTCTCGTCAGAATTCTCGATTGTCCACGCAACCGGTCGGAACCCGTCGTGCTGACTCCTCCAGCCGGCAATCTGTATCTGATGGCGCATAATCTGGCTTCCACGCAATACGGAAAAAGCCGCTTCCGTCTGTTGGCGGAGCATCTCCACTGCCTGCCCGATGTCTGGCCACGAGCGGTTCTGCAGCCGTCCGTACCCGACCCGCATCCCCGGACCCTTGCCGTCTCTGAACGGGCGGTGATCCACGCTTGCCAGCTTGCACGCGATCCATGTGTCCGTTGGGACACCTTTCAGGTAGGCGAGTCCCGTGTATCCGATCGTGACGATGCCGTCGCTGGCTTGGAAGACGACGTTCTTGTTCGCGAGAGGGTGCGTCTCTCCGGTGTCCGTTCGTGTTATTCGCCTGTCGCTCACTTGGAGCACGTACGTGGGCGTGAACATCGTTAAATGGATCGTCATTGGGCTTTCGTATCCACTCTACCCTGAAAACGTCTCCGTGCCGTGGATGTCGATGTTGTCACCGTGGGAGAGGCCGAGCAGCTCCAGCGCGAGCACGAGGACGAGGGCGGCGACGAGCGCGGAGCGCCACATCGACGTCGGCTGCTGCGCGTACCAGATGCGCGCGGGCGCGAGCATCGCCGCCGTGAAGCCGAGCAGCGAGTGGACGATGAACCCCTGGCTGGTCATCGCCCCGTGCGAGTGGAAAACGCCGACCTCCAGGCCGCCGGCGACGAGCGCTGCGGCGACGAAGATGTTGGCGCGCGCCAGCGACATTTCGCCGTAGCGGTATCGCCGCTCCGCGACGCCGGCGATGATCAGCATCAGCCCCATGAGCGAGTGGATCACGCGGTCGCTGGGGTCGATGACAGCCACGGCGAGGAGTCCCCAGCCGAGGACCATGAGGATCGCCGGCCAGATGTCGCGGCGCCAGCCCTCCCGGAACCAGACGCCGCCGGCGAGCGCTTCGACGAAGAGGAGGACGGCGACGAAGAGAAAGCCGGCGCCGAAGAGCCGGTGGTTCTCCCAAGGCAGAGGGATGACGCCGTGAAGCTCGTGGAAGGAAAGTGCCTCGACAGTGTCGGCGGCGTGAACAGTGGCCGCCAGCGCTATTTCGGGGACCACTGGTAAGAACTGCCGCGTTCGTCGGTCGGCGATGCCTCGTCTTCTTCTGCGGCCTCTCCCGCGAACTGCGCTTCGAAGTCGGGTAGCTCGAGCTCTTCCGGCTCGGCGCGGGCGACCTGGACCGAGATCGGCACGCAGACGAGGGAGACCAGCGCGCCGACGGCGATCATCAGGTGCGGCGAGTCGAAGAGGAAGTAGCGGAAGTTGGCGGCTTCAGGCGTCGGATCGAAGAGGGCCTCGAGAACTATCCAGACCAGGCCGGCCAGGCTGATACCAGGCCCCAGCATGCCAATGGCGGTCGCTCTCGCTCGACTGGACATTTTCGGCGCTCCGTGGCACGGACACTATAGGCCAGCCGCCTGCATTTGTGAAGGGATGTCTGCGCCGGAGGCGACATCTCGCCTGGATGAGGCGCTAGAGGGACGCTAGGCCGGTCCTGGCGGCGGCGCTAGTCTTCACAGTCGAGGTCGATGCCGAGGTTCTCTCCGTCGGCGATCGCCTGGAGGGCGAGGCAGGCGGCGTCCGCCTTGTCAGCGCCGGCAGCGATGTCGCTGTTGAACTCCACCAGGCGGCTCTCCAGTTGCACCTCGGTTGTGATTCCGGTCAAATCGTCCCGCAGCGAATTGCTGGCGACTATCGAGTCGCGGACGCCATCGACGAAGTCCTGGTGGCTGTCTGCGGCGACAGCGGGAACGCTGAGGTCTTCGAGGCTGCTGATCGCGTCGTTGAAGATGGTGTCGATCTCTTCCAGGTATGTGTCCATCCCGGAGATTCGCGCGTCCAGCGTCTGCGCCGAATCGGCGGCGTTGGCTCGATCCTCAGCCTCGTTCGTCGCGTCCTCGGCGTTCTGGAAGATGCGCTGGATGTCGGCGAAGTAGCCGGCGACTCCCTCGTCGCCGCCGTTATTGGCCGCGGAAGGATCGTCTCCGCCGTCGTCGTCACCGCAGGCGAGGACGAGTGACAGCGCGAGGAAGAGGCCGGCGAGAAGAAGAGGGCGGGTGGCGGCGGTCGTCTTCATAGGGGTGTGAGTTGCCGCGATTGTATCACCAGAACGCCTCTAGACCACTACCGGCCGGCGCTCCAGGAAGCGGTACAGCTGCGCCGGGCGGTGCCGGCCCTCGCTCTCGTAGCGGCCGGTTGCCTCGACGATGCCGAGCGAGGTGATGCGCTTGCGGAAGTTCCGCTTGTCCAGCGCGCGGCCGAGGATCGCCTCGTACGACTGCTGGAGCTGCGAGAGGGTGAACTCTGGCGGCAGAAGCGAGTAGGCCACGTTGGAGTACGCGAGCTTGTTGCGCAGGCGGGTCAACGCGTACTCGACGACGGTGGCGTTCCTGAACGCCAGCTCCGGCAGCTCGTCCACGTGGTGCCAGGCAGGCTGCCACTCGTCGCGGTGGGCGAGCTGCGCTCTGCCCTTGTCGACGAGCGCCCAGTAGGCGACAGCCACAGAGTCTCGTTCGTCGAGCGCGGAGAAGGTGTACAGCTGCTCGAGGAAGACGTCGTGGACGCCGGTTTCGATCTCCAGGCGGCGGGTGGCGGCTTCGGCGAGCGAGAGACCTTCGGCGAGCAGACCGCCTGGCAGCGACCAGGCTTCCTGGTGCGGCGGCGCGCTGCGGCGGATGAGCAGCACCTGCAGACGCCCCTCTTCGACGGTGAAGATGACGACGAGGAGGGCGACCGGCCGGTCAGGCGTGTCGGCGGCGCGGCGCTGGGGGTCGCTGCCGGGCTTCTCTGGGGCCATCGGGCTAGGCGGCCGAGGGGGCGGCGACCGGTGCTCGCTCGCCCTGCAGCGACCACGGCGTCGTCTTCGTGACCCGGACGTCTACGAGCTCGCCGATTGCGGGCGCATCTTCGGCCCTGAAGTGGACGAGCTTGTTGCCGCGATTGCGGCCCGTGAACGTCCCGTCCTTCTCCCCTTCGACCAGCACCTCCTGCGTCGTCCCCAGGAGCGCTGCGTTGATCTCGGTGGCGATGCGCGCCTGAAGATCTTCGACGGCGTGCAGGCGGCGCATCTTCTCCTCCTGCGGCAGGTCGTCCTCGAGGTTGCGCCAGGCGATCGTGCCCGGCCGCGGTGAGTAGGCGGCTACGTGCACCTTGTCGAAGCGCACCTGCCGAAGCACGTCCATCGTGCGCCCGAACTGCGCTTCGGTCTCGTCGCAGAAGCCGACGATTACGTCGGTGCTGAGGGAGGCCTGCGGGACGTGCTCGCGGATGCGGCCCACGCATGCGAGGAACTCCTCGATCTCGTAGCCGCGCCGCATGCGGGCCAGCACTTCGTTGTCGCCGGCCTGCACCGGGATGTTGAAGTGCTCGCAGACCTTCGGCTCGTCGGCGACGGAGCGGATGATGCGGTCGGTCATGTCGCGCGGGTATGACGTAAGAAAGCGGATGCGCTGCAGTTCGGGCAGCGCCGACAGCGACTCGAAGAGGTCGGCGAGGTCGGGCCGGCGGACCGCACCCTCAATCTCCGGCAGGTCCTTGCCGTAGGCCTCGACCGTCTGTCCGAGCAGCGTCACTTCACGCACGCCACGGGACGCCAGCGAGGCGACCTCGCGCGAGACGTCGGCGACCGGGCGCGACTTCTCGCGGCCGCGGCGGTAGGGGACGATGCAGTAGGTGCAGAACTTGTTGCAGCCGTGGACGACCGGCACGAAGGCCGTCGGGCCGCTGGGCTCGGGGAAGGTGTCGGGCCAGAACTCGCCGCCCAGGTCGTTCTCCGGCATCAGGTGACGGATCACGACGTCGAAGTTCTGGGGGCGCGCCCAGACGTCGACGTAGGGGAAGCGGCCGCGCAGGTCGTCGGTGCGGGGGCCGACCATGCAGCCCATGACGGCGATCTGCAAGCCCTGGCGCGACTCCTTGAGCTTGCGCAGGTGCGACATGTATCCGACGGCGCGGTCCTCCGCCTTCTGCCGCACGACGCACGTGTTGACGACGGCGAGATCGGCGGCGTCGGCCTTTGGCGCCGGCTCCCAGCCCAGCTTCGCGAGGCCGGCCGCGAGCTTCTCGGAGTCGGCCTCGTTCATCTGGCAGCCCTCGGTCCAGATGTGGTAGCGCATACGGAGAGATTGTAGCAGGGAGGGTCCGGCAGACGGTCGTGCGAGCGTCTACAGCCCGTTAAGGAACTCGATCAGCGCTTCGTTCGTTTCCTGCGGGCGCTCCTGCTGCGTCCAGTGGCCGGCGCCGGGGAAGGAGACGATCTTGAGGTTCGGCACGAGTTGCTTCATCGGGTCCATCGTCGAGAACGTCATCACGCCGTCCGCTTCGCCGTAGACGAAGAGCGCCGGGATCTCGATCTTGCGGTCCTGCATCTCGGGGAGCTGCTCGTGGTCGAGGTCCATGCAGCGGTAGCGGTTGATGGGGCCGCGGAAGCCGCCCTTCTCGAACTTCTCGACGTAGTAGTCGAGCTCTTCTTCCGTCATCCACGGCGGCACGCCCTCGATGTCCGGTGCTCCCTCAAAGAGCTTCGAGTCGGCGGGCTTGTTCACCATCGCCGTCGCGAAGCCGCCGATCTCGCGGGCCTCGCCGGAGGCGCCCCACGTGAAGAGCCGCAGCGAGCGGCGGACGTCGGCCTCGAACTCGGCCTCGGCGACGCCCGGCTCCTGGAAGTAGAGGATGTAGAAGAAGTTGTCCTGGAAGATCGCCTTCATCATCTGCATCGGCGGCATCGGGCCGCGCGGCAGGTACGGCACGCTCATGCCGACGACCGCCGGAAAGCGCTCCGGGTGCAGCGCCGCAGCCGTCCAGGCCATCATCGAGCCCCAGTCGTGGCCGACGATCACCGCCTTCTCCTCACCCAGCGCCTCCAGCAGGCCGAGATAGTCGGCAATCATCTCGCGCATGGCGTAGGCCTCGATCTCGTGCGGCTTGTCGCTGTCTCCGTAGCCCCGCACGTCTGGCGCGACGGCGTGGTAGCCGGCCTCGGCGAGCGCCGGCAGCTGGTGGCGCCACGAGTACCAGAGCTCCGGGAAGCCGTGGATGAGGAGGACGAGCGGTCCTTCGCCCGCTTCGGCGATGTGCATGTTGATGCCGTTCGTCTGGATCGTGCGGTGCGTGATCTCGGTCATGCCGGTCCTTTCAGGAGTTGATCATCCGCGCCATCGCGGCACCGAAGGTCATGAAGTCGATGGCTTCTGGCATGACGCCCGAAGCCATCTTGGTGGTGAAGTCGTAGAGGGGCCTGGCGATCTCGTCCCGCTTCCCCTGGTAGTTCGCCAGCGCTTCCTCCATCGGCCGTGCTTCGCTGAAGCCTTCGTGCAGCGCCTGCGAGAGGAGAGCGGCGTCGCGGAAGGCGTCGGTGATGCCGAGGCCGGTCAGGAAGTCGCGGTGGTAGCCGGCGTCGCCGACGAGCGCCCAGCCCGGCCCGTAGGGCACGCGGAAGAAGTTCGGCTGGTCGGCCGTGCCGATGAAGCGCTCCTTGCGCCCGCCGGCGCGCATGGCGGCGGCCAGCTCAGGAACGCGGTCGACGACAGACATGTAGTTGCCTTCGATGTCCTCCCGGAACTCGTGGAAGCCCTCGATCGCGCCACCCACACCGATGCAGCTGAGACCGTCGTGAGTTGGGAAGCTGAGGACGCCGCGGACATCCTCGAAGAAGTAGATATGCATCTCCGGGTCGCTCACGCCGGCCCAGTAGGCGTAGTAGCCGAACGTCAGCGTTGGCTTCGTGTCGTACTCTTCAGCGCCGACCTCGCGGGCGACGACCGAGTGCACGCCGTCGGCGCCGATGACGATCTTCGCGCGCTCCTCGATGGGGGCCTTGTCCTTCGACTGGCCGCGCACTCCGGCGACGGTGTCTCCTTCACGGACAAGCTCCCGCACGGAGACGCCCTGACGGAACTCCACGCCCGCCTCGACGGCGGCGTCGACGAGGATCTTGTCCAGGATGTAGCGGCGGGGACAGATCGCCTGGGCGTCGAGGCCGTCGGGCATCGGCAGCGGCGGGGCGGTCATCACGACATCGCCGAAATGGAGGTTGCTCTTCGGGATCGGCGGCACGTCGGTGGCCATCACGCGGTCGAGCAGGCCCCAGCGGTGGAGGAGCACCTTTCCGGGCAGGTGGATGAAGTGCGTGGACATGATGTCGCTTGGGAACTCATCGCGGTCGAGAAGGAGGACCTTGTGTCCCTCCCGCGCCAGGAGCATCGCCGTCGGTGCCCCGGCGCAGCGGGCGCCGACAACTATCGCGTCGTACACTGAGGAGCCTTGGGGCGGCTGGAATTCACGGCGGGCAAGATCATAGCACGGGCCGATCCCCCGCCCCGTGTGACTGCTGTCACAGGAACGGGCCGCGCGGTCAATAGCCCAGAGCGGCGCCGTCTGAGCGCGGATCGGCGGCGGCGACGAGGTGGTCCGGCTCGACGAGGATAGCGTGCGCGTGCCCCGCCTGCTCCGCGATCGCCATCGGCTGTGCGCCGAGGTCCGGCAGCCCGGCCTCCGCCAGGAGGCCGTCGCCGTCGCCGAAGCGCCAGCGCGGCGCGGCGATCGCCTCGCCCAGCTCCTGGCCGGCGACGAAGACGCGCGCCAGCAGCTGCAGGTGCACCTGGATCTGCGCCTCACCGCCCATCGTCCCGAAGACGAAGCGCGGGCGGCCGCCCTGCAGTGCCATCGCCGGTGCCAGCGTATGGATCGGTTTCGCGCCCGGCCGGTACTGGTGCGGCTTGAGGTAGGCGCCGCGGTTCTGGAGGAGCACGCCGGTGCCCGGGACGGTGACGCCGGAGCCGAACGCCTGATAGAGGCTCTGGTTGAGGCTGACCGCCATGCCATCACGGTCCATCGCGCAGAGGTAGATCGTGTCGCCGTCGCCGCGTGCCGGGCCGAGTGCCCGGATCAGCCGGTGGTGCCACTCCGCGTCGTCCGGCGAGAGGCCGTCGAGCGGTTCGAGGCAGTCGAGCGCCTTGAGGGCGAGGTGGCCGCGGCTGTTCGGCGGCATCTCGCAGACGTCGAGGTCGCGCCACCGCGTGCGGACGGGCTCGACCCACTCCGCCTCCTGCCCGGCGAAGTCCTCCGCTGTGAACGGCGACGGCGCGCAGCGGCCCACGCGGCCGTAGAAGTCGCCGATGTTCTCGATCGTGTCGGCCAGGTCGGTTTGGACCAGGGGGTCGTCCGCCAGGAAGATGCGCTCGCTCTCGGAGTCGCGTTCGAGGAGCGGGCGCGCCATCTCGGTGATCTTCGCCAGCCCCGGCGCGCGGCGCACGCCCCGGCGAGCGTAGTCAATGGCCGGCTGCGCGAGCTCGCCGAGGTCGCGGGAGCCGAAGCGCTCGTGCAGGGCGAGCAGGCCGGCGACGCCGCCGGGCACGGTGACGGAGCCGATGCCCCGCTGCGGCACCTTCTCCTTGACCTCTGCCTCGGCGGGCAGGCGGCCGGTGGAGTTGAGCCCGTGGAGCCGGTCCCCGGCCCAGACCATGGCGATCAGGTCGCCGCCGAGGCCGCACATGTGCGGGTAGACGACGGCGAGCACGAGGTTCATCGCGATCGCGGCGTCGGCAGCGTTGCCGCCGGAGGCAAGGACGGACAGACCGGCGGACGAGGCGAGGTAGTGCGGCGAGGCGACAGCGGCGCTGGGGAAGGCCGGGGCGGGCATGCGCCGATTGTAGGCACCCGTGGGAGAGAAGGGAAGCGGGGCCTTTACGGCGTTGTCTTGCCGGTGGATGACGCCGCGCCCCTCGATCGAGAGGCGCGGCGTCTGATCTACGGCCGTGGCGGGCGAATTGCTGACTGCGGGCGGCGGTGATCCCGCTCGCTCCGCGGCCTTCAGCGATCGTCCTCCAGGCCCTCTTCGTCTGCCGGGATCACGATCATGTCTTCACAGTCCGGAAAGCCCGGCGCGCATACCGGTGAGATGCTGGTCCCACCGTCTCCGCTGGCCGGCTCCTCGGCTGGTCCGTCGCCGACCACTGTGTCCACGCAGTCCGGGTGATCCGGCGCGCAGACGGGTGCGATATTGGCGCCCCCCCCATTCTCATCGTCGCCATCGGGGGCCACTAGCGTGTCCTCGCAGTCCGGGTTGTCAGCGGCGCAGACGCCTGCCACCTCGTTGCCGCCGCCAGCGTCCCGGGCCCCTGAAGCGTCGTCTCCGTCGAACACACCCGCCAGGAACAGGGCCAGCGCCACCACGCCGGCGGCCGCAGACAGCGACGCCAGCGAAACAATCCATCTCTTCATTCCGTTCATCCCTCCGGCTAAGAGCTTGTTGTTAAGTCAGTTGACGGTTGAAGCGCTGCAGAAGTTCCCTTGCCCCCTGGTCAGATATAGTTACGCCATGGGATCAGCGGTCGGCGCCTGGAAGCGACAGGTCGAGTCCCACCACGCGCAGAGCATTCGCGTGCGGGGAGACCGGCCGGAAGGCGACATGTGGGCCGCCCTGACAGAGAACTTCCGCGACGACCCACGGCGCACGGAAGACCCGGTCGTCAACCTGGCAAGGGAATGGCTGACGCCGCAGACGACCGTGATCGACGTCGGCGGTGGCGCCGGCCGCTACGCCCTTCCGATGGCGCTGGCCTGCAGGCACGTCACCGTTGTTGATCCTTCGCCGTCGATGCTGAAGGCGCTGGAAGAGTCGGCGCGGGAGGCCGCGATCGGCAACGTCTCGGCGGTCGAGGCGAAATGGGAGGATGCGGATGTCGAGCCTCACGACGTCGCCTTCTGCGCCAACGTCGTCTACGGCGTGACAGAGATCGAGTCCTTCCTGCGCAAGCTGGACGGCGTGGCGCGCGAGCTGGTTGCGATCGTTGTCTACATGGAGGCGCCGCTCTCCACGCTCTCGCCGCTGTGGGAAGCGGTGTACCGGGAGGAGCGTATCAACATGCCCGCCTTGCCGGAGCTGTTACCGGTGCTCTGGGAGATGGGCATCTATCCCAACGTCTCGATGATGCCGCCGACGCCGCCGCGCCGCGCGCCGACGATGGAGGCGGCGATCACCTTCGCCCGTCACTTGCTGAACGTCGACGAGGGCAGCGAGAAGGACGAGCGACTGATCGCTGCTGCGGAACGCCTCGCCGACGTCACTCCTGAGGGTGTGACGCTGCGGCGGGCGGCGCCACCGCCGGGAATCGTCTGGTGGCGCAAGGCACCTGAGTAGGGGCAGTCCGGCCCTACCTGCGATCGCCCCGGCGGCGTACGCTTCAGTCGTGAGACAGGGTGACGAGAACGGCAAGCCGGCCGGGACGAACGTGTGGCTGACCGGCAGCCCTCTCGATGCTCTCCCGCGCTGGGCCGCGATAACGATCGGCGCGTCGCTCGTCGTCGGGTTCACGCTGCTGGGGTTCGCCGCCTGGGCGTTCGACTGGCTGGACGAAGAGACGATGGAGGACCTGGGATACCTGGGGATCTTCATCTCGAACTTCCTCCCGCACGTCTCCGTCTTCCTGCCGCTGCCCGGCCTCACAGCGGTTGGCCACGCGCTCGTCATCTGGGGGGCTGAGGAGCTGAACCCGGTCATCGTCGTCGCCATCGCCACGGTGGCAAACACTATCGCTGAGTGGACGTCATACTTGGCGGGCGCGACCGGCAAGACGGCGGCGGAGGAGCGGCCTGTGTCGGTCCCGGGCGTCGCGGGCCGCTGGCTGAGCCGGTCGTGGAAACTCGCGGAGTGGTTCATGGCGCGGGCCGGGTTCATGACGCTGCTCGTGCTTTCGGCAGTGCCGAACCCGGTGTTCGAGGTGACGGGCATCATCGCCGGCGCCACGCGCATGAACTTCCTCAAGTTCAATCTTGCGCTTCTCATCGGGCACTTCATACGGGTGATGCTCCTCGTGCTCGTCGGCCACGAAGTGATCGAGTGGGCCGGTTTCTGACCGCGGCCTGACCGTATACTGGACGGGATGGCCGAAGACGCTCTCCCCGGCGCGCTTCAGGACGACGATCCTCCGATTCCCGAGCACCCGCCCCAACGGATCGTCCTCGACGAGCCGTCGTGGGTGCCGACCGACAAGTTCCCGCGCGGCGTGCTCATCGGCGGCCTGATCTTCGTCCTGCTCGCGGCCTTCCTCGGGACGTCGATTCCGGTGGCGTTCGGCTGGCTCGGCGAGGAAGAGTTCAAGGACTTCGGCTACGCCGGCATCTTCGCAGCGAACTTCCTGGGCACAGCGACCGGCTTCATCCCGGTTCCGGGGCTGACGGCCGCCGGCCAGGCGCTGATCATCGCCGGTGCAGACTCGCTGTTCGTCCCGGGCGTGGTCGTGGCCGGCTCGCTGGGGATGACGCTGGCCGAGTCGACGGCGTATCTGACGGGCGCCGTCGGGCGCGGCCTGGCGGAAGAGCGCCAGATGCCGGTCAAGGGGCGGCTGGGCGAGTGGATGCACCGGGCCGCGGGCTGGATCGACTGGATGATGGACCGCTACGGGTTCATGACGCTGCTTGTGCTCTCGGCGATCCCCAATCCGTTCTTCGAGTTCGCGGGGATCACGGCCGGCGCGGTGCGGATGAACTTCTGGCGGTTTCTCGTCGCGGTCGGCGTCGGCAAGACGATCCGGGTGATCCTCCTGGTCACAGTGGGCAAAGCCCTGGTGGACTGGGTTCTCGACGCCCTCTAGCTCCGAGGCCGCCAGATCGCCATTCGCAACTTCTTCTCATCGCGCGCCGGCCGTGCGGGCAGCGACTCCGCGTCGCCAGCCTCGATCGCCGCCGCAGTCCAGGCGCAGGCCAGGGCGTCGATGTAGTCTTCGAGGTCACAAAGGCGTCGCAGGCCGTCGGGTAGAACGGGTGTCGGTGAAAGCCCCCAGAGTCGGCCGCGCAATACGCGCCAACGTTCGTCGCGGCCTTCGCGCTTGCCCTTGCGGTGGATCATCGCGCGGCCGCCGTTCATCGCCGCGAACGAGACTTCCGGATGTGCCTCGTAGACGCGGCGCTCGAGGGCGCTAGTCATCACTTCGTCGATCTCCCGGATCTTGGGGCCGATCCAGAACGCCTGCTGGCTGATAGCCTTGCCCTCGGTCACATTGCGGCTCTCGAGGCATGCCGCCTCGTACTTGCCCTCTATGCCGGTCAAGGGCAGAATCTGGCGCACCGGCGGCGGGAAGACGCTGCTTCCGCGTGGCTGGCCCAGATACTTCCGCGCTTCACCCTCACAGTCGCGGCCGCCGGAGCCCTTCATGAGGCCGATCGGCACGTCAATGGCGATCGTTGTCCGTGGGAACGCGGTCAGGATGTCGCGGAACGTGTCGTAGTGGAAGGGCGTAGAGGCGTTCGTCTTTGTGTCGAGCTGAACCGCGCACCAGCCGTGCGGGCAGCCGTCGACGCCGAGGACTGTTGGCATGCGGGCATTGTAGCCCGCGACGCGCTCTAGCCGGCGAAGGAGTAGCCGAGGCCGCGCTTCGTCAGGATCATCTCCGGGTTCTGCGGGTCGTTCTCGAGCTTCTTGCGCAGGTACCAGACGTAGAGCTTCACCTGGTTGCGGTCGCCGGCGTAGTCGGAGCCCCAGACATGGCTCAGGATCTGGTCGTGCGAGAGCACCCAGCCGCGGCGGTCGATCAAGTACGTGAGGAGTTTGTACTCTGTGCCGGTTAGCTGCACCGGCTCGCCGTGGACGAAGACTTCGCAGCTGCGCAGGTCGACCGTGAGACCGTTTCGCTGGTAGACCCAGCGCCGCTCTTCCGATTCCGAAGCCGCGCTCTGAATGCTATTCAGGCGTCCGGTAAGCTCGTCGTCGGCGTACGGCTTGGCGAGGAAGGCGTCGATGTCCAGCTCGAGCGAACGCGAGATGTCCTCGTTCGTCGCCTCGGAGGCGGTGATCACCACCGGCGTGTCGGACAGCTCACGGATGCGCTTGATGACGGTCCAGCCGGACATCTCGCCGACGTCGAGGTCGACGATCACGATGTCGGGGTGGAGGTTGAAGAACTGGCGCAGGCCGGTCAGCCCGTCGTCGGCTTCGGCCGTGTCGTAGGCGCTGGCCGACAGGAGGTCCGACGTCCGGGCGCGCGCTTCCGGATCGCTATCGATGATCAGGACGAGCGTCCTTCCCAGCATGCGAGAGTCCTTTCTCGTTGCCGCTGCGGTCCGCACTTGAGGTGAGGCCCTTGCCGCGCAGACCGCTGCGTGAGATCGGGGTTGCATCAGTGGAAAACCAGCCCAAAAGCGCGCCGTTACCGCCTCCTGGCCACATCTGAACGGCTGCAGAGCGTCTTCTGACGCTCTTCTAACGGTTCTCAGACCGGGGGCCGACTTTACCCAAACTTAACCTGGCTAACTTCGGAAGCGTGAACGACACGATCACCGTGGTCGGCGGCGGTTACGTTGGGCTCATTACGTCGGCCTGCTTCGCCCGCCTCGGTCACCAGGTCATCTGCCTGGAAACCGACCAGGCTCGCGCCGAGGCGCTGCAAGCTGACCGCTTGCCGATCAAGGAGCCGGGGCTGGCCGAGATCTGGGAGCGCGGCCGCGAGTCCGGGCTGCTGAAGGTGACGCGGAGCTACCGCGAGGCGATGAAGCAGAGCGGCTTTGTCTTCCTGGCGGTCGGTACGCCGGCGAAGGCGAACGGCTCCGTCGACCTGAGGCAGATCATCTCGGCTGTCCGCAGCGCCGCGACGAACACCACCGAAGGTGACTCACCGGTGATTGTGCTCAAGAGCACCGTGCCCCCGGGAACTACGGAGCTCGTCGCCGATGTCTGGCGCGAGTACCGGCCGGACGATCAGCCGCGGGTCGTCTCCAATCCCGAGTTCCTGCGCGAGGGCCAGGCCGTGTTCGACTTCATGCGGCCGGCCCGCATCGTCGTCGGCGCCGATGAGCGCGAGACGGCGGAACTCGTGGGCGCGCTCTACGAGAAGCTGCGCCGGCCGGTGATTTACACCAGCAGCCGGGCGGCGGAGATGATCAAGTACGCCTCCAACGCCTTCCTCTGCACGAAAGTCAGCTTCATCAACGAGGTGGCCGCGCTCTGCGAAGAGATCGGCGTCGACGTCGTCGACGTCAGCGAGGCGCTGGGCATGGACCCGCGCATCGGCGGCTCGTACCTCGGCGCCGGCCTCGGCTGGGGCGGCAGCTGCCTGCCGAAGGACATCGGCGGGCTGATCTGGTCCGCATCGCGGATGGGCGTGCACACGCCGGTCCTCTCGGCGGCAGTGAAGATCAACAAGCGCCAGGTGCGGCTGGCCGCGGCGAGGCTGGAGTCGCTGATCGGCGACCTGAACGGGAAGACGATCGCCGTCTGGGGGCTGGCCTTCAAGGCGAACTGCGACGACATCCGCGAATCGCCGGCGCTGGCGCTGGTCCGACAGCTGAGCGAATACGGATGCAAGATCCGCGCCTACGACCCGGTGGCGATGGACGAGTCCTCGAAGCTCTTCCCGGAGGTCGAGTACTGCGCCGGCCCATACGAGGCCGCTACTGGCGCCGACGCGATCGTGCTGGCCACCGCCTGGAGCCACTTTGAGTCGCTGGACTTCGGCCGCCTGCGCGCGCTGGTACGGCGGCCGCTGATCCTGGACGGGCGAAACTTCCTGGACGGCGAGGCAGCGACGGAAGCCGGCTTCATCTACGTCGGTATCGGCCGTGCCGTCGCCGGGCCGGACTTTGAGCCCGCCAGCCGTGACGTACTCCCGCACCTTAAGCCCGCCCGGCGGCGGGCCAACTCGAGGAGCGCGTAGTGGACTACACCCGCACGGAGACTCAGGGAGCCGATCTCTCGCTCAGGACCGGCTCCGCGCTCAAGCGCTCGCTGGACATCGTTCTCTCGCTCGTCGCGCTGGTCGCGCTCCTGCCGCTGCTGGCGGTGATCGCGCTCGCGATCAAGATCGATTCTTCCGGACCTGTGCTGTTCACGCAGGAACGGTTGGGGCGGGGCCGCAAACCGTTCACGATGTACAAGTTCCGCAGCATGCGCGCGGGCTCCGGCGACTCGCTGCACCGCGAGGCCGTGAAGCGCACCGCCGAGAGCAACCGCCGCGAGATCGGCGTCTTCAAGTCGCTGGCAGACCCGCGGGTGACCGGTGCCGGGCGCTTCATCCGGGCCTGGAACCTGGACGAGCTGCCGAACCTGCTCAACATCCTGCGCGGCGAGATGAGCATCGTCGGCCCGCGGCCGGCGCTGGACTACGAGCTGCCGTACTACAAGGACTGGTACTTCCGGCGTTTCGCCGTCCGCCCGGGCTTGACCGGGCTCTGGCAGGTGAAGCGCGCCGACGCCGAGGACTTCGACGAGATGATCCGCATGGACGTGGATTACACCGAACGGATGAGCCTCTGGCTGGACCTCAAACTGATCGCGCTAACAATTCCATCAATCATCAGGGAGAAGGGGACGTTCTGATGGGACTCGAACAGAAGATCAAGGTCGGCCTTGCCGGTTGTGGCTACTGGGGAAGCAAGCACCTGCGCGTGCTGAACGAGCTGCCCGATTGCGAGTTGGCCGCCGTGTGTGAACCATCCACGGAGAACCTGGGAAGAGTCTCGAAGGCCCTCCTTCCGGAGTTCGTTACCGACGAGTTCGACGAGATGCTCAAGACCGACATCGACGCCGTTGTGATCGCGGCGCCGGCGCGGCTTCACTATCCGCTGGCCAAAGCCGCGCTGCTCAAGGGCAAGCACGTCCTGACCGAGAAGCCGTTCGCGACGACGAGCCAGCACGCCCTTGAGCTGGCCGAGCTGGCCACCGCGCGAGGCCTGACGGTGATGGTCGGTCACACCTACGTCTTCCACCCGGCGGTGCAGTTCCTCAAGGAGCTGGTGAAGAGCGGCGAGCTGGGAGACCTGCACTACGTGCACACGGCGCGGCTGAACTTCGGCCTGCTGCAACCGGACGTGGACGTGCTGTGGGACCTGGCGCCGCACGACCTCTCGATCCTCACCTACCTGCTGAAGGACGAGCCGATGGTCGCCGGCGCGCGTGGCGCTGCGCGGATCAACCCGCACCTCGCTGAAGTAGCCCACCTGGACCTCGAGTTCATGGACGGCCTCTTCGCGCATATCCACGTCAGCTGGCTGGAGCCGGTGAAGGTGCGGCGGATCACGCTCATCGGCTCCGAGAAGACGGTCGTCTACGACGACGTCTCCCAGGGGGAGATGATCCGCATCTACAACAAGTCGATCACTCTGGGAGAGCCCAGCGGCGAGAACGGCTTCGGGCCGCCGACCTACAACGATGGCGACATAACCGTACCGTTCCTCAAGCCGGACGAGCCGCTGAAGCTAGAGGACGCCCACTTCATGGACTGCATCCGGACGGGCGCCAGGCCGCGAAGCGACGGCTGGCAGGGCCTCAAGGTGGTGAACATCCTGGAGTCTGCTTCCCGCTCGCTCTACAACAGCGGCTCGCTGGAGGACCTTACGCCGCGCTACTACTTCCAGACGAGCAACGGCGCCGCCGGAGAGGATCTCAACAGGCACACGAATGCGGGCAGCCGCGGAGACGGCATCGAGAGGCGCACGAACGGCCACGGCCGGGCGGGCCGCCGCAACGGCGGTCGGGCGCCAATGAAGGGTCAGGTTCGAGAATGAAGAACATACCACTGGTAGACCTCCGCGGGCAGTACGCGGCGATCGAGGAAGAGGTCAAGGCAGCGATAGCCGAGGTCCTGGACGGGATGAACCTCTTCCTGGGCGAGAACGTGTTCCGGCTGGAGTGTGACTTCGCTGAGCTCTGCGACGCGAAGCACGCCGTCGGTGTGGGCTCCGGGACGGACGCCCTATACCTCGGCCTGCGGGCGCTGGGCGTCGGGCCGGGGGACGAGGTGATCACGGTCCCGAACACGTTCATGGCGACGGTGTCGGCGATCAGCATAGCGGGCGCGAACNNTGCTGCTCCCCGTCCACCTCTACGGCCAGCCTGTGGCGATGGACAGGGTTCGCATGCTGGCGAATGAGCACGGTCTCGCCGTCCTTGAGGACGCCTGCCAGGCTCACGGCGCCGAATACCGCGGCTCCCGCACCGGCGCCCTGGGCGACGCCGCGGCCTTCAGCTTCTACTACTCCAAGAACCTGGGCGCGTACGGAGAGGGCGGCATCGCCGTCACCAACAGCCGAGACCTCGCGTCGCGGCTTCAGCTGCTGCGCAACCACGGTTCCTCGACTCGCTACTACCATTCCATCCTCGGGATGAACTCACGCCTGGACGAGATCCAGGCGGCGGTGCTGCGGATCAAGCTGCGCCGCCTGGAGGGCTGGAACGAGGAGCGGCGGGCGCTGGCGGGCGAGTACAACAGGCGCCTGGCAGGCCTGCCCGGTGTGGTTACGCCGGTCGAGGCGCCGGACGCCCGGCATGTCTACCACCTCTACGTCATCCGCGTCGAGGAGCGCGACGAGCTGCTGGACTGGCTCAAGGATCGGGGCGTACACGCCGGCATCCACTACCCGGTTCCGATCCATTTGCAGGAGGCTTGCCGGGGCCTGGGATACGAGGAGGGCGACTTCCCGGTCGCCGAGAAGGCAGCGAAAGAGATTCTCTCGCTACCGATCTATCCCGAACTGACGATCGACGATGTGGCATACGTCTGTCAGACGATCAGCGATTTCTTTGGCGACGAGCGGACAGGGCGGCCACAGGCCGCGGCAGCATCCGAAGGAGGGATGAGGAAGTGATCCCAGAGCACTACTGGCGCATCCTCAAGAACTGGTACTGGCTCATCGGCGGCATCGCCGCGGCCTGCGCTCTGATCGCCGCCGCGGTTCTGCCGGCGCTTCTCAGCGGTGACGGCGGCGGATACAGCTCCTCGGTGACGCTGGGCGTCACGCGCATGGTCTCGTTCAGCGGTACCACGGCCGCCGGCGAAGGCGATGACGAGGCGATGGCGAGCTACACGGCCAGCATCGCCGAACGCGGCTCTTCCCCGCAGTTCCTCTCGGCCCTCAAAGACGCGCTTAAGGCGAAAGGCCTGAGCGGGACCGATGCTCCGAGCTTCACGGCCAATGAGGGCCTGTTCCGCATCACGATCGAGGCGACGGCCGCCGCGCCGGACGACGCGAAGGTGATCGCCGAGACCGCCGCCGAGCAGCTGATCGCCGACACGAAGGCCGAGGAAGACCGCATCGCGCTCTCCCTCAGCTCGACCGCCGAGCAGCAGGAAACGGAGCTCCTGGCGCGACTGTCCGTCGTCTATGACGACCGCGCCGGCCGCTTGCTCACGCTGGGCGAGCCGGCCGTCCGCGAGGCACTGGACCGGCTGATCGGCCGCGGTCTCAGCGCCTCCTTGACCGGCGACTTCCTCCGCATCCTGGATGACCTGACGCGGATATCGTCCGATCCTCAGCTCGCCGTCCTCAACACCGAGGCGGACGCACTGGAATCGCAGCTGGCAGAGATCTCGGCCGACCGCCGCGACTTCTCGGCCGAGCTACTGCAAGGAGACCCGGTGTCAATCGTGACGCCGGCCGAGACGGTGCCGCTGGCGCCGGGCTCGGCTCTCGGCGCGGGCAATAGCGCCGTCATGGGTTTACTCGTGGGCCTGGTCCTCGGCTGGATCGCCGTGAATATGCTCGAGTCGGCGCAACTGAACCTGCGAATGAAGAAGCGCCGTGAGGAAGAGTGGGACCCGAGCCTCACGAGCGCCGGGAGCCTCTTCAGCGATGACTGAACCCGTGCTCGTTACGGGTGGCGCCGGCTTCATCGGCTCCCACGTCGCGGAGCGGCTGGTGCAGCGCGGCGAGCGTGTTGTCCTGTTCGATAACTTCGATCCGTACTACCCGGAGACCGCTAAGCGCGCCAACATCGAGTGGCTGCTCCGGAGCGATCTCGTGTCTCTGGTGACGGGCGATGTGCGTGACCGTGACGCTCTTCGCGCCGCCATCAGGGACCACGGCGTGCGGCGCGTGGTCCACCTGGCCGCGCGTCCGGGCGTGCGGCCGTCTCTTGAGGCGCCGGAACCGTATCTGGACATCAACGTCGGCGGCACGCTCAGCCTGCTGGCGGCCTGCCGCGACCACGGCGTGCGCAAGGTCGTATTCGCCTCTTCGTCGTCCGTCTACGGCGGCAGCAGCGGGCCGGCCGATGAAGAGACGACGCCCTGCCGGCCGCTGTCTCCTTACGGGGCGAGCAAAGTGGCGGGCGAGGCGCTCTGCTCGTCGTTCGCCGCCAGCGCCGGGCTGGACATCGTGGCCCTGCGCTTCTTCACCGTCTACGGGCCGCGCCAGCGGCCGGACATGGCGATCAACCGCTTCACACGCATGATCGCCGACGGCGAAGAGGTGCCGGTCTACGGCGACGGCAGCAGTCAACGCGACTACACGTTCGTTTCGGACGTCATCGACGGCGTAGTAGCGGCGATCGATGCGCCCCTGAGCGGCTACACGGCGCTCAATCTGGGTCGTGGCGAGCCCGTCGTCCTGCGCGACCTGCTCACGGCCATCGAAACAGAGGTCGGGCGCGAGGCGCGCTTGCGTTACCTGCCTGAGCAGACAGGCGACCCGCAGAGCACCTGCGCCGACATCAGCCGCGCGCGAGCGCTGCTTGGCTACGAGCCGAGCATCGCCGTCGCCGACGGCGTGCGCCTTTACACACAGTGGTACCGGGAGAGGCATCGTGACCGTATCGGCAGTCGCTGAGCGGGCCGAAGAAGCGCCGGCCGCCAGGCTGGAGCTAACATCGACGGCGGCGTTGCTCTTCGGGGCGAACGCGCTGCAGTACGTGATCATCGGCGTCACCGGCGTCGTCCTCGCTCGCGGGCTCGGCCCCGACGGGCGGGGCGCCTATGGCCTGATCAACGAAACGGCGCTCGTAATGGCGGCGTTCCCCGGCGTAGCGCTGGACCTCGCCGGGACATACATGATCGGCCAGCGCCGGCATGGCCTGCAGACTGTCTTCTCCAACTCCTTCAGCTGGGGCCTGGCGATCGCGGCCATCTGCCTCCTGCTGATCCCGGCAGTCTTGCTGACGGGTCAGACGTTCTTCGGGATGTCGACCGCAGAGACCTCGATCGCCCTTGCGGGAGCGGCCTTGATCACGGTTGGTGATGGCGCACGTCAGTATCTCTTGCCGCTGAACAGGCCGCTGGCGTTCACAGGTCTGACGCTCGTCGCGCCGATTGTGCGGCTTGCGGGAGTGCTCGTAGTCGTGCTCGCGGTCGGACTGACCGTCGACCGGGCGGCCGCAATCTGGCTGATCTCATTCGCGACGCTGCTGCTGTTCACGCTGACGATCATGAACCGCCACGTGCACTTCCGGCCGAGAGTGGACTGGCAGGCGCTGCGGTCTCAGCTATCGTTCGGCAGCCGCAGCCATTTCGGCTGGATACTTCAGGCTCTGAACCACAGGCTCGACGTCTTCATGATCGCCGCCATGGTCGGCACCGGCGGCGTTGGCCACTACCTGGTCGGCGTTAACCTGGCCGAGCTGACGTGGTGGGTGCCGCTCGCCCTGGGCACGGCCCTCTTTCCGAAAGCCTCGGCGATGGACTCAGCAAGCAACTTCGAGATGTCGGCTATGGCCTGCCGCCGCACGCTTGTCGTGACGATGCTGGCGGGCCTGGGGCTGCTGGCCGTCGCGCCCACTGCGATCCCGCTCGTGTACGGCGGCGATTTCGTGCCAAGCGTGACAGTCTTCTTGATCCTCTTGCCTTCCGGGCTCTTTTACACAATCCACAAGGTTCTCGGCTCGTCGCTCTCGGCGCACGGGATGCCGCAGGCGACGCTGTACGCCGGCCTGGTCTCGTTGCCGCTGACGGTCGGTCTCAATGCGCTGATGATCCCGCGGTGGGAGATCACAGGAGCGGCGATCGCATCTGACATCGCATACGCCGTGAACGCGGCGGTGATCCTGGCGTTGTTCGCGCGCGCATCGAAGATCTCGCTGCGGGAGATCCTCGTCTTCAACGGGTCGGATTTCCGCGCGGCGCGTCACAACCTCAAGAGTAAGGTACTGGACCGCCTGCACAAGGATGCAGGCGGAAGGACAGAGGAGGACCTCTGATGACGAGAGTTACTGTGGCGATCGGCACCTACAACATGGCGAACTACCTGGCGGAGGCGATCGACTCCGCGCTTGCTCAGGACCACGACGACGTCGAGGTCGTGGTTGTCGACGATGGCTCCACTGACGAGACACGGGAGCTCGTGAACGGCTACCGGCGCAAGGTGCGCTACGTCTACCAGGAGAACGCCGGAGTGGCGCACGCGTTCAACCGCGCGCTGGCGCTGGCGAAGGGCGACTACGTGCACTTCCTCGACGCCGACGACGTCCTGACGCCGAGCACGATCGACCGCCTGGCCGGCCTGCTTGACCAGTCTCCCCGTGCGGGCATGGCCTACGGCGACGCGCTGGTGATGGACGCCGCCGGCAAGGTCTACGGGACGCGCGTCGCGCCGGACTCGTTTACGGGGCGCCGGCTGATCCCGTCGGCCGAGGCTTTCAAAGAGCTGCTGCGGGGCTGCCACATCACGAACAGCGCGGTGATGATCCGAAAGTCCGTGCTCGACCGGATCCCTCCGTTCCGGCCGAAGGCGGTCCCGGGAGAGGACTGGGACCTGTGGCTGCGCGTGGCTGCGGAGTACGACGTCCTGCACCTGCCGATCTCGGCCTGCTACTACCGCGTCCACGGTGCCAGCATTACGTCCGCCTACACGGTGGAAAGCGTCATGCGCTCTCACCTCTACGTGCTGGACACTATCTTCGGGAACCCGACGTTCCGTTATGCGCACCTGCGCGCATACGCCTACGCCTGCCTCGACCGCACGATCGCGCGCGTCGCGGCCCGGGCGCGAGAGCGGCGGCGCTTCATCGGTGAGCTGCGAAACGCCCTCCTGAGGCAGCCCTCGATCGCGCTGGAAGGGGCGACCCTGGCGGCCGTCGGCGAGGGCTTGAAGTCGATACTGCCCGAGCCGCTAATCAGAGCTGGAAAGCAGCTGCGCGGCGGCATCGTGACGAGGATGGTCTCGCTGTGATCAAGCCGAAGGTGAGCGTCGTCATCCCCACGTACAACCGGGCGCACCTGATCGGCGAGACGCTGGAGAGCGTGCTGGCCCAGACATTTGGCGACTATGAGATCGTCGTCGTCGACGACGGGTCGACCGATGACACCCGTGCCGTGGTGGCGAAGGCCGCGCCCGAGGCGCGCTACATCTACCAGGAGAACACCGGCATCCCGGAGGTGCTGAACGTCTGCATACGCGAGGCGCGCGGTGAGTACGTCCAGCACCTGGGATCGGACGACCTGCTGCTCACGGACACGCTGGCCCGCTCGGTGGCGCTCCTGGACGCGCACCCCGGCGTGGCGATGGTGCACGGCGCAGCTTGGCTCATCGACGAGACCGGCAAGCGCCTGTCCATCTTGCGGCCGGGCTTCGCGACCGGCGACTACATCCGTTCCGGGCGTGAGGAGATCCGCGATCTTCTCCTCAGCAACCACGTCGTCGCGCCGACGGTCATGGCGCGTCGTCAGGTGATGATGGAGGCGGGCCTCTACGACGCTCGCTTCGGACTGTACGAAGACTGGAACCTCTGGACGCGGATCGCCAGGAAGCACGATGTGGCTTACAGCCACGATCCCCTGGTTAGCTATCGCGTCCACAGCGGCCCCTCCGGCAGCATCTTCCATACGGCCTCGGCCCGCGACATCGACCGCTACCGGCGCATGCATCTGGATGAAGTGCTGGAGGACCCTTCTCTGCGGGACGTCTATGCAGGCATCAGGGGAAGGGCGCTGGCGCTTCACCACCTGGCCGTCGGCCAGCGCGCCGGCGAGATGGGCGAGACGTGGTACGCCCGCGGCGAAGCGTTGAAGGCCGTGCTCCGGCATCATTCGGCCGTGCCAGCGGCGGTGCGGCTCTTAGCGCGGACGCTCGCGCCGGCGCCCCTCGTCAGGTTCGTTCGAGGACGCCGGGATCAGGGCGCCCGGAAGCTTGCGACATCGGATCCCAGCGCTCAGGGGGTATCGGAGTAGCGATGGGAATCCTCGCGCTGGCTGCCGGCCTCCGCAACCGCTGGCTGCTGCGCTCGTTCGTCCGGCGCGGGCTGAAGCTGGGACGCGACGTGCGCATTATTGGCAAGCCGGACTTCGGCGGCGAGCCCTACCTGATCACGATCGGTGATCACGTCACGGTCTCGGCGCACGTTGAGTTCGTCACGCACGACGGTGCGACGTGGGTCTTCCGCGAGCGGCCGGAGTACCGCGGGCTGCAGCGCTTCGGGCCGATTGAGGTCGGGAACAACTGCTTCATTGGCACGCGCTCTGTGATCCTGCCCGGCNNGTCTTCCGCGACCGGCCTGAGTACCGGGGTCTGCAGCGCTTCGGGCCGATCGAAATCGGGAACAACTGCTTCATCGGCACGCGCTCTGTGATCCTGCCCGGCGTTCGCATCGGCGACAACTGCGTCGTCGGCGCCGGCTCCGTCGTGACGCGCTCGGTGCCCGCCAACACCGTTGTCGCGGGCGTGCCGGCGCGCCCGGTGTGCACGTACGACGAATACGTGGAGCGCACGGCGCCGCGATGTCGTTACTTCGCCCCGGAGGTGGCGTCCGACCCGGACCGCCTGCGCGAAGCCCTCATTGCGGCGCCGTTGGAGACGGCTGACGAGTTGACTGAGGAACGGGTGCTCCGGTGAGTTCGCCTGCCGTCCCTCTGCCGTTCCCGCGGCTCAGGCTGCCCGACTGGGAGGTGCCGTGGTACGCGCTGGCGCCGCTGCTGCTGGTTCCCGTCATCGGCGGCTCGCCGGGCGCGCTGAACAACATCCTCTTCGCCGTTGAGGTGCTCTTGCTCGTCGCGGGAACACGGCGCGCGGTCTGGATCCCGGCGGCGCTGATCGTCTCCGAGATGACCGCTTCGAACTACCTGCACGACATCGGCGGCCTGGAGGCGAGCAACCGGTTGCTCCTGAGCTGCCTCGCGTTCCTCGTCGTCTTGCCGTACATCGCGCGCCGGGTCGAGGTCGGGGCGCGGGGCGCGCTGACGATAGGCGTCGCCTGCTGCTTTCTCCTGCTGACCACGTTCGTGAACATGGTGCTGGTGGACCAGGGCGCGACGCTCGAGTTCCTGCGCTTCATCGCCACCGGTATCTTCCTCATGGTCCTGATCCCGGTCGCGGTCCGCGACAAGGACGACGTCCTGGACCTGGGCAAGGTCCTGCTCGTCGTCGCCGGAGTCGCGGCGCTCGTGGCCGTATTCCAGAACCTGTCTGGTTCGCTGGGCACGCCGCTGTATGAGGTCGTGCCGCACGCCGGCGCCAGGGGCGACCTGGAGTCCTGGGAAAACCGGGCGCTGGCTCTCTCCGAGAACCCGATCCTCGCCAGCAACGTGCAGATGATCGCCGGCCTCTTCGCCCTCGGCGTTGTCTTGCTGGCGCCGATTTCGCCGGCAGCGAAGCGGCTGGTGATGCTGCTCATTCTCCTGATGGCTGCGGCGTCGTACTTGACGTTCACGCGCTCGTGGGTGCTTTCCGCCGGCATCGCTCTGGCCGTGCTTGCCAGCTTCTATCGCGGGCAGTACTGGCGGGAGCTGCTGATCGCAGTCGTGGTCGGCGCGTCCGCCTTCTGGTACGTCAGCGGCCTGCAGGACACGCGATACGCGCAGACGGCCGCCGACGACGACAGCGCGGCCGCACGCCCCGTCCTCTGGGAGCTGAGCCTGAACATCGCGACCGACAATCCCTGGTTTGGCATCGGCTACGACCAGTTCCGCGAGGTTTCGCCCGAGTACACAGGCACCGTCTCTCAAGCTGCCCTTGAGCGGCAGAGCTCCGTGGACGTGATCGGCAAGGAGAAACCTCACAACGATGTGCTGGACGTGTGGGTGTCCTGGGGCTTCTTCGCGCTGATGCTCTACGTTGCGCTCGGCGTGATCGTCGGCCTCAACTTCATTCACGTCTACCGGAACGCTGCGGATCAGGTGATCCGCGGCCTGGCGCTGGGTGGCCTGGCGGCGCTAATCGCCTACGAGACGAACTCGATGTTCCACAACTTCATCGAAAGCTCGCTCGCCTTCTGGATCATCGCCGGCTTCTCGCTCGTGCTGCCGAAGGTCGACAGACCCCCGGCTGCGACTGGCGGTCCGTTTCCGAGGCTGATTCGGAGTGGGCGGGAGCTTGCGTGGAAAGAGTCTCCGAGGGTTGTGAGATGAATCGGGGAAGGCTCAACGTCTGCCTGCTCGTCAACGACCTGCGCTACGGCGGCGCGGAGCGTCAGCTCGTCGAGCTGGCGCGCGGCCTGGACAAAGACCGCTTCAACCCGCTCGTCGTGACGCTCTACCCGGGCGAACCGCTGGAACGTGAGCTGCGGCGCGCTTCGGGCGTCGATCTGGTCTCGCTCGAGCGTAGAGGGAAGTGGGATTTCGGGGCGCTGAGGCGGCTGTCGCGGCTGCTACGTAGCAGGGACGTGCACATTATCCAGCCGTTCCTGACGCCGGCGACGGCGTTCGGGCTGAGCGCGGCGATGATGGCGCGGACGCCGGTCAGGATCGCGACTGAGCGTTGTGGCGTGCGCCTGAACACAAGCCCGGGCAACAAGCTCTACCGCTTCGTGGAGGACCGCCTGACGCGCTTCGCGGACGCCGTCGTGCCGAACAGCGAGGCCGGGCGCGAATACGTGCTCTCGCGCGGAATCAGCGCGGACAAGGTGCGCGTGATCTACAACGGCGTAGCGGCGGAGCGCACGACCTGCCTGCCGGATGACCGGGCCGCGGTGCGTGCCGCCTTCGGAATTCGCGCCGACGAGCCGGTCGTCGGTATCGTCGCCAGCCTGACGCCGGCCAAGGACCACGAGACGTTCCTTGTGGCGGCGTCGATCATGCGCAAGCACGTGCCGAGCACGCGCTTCCTGATCGTCGGCGACGGCCCCCTGCGGCCGCAGCTGGAGGCGCGGGCGCTGGAGCTCGGCCTGCATGACGCGGTCGTCTTCGCCGGCCACAGGGCGCAGATCGCACCGTTCATCGCGACGATGGACGCCGCCGTCCTCTCATCGTGCGACCACGAGGGCTGCTCGAACTTCCTGCTCGAAGCGATGGGCCTCGCCCGGCCGATCGTGGCGACCGACATCGGGGGCAACCGTGAGCTCTTCGCCTCGGGCGAGGCGGGGCTCTTCGTCGAGCCGGGAGATGCGGCAGCGATGGCTTCGGCGACGCTGCGCATCCTGACGGCGCCGCTGCTGGCGGACGAGTTCGGGGGCCGCGGCCGCGCCGTGTTCGAGCGGCGCTTCACTCTGCCGACGATGATCAAGGCCTACGAGGACCTGTACACGGAACTCTGGACGGCCCGGCTGAACGCTGTTAAGTCCGATGACGAGGCGGTAACGGCAGGTGAGTGGCGATGAGGCTGATCCGCCGCGTCACCGTCGTCTCGGAGAACATGGGCGGCGTGCTGGACGAAGGCATACGCAAGTTCGCGACGGGACTGCTCGACGGATTCCGCGCCCACGCGGAGGCTTCCGGCGTGGCGACCAGCGGCGGCGAATCGTCGCATCCGCTGGTGAAGAGCCTCTCGGCCAGCAGGCTCTACACGGGGCGCCCGTTGCGCAAAGAGATCGAATCGCTGCGGCCGGAGCTGGTGGTCTACGTGCCCTCGGCGTCGGCGACGTCGTTCAGCTTCTGGCGCGCTCGGATGCTCAAGCGATACGCGCCGGGCGGGCAGGTGGCGCTGGTGGCGACGCAGCCGCGCTACCACACCGCGGTCGGCCGGCTGGTTGCCAGCGAGATGGCGCCGGACAAGGTATTCGCGCAGTCGCGAGAGACGATCCGCTACCTGGAGTGGCTGGGGATGACGGCGCAGTTCGTGCCCGGGGGCGTCGACCTGCGCACCTTCAGTCCGGTCACGCCCGAGAAGAAGGCGGCCCTGCGAGAGGCGCTTGGCCTGCCGCAAGACGCTTACCTCGTCCTCCACGTCGGGCACCTGCAACCGGGACGAAACGTCGAGCTGCTGACGCGTCTCGGCGCTGTCGGGACGCCGGTCGTCGTGGCGGGAAAGAGCATGGGGAAGGACGAGGCGCTCCGGCAACGGCTGTCTGAGTCAGGCGTCATTGTTATTGACAGATACCTGCGGGACGTAGAGATCGCCTATCAAGCGTGCGACGCGTACCTATTTCCCGTGCGAGAAGAAGACTCGGCGATGGACTTTCCACTCAGCGTGCTTGAAGCGATGGCCTGCAACCTGCCGGTTGTGGCGAGCCCTTACGGCGGCCTGACGATGGCGCTCGAACCCGGTGAGGGGTTGGTCTTCGTCGAGAGCGACGAGGCGATGCTGAGCGCGCTCGAGGCCGTGAAGCGGATCCCCGTGGCCACGCGGAAGAAGGTCGAGCCGTACGCCTGGGAGCACGTGGCCGGCCGCCTACTGGAGACGATGCAAGGAGCAGGAGATGCAGGGGCTTACGTCCGCGCCGTCTGACGAGGCCGCGCTGCTGCTGGACGCGCTAGTCGCTCCGTTCGCTCACGGCGAAGGCGCGGTGGCGGGGCTGGTGAAGCGGCTGCGGCGGAACAAGTATCCGCTGCTGGCGCTGGAGCCGGCCGCCAAGGACCAACCGCTCCTGGCGCAGTCCGGGACCTGGCGCCGGGAGCTGGCCGCAGACCGTGCGGAGCTTGAAGCGCAGCGGCGCGAATATCTCGCCCTCAAGCGCGCCTGGGCCGACGCCGGAATACCGTGCGTGATGTTCAAGTCGGCGGGCGAGTACCCGTCGTTCCCGTACACGAGCGACAACCTCGACATCCTCGTGCCGCGCAGCCGGCTGGAGGACGCCCGGCGAATCCTCGCCGAGCTCGGCTATGTCTGGCTGCGAAACATCGACGAGACGCAGAAGTTCCTCTTCCGCAAGTTCCACGCGGGCCGCTCCGTCTCGGCGATCCACGTCCACACGTGGGTGGGCTGGGACGTCGAGTTCCACGAAAAGGCGATCTGGGACGGCGTGCGCCAGTCTCGCGACGACGCAGAAGTGATGGTGCCGTCGGCCGAAGACGCCGTGCTGGTCAACGTCTCGCACGCGCTCTACGAGAACAAGGAGATCCGGCTCTACGACCTGGAGAAGGTGCGCAGCCAGTGGGGCGGCGGCCTGCACTGGGAGTACGTGGAGGGCGTGGCGCGCCGGCGCGGCTGGCTGGACGGCCTCTTTTTCGGTCTCCTGGTCTGCGCGAAGCTGGAGCGCGCGATCTACGGCTACAACACAGTACCCGGGAACGTGCGGCGGCGCTGGCACGAAGGCCTCAAGCGCTACCCGCTGCAGTGGCGCTACTGGCGCAAGGTGCGCAAGCGCGAGTTCGAACTGCCGTTCCGCGTTTCCTTCGCGATGAGCAAGGCGCTCTACTACAAGAAGATCCTGCGCGACTCGCACGACTCGGCTGGCAGGCGGCTGTCGAACCTTGTGCACACGCTGGCCTGGGGCGTCAAGCAGAAGTCGGGCCTGCGGCCGCAGCGGGGCATGCTGGTCTCGATCAGCGGCACCGACGGCGCGGGCAAGACGGCGCAGGCACAGGCGCTGAGCGAGGCGCTGACCACGTCCGAGTGCTACAACAACGTCGTCTGGAGCCGCATCGGCACGACGCCGCTCTACCGGCGCGCCAGCCGGACGGCGCAGCGCACGACCGGCGCGTCGAAAGCGAGCGTTCGGACATCCACTGAAGCGCCCGGCATCTTGAGTCGTGCCCTGCGCTTTGCCTGGGCCACCGCCAACGCGCTCGACCTGGCGCTGACCTACCAGTGGCGGGTACGCCTGCCGCTGATAACGGGCCGGGTGGTGATCTGCGACCGCTACACCTACGACGCGGCGGTGGAGATCGCCGAGCGCTTGGGGCCCTCGGCGCTGAACGGACTTCCGGTCAAGCTCCTGTATGCGCTCTCGCCGCGCCCTCGGTTCGCCTATCTGGTGGACGCACCGGCTGACGTCGCCGCTGAGCGCTCGGCTGACCCAGAGGACGCGCGCCAACTAGCGGCGCAGAACGAGCTCTACCGCGAGGTCGCGAAGGCGCGCGGACTGCGGACGGTCGACGCCTCAGGCGCGCTGGCGGCATCGTCGGACGTCATCGTGCGCGAGGTGCTCACAGATTTCGAGGAGAACCACAGGACAGTCGTGAACGGCCTGCTGCTGTCGAACCCGGAGCAGCTGAACCGCGTGAAGAAGAGGGAGGGGAGCGGATGAAAGTGCTGGTGGTGACGAACATGTACCCACAGCCGGAAACGCCGGCGTTCGGCGTCTTCGTCGAGGACCAGGTGAAGTCGTTGCGGCGGATCGGCGTCGAGGTCGATGTCTTCTTCATGAACGGCCGCAAGAACAAGCTCAACTACCTGGCCGCCTACCCGCGGCTCTGGAACCACCTGCGCAAGAACCGCTACGACGTCGTGCACGCGCACTACATCTTCTCCGGCCTCGTGGCGCGCGCGCAGTGGCAGGCACCGGTCGTGCTGACGCACCACGGCCCCGAAGTCTTCATGACCTGGGAGCGGCACGTCTGCAACGCCGCAACCGGGCTCTTCCACAAGGTGATCGTCGTCTCGGACGAAATGAAGGAGCGCCTGGGTTACGAAGACGCGATCGTGATCCCCTGCGGCGTCGACCTGGAGCGCTTCAGCCCGGTCGACAAGCTCGAGGCGCGGCGCCGGACGGGCCTCCCGTTCGACAAGAAACTGGTGCTCTGGGCGGGCGAGTTCTTCCGGCTGGAGAAGCGGTACGAGATCGTCAAGGAGGCGATGGCGATGCTGACCGCAGAGGATCCGGGCGTCGAGCTCGTGACGCTCTCGGGCCGCCCGCACACCGAAGTGCCGACGTACATGAACGCCGCCGACGTCCTCCTGCTCGTCTCCGACGCCGAGGGCTCGCCGATGGTAGTGAAGGAGGCGATGGCCTGCAACGTGCCGGTCGTCTCGACAGCCGTCGGCGACGTGGCGGACGTGATCGGCGGCACGGACGGCTGCCACATCACGAGCCAGGATCCGGCCGAAGTGGTGGAGAAGCTGAAGCTGGCGCTGGCCTTCGGCCGGCGGACAGACGGCCGCGAGGCCGTGCAGCGCATGGAGCTGGACGAGATCAGCCGCCGCATCGTCGAGGTCTACGAGGACGCGATCCGCGAGCGCGGCCGCGAGCTTCGGGCGCCGTCGGATGATTCGGTCGGTGCGGGAGGTGACGCATGACTCAGGAGAGCCGGAGGAAGCGCGTCTGCTTCGTCCGCATGAACTACTTTCCGGAAGAGGCGCACGTGCGCAAGAACGCCGAAGCGCTGACCGAAGCCGGCTACGACGTCGATATCATCTGCCTGCGCCAGAAGGGCGAGAAGGCGCGCGAGGACTACGGCACCGGCCGCATCTACCGGCTGCCGCTGATGCACAAGCGGTCGGGCGCGCTGCGATACCTCTTCGAGTACGCTGCCTTCTTCGCAATGGCGTTCTGGCTGCTGACGTTCTTGGACATACGCCGCCCGTACAAGATCATCGAGACCTACAACGTCCCCGACGTGATCGTGTTCGTGGCGCTGGTGCCGCGGCTGCTCGGCGCCAAGCTCGTCCACTACATGTTCGAGGCGACGCCGGAGATGTACGCCGACCGCTTTGACCTGAAGCCCGGCGGCATCGGCGAGAAGCTGCTGCGCTTGATGGAGCGCATCAGCGTCCGCTTCGCGCACAGGTCGATCGTCGAGGGGCCGTACGAGCGCGAGATGCGCGGCCTGCGCGGCGTTAACGTCAACCGGATCGGCGTCGTGATGAACGTGCCAGAAGGCCACCTCTTCGAGCCGCGAGATCAGGCTGCGGTCAGCAGCGCTTCGCGTGAATCTGCGCGATGCGACATCATCACGCACGGGAGCATGCTCAAGCGCTACGGCGTGCAGACGCTGATCGAGGCGCTGCCGCGCCTGCGCGACGAGATTCCGGGGCTGAGGCTCTGGGTAGTGGGCGACGGCGAGTACCGGCAGGCGCTCGAGGACCTCGCCATGCGGCTCAGCGTCTCTGATGTCGTCGAGTTCACCGGCTGGATCGAGCACGAAGAGGTCGCCAGCTACATCGGCCGTTGCCGCATCGGTGTGGTGCCGATGCTCTACAACCAGCTCCCGAACAAGCTCTTCGAGTACGTGGCGATGGGCCTGCCGGTCGTCGTCGGCGACGTGCCGTCGATCCGCAGGGCGTTCGGTCCCGAGGCGGTCACCTACTACCGCACCGGCGACGCCGCCGAGCTCGCCGAACGCGTGCTGGACGTCTACCGCGACCCCGACGGTGCACGAGCGATGGCGGAGCGGGCGCAGCAGACGTTCCAGAAGTACACCTGGGACGTGATGAAGGAAGTCTACGTTGGCATTCATCACGACGTCCTCGCCAGGGGCCGTGCCGGGGCGCAGGTGGCAGAGGCGTAGATGGCCGGCGAGATCAGCGTCGTCGATCCGCGGACGTGCCCCGACTGGGACGCGTTCGTCGAGTCGCACCCGGACGCAACGGCCTTCCACACGAGCGCCTGGGCGCGCGTCCTGCTGGACACTTACGCCTACCGGCCGCTCTACCACGTGCGCCGCGACGAAGCGGGCGCCATCCGCGGCGGCGTGGCGCTGATGCAGGTGGACGGCCGCCTGACGAAGCGGCGGCTGGTCGGCCTGCCCTTTAGCGACCTCTGTCCGCCGCTCCTCGAGGCAGGTGAGGACGGAGGACTTGTCCAGGCGGTGATGAACGCTGCCGGCGAGGCGAACGCTGCGCACGTCGAGGTGCGCGGCCCGGCTGCCGTACCGCTGGACGCCAGCGGCTTCAGCGGCGGCACCGAGTTCTACCAGCACATCGTCCCGGTCGCGGCCAGCGCCGAGGAGACGGCGAAAGGGTTCCATTCGTCGGCGCGGCGGGCGATCCGCAAGGCCGAGAAGGAGGGCCTTACCGTGCGTGAGGCAAAGGGCCTCGACGACATGCGCGAGTTCTACCGGCTGACAGTGCTCACACGCAAGAAGCACGGCCTGCTGCCGCAGCCGTGGCGCTTCTTCGAGAACATTCGCAGGCACATGATAGAGACCGGCGCCGGCCACCTGCTGCTCGCCGAGTTCGAGGGACGGCCGATCGCCGGCGACCTGCTGCTGCGGTTCCGCGATCAGATGGTGTACAAGTTCAACGCCTCCGATCCGCGGTTCCTGCAGCTGCGGCCGAACAATATCCTGCTCTGGCAGGCGGTCCAGCTCTCGGCGGCGCTGGGCTGCCGCTCCCTGGACCTGGGGCGCTGCGACCTCGACAACGAGGGCCTGCGGCGCTTCAAGCTGCTCTGGGGCAGCGACGAGAAGACGCTGCGCTACTACACCCACACGCCGGCAGGCGCGACGAACGGGAGCCTGGTGACCAGCGCGCCGGGTCAGTCGCTGCTATCGCTCTTTGTGAAGCTGGCGCCGGGGCCGGCGCTGCGCGGAATGGGTTCCGCGATCTACCACAACTTCGGCTAGCTGTTGCCCGCATGCGGGCAGGCAGCCGTCAGCAGCCAGGTGATTCCCACCAGGTGCTTCAGGATCGCGCGCGCGTCGCCTGCGGTCAGCGCCCCGTCGCAGTCCAGGTCGGCGAGTTGGGCGCAGCCGCGCGGAGGCAGTCCGGCGGCAGCCTGCAGCATGAGCAACGCGTCGGCAGGCGTGATCGCACCATCGCAGTCGGCGTCGCCGGGCCGAAGCTGGGCCGCGTTGCCCGAGGGCGTCGGGGCAGCTTCGCTGGCCGGTTCCGGGGTGGCGGTTGGAGTCGGCGTATGGGCGACCGTCGGCTCGGGAGTGGCGGTTGGCGTCGGCGTATGGGCGGTCGCCGGCGTGGGAGTGGCGGTTGGCATCGGTGTGTGGGTGGCCGTCGGTGTGTTGGTGGCGGTCGGCGTCGGCGTGAGGGTAGGCGCCGGCGGTGGCAGCAGAGGCGGCCCTGAAGGCGCCGCCGGTGAGGCGGTCGGCGTTTCCGTAGGGGTTGCTGTGGGCGTCGGCGCCGGGCTAGTTGGCGGCGCCTTGGTCGGCGTGGCGGTGGGCGAAGGCGCACCGGCTGGCGGAACTGGAGTCGCAGTGGGAACCGGAGTCGCGGTGGGAACTGGAGTCGCAGTGGGAACCGGAGTCGC
>JABAOE010022699.1_pt2 | contig 32561 bp, 28 predicted proteins | sample 7062141 | NCBI WGS metagenome assembly JABAOE01 (sample SAMN14538627, study PRJNA623070) | marine sediment metagenome | biome: marine biome [ENVO:00000428]; feature: marine pelagic biome [ENVO:01000023]; material: deep marine sediment [ENVO:00002113] | place: India: Gulf of Khambhat ...
GACCATCGCAAGCTCGTCGTCGTGGACGGCGACGTGGCGTACGTGAGCGGCATGTGCGTCGGGCAGGAGTGGGCGGGGACCCCGCAGGAGGCGCCGTGGCGCGACACGGGGCTCGAGATCCGAGGGCCCGCCGCAGGCGCCGCGGCGCTGGCGTTCGAGCGACTGTGGAACAGGATCTCGGAGCCGATCTCCCACGGTGTGGCGCCGGCGGGGCGGGGAAGCGGCGGGGCCCCCGTGTGGCTCATCCAGGGGGAGCCGGGCCGCGCGCGGGTCTACCGGACGCTGCACCTGGCCGCGAACCGGGCCCAGCGGAGCATCTGGATCACGGACGCGTACTTCGTGGCGCCCCGACCGGTCTCGGAGGCGCTGGCCGCGGCCGCGCGGCAGGGCATCGACGTGCGGATCCTCGTGCCGGCCCACAACAACTGGCCGATCGTCGGGTCGCTGTCCCGGGGGGGGTACCGGTTCCTCCTGGAGCACGGCGTGCGCATCTTCGAGTGGCAGGGCCCGATGATCCACGCCAAGACCTCGGTCGTGGACGAGATCTGGTGCCGTGTCGGATCGAGCAACCTCAACTCTGCCTCGCTTCTCGGAAACTGGGAGCTCGACGTGGGCGTTCTCGACGAGGGCCTGGGAGGCCAGCTCCGCGGGCTCTTTCTCGCCGACCTGGCCTCCTCGGTGGAGATCGTCCTGCCGGGACGGACGACGATCGGGGGACGGCCCGTGTCCACGGCCGTGGGCATGAGCACCTCCTCGCTGGAGCCGGAGGGCTCCCTGCCGGAGCGGATCGAGCAACAGCTCCGCGGCCTGGGCCAGAAGCCCGGGCGGGTCTCGATGGCTTCGGTGGTCAGGGCCGGTGAGGCGCTCGGGGACGCGCTCGCCGGGAACCGGCAGCTCGGCCGGGAAGATCGAACGGTGCTCGGCGCCACCTCGATCGCGATCCTGATCGTCGCGGCGCTGGCCGCCGTGATCCCGGCGGTGGTGGGTTGGACGGTGGCCGTCGTGGCCGGCTGGTTCGGCCTGGCGACCGGGGTCCGGGCCTCGGTACAGGCGCGCCGGGCGCGGATGGAAGAGCGGGCGGTCAGGAAGCTACTCGAAGACGGAGGGGAGGAAACCACGTGAACGAAGTCGACCTCGGCATCGCGATCGCCTTCACGGCGGGAGTCCTCTCCTTCCTGTCGCCCTGCGTGCTCCCGCTCGTCCCGAGCTATCTCACCTTCGTGACCGGCATGAGCCTGGAGGACCTCCAGGGGGGCGTGGACCGGCGCACGACCCTCGTGCACTCCACCCTCTTCGTGGCGGGGTTCAGCTCGATCTTCATCCTGCTGGGCGCTTCCGCCTCGTTCCTCGGGCAGTTCTTCCGGCAGTACGAGCTCTGGATCGCGCGCATCGGCGGCGTCGTGATCATCCTCTTCGGGCTGCACCTCGCCGGGGTGTTCCGGCTGACGCCGCTCCTCCGCGAAAAGCGCGTGCACCTCGGCGACAAGCCGGCTGGCTACATCGGCACGTTCGCGGTGGGGATGGCCTTCGGCGCCGGCTGGACACCGTGCATCGGTCCCATTCTCGGAGCCATTCTCACCTACGGCTTCTCGCAGGACACGATGTGGGCGGGCGTCGGGCTGCTGACGGTGTACAGCTTGGGGCTCGCGGTCCCCTTCCTCCTGGCGGCGCTCGCCCTGGACCGGTTCCTCCAGACCTTCCAGCGCTTCCGCCGCTGGATGCCGATCGTCGAGAAAGCCTCGGGCGTGCTCCTGATCTTCCTCGGACTGCTCCTGCTGACCGGGCGGTTCACGATCCTGGCGGCCTGGCTGAACCAGTACACGCCGGCCTTCATCCAGGAACGCATCTGACCCGAGCGTCCGAGAGCTCAGTCGCCGACGCCGACCCGCTCCGACGCCAGGTCCTCCTCGAGAAGCTGCCGGCGAAGGAGGCGCGCGTAGGTGCCGTCGCTCGCGATGAGATCCGCGTGGCGCCCCTGCTGAACGATGCGACCGCCCTCGACCACCAGGATCTTGTCGGCGCTCATCACGGCGCTCACCCGGTGGCTGATGATGAAGGCGGTCCTCCCCGCCAGGACCCTCTTGAGGTCGGCGAGGATCGCGGTCTCCGTGTGCGTATCGACCGCGCTCAGCGCGTCGTCGAGCACCAGGACCAGCGGATCTCGCGCGAGGGCGCGGGCGAGGGCCGCCCGCTGCTTCTGTCCGCCGGACAGGTTGATGCCCCGCTCGCCGAGGACCGTGTCGTAGGCCTCGGGAAGCTCCGCGATCTGGTCGTGGAGCTGCGCGACCGTGGTGGCCGAGCGGACCGCGCTCGAGAGCTCCTCTTCCTCCGAATCCTCCCAATCGAGGCCGAGGGCGATGTTCTGCTCGATCGTCGCGGTGAAGAGGAAGGAATCCTGCGGCACCATTCCGATCCGGCTACGCAGCTCGGCCGGATCGACGTCGCGCAGCGGGATCCCGTCGAGGAGGATCTCTCCGCCGGTAGGATCGTACATGCGGGCGAGCAGGTCGATCAACGTGCTCTTGCCCGAGCCGGTCGGCCCCACGATGGCCACCGTCTCGCCGGCCTCGGCGACGAAGCCGACGTCCTCCAGCACCGGGCGGTCCGTGCCCGGATAGCAGAAGGACACGCCGCGGAACTCCACCCGCCCCCGTGCGTGCTCGAGGGAAGCGGGCCTGTCGGGAACGGTCACGGTGGGCAGCGCCCGCAGGATCTTGTTGATCCGGCCCATCGAGGCCGCTCCCCGCTGGTAGAGGTTCACGACCCAGCCGAGGGCGATCATCGGCCAGACGAGCAGCGCCAACAGCATGCCGAAGGCGACGAAGTCGCCGATCGTGATGCGTCCCACGATGACCTCTCGCGCCCCGAGCCACGTGACGAGCGCCATGCCGAGGCCGGAGATCACGGTGAGCAGCGGATGAAACGCGCCCGCCTTCAGCACGAGCTTCATGTTCCGATTGCGGTAGTCGTCGTTGAAGCGGTCGAACTGCCTGGCCTGCTCGTCCTCCTGAGCGTAGGCGCGCACGATGCGAACGCCCGTGAGGTTCTCCTGCACGAAGGTCGAGAGCGCGGAAAAGCGCTCCTGGATCTCCTCGAAGCGCCGGTGGATGATGCGCCCGAAGCCGATCACGATGGGCGGCAGCACGAGCATCGGAGCCATCACGTACAGCGTCAGCCGCGGGCTGATCAGAACCATGAGCGTCACGGTGAACGCGAAGCCCACGAGCGTGTTGACCGTGTACATGATCGCGGGGCCCGCCGCCATGCGCACGGCGAGCGTGTCGTTCGTCGCGCGGCTCATCAGGTCCCCGGTCCGGGTCGCGCCGTAGAAGGTCGCGTCCAGTCGGAGCAGGTGCTGGAAGAAGTCGTCGCGCAGGTCGGCCTCGATCCGGCGCGAGATCCCGTTCAGGAGCATCCGCATGCCGAACCGGAAGACACCCCCGACGAGGGCCGCCCCGACGATCAGCGCGGCCAGCAGGGCGATGCGGCCGATCGTCACCGCGGGATCCTCGAGCCCGTCGATGGCGAGCTTGGTCAGGTATGGGCCGGCGACCTGGAAGGCGTTGGCCAGCACGACGCACACGAGACCCGCGGCGAAGCCCCGCCGATAGGGACGGAAATACGGGACGATCGATCGCAGCTCTCCCATGGTCGCGGTCCTACACCCGGCCGGCGCCCTCGTGCCGGGACGCGGTCACGGCCGGTGCGCGGGCGGTCGGAGGCGCGCGCTGCGCGGCGTGCGCGGGCACGTCGGGCCTCCCCGCGGGTCGCTCAATATCCCGCGGCCCGCCCTCCCCGACGGGGATCCGACCAGCCGGTGAGCGTGCCCCCCTCGATCAGGATCGCCTGCACGTCGCCCGACACCTCGGTGCGCTCGACGAGGACGTGACCCATCGCCTCCAGCGCGGCGACGGTGGCGGGATCCAGGCCGCCCTGCTCGTAGAGGATCTGGTCGGGGAGGTGCTGATGATGCACCCGCGGCGCGTCGACCGCCTGGACCACGTTCATTCCGTAGTCGAGCACGTTCGAGATCGTCTGGAAGACCGTCGTGATGATCGTCGAGCCGCCGGGCGTGCCGGTCACCATGAGCAGCCCGCCGTCCGGTCCGAGCACGATGCTGGGCGTCATCGCGGAGAGCATGCGCTTGCCGGGCGCCACCGCGTTGTTCTCCCCCTGCACCAGCCCGAACTGGTTCGGCGTGCCCGGCTTGGCCGCGAAGTCGTCCATCTCGTTGTTGAGGACGAAGCCCGCGCCGGTCACGGTGACCTTGCTCCCGTACCACGAGTTGATCGTGGTCGTGACCGAGACCGCGTTGCCCTCGTCGTCCACGATCGAGAAGTGGGTCGTGTTCTCGCCCTCGACGGGTCCCTCCTCCATGCCGGGCCCGACCTCGCTCGACGGCGTCGCCGCGCTGGTCGAGATCGTGCCGGCCCGCTCCGCCGCGTACGCCTCCGAGGTCATTCGCCCGAGCGGCATCTCCACGAAGTCCGGGTCCGCGAGGTAGTGGTTCCGGTCGGCGTAGGCGCGCTTCCACGCCTCCGCGTACAGGTGGATCATCCGGGGGCCGTGCCAGGGCATCGAGCCGATGTCCCAGCGCTCGAGGATGTTCGCCATCTCCGCCATCGTCGCGCCGCCGGACGAGGACGGCGGCATGGAGATCACCGTGTGGCCGCGATAGCGGAACGAGATCGGATCACGCCAGGCGGCCTCGCCTCGTAGGCGGCGAGGTCCTCGTGCGTGATGATGCCTCCCCCGCGCCGCATCTCGGCGACGACCAGCTCCGCGGTCTCTCCGCGGTAGAAGCCGTCGGGGCCCCCGTCGCGGATCCGCCGGAGCGTCGCGGCCAGATCGACCTGGCGCAGCGTGTCCCCCACCGCCGGGGGGCTTCCGCTCCGGGGCAGGAACTGAGCGGCCGACGCGGGGAAGGCGGACAGCGCCTCGACCATCGTCGGGCTGAGCGAGCCGAGGAAGCGCGGCCGCACCTCGAAGCCCTCGGCCAGCCGCACGGCCGGCTCGATCAGCTCCGGCCAGGGGAGCGAGCCGTAGCGCTCGTGCGCCGCCCACATCCCGGCGACGGTCCCCGGGACGCCGGCCGCGAGGTGTCCCACGACGGACCTGTCCGTGAGGTTTCCGTCTGCGTCGAGGAACATGTCCCGGGTGGCCGCGAGCGGCGCCTTCTCCCGGTAGTCGAGCGCCGCGCTCTCCCCGCCGGCGGTGCGCAGCACCATGAACCCTCCGCCCCCGATGTTTCCCGCCTCCGGGTTGACGACCGCGAGCGCGAACTGGACCGCGACCGCCGCGTCCACGGCGTTGCCCCCGGACCGGAGGACGTCGACGCCGACCTGGCTCGCGAGCTCGTCGGTGCTCACCACCATCCCCCGGCTCGCGGTCACGGGCGTCGCGTCGCCGGCGAAGGACCAGCCGGCCGGGAAGGAGACCGCGGCCGGCCCCTCGGCGGGGCTCGCGCAAGCGGCGGACACGACGAGCGCGACGGCGGCGCCCGCGAGGCGGACCGGCCGAGGGGGACGGAGAGGCGTTCGCATCTTCACGCGGGTTGTGGGTTACCACCGGGCGCGGCGCTCGCGCGTCGGAGCGCCGGCCGCCCCGTTCTACAAAGGGACGCGGCCGGCCGCTAGCTTGGGGGCCGTGAAGATCACGGCCCCGCGCAGGAGTCACAAGCGCACGGTCAGCCAACACATGCGCGACGATCGTCTTACAGAGCAACGCAATCCCGCCTCGCGCCGCATCGACGAGCTCGACGCGCTCGGGATCGTCGACCTGATCAACGCCGAGGACCGCATGATCGCCGACGCCGTGGCCGAGGAGCGCGAGGCGATCGCGCGAGCGGTCGAGCTGGCGGAGGCGACCTTCCGGCGGGGCGGACGGCTCATCTACGTGGGCGCGGGCACCTCGGGGCGGCTGGGCGTGCTCGACGCGGCCGAGATGCCCCCCACGTACGGCACCGACCCGTCGATGGTGCAGGGGATCATCGCCGGCGGCTACGAGGCGCTCGTCCGGGCCCGGGAGGGAGCGGAGGACCGCCCGGAGGACGGGGCTGCGGCGGTCGACGGGCTCGAGGTCGGACCGCTCGACTTCGTGATCGGCATCGCGACGTCGGGGACGACCCCGTACGTCCACGGCGCCCTCGACCGGGCGCGGGCGCTCGGTGCCCGCACGGGCTTCGTGCTGTGCACCTATCCGTCCCCGGAGCTGACCCGACGGCACGACGTGGTGATCGCCCCGCTCGTCGGGCCCGAGGTGATCACCGGCTCGACACGGATGAAGGCCGGCACGGCGACCAAGCTGGTCCTCAACACGATCACGACCGGCGCCATGGTCCGCCTGGGCAAGGTGTACGGGAACCTGATGGTCGACCTGCAGGTGACGTGCGAGAAGCTGCGCGACCGGGGCGAGCGGATCCTGCAGGCGATGCTCGGCGTGGACCGCGAGCGGGCCGCCGGGCTCCTGGACCGGGCGGGCGGGCACGTGAAGACCGCGCTCGTGATGGGCCGGCTCGGGATCGACGTGGGCGAGGCGCGGCGGCGACTGGACGAGGCGGGCGGGGTGGTCGGCAGCGTGGTCGGAGACCTCGAGGCGTGAGCGTGTCGGGACGTCGGCTGGCGCCCCTCGTGGCGGTGACCGGCGTGAGCGCGGTGCTCGTGGTGACCGCCTTCAATCCGGTGCCCCATTCCGGAGGGGACAACGCGGGGTACCTGAGCCTCGCGTACGGGCTGCTCACGGACGGCTCGTACACGGAGGCCTTCGACCCGCAGCGCCTTCCTCACACCAAGTATCCGCCGGTCTTCCCGGCCCTGCTGGCGCTGCTCGCGTGGCTGGGCGCCCGCTCCTGGGTCGCCTTCAAGGCGACCGCGGCCGTCGCCACCGTGGCGACGGTCGGGCTGACCTACCTGTGGGCGGAGCGCCGCGTCGGCGCGGCGGCGGCCTTTGCGGTGGCGGTTCTGCTGTCGGCTTCCGCGGCCGTCGTCGACTACAGCCACTGGATCCTCTCCGATCCCGTCTTCGTCGCCCTCACGATGCTCTCGCTGGTGGCGCTCGACCAGGCCGAGGCTGCCCCGGAGGATGGGGGCTGGCTGGCCGCCGGCGTGTGCGCCGCGGGGCTCGCCCTCTTCACGCGGCAGGCAGGCCTTCCGCTCGTGCTCGCCATCGGGGGTTGGCTCGCCCTCTCGGGGCGGTGGCGGGCCCTGGCGGCTACGACGGCCGCCATCGGCGCGCCGTGGCTGGCGTGGTGGTGGCGGAGCAGGGGGGTGGCCGTCGCGTCGTACGGCGAGGAGTTCTGGATGGTCGACCCGTACGATCCGGGCCTCGGCACGGTGGGCCTGCTCGGGCTCGTGCCGCGGGCGGCTGCGAACCTCGGCGCCTACGTGCTGGGCCACGTACCCGCCGGTGTGGTGGGGTGGGACATGCCCGCCCTGGGCCTGCTCGGCATCGCGCTGACGGCCGCGGCGGTCGCCGGTTGGGCGATGCGAGCCCGGGACCGCGTCGGGCCGGCGGAGATCTTCTTTGCCGGGTACGCGGGCTTGATCCTCGCGTGGCCGGAGGTGTGGGCCGGCGACCGGTTCGCGCTGCCGTTGTACCCGCTCGCCTTCGTCTACGGCGCGCTCGCGCTCCGCTCCGTGGCGGGCCGTCTTCCCGGGCCCGCAAAGCCCGCGCTCGGCGCGGCGGCGTTTCTCCTGCTGCTCCTCCCGGCGGGCCGCGCCTGGGCGCGGAGCGTGAGCACGGCATCCGCCTGCGCGCAGGCCGCGCGACAGGCGGGCGCCTTCGCCTGCCACGGACCGGGGGTCGGAGCCTTCGTCGAGGCGGCGACCTGGGCGGGCCGGGCGCTGCCGGAGGGCTCGGCCGTCTTCTCCCGCAAGCCCCGACACTTCTATGTGCTCAGCGGGCTGCCGAGCCGGACCTTCCCCTTCGACACCGACCCCGACGCGCACCTGACGCTGGCCGACGACCTCGGGGTGCGCTACGTCCTGCTGGACGAGTGGGACGTTCAGACGACGCGCTTCGTGGGGGCGGCGGTGCTCGGCCGGCCCCGCGCGTTCTGCTATGTGCGGGCCTTCGGCCAGCCGGGCTGGGGGGGCGCCCAGCTCCTGGGCATCCTCCCGCCCGAAGATCGTGAGGGAGCCGGGGAGGGCTTCGAGGTCGGGCTCGCTTCCTGCCCGCCGGCGTACTGGGCCGATGTCGTGGAGGACTATTCGCCGTCGACCTCGGACGGGCGGGTTCCGTTGCTCTCGGGGCTGGACTCGTAGAGGAGCGCCAGAGCGATGCCGAAGACCACGTGCTCCAGGTAGGCCCGATCGTGTACGTCCAGCCCCTCCAGGATCTCGCCGACGACCGGAAGGCGGCCCTGAGGCGCGTGCGGGCCGAGGAGCGCGGACAGGCCCCCCACCTGATCGGTCGCGAACTCCACCGAGCCGTAGAGGACTCCCTTCAGGAGCGGCGGCCCCGGGACGCTCGGCTCGACCAGCGCGCCGTACACGAGGCCCTGGCCGAGGCCCGCGAGGATGCGGTCGACGGTGCGCCGGTCCAGCACCGGCAGGCTCGCGTCGCCGTGCAGGAGGGGGCGCAGGAGATCGACGAGGAGGGCGGCGGCGGCGCCGGCCGCGCCGGCCTTGATCAAGCCGATCGGACCCGGCCGGCGGCGTCCGGCGCGGGTTCCCACCACACGGTCGAGAACGAGCCACGCCGCGGCCGAGAAGAGCTCGTCCGCGGTCGGCCACGCGACCCCGGGGCCTCCGGCCGTCTCGCGAGCCGGCGGGGCCCCGCCGGCTCGCGGCGCGTCGGCCTCCCGGGCGGGTGCGGCCAGCCGCGCTCGCTCGTAGGCGTGTCCGAGCCGAAACCAGATGCTCTGTCGAGAGGTCATGGAGGATGAGAGGGATGCCGAAGAGAGGGGACACAAGTCTGGGGAGCGGAGAGGGGGTTTTCAAGCGTCTCGGGGCAGTGCTCGTCGCCGGCGCCCTGGCGGTCGCCGGCCCGCGCGCGCTTTCGGCGCAGGCGCCCGACGAGGCGTGGCGCACGCTCGAGACGGAGCACTTCCGGGTGACGTTCCCGGAGCGTCTCGAGCCGCTCGCGCGCCGGGCCGCCGACCGCGCGGAGTGGGCGTACGACGCCCTCGAGGACGCCTTCGTCGAGCCGCCCGAGGGTACGATCGACGTGGTGGTCACGGACCACGCCGACTTCTCCAACGGCTTCGCCCGCGTCGTGCCGTCCAACCGGATCACGGTATTCGCGCGCCCGCCGGTCGACGGCCTCTCGCTGGGGTACTTCGACGACTGGATGGAGCTCGTCATCCTCCACGAGCTGGCCCACGTGGTGCACCTCGATCTGGCACGAAACCCCGTCGGACGCCTGGCGCGCGGGCTCTTCGGCCGCGTCTCGTCGGAGTGGCCCTTCTTTCCCTCGCTCGGCACGCCCCGGTGGGTCATCGAGGGCCTGGCGACGTGGTACGAGACCCGTCTGACCGGCGCCGGGCGGGTCCACGGCACCTTCCAGGAGATGCAGATCCGGACCGCGCTGCTCGAGGGCCGGTTCGAGGGCATCGGCGAGGCGTCCGGGAACTCCCCCCTGTGGCCCGGCGGCAACCGCGCCTACTCCTACGGCGCACAGTTCTTCGAGCACCTGCTCGACAAGCACGGCGAGGACCGGATGGCGGCCTTCGCCGATGCGATCGCCGGCCAGTGGGTGCCGTACCGGATGAACGCGGCGGGCCGCGCCGCCTTCGGAGCCTCGCTGTCCGAGGAATGGGACGCGTGGGAGGCGGAGCTGCGCGCCGCGTACGCGGACCTCGACGAGCGGCTCCGCACCCAGGGCGCGATCACCGAGCCGGAGCGTCTCACCCTGGACGCCCGCTGGGGCTTCCACCCGAGGGTCTCACCCGACGGCACCGCGCTCGTCTACGTCCGCTCGGACGGGCGGTCCGACCTTCAGCTCAGGATCGACGACCCGGAGGGCGGCGGGGCCCGTCGGCTCGTGCGCACCAACGGCCTGGCGACCTTCGATTGGATGCCTGACGGCCGTCTCCTGATGGCGCAGCTCGAGCTCGCCGGCCCGTACCGCACCTACGGCGACCTGTACGTGGTCGATCGAGAGGGGGGCGAGACGCGGCTGACGCGCCGCGCCCGCCTCACCGACCCCGCGGTCTCGCCCGACGGATCCTGGGCGGTGGCGGTCCAACAGGGCGACGGGACCAACGCCCTCGTCCGCGTGGAGCTGGCTACCGGGGCCGTGTCACGCCTCACCGAGCCCGACCCCGAAGTCCATTGGGCCTTTCCCAGCATCTCCCCGGACGGGCGCTGGATCGCGGCGACGCGCTGGGAGCCGGATGCCTACTCCGACGTGGTCGTGCTCGACGCGCGCGACGCGGCCCTCGCGGTGCGGGTGACCCGCGACCGCGCCGTCGACCTCGCGCCCCGCTGGAGTCCGGACGGGCGCTGGCTCGTGTGGGGATCGGACCGGACCGGGATCCCCAACGTCCTCGGCGCCCGGGTCGACCCCGACGGCGGGCTCTCCGAGCCCCGCCTGCTCACGAACGTGCGGACGGGCGCCACCTTCCCCTCCGTGGATCCCTCGGGGCAGTGGCTGTACTTCACCGGATACCACGTGGACGGGTGGGAGGTGGAGCGGGTCGCGTTCCGGCCGCAGAGCGCGCCTCCGGCGCCGTCCCCCGATCCGCGCTTCGCTCCCCCGTCGGTCACGCCGCCGCGGGGCTCCTCGGACGCCGTGGTCCGCCCCTACGCCGCCGGGCCGACGCTTCGGCCCACCTACTGGGAGGTCTCGTACCGGGAGCCGATCGCCTTTCCCCGGCGCACGACCGGAGACGGGCTCTTCCTGCGGCGGCGCGAGGCGCTGGGTCCCGCGCTCGGGATCCAGACCTCCGGCGTCGACGTCGTCGGACGGCACTCGTACAGCCTCTTCGGCCGGGTCTTCACCGACGGAGGCAAGGTCGACGCCGGGCTCGGCTACGCCTTCTCGGGCCTCGGCAACCCGGTGATCAGCGTGACGGCCACGCAGCGCTACGACGGCGCCGGGCAGCTCACGGCCGGCGAGACGCCGGACACGCTCTTCGTGCTGGAGGCCGAGCGCGAGCTCGACGTCGCCACCACCTTCCGCGCGCCGCGCTGGAGGCACGATCTCTTCCTGACGCTGAGCGGGGGCATGGTGTGGGAGAGCCGGGAGCTCCTCGACCGGACCTTCGAATCCACGCAGGCGTACTCGCTCACCCGGCCCACCAGCCGGCTCGCGCAGGTCGCTGCTTCCGTGGGCTTCGTGACGGCCCGCTCGCACTCCTTCCAGATGGGCATGACGCGGGGCGTCAACCTGTTCGTGCAGGGGCGGCTGCGGAACGAGCTGGGCGTGCCCGACTCGCTCGTGTCGGTCGAGGGCGTGGACCGGTCGCTGGCCGACGCGATCGGCCGCGCGCGCGCGGCGGTGCCGCTGTGGAGCACCGGGCGCGTGACCCACGTGCTCGCGCTCCAGGCGATCGGGGGGGTGTCGGGCGGGCCGGGCGCGGGCCCCGGCCACTTCGACGTCGGTGGGGCGTCGGGGCGACCCGAGAGCGTGACCGGCGCCGAGCTGTTCGGGGGCAGCTTCCTGCTCTTTCCCGTGCGCGGGTATCTCCCCTCCACCCGGTTCGGGCGCTACGCGTGGACCGCCTCGGCGGAGTACCGCTTTCCCCTCGGGCTGCTGAATCGGGGGCTCGGAGCGTGGCCGCTCCACTTCGACCGGGTCATCGGCTCGGTCTTCTTCGACGCGGGCAACGCGTGGGGACCCGATCTCTTCGCGACCGGGTTCGAGAACCCGCTGCGCTCGGCGCTCGCGTCGGTCGGAGCCGAGATCACGACCGAGCTCCTCGCCCTGTACGACAGCCAGCTCCGCCTCCGCACCGGGGTCGCCGCGCCCCTCGTCGAAGGCTCCGGAGCCCGCGTGTATCTGCGGGTCGGGCTGCCGTTCTGACGCTCGCGGTGCCACTTCGGCGCGCCCCCGCCGACCGGTCGGGTCGGCGGGCGTCGCCGCTTGCGGACCCGACCGCGAATCCCGAATATATACCGAACATCGAGAGCGTCCGTGACCGCTCGCGAGGCGGGCGCCCGGACCGGTTGCGATTCGAGCTTGACCCCAAGATATGGTGGCCCTAAGATGGGCCTGCCCAACATCTGGTGTCCCCCCCAGAGGGTTCCACACGCGAATGACCGGCGGGAGCGGCTTCCCGCCGGTTTTCGACTCTCGCGGTCGGGGTTTTGCACGCTTTTTCCACAGGAGTCAGTGACGAATGATCCGTGTCCACCAGCCTCGCCCCCGGCGCGAGTCCGTGATCTTCGACGACGTCGTGCCGGAGGACCTCCCGCCCGCGGAGCTCACCGAGAACGCACGCATCGTCCTGGGTCGGCGCTACCTGAAGAAGGACGCGGCGGGAGAGCCGGTGGAGGAGCCCGAGACGATGTTCTGGCGGGTCGCGCGCACGATCGCCTCGGTCGACGCCGACTACGGGGCGTCGGAATCGGCGGTGGACGAGGTGGCTCGGAAGTTCTACGAGCTGATGATCACGGGCACCTTCGAGCCGAACTCGCCGACCCTCATGAACGCGGGCCGTCCGCTGGGGCAGCTCTCGGCCTGCTTCGTCCTCCCCGTCGAGGACGCGCTCTCCAACGGGCAGAGCGGGATCTACGACACGCTCACGGCCATGGCGCTCGTGCACCAATCCGGGGGGGGCACGGGCTTCTCGTTCTCGCGGCTCCGCCCCGAGGGTGAGACCGTGCGCTCGACCATGGGCGTGGCGTCGGGCCCGGTGTCGTTCATGAAGCTCTACGACGCCAGCACGGACGTCGTGAAGCAGGGCGGCACGCGGCGGGGCGCGAACATGGGGATCCTGCGCGTGGACCACCCCGACATCCGGCGCTTCATCACGTGCAAGAACGACACGACCCAGGTGACGAACTTCAACATCTCGGTCGCCATCACGGATGCGTTCATGGAGGCGGTCGGCGCCGGGGAGACCTACGACCTCGTGAACCCGAAGACGGGCGAGGTCGCGGGCCAGGAGGACGCCCGGCAGATCTTCGACATGATCGTGCACGGCGCATGGCTGACCGGTGAGCCCGGCACCTTCTTCATCGACCGGGCGAACGAGTACAACCCGGTGCCCGAGCTGGGCTCGTACGAGGCCACCAACCCCTGCGGCGAGCAGCCGCTGCTCCCCTACGACGTGTGCAACCTCGGGAGCATCAACCTGGGCGCGTTCGTCCGAGCCGAGGCGCGGACGGGCGACGACCCGTCGGCGGCGATCGATTGGGACGGCCTGGGCCGGGTGGTCCACCTCTCGACGCACTTCCTCGACAACGTCATCGACGCGAACGTCTATCCGCTGCCCGAGATCCACGACCTCGCGCAGGGGATCCGCCGCATCGGCCTGGGCGTCATGGGCTGGGCGGACATGCTCGTCCGCCTCGGCGTGCCGTACGACTCCGCCGAAGCCGTCGAGCTCGCGCGCCGCGTCATGCGGTTCGTCAACGAGGAGGCGCGCAACGCCTCCGAGAGCCTCGCCGAGACCCGTGGCGTGTTCCCGGCGTGGGCGGAGTCCATCTGGGGTCCGGACGGCGAGGCCGCGGTCCGGGAGGACGGCTCACGGATCCGCCCGACGCGCCCCCTGCGCAACTGCAACCTCACGACGGTGGCGCCCACCGGGACGATCTCGATCTTCGCGGGGTGCTCGGGCGGCATCGAGCCGCTCTTCGCGGTCGCGTTCATGCGCAATCAGGCGGGCGCGATGATGCCCGACGTGAACCCGGACTTCGTGCGGGCGGCCGAGGAGGGCGGCTGGTACTCCGACGAGCTGATGGAGCGGATCGCGGAGGAGGGCCACATCCACTTCGACGAGGTGCCCGAGGACGTCCAGCGCGTCTTCCGCACGGCGCACGACATCACGCCCGAGTGGCACGTGCGCATGCAGGCGGCCTTCCAGGAGCACACCGACTCCGCGATCTCGAAGACCACGAACTTCCCGCGCGAGGCGACCGAGGACGACGTGCGCCAGATCTACGAGCTCGCCTTCCGGCTCGGCTGCAAGGGCGTGACCGTCTACCGCGACGGCTCCCGCGAGGGACAGGTCCTGTCCACGGGGGCGACCGCCAGGGCGGACACGGTCGCGGCGATCGCCGACGAGGTCTCGGAGCTCGAGCACCATCTGGCCGATGCCCGAGAGGAGGCGCACAACCTGCGCATCGAGGTGGAGCGGCTGAAGGGCGAGATGCAGGAGCGCGACCTCACGGCGGGCGCGGCGCGGCACAAGCGCCAGCGGCCGGACGCGCTGCGGGGGTACACGATGAAGATGATGTCGCCCCTCGGAGACCTCTACGTGACGATCAACGAGGACGAGGGCGGCAAGCCCTTCGAGGTCTTCTGCACGCTCGGCAAGGCCGGCGGGGCGGCGAACGCCGACGCCGAGGCGATCGGACGCCTGATGTCGCTCGCGCTGCGCTCGGGGATCTCGATCCGCCAGGTGAAGGATCAGCTCCGCGGCATCTCCTGCGATCGCGCCGTGGGCCTGGGACCGAACAAGGTGCTCTCGGCGCCCGACGCGATCGGGCAGGCGATCGAGCGGTACCTGGAGGAGAAGGAGGGCGTCCAGGAGGCCCTCCCGCTGACGGTCGGCTCGACGCAGGGCGCCTCCCAGGCGCAGGCCCGGCCGGGCGCGTCCGGACCCGAGGTGTTCGACATGGGCACGTGCCCCGACTGCGGTACGGGGCACCTGGCCTTCGAGGAGGGCTGCAAGAAGTGCCACGTGTGCGGCTACTCGGAGTGCGGCTGACGAAGGTCGCCCGAGGCACGGTGGGCCGGGTGGCCTCCTCCTGGAGCGCTTCGAGGGTCCGAGCGTCCCACGCCCCGATGGGCGAACCCCTCAGGGTCGGGTGTTGCTCCAGGGGCCTGTGATCGCGAGCGTCCAGCCGTCGACCTGCATGTTGACGAAGAAGGTGGTTCCGTCGGGCGAGAAGCACGCGCCCGCGAACTCGCCGTTGCCGTTCAGGTTGCGCGCCAGCTTGTAGATCTCCCCCGCGGGCGTGATCCCGACCAGGTAGTCGTCGCCGGTCCCGTCCTCGCACACGACCAGGTCGCCCCACGGAGCGACGGTGAGGTTGTCCGCGTTCTCGACCAGCGCGCCGTCGTTCGGCTCGACGAAGAGCTCGAGCGTGCCCGGGCGATCCCGCTCCGAAGGCGAGCCTTCGTCCGGGCTGGGGCGGTATCGCCAGATCTGTCCCTTGCGCGCGGGCCCGCCGTTCGTGCACGCGATGAACACCTCGTCGTTGCCGTACCAGATCCCCTCCCCCCGGGCGAAGCGCGCCGCGCCCGCCGAGAACCCGCGGTAGCGCAGGTCGTCCTCGGGGGACGTGGGATCCCGGAGGTCGATCCACTCGACCGCCATCGGGCGTCCGGGCTCGATCGCGCGAGCGTCGAAGTTCCTGGTGTCGAGCTGGGGGGCGTCCCGCACAGCGAGCGCCTGCAACCGCCCGCCGGCCGTCAGTCGGCCCGGCACCGAGGGCAGGAAGCGGTAGAGGAGCCCGTCGCCGCGGTCCTCGGTCTGGTACACGATCCCGCTGGAGGGCTGGACGGCCACCGCTTCGTGCATGAAGCGGCCCATCGCCTCGAGGGGAACCGGTTCGACCACCCCGCCGTCGGCGCGCGCGGGCACCTCGAAGTTGAAGCCGTGGTCCCTCGCGAGGTCGCCGCCCGCACGGCGCGTGATCTCCTCGCACGAGATCCAGCTTCCCCAAGGCGTCGGGCCTCCGGCGCAGTTCACCAGCGTCCCGGCCAGCGACAGGTGGTGCGATTCGAGCGTCTGCGCCGAGGTGTCGTAGACCAACGTCGTCGTTCCGCCGAACGCCGGAGCGCCGTCGGTCCCCCGGTCGTAGAGCAGCGCCGGGTCCAGGCGCTCGAGAAGGGAGAGATCGGCGCCGAAGGCGCTGGACTCCGGGTCGTCGCCGGGGTTCACCTCGTGGTTGCGAACCAGGATCGTGGTTCCGCGCGGACCGGGAAACGCCCCCATCCCGTCGTGGCGGGAGGGCACGCGGAAGCCGTCCGTCATGCGCTCCCCCCACGGCGAGAGGATTCGATACGAGAAGCCCTCGGGGAGCGCGATGATTCCCTCCGGATCGTCGAGCAGCGGGCCGAAGCCGGTCGCGAGCTGGGCCTCGGTGGCGGCCGCTTCCGACTCCCAGCGGCGCAGCCCGGCGAAGCCCAGGGATACGGCCGCGGCTGACGTCAGGAAGCGGCGGCGTGTGATCTTCATGCGTTGCGTCGTCGGGTCACGGAGGGGTAGGGGGGATCATCCGGGCAGCCGGAATGTACCATCGACCCGTCATGCGTACACGGATCGGATTCACCGCCTTCGTGGTCTTGGGAGCCTGCGCCGATTCCGGGCAGCCGCTGGGCGCCACGCCCGGCCGGCCCTCCTTCGAGGGGGCGTCCGCGTACGAGCTGGTGCGCGCGCAGGTCGCGTTCGGTCCGCGCGTGCCGGGCAGCGAGGGCCACGCGCGACAGCTGGCGTGGATGCTCGCGCGGCTCGACACGCTGGCTCCCGAGCTCCAGGCGGACTCGTTCCGGCACGTCACCACCGCCGGAGACACGCTCGACCTGGTGAACGTGCTGGCCCGCTTCGCCCCCGAGAGGGAGCGGAGGATCCTGCTGCTCGCCCATTGGGACACGCGCCCCACGTCCGACCAGGCGGCCGACCCGGAGCTGCGCGGCGTCCCCGTGCCGGGCGCCAACGACGGCGCCTCGGGAACGGCCGTGCTCCTGGAGCTCGCCGGGCTGCTGTCGGCCCAGCCGCCGCCGGTCGGGGTGGACCTCCTCCTGGTGGACGGGGAGGACTACGGCCCGGGTGTCGAGGACATGCTGCTCGGTGCCCGGCGGTACGCGGCCTCGCTGCCGGAGACCGGCCGGCCCGTGTACGGGCTCCTGCTCGACATGGTCGGCGACGCCGATCCCAGCTTCCCCGTCGAGGCGCTCTCGGCCCAATACGCGAACGTCGTGGTTCGCAAGGTCTGGCGGGCCGCCGAGCGTCTCGGGTTCCGCGACTACTTCCCGACCGGGGTCGGGCGCGAGCTGGTCGACGATCACGTTCCGCTCATCGAGGCCGGGCTGCCCACCGCGAACCTCATCGACTTCACGTACGGGCCGGCCAACGCCTACTGGCACACGCCCGAGGATACGCCCGAGCGCGTGAGCGCATCGACCCTGGGGATGGTCGGGGAGGTGGTGGCCGAGCTCGTCTACTCCGGGGGCTGACCGGCAGCGGGCGTGGCTGCGCAGGGCCGGCTGCCGCATGTTCCGCCCATGGACACGCACACGATCGAGGTCTCGGGGACGTTCGCCGGTCACCTCTATTTCGGGCTCCTCTTCACCGGGTGGGCGGTCGCCTGGCTGGTCGATGGCTTCGCCCGGACCTCGGGCCCGGATGACGGCCCGCTGGAGCGGGGCTCGCTCCTCCCGTCGCTCAAGCTCGTGCTCCCCCTGATCGCCTGCTGGTTCGAGCTCCCCAACAGCGGCTGGGACCCGGACGACGCCATGATGGGATGGGCCCACATCGCCTCGTACTTCCCCTTCGCCCTCACGGGCTGCGTGGACCTGTTGGCTCAGCGCGGGCGGCTGCCGCCGCGCGCCGGATACCCGGCATTCGCGGCGGCCATGCTGAACGCCGCATTCCTGTTCTGGGCGCACGACGACCACGGCGGTGTTCCAGGGGCGTCCCACTCGCTCCTGGTCCTGCTCCTCGCTTCCTCGGCCGGCCTCGCTCTGCTCGAGTGGACCCGGGGAGGCGCCTGGCTCGGTTGGGTCCGCCGGGGGAGCGTGCTTGCCCTCGGGACGTGGCTCCTGCTGCTGACCTGGATCCTCTATCATTCGGGGTGGGTGATGGCGGATCCCATTCGTGTAGGCTGGACGTATGTTCTGTTTTCGTGGAACGCCATTGCCGTTGCCACGCTCGTGACCTCGGCGTGGCTCGTGGTGGATCGCAAGAGCAGGAGTGGCACTTGACCGAGCCGGCATCCGTTCGCGTTGCGGTGATCCAGGCGGCCGCGGCGCCCTTCGACCGGGACGTCGCCGTCGACAGGGTATGCGCGATGACGCAGGAGGTCGGCCGCGAGGGCGCGGCTCTCGTGCTCTTTCCCGAGGCGTACGTGGGCGGGTATCCCTGGGGGCTCGCCTTCGGCACTGCCGTCGGGGGTCGGTCCGAGGCGGGCCGCCGGACGTGGGAGCGCTACTGGTCGGCGGCGGTCGAGGTGCCGGGCCCGGAGGTCGCGCGCATGGGGGAGGCGGCCCACGCCGCCGGCGTGTACCTGTGCGTCGGGGTCGTCGAGCGCGACAGCACGTACAGCGGGGGCACCCTCTTCTGCACGCTCGTCTACCTGGGCCCCGACGGCTCCCTCCTGGGCAAGCACCGCAAGCTCAAGCCGACCGCGGCCGAGCGCCTGATCTGGGGCGAGGGAGACGGAAGCACGCTCACGACGATCGAGACGCCGTTCGGGACCGTCGGTGGGCTCATCTGCTGGGAGAACTACATGCCCCTGGCCCGGATGGCGATGTACGCGAAGGGCGTCGACATCTACCTGGCCCCGACCGCCGACGCGCGCGAGCGCTGGCAGTCCACGCTGCGCCATATCGGGCTGGAGGGTCGCTGCTTCGTGCTCGGGTGCAATCAGTACGTGCACCGCGACATGTACCCCGACGACCTCCCCGTCGAGGACGAGCTGGATGCCTGGCCCGCGACGCTGTGCGCCGGCGGATCGGCCATCTACGGACCGCTCGGCGAGCAGTTGGCGGGACCCCTCTACAACGAGGCGGGCGTTCTGCTCGCCGACCTCGATCTCGGGGCGATCGCCCGGAGCAAGTTCGACTTCGACGTCACCGGACACTATGCGCGACCGGATGTCTTCAAGCTGACGGTGGACGAACGTCCCCAACCGCCCGTTGGCTGACTCCAGGCCCAGCATTAGCATTCACGAGCTTTGAATAAACATTCACGGAGCCTCACATGACCGAAGCGACCGCTTCCAAGGCCCAGGGCTTTCTCTCGGAAGTCGACCGGTACAGCGCGCACAACTACCACCCGCTTCCGGTCGTGCTCGAGCGGGGCGAGGGGGTGTGGGTGTGGGACGTCGACGGAAGGCGCTATCTCGACATGCTCAGCGCCTACTCGGCGCTGAACCAGGGTCACCGGCACCCGGCGATCATCGAGGCGGCCCACAGGCAGCTCGACACGCTCACGCTGACCTCGCGGGCCTTCCACAACGACCAGATGGGCCCGTTCCTCCGAAGGCTCTGCGAGGTCACCGGCTTCGACCGGGCGCTGCCGATGAACACCGGCGCCGAGGCCGTCGAGACGGCGATCAAGATGGTCCGCAAGTGGGGCTACCAGGTGAAGGGCGTGCCCGCGGACCAGGCCGAGATCATCGTCTGTGACAACAACTTCCACGGTCGGACCACCACGATCGTCGGGTTTTCGTCCGAGGACCAGTACAAGGAGGGCTTCGGGCCCTTCACGCCGGGCTTCACGCTCGTGCCCTACGGGGACGCGGCGGCGTTCGAGAGGGCGATCACGCCGAACACGGTCGGCTTCCTCGTCGAGCCGCTGCAGGGCGAGGGCGGCGTGGTCGTGCCGCCCGATGGCTATCTCGCCTGCACCCGCCAGCTGTGCGCCGAGCGCGGGATCGCGTACATGGCCGACGAGATCCAGACCGGCCTGGGCCGCACCGGTCGCATGTTCTGCTGTGATTGGGAGGACGTGCGCCCGGACGTGCTGATCGTGGGCAAGGCGCTCGGCGGAGGCGTCTATCCGGTTTCGGCCGCGATCGCCGACGCCGAGCTCATGGACGTGTTCCATCCCGGAGACCACGGGTCGACCTTCGGCGGGAATCCTCTCGGCGCGGCGGTCGGGCTCGCGTCTCTGAACGTGATCGTGGACGAGAGCCTGTCCGAGCGCTCCGACGAGCTCGGGAGCTGGTTCATGGAACAGCTGCGCGCGATCGCCTCACCGCACGTCGAGGAGGTCCGCGGACGCGGGCTGATGATCGGCGTCGTCATCAAGGAGTCGAGCGGGACGGCTCGCCCGTTCTGCGAGGGTCTGTGGGAGCGCGGCGTGCTGGCGAAGGAAACGCACCACCAGGTGATTCGCTTCGCGCCCCCGCTGACGATCGCTCGAGAGGAGCTCGAGTTCGCGCTGACGCAGGCTCGCGAGGTGCTGGCGGGCTGATTCGCCTCACCCGTCCGCGCGGTCCGGAGCGCCGCGCGGACGGGCTACCACTCGATCGAGCCCTGCTGGGAGGTGTCGATCTCCTTGCCCTCGCCACCCCCGAGCAGCACCTGCTCGATCTGCTCGTAGAGGAAGGCGCGCGCCTTGGAGTCCCGTGGGTCGAGGCCGTAGTGGTTGATGAGCAGCGTCTGGTGCTGCAGCCACTCCTGCCAGCAGCCCTCGCAGATGCTCGCATGGATCCGCTCGCCCAGATCGGTGCGGAACGGAGGCTTGGCGAGCGGCGTCGCATCCTCGCCGCACCGGGAGCAATGGATCGTGTCGGAGCTCATGTCTAGCTTTCGGCAGGTCCGGCTCGGGCCTGAGGGTGGCCCGGCAGGACGTCGGCGGGGAGGGTCGACGCCGGCAGTACCCGCGCAGGCTACGTCGGGTCCCCCCCAGCCCGACCCCGATCAAAGGAGGTCCCTTGCCGCGCACGGCGTTTGCGGGCACAGGCTTCTACGTGCCGGACCGGGTGGTGACGAACGAAGACCTCACCCGTCTGATGGATACCTCGGAGGAGTGGATCGTCGAGCGGACGGGGATCCGGGAGCGTCGTTGGGTGCCCGAGGGAATGAGCGGCGCGGAGATGGCGCGCCGAGCCAGCGAGATGGCGCTCGAGGAAGCCGGCCTGGACGCGTCCGCGGTCGACGCGATCGTCCTCGGCACCCTGAGCCCGGACCACTTCTTCCCGGGAACGGGCGTGTTCCTGCAGAGGGAGCTCGGCCTCGAGGGGATTCCGGCCCTCGACATCCGAGCCCAGTGCTCGGGCTTCGTGTACGGGCTGTCGGTGGCGGACGCGTGGATCCGTTCCGGCCAGTACCGGACCGTCCTCCTGGTCGGAGTCGAGATCCAGTCCACGGGGATCGACGTGACGACGCGGGGCCGCGACATCGCGGTCCTCTTCGGGGATGGCGCCGGGGCGGCCGTCCTGACGGCCACCGAGGAGGCGGATCGGGGCGTGCTCTCCACCCACATCCATTCCGACGGCCGGTGGGCGGAGGTCCTGTGGGCCGAGATCGCCTCCTCGAAGAAGCACCCGCGCATCTCGGTCGAGGACATCGAGGCGGGCCGCCACTATCCGACGATGCAGGGTCGTGAGGTCTTCAAGCACGCCGTGGCGCGGATGCCGGAGGCGGCCCGCGAAGCCCTCGACGCCAACGGCCTGACCACCGACGACATCGACCTGCTGATCCCGCNNCCGGAGGCGGTCGACGAGTCGCTCGACGCCCACGGTCTGACCACCGAGGACATCGACCTCCTCATTCCCCACCAGGCCAACCTGCGCATCTCGCAGATGGTGCAGCGCCGCCTCGGGCTGCCGGACGAAAAGGTCTTCAACAACATCGATCGATACGGCAATACGACGGCGGCGACGATTCCCATCGCGCTCGCGGAGGCGGTGCGCGCGGGACGCCTACGGCGCGGTGACCTGCTGTCTCTGGCTGCCTTCGGATCCGGCTTCACCTGGGGCTCGGCGCTCGTCCGCTGGTGAGCCGGCGTCCGCGCCGCGGCTCGCCACCCCGAGTTCGGCGGAAGCATAGACGCTATCCAGCGTGCCGGTTACCTTCTTCTGCTACTCCCGTTTCCGCACCGAATGGGGCACAGATGGCGCTGACCAAGAAGCAGCTCAAGCACCTCGAGCAGCGTCTCCTGGAAGAGCGCGCGCGCGCGCTCAAGGCGCTGGGCCTTTTCGACGAATGGACGAAGGCCGACCGCGAAGAGACGGACTCGGCCCTCGCGGGCTACACCGATCACATGGCCGACCAGGGGACCGAGGCGCAGGAGCGCGAGAAGGCGGCGGCGTTCGCCACCAAGGAGGGGCGCTACCTCTACCGGTTGGAGGAGGCGCTGCGGAGGCTCTACGCAGACCCCGACCGGTTCGGCACGTGTCACACCTGTGGAGCGGAGGTGGGCTTCGAGCGCCTCGACGCGCTGCCCCACGCCCGCTACTGCATCGACTGCAAGCGCAAGGAGGAGTCAGCCGCCTGAAGGCGCGCCGACGGCTCCACCCGAGCGTCCGCCTCGCGGCGCGCGTACCGGCTCAGCCCGCGCGCCGCAGGATCTCGAGGATCTCGGCGCCGAGCACCTCCACCTTCCAGCGGCGCATCCCGTCGATCGCGCAGAGCGCCCCGACGTCCCCGGGCGACGCTTGGGCGATGCTCTGCAGGAGCGTGTTCGACAGGAGCGTTCCCCGAGGGAGCCCGAGCCGCTCGGCTGCCCGGTTGCGCGCCTCCTTGAGTCGATCGACCAGGTCCTCCAGCTCGGGCGGGGGCCGACCCGGCCCGCGTCGAGCTCCCCTGGGATAGGGCACGAGCTCCGATTCGGGCCGGGCGTCGACCGCGTGCAGGCGGTCGACGAGGGCCTTGCCGTGCTCGCGGGCGAGGGCCTTCGGGAATCCCTTGACGTCCGTCAGGTCTTCGACGCGTCGGGCCCCGAAGGTCGCGGTCTGCACGAGGGCGGCGTCACCCGCGACGCGAAACGGGGCCCGATCCCGCTCGCGGGCGATCTCGTCCCGCCACGCCAGCGCCTCGCGCAGCCTCGCGAGCGTGCGCACGGACATCTTCCGGGCCCCCTTGACCCGTGCGACGGGGTCCTCCGACCCCTCGGGCTCCATGGGCTCGTCGGCGATCTGCTCGAGGGCGAGCCACTCCTCCCGGGCCCAGGAAAGGCGGTCCGCGTCCCCGAGCTCGCGGACCAGGAGGTCGTGCAGCTCCACGAGGTGGCGGGTGTCGCTCGCCGCATACTCCAGCATGGCGTCGGAGAGCGGCCGCTCGGCCCAATCCGCCCGCTGGTACTTCTTGGAGAGCGAGATCCCGAGGCGAGACTCGAGGAGTGAAGCGAGCCCGAGCCCGTCCTCCCCGAGCAGCGCCGCCGAGATCTGCGTGTCCGCGAGCCCGCGGAGCCGGATGCCCAGGTCCCGGCGCAGGAGCCGGAGATCGAAGTCGGCGCCGTGCATGACGACCGCGACGTCGGGATCCTCGAGCGCCGGCGAAAGGAGCTCCGTAGGGTCGAAGCCGAACGGGTCGAGGACGTACGTGCGCTCCGCCACGGTGACCTGCACGAGGCAGAGCCGGTCGCTGTAGCGATGGAAGCCCGCGGCCTCGCAGTCGAGCGCGATGCAGGTCGCCGCGGCCAGGTCGGAGGCGAGCCTGGAGGCATCCCCCGGGCGTTGGACGTGAATGTGGCTCATTCCGGCGCGGATCGCGCTCTCCCTTCTGGACCGGGTATGTGGCGCAGCGTAAGAAAACGAATGGAGTGCGGGGCGTCACCCCCGGTGGGTGTTGCCCGCCCCATCGGGCGTTACGACAATTCGTCGCTCACCGACGTCCGTACCCCGTACCGTCCCCGCGCCACGACGAATGCTCCGCACGAAGGTGGTCTGCACCCTCGGACCCGCCAGCTCCGCTCCGGACACGGTGCTCTCTATGGTCCGCGCGGGCATGAACGTGGCCCGGCTCAACATGTCGCACGGCCACCAGGACGATCACGCCCGCGCCATCGCCTCGGTGCGCGCCGCGGCCGCGGAAGTCGGTCGCCCGGTCGCTCTCCTGGTGGACCTGGCGGGACCCAAGATCCGTGTAGGTGACCTGAGCGAGCCCATGACGCTGGCGCGGGGCGATCGCGTCCTGATGGCCCCCGAAGCGGATGCCGAGACGGGGGAGATCCCCACGACCTACGCACCCCTGGCCGACGAGATCGACGTGGGCGACGTCGTGCTGCTCGACGACGGCCTCCTCGAGCTCCGCTGCGTCGGCACCGACGGCAGCCGCACCCGTCTCGAGGTCGTGCGCGGCGGACCGCTCAGGAGCCGCAAGGGGATCAACCTGCCCAACGTCCAGGTCGGCGCGCCGTCGCTGACCGAGAAGGACCTCGCCGACATCGACTTCGCGCTCGAGCACGACGCCGAGTTCGTCGGCCTCTCCTTCGTGCGGCGAGCCGACGACGTCACGGACCTCAAGGGCCGGCTGGGGGGGAGGGCGCTCGTCGTCGCGAAGATCGAGAAGGTTCAGGCGCTGCGCTCGATCGAGGAGATCCTGCCGGAAGCCGATGCCGTGATGGTGGCGAGGGGTGACCTGGGCGTGGAGCTGCCGTTCGAGCGGGTCCCGCTCGCGCAGAAGAGGATCATCCAGCTCGCCAACTACCACGCGCGACCCGTCATCACGGCGACCCAGATGCTCGAGTCGATGGTCGAGAACGCGCGGCCCACCCGAGCGGAGGCTTCGGACGTGGCCAACGCGATCCTGGACGGAACGGACGCGGTGATGCTGTCGGGCGAGACGGCGGTCGGGCGCTATCCCGTGGAGACGGTGCAGGCCATCGTGCGCATCGGTCGTGAGATCGAGCGCTCCGGCTTTCTCGCCCGGGGTCCGCGGTACCTGACGAGCCCCGGCCTCAGGACGCGTGGCGGAGCTTCCAGCCGGGAGCACGCGATCGCCTCGGCCACGGTCGAAGCGGTGCGTCAGATCGGGGCTCCCGCCATCGTCGTGATCACCCGCTCCGGCTTCTCGGCCCGCCTCGTCTCCTCCTACCGACCTCCGGTCCCGGTCTTCGCGGTGACCACCGAGTCCAAGACGTATCGGCAGCTCGATGCGGTTTGGGGCGTGCGGCCGGTGTTGGCCGAGGGGGTCGAGGTCACGTACCCCGCGCTGTCCGCCTTCGGGTTGGAGACCGTGAGGAGGAGCGGGGTGGGGGAGTCGGGGGCGGCGGTGCCGATCACCGCCGGCTTCCCGTTCAACGAGTCGGGCACCACCAACAATCTCCGCCTCGACAGGCTCTGAGGGGTGGTCGCTTGCCGGAGCCAGCGTCGATGGGGGCGCCGATGAAGCTGACCTTCCTCGGCACGGGCACATCCTTCGGCGTTCCCGTGATCGGCTGCGACTGCGCCGCCTGCACGTCGCGGGATCCGCGCGACCGGCGGACGCGTCACGGCGCGTTGCTCGAGGTGGAGGAGGGGAGCCTGCTCGTGGACACGCCGCCCGAGCTGCGCCTGCAGCTCATCGCCGCCGGCGTGACGCGCATCGACGCGGTCTGGTTCACGCACGCCCACGCCGACCACCTGCACGGCATCGACGACATCCGCGTCTTCACGGTGCGAAGGGGAGACATGCCCGCGTACGTTCCCAGCGAGTACCGTCCCATCCTCGAGCGGCACCTCGAGTACATCTTCGACGACTCGTTCCAGCCCCCCGAGGGCAGCTCGAAGCCGCGCGTCCGGCTCACCGACTTCGACGTGGGTGAGCCCGTTCGCATCCTCGGCCGCGACTTCCACCCGGTGCGGGTCCCGCACGGGGCCTGCTCGGTGTACGGCTTTCGTGTGGGCGGCCTGGGATACGTCACCGACGCGAAGCGCCTTCCGCCCGACGCGGTGGACGTCCTGCGGGGCGTCGACGTGCTGGTCCTGAACGCCCTCTGGTTCGGGCGGCCGCACGGCTCGCACTTCAACATCGAGGAGGCGATCGAGGCCTCGCGAGAGGTCGGCGCGGCGAGGACGTTCCTGACGCACCTCACGCACCGCGTCACGCACGCCGAGCTGCTCGAGCGGCTGCCGCAGGGCGTGCGGCCCGCATACGACGGACTCACCGTGGAGGTGGATGGATGAAGCCCGTTCGGTTGGACTACGGGAACCTCATGGCCCCCCGGGTCGAGGGAGGGGTCGATCCGTCGCTCCTCGCCGACGGGCTGGCCTCGGCCTTCTCCTCGGCCCACGCCGCCGTCGAGGCCCGCCGGGAGCGCGGCGAGCTCGGCTTCCTCGACCTCCCCTACGCCACCGAGAGCGTCGGGCGCGTGCGCGAGCTGGCCGACGGCTTCGCCCAGTGGTTCGAGGACGTCGTCGTGCTGGGCATCGGGGGCTCGGGCCTGGGCGCGTCCTCGCTGAAGGAGGCGCTCCTCGGTCCGTTCTGGAACGATCGCAGCGCGGAGGAGCGCGATCATTTCCCGCGCCTGCACGTCGTGGACAACCCCGATCCCTTCACCTTTCGCGCTCTCCTGGAGCGCGTGGATCCCGCGCGCACGATGTTCAACGTCGTGAGCAAGTCCGGCGCGACCGCCGAGACGATGGCCCAGTACCTGGTCGCGCGGGGCAGGGTCGAGGAGGCGGTCGGGCCCGACATGGCGCGCGGCCACTTCCTCTTCACGACGGACCCTCGGAGGGGGGCTCTGCGGGAGATCGGCGAGGCCGAGGACATCCCCATGCTGTCCGTGCCGGAGAACGTCGGCGGCCGCTTTTCCGTGCTCTCCCCCGTCGGCCTCCTTCCCGCCGCCGTCTGCGGCGTGGACCCGGGCGCGCTCCTGACCGGCGCCGCCCGAATGGAGGAGCGCTGCAGGGGAGACGTGCTCGAGCGCAACCCCGCGGGACTCGTGGCGACGCTCCTCCATCACGCGGATCGCGCTCAGGGGCGACCCATCCACGTCCTGATGCCGTACGCGGACCGGCTGCGCCCGGTCGCGGACTGGTTCCAGCAGCTCTGGGGCGAAAGCCTCGGGAAGGCGCACACGCTGTCGGGAGAACCCCGCCCCACCGGGCCCACCCCGCTCGCCGCCGTCGGCGCGACGGACCAGCACTCCCTGCTCCAGCTGCTCATGGAGGGACCGCACGACAAGGTCGTGGTCTTCGTGCACGTCGACGATCCCGGGGCAGGCGTGCCGATCCCCGACCGGCATCCGGGCATCCCGGCGCTCGCGTACCTCGCGGGGCGCTCGCTCGCCGAGCTTCTCGCCGCGGAGCGCGTCGCGACCGCCGAGGCGCTGCGCCGCGCCGGACGGCCCAACGCGACGCTCCACCTGCCGCGCGTGGGACCGGAGGAGCTCGGGGAGCTCTTCATGCTGCTCGAGATCGCCACCGTGTACGCGGGAGCGCTGTACGACGTCGACCCGCTCGACCAGCCGGGCGTCGAGCTCGGCAAGCAGCTGACGTACGGCATGCTCGGAAGAGCCGGCGTGGAGGCCCCCGAGATCGCCGCGCCCGACCCGGCCTGGGTGATCTGAGGGGCCGCGCGGGCCCGGTGGTTCGGGGCGACCGCGCCGGTTACCTTGATAGCGGGCCCCGTTTCGGTGGGGTGACCGCGTCGAATGGAGAGGACGATGAGACATCACGACGAAGCTCCGTATATCGTCATCGAGCGCGACAGCGGCGGTGGGGTCGGCTCGTTCGTGCTGGGGGCGCTGGTCGGCGCCGGGCTCGCGTTGCTCTTCGCTCCCAAGGCGGGCGCCGAGACCCAGGAGGATCTCCGCGAGCGGGCGCGTCAGCTGCGCGACGTGGCGGAGGAGCGTGTCCGGGAGGCGCAGCGTCAGCTCGAGGAGCGCCTCGACGTCGCCCGCGGGGGCATGCAGTCGCGGGTCGACGACGTGCGCGAAGCGCTGGATGCGGGCCGCCACGCGGCCACGGACGCACGGGAGGACCTGAAGGGCAAGCTGGAGCGCTCGAAGGCCGCGTACCGAGCCGGGATGAGCGCGGCGCGCGAGGCCGTGGCGGCGGGCTCCGAAGAGGAATCGCAAGACTGACCGCTGACCGGAGCCCGCTCCCGCAGGCGTGACGATGGCGGAGCGACCGGCCGCCCCGCGCCGCCACCACCGCCCGCTCTATCGGTTCCGCGAGTTTCTGCGCAGGCTCGCCGAGAAGTGCGACGACGACGAGATCTTCTTCATGGCGGGGGCGATCGCCTTCAATCTCGTCATGGCCCTCTTCCCGCTCCTCCTCCTGGGCATCGGGATCACCGGGTATGCGCTCTCGGGCCTGGACGACCCCGCGCGGGCCGTCGTCGACATCGTCACGAACAACCTCCCGCAAGCGTCCGGCACCGATGTGACGGGTCTGGTCGAGCGCCTCACCGAGGGGCTCCTCGAGCGCAGAGCGGGCTTCACCATCGCCGGATCCCTGTTCCTCGTCTGGGTCGCGACCCGGTTGTCCGGATCACTCAGGGTCGCGCTCCGGGAGACCTTCGACATCGGGACCAAGAGGAACCCGGTCCTCGGCAAGGTCTTCGACACGACCGCCGTCATCCTGGGGATCCTGCTCCTGACGCTGAATCTGGGCGTCGCGGTGGTGGGGGCCGCCGCGATGGACTACGGGGTGTCCCTCTTCGGGCTCGGCGGGGCGACGATCTCGCTCGCCGAGCAGGTCCTCGCCCTCGCCGTCTCGTTCGCCTCGATCTGGACGCTCCTGATTCTTGCGTACCGCTACATGCCGGCGCGGCCGATCCGCTGGAGGACCGCGGCGGTCGCGGCGACCTTCACGGCGATCGCGCACGAGAGCCTGAAGTTCGGCTTCTCGTGGTACGCGACGGACGTCGCGAACTACGGGTCCACGCTGGGCAACCTGGCCAACGTGGCCGTGCTTTTTTTCTGGATCTATTACGAGTCCCTAGTGTTTATTCTGGGCGGTGAAGTGGCGCAGGTTTCCTCGATGCGGCGCGCGAGCCGCGTGGGGATCGTGAGCTTCGAGGACGGTCCATGAGCGAGGACGGACGGCGCGTGGTGGCCCGCAACCGGAAGGCTCGCCACGAGTACGAGGTGCTGGAGACGCTGGAGGCCGGCATCGAGCTCAAGGGTCCCGAGGTGAAGTCGCTCCGGGCCGGGCACGTGTCCTTCCAGGACGCCTTCGCACGCGTCGAGCGCGGCGAGGTGTGGCTGCACAGCCTGCACATCAGCCCGTACGAGCAGGCGAATCGCAACAACGTGGACCCGCTTCGCGCCCGGCGACTGCTGCTCAACCGGAGCGAGATCCGCCGGCTGGTCGCCCTCACCGAGGAGAAGGGGCTGACCCTGATCCCGCTGGAGATCTACTTCAAGCGGGGGTACGCCAAGGTCGCCGTCGCCGTGGCGCGCGGCCGCAAGCTCCACGACAAGCGTGAGGAGCTGAAGCGGCGCCAGCAGGAGCGGGAGGCGAGGCGGGCGGTGGAGGCTCACTGATGCGGACCCTGGCCCTCGTCCTCGCGCTGGGCGCCGCACCGGCCGCCGCGCTCGGCCAGGGACGCCCCGAGCTGCGCCTGGAGCGGGCGGACGGCTCGTATTCCGGCATCGCCGTGCACCTCGAGCGCGGGGTCGCTTCCGTGCCGGTCGACCTCTTCTCCGAGCTCGGGTGGTCCGTGCAGCGCTCGGGGGGCGCCCTTTCGATCTCCGTGCCGGGCGAGATCTCCATCGACCTTCGCCTGGGCTCGCCCTTCTTCCGCTGGGACGGCGTCGTGCTGCAGCTCACGGACCCTCCCTACGCGATCGACGGGGGTGTCTTCGTGCCGCTGCAGCTGCTCAGCGACTTCTTCCCCAGGCGGCTGCCGGATCTGTACGAGTTCGACGGGCCCAACGCGACGCTGCGCGCGGGGGATCCCTCGGTGCGATCGGAGGGCCCGGGCAGGGTCGCTCCGGCGGCCGACCCGGTCGAGCCGGGGGCGGGTCCTCCCTCCGCGGCGGGCGGGACGGGTGCCGGGGCCGNNGGGCCGGTGACCCAACCGGTGACCCAACCGGTGACGCAACCGGTGACGGGCCGGGGCGGTCGGGCGAGGCGCTCGGCCCGCGCCCGCCGTCGCCGTATGACGGTCCCCGCGTCGTGGTGGTCGACGCGGGGCACGGGGGGGCGGATCCCGGCGCGATGGGCCCGGGCGGCGTGCGGGAAAAGGCCGTGGCGCTCGGGATCGCTCGGGGCGTGGCCGAGATCCTGGGGCGCGAGCGGAGCCTCGAGGTCCACATGACCAGGGATGACGACACCTTCGTCGATCTCTGGCGGCGCGGCGAGATGGCGACCGACGTCAAGGGCGACCGACCCGGAGTGTTCGTGTCGATCCACGCGAACTCGTTCCCGGGCCGTCGCTCGGCGATGGGCTTCGAGACGTACTTCCTGTCCGACGCCCGCACGGAGCACGAGCGGCGCGTCGCGGCGATCGAGAACGCGCCGCTGAGCTTCCAGGGCCAGGATGTCGATCCGGCCGAGCAGCCCGATCTCGACTTCATCCTCCGAGAGCTTCGCAATCTCGATCATCAGCACTGGTCGGAGCTGCTCGCACAGATGGTCCAGGACGAGATGGACGATTTCCACCCGGGTCCCAACCGCGGGGTCAAGCAGGGCGTGCTCGCGGTGTTGACCAATGCGCTCATGCCCTCGGTGCTCGTCGAGGTGGGATACCTCTCCAACGACGCCGAGGGCCGCATGCTCGGCGAGGAGAAGTTCCAGCGCGACGCCGCGGAGGCGATCGCCGAGGCGGTGATCCGCTTCTTCGAGCGCTACCCACCGGGAAGCGGGTTCGGGGGATCACGTTGAGGCGACCCCGCTCCGCGGTCGCCTCGGCGATTGCGGGCGGTGTGCTCCTGGCGTCCGGCTGCGCGTACTACAACACGGTCTACAACGCCGAGCGCCTGTTCGACCGTGCCGAGCTCGCCCGGGGGGAGGGGCGGGACTCGTTGGCCCGGGAGCTCTATCGGGAGGTGGCCGGCAAGACGGGTGCGGCGTACGGGGCCCGCCCGGACAGCGACTGGGCCCCCCGGGCGCTCGTTCTTCTCGGACGGGCACGCCTTCGCCTGGGGGAGCTCGGCGACGCGCTCGCCGCCTTCCGTGAGGCGGAGGTCACCGCCCCCCCGAGCGACCGCAACGCCGTCCGCGTGTACGTGGCCGCGACCCTCGCCGAGATGGGAGACGAGGCGGCGGCCTTCGACCTCGTCAACCGAGCCCTCGAGGGGGAGCTCGAGGGCTCGGCGCTCGCCGAGGCCCATCTCCTGAGGGCCCGGTGGCTCCTGTCGCGCGATTACGTGGACCAGGGGTGGTGGGACCTCGACCGGGTCGCGGAGGCCCAGCGGGCGCTGCGCATCGAAGCCGGAGTGGAGCGCCTGCGCTGGGCCGTTCGCAGGGGGCGCCCCGAGCACGCGCGTGTGGCGGCGGACCGACTGCTCGCCTATCCCGAGGGCGGCCGGAGCCTGTCACGCGTGCTCGAGCTCGTCGCCGAGGCCGGAAGGCGTTGGGGCGCCGCCACCGCGGCCGAGCTGCTGGCGGCGACCGCGCTGGCACGCTGGGAGGTCGGGCCCCGGGCGCGGATCCGCATCGAGCGTGCACGGCTCCTGCACGCGGCCGGAGACACCGCCGCCGCGTCGCTGCAGGCCTGGGCGGTCGCCGGGACCTTCGGCGACGCGGCCGCCGAGGCTCGCGTGCTCCTCGCCGGCTGGCACCTCGAGACGACGCAGGACATCGCCGAAGCCTACGAGGTTCGGCGCATCCTCCTGCCCTCGGGCTCGGACCGCGCGGTCGCGGAGCTCCTCGACGCGGTGGACGAGCTCGAGGCCCTCACGGATGTCGGACTCGCGGAGCCGCTCGGTTGGTTCGCCGCCGCGGAGGTCGCCCGGGACCGGCTCGGGGCGGCGCACCTGGCCCGCGGCCTCTTTCTCGCGTACGCGGATGGGGCTCCCGAGGAGCCCTGGGCGCCCAAGGCCCTGCTCGCGGCCGCGGAGGTCTCGCTCGGCGAGGGGGACCGCGCCTGGCTGAGGGGCCGCTTGGATGCCTACGGAGACAGCCCTTACGTTCTCGCTGCGCGCGGCGGATCCGGTGCCGGGTTCGAGGCTCTGGAAGAGGAGCTGGGTCTGCGCCTCCAGGAGATAAGGGGTCGATGAATCTCGGCGTGGAGCTGTTCGGGGTCCGCTTCCAGAATCCGGTCATGCTGGCGGCCGGGACGTGCGGCTTCGGACAGGAGCTGGCCGAGGTCCTCGATCTGGATGTCCTGGGTGGGTTCGTCACCAAGTCCGTGACGCTGGAGCCGCGGGCGGGCAACCCCGCGCCGCGGCTCACCGAGTTCGGGGGCGGGATGCTGAACTCCGTGGGGCTGGCCAACCCCGGGCTCGAGCGCACGCGACGCGAGAGGATGCCCTGGATCGCGGAGCACGTGCGCCGCGCGAGGGTCTTCGTCAGCGTTGCCGGCCACTCGGTCTCCGAGTTCCTCCGTCTCGTGGAGGGCTTGGACGGCGTGGACGGGTTCGTCGGGTTCGAGCTGAACCTCTCCTGCCCCAACGACGACCGCCGGGGCGGGCCACCCTTCGCGCTCGATCCCGAGGCGGTGGCCGAGATCGTGGCGGGCGCCCGCGCCCGCACGCAGCGGACGCTCCTGGCCAAGCTCGCCCCCAACGACCTCGACCTCGCGGCGACCGTCCGGATCGCGACCGAGGCCGGCGCGGACGGGCTGACGCTCGTCAATACGCTCCCGGGACTCCTCCTGGAGGCCGCCACGGGGGAGCCGGAGCTGGGAGCCGGCCCGGGCGGGATGAGCGGCCCCGCGCTGCGGCCGGCCGGGCTGCGCGCGGT